>Ga0182030_10010233_pt1 | contig 19090 bp, 15 predicted proteins | sample 812S3MmetaG_FD_121299 | JGI IMG/M metagenome (GOLD analysis project Ga0182030, IMG submission 121299) | Permafrost microbial communities from Stordalen Mire, Sweden - 812S3M metaG (Illumina Assembly) | ecosystem: Environmental > Terrestrial > Soil > Wetlands > Permafrost | place: Sweden... | reverse complement strand
GGTCACATAACTGAACATCGCCGCCTGCTGCTTGTCGTCTCCACGCATGCTTCGTTTGTAAAACATTGCAACTTCAAAAACAGTGACATACCTCAAGAGTTTTTCCGCAGCCTGTTTAGCCCCTGAGGGAATGCGGCGCAAAGCTCCAAGCCGGTTATGAAACAACTTCCAGGCAACGCGCTGGATTCTACTGCATTTGCAGGAAGCGGGAAAGAGACTTTAGCGATGCAGTTCCGCGCCCAGGCTGAGCAGGTTCACCAGCAGCCGTAACGCACCAGGCACTCCGGCCGGAAGCTGGCGGAAGAAAGAAAGTCCGGTGTACGTCACACAGCCGCGTCCGTAGCGTGTACGAATCAACGCGCCCTCCTGCACCGTCTGGCCCGGATCGCCCATGCCCAGCAGCGGAACGAAATGAGCATCCCAACTGCGCGCAAAGCAGCGCCCGCGCTCCTCGCTCCAGCCCCGGAACTCCTCGTTGCCAATCTGGTTCGGAGTTGTAAACAGAGGATCGAGCGCCTCAATCCTCTTCACCTCCGAGGCCGCATTGCTCACCCGCGCCGTACCCAGTTCCAGTGCGTAGGGCAGCGGAGCGTCGCGGGAGAAGCGCGCCACTTCCGACTGCGCCAGCATCACCAGCACTCCGCCCTCTTCGGCGTAGCGCAGCAACAGAGTTCGCGCTCCGGCCACATCTTCGCGCGCATCCACCGCATGAGTTCCCAGCACAATGGCCCGGAACTTCCCCAACCGCCCGGTCATCAACTCTTCCCGGTCAAGCTCCGTGACCTTCACGCCGATATCGCGCAGCGCTGCTGGTATCGGATCGCCGGCAACGCCCACGTATCCAACCTCAAGATTCTCCGGCACCTCCACACGAGCCGACACCAGCGATCCGCTCGACGTCCGGTAATCGTACGCAACTTGATTGTCCGGTCCGCGCACAATCGTGTATCCCTGGTCGAATACCGTTCCACTCCAGCGCACCACCGCACGCACCGGAAATGTTCCCTCTCCGCCACGCTCCTGAACCAAAAAAAAGCGATAGGAGTGTTCTTCGCCGCGCCCTTCAATCTCCAGCACCTCGTGCTCGGGTTCAGCCCGCCAGCCGCTCGGCGGATGAACCGAGAGCAGCGCGTTCTGCAGCTTTCCCAGATTACTTCGCACCCGCACTTCGATCTCACCATAGGAGAAGCCTGTGCTCCGCTTCCAGCGCGTGCGCGGCTGCACGCTCACGGACACGGCCGGGGCCACAACCACCATTCGCCGCGGAGCGTCGCGCGACTCCACCGGCACGCTGACCCACACCACCTCGCCCGCGACTTCGATCTCGGCGATCGCCCGCAGCGGCGCCGGTGGCAAAGCGCGTGTGGCATTGCGCTCATCGAGAATCCGGTATTCGCCATCCTCTTCGCTGTCGAGCAAAAACTGCGGCCGGGTAAATGGCGCGTCCATCGGAACCCGTCCGCGAAACACCGCGTGCATGTCGCCCACGTTCCACTCGCGCCGTGGCGTCCAGCGTCCGCCTTCCGGCCTCAACTCCATGCCTGCGACGTGAACGCCCGCACCCTCCACTTGCACATGAACCTCAAAACCTGCGCCCGGAACCAGGACGTACGCATCCCCATTCTGTGCCTCGCCCGCCACCTGCGCTTCAACCCGCACGCCTGCCGCTTCCAGCAGAGCGTGCTCGGCCTGTTCGCGCTTGGCCGCAACTTCGGCGCGCAGCCACGCCGGCGGATGCGCTGCAATCATGCGCTCTTCCACGCCGTCCAGATTGCGCAGGTACTCGGCGATCCATGCGATGCAGCTCGGGCGATCTTCCGCACTCTCCTCTGCCGCCTTTGCCGCCTCCGCCATCGCCTTCAGCCGCGACTCGATCAGCGGTGTCTCTTCCGCTCCCGCTGCCTTCGCTTCCGCCGTCGTGCCGGATAACGACGCGAGCCCCGTATTCAATCCTTCCGCAACGTCCTTTGCGCCCTCGGCCATCGCAAAGCCCGGCGCGAATTCAATCAACCGGTAGTGGCGCAGCGCCTCGCGCGGCGCGTGCCACGCACCCTGCTGCGAAGATTGCTCGCCCAGTGCGCTCTCGGCTTGCTGCTGCCAGCTCTCGACTTCTCCCGCACCGCTTTCGCTCGCGTTGAATGCCACGGAGTATCCGCCTGAGCGCACCAGCGCGAATAGCCGTTTCGCCTGCCACGGCTCTACGCCATCGCTCAGTTGCTCGGGAAATTTCTTTGCATCGCCAGCCCCGCGGAATGCCTCGCGCACCAGGATTGCAGTCGCCTGATGCTGACCGTCTCCGTCCGGCGAAGCTTCATCAAAGGGAGTGAAAATGATATCCGGACGGCTCTCGCGAATGACGCGCACCATGTCTCCGAGCGCGGCGTTGTGTCCGGCCCAGCGGTCAAAGACCTCGTCCGCCGTGCGCGCGAATCCAAAATCCACCACCCGTGCAAAGCGCTGCTCCACACCATAGCGCACATCGCTTGAGAGTTGCTCCATGGTGCGCAGCAACCCCTGTTCGGTGGGCTCCATAATGCCATGAGGATTGTCGCCACGCTCGCCGCGCGTCAGCGTCAGCAGCGTAACCTGCGCGCCCAGTCCGTGGGACTCGTAGAGCAGCAGCGCGCCGTCCTCGTCGCCCGGATGCGCCGTGATCTGCAGCACCCGCAGCGTAGTGCCCAGCGCGCGAATCTCTCCCCGCAACGGCTTCGCTGCCGCCGCCTGCGCGTGCGCGCCCACCGCCAGCAGCAGGGCGATCAGGAGGCCGAAGATGTTGCGCATTGTCACCGCTTCCCTTGTATCCGTTCACCCCCGCGGAGCGCAACCTGCAAACGCAAAAAGGCCGGAGAGCATAACTCTCCGGCTGTGCGCCGCAGCCGGAGCCGCGGTTTATGCCGCGTACCCGGCTGCGAAACTTGCCTTGCAATTCCTCAGGCGGAAACCAGTTCGCCGGATTTCACCGCCGCCAGTTTCTCCTCCAGCCATTTCATCCACTCGTCCAGCCCATCGCCCTTGCTTGAGGTCTCAATGATCTGGATTCCCGGATGCACCGACCGCGCGTTGCTCCTGGCCAGCTCGGCCTTGAATGGCACATACGGCAGCAAGTCCACCTTGCTCAGAATCATCAGCTCGCTCTTGACGAAGATCGACGGATACTTCAGCGGCTTGTCTTCGCCCTCGGTTACGCTCAGCATCACGATCTTGAAGTGCTCGCCCAGGTCGTAGCTCGTCGGGCATACCAGGTTGCCAACATTCTCGATGATCAGCAGGTCGAAGCTCTCCAGCGGCCAGTCCACCAAGTGCCGTTCGATCATCTTCGCATCCAGATGGCATGTGCCTCCGGTGATGATCTGCTTAACCGGGAAGCCCCATTGCGCCAGCCGTGTCGCGTCGTTTTCCGTCTGCAGGTCGCCGGTCAGCAGCACCACGCGCCTGCTCTTGTCCATCCGCTCCAGGGTGCGTTCCAGCAGCGTGGTTTTGCCCGAACCCGGCGCGCTGATAATGTTGACCACCAGTATCCTGTGTTCGCGAAATCTCTCGCGCAACCCGGCGGCAATCTTCTGATTTTCGTTCAGAACCTTTTTTTCAACCGCAATCTGGCTCAATCTTCCACCTCGACGTATGCGATCTGGAGCTCTTCTCCAGCGATGGTGATGGTTGCAGCCTCGCCGCACTGCGGACAGGCCGTGGCCCAGTTCTCCGCCTGGAATTCCGCCTTGCAGCCCGGACATCGCTGCCGCCGCGCCACCTCTTCAATCTCCAGTGCCAGCTCCGCCCACTCCGTATCCTTCACCACGCACTCAAAGCCAAAGCGCAGACAGTCCACATCCACGCCCGCCAGCTCTCCCACCCGCAATCCAACCTTGGAAAACCTTGCACCCGCATGCTGCTTCTTCAATTCCTCAAGCTGCTCCAGAACCGAAGAAACAATGGAAAGCTCGTGCATCACAACCCCATAATCCCCAGCACACCGCAGCCCGCGTTAGTCTCTATCTCGATTCTCATCTTCCCATGAACCTCTTGGCTGTGATGGCGCTCACAGCTTTGCCGGATGTTTCCACTGTTGTAAGATTCACTTTTCAGGAGCGCACATGTCCAGTCCTTCTGCTCTGCCGCAAACTCATCTTCCCGATCCCAATGACCCCAAGTCCTGGGCCCGTTACGTCGAAGACTTTCGCATCTCCGCGCACGGGAGCGTCGAGTGGATTGCCGGCTACCTTGCCAACATTCGCGATTATCGCGTTCTGCCCACCGCAAAGCCCGGCGAACTCGTCGATGCGCTGCCCGCGCAGGCTCCTCTGCAAGGCGAGAGCTTTGACGCCATTCTGGACGACTTCCGCAACCAGATTCTTCCCGCCGTCACTCATTGGAATCATCCCGGCTTCATGGCGTACTTCGGCACCTCCGCATCCACGCCCGGCATTCTCGCCGAGCTGCTGATCGCCGCCATGAACACCAACGGCCTGCACTGGATGACCTCGCCCGCCGTGGCGGAACTCGAGCAGGTGTCCATGGGATGGCTTCGCCAGTGGCTTGGCCTGCCGCCGGAGTTCTTCGGCATCATCTATGACACGGCCTCCACCAGCACCATGCACGCCCTCATCTGCGCCCGCGAATTCGCGCAGCCCGAAAGCCGCGTCGAGGGCTATCGCGGCAACCTCGTCGTCTACACCTCCGAGCAGGCGCACTCCTCGGTCGAGAAGGGCGCAATGGCCGTCGGCATCGGCCAGAAGAACGTGCGCAAGGTTCCAACCGACGCCGACTTCCGCATGAAGGCCGACGCCCTGCGCAAGCTGATAGAGGCCGATCTGCGCGCCGGACTCCAGCCCGCCTGTATCGTCGCCACCATCGGCACCACCTCCTCCACCAGCGTGGACCCCGTCGCCGAGTGCGCCGCGCTGGCCGAAGAGTTCGGCCTCTGGCTGCACGTCGATTGCGCCTACGCCGGCCCCAGCGCGCTGCTGCCCGAGTGCGCCGAACACTTCATCGGCATCGAGCGCGCCCACTCCGTCGTCACCAATCCCCACAAATGGCTGATGACCCCGATGGATCTCAGCGCCTTCTACACCCGCAAGCCGGAGGTCCTGCGCCAGGCCCTCTCGCTGGTGCCCGAATACCTGCGCGCCAGCGAAGACCCGCGCGCCGTGCATCTGATGGACTACGGCGTGCCCCTCGGCCATCGCTTCCGCGGACTCAAACTGTGGTTCATCCTGCGCTACTTCGGACGCGAGGGCGTGATGCAGCTCGTCCGCCGCCACATGCAGCTTGCCCGCGAATTCGCCGGATGGGTGGATGCCGACCAACGCTTCGAGCGCGTCGCCCCCGTTCCCTTCTCCGTCGTCTGCTTCCGCCTGCGCGGCAGCGACGAGCAAAACAAAGCGCTGCTCGAAAAGGTAAACGAGAGCCGAAGCATCTTCCTCTCCCACACCGCGCTCAACGGCCAGTTCGTCATCCGCATCGCCATCGGCAACATCGCCACCGGCCTCGCGGACATCGAGCTGACATGGAAGCTGATTCTGGATGCGGCGGAAGAGGTGGAGAAAGCGAAGTTGTAATGCGGGCTCTACCGCCTATAAGTCTGAAGGTTCGAGTCCGGTGTGCTTGGCAATGCGTGCGAGCATCTTAGGGCCGATCTCGTCGGAATTGTGGAAAGCCCAGGTGTACGGCAGATAGCCCGGACGAATCAGAGTTTTGTGGGAGCCGCTGGAAGTTGATTGTGGCTTCACTGTCCAGCCAATCTTAAGGAGTGCGCGATACACCCGAGATGCCTTCGCGCTAGGCCACTGGCTCACGCTGAGGCGAAGCGAATTGCCGTGGTGGAGGTATTCTTTTCCTTCATCTGCTCGGCGATGACCTGTAGAGCCAGCGCTTGTACCTGCACCCTGGCCTCTTCTTTCGTCGCCCCGTAGCACATCACGCCTGGCAGTTCAGGGATTTCCGCGATCCAGCGGCCATCATTCTCGCGCTCGAACTCGATCTGGAAATCCATCTCCTGTTTCCCCTCGCTCGCTTCAGCACTCATCATACTCCCGCGACTCCACACATCCAACATTTTCTTCTCCCAATGTCGATGCGTATTCGGGCGCGAAAGATGCAATTCGGTGCTTGAACATCGCCACCGGCCTCGCGGACATCGAGCTGACATGGAAGCTGATTCTGGATGCGGCGGAAGAGGTGCTAAAGAGCTAGTTGAGCTTCGAGACAAAAGAACACTTGAGGGTGCCCCATGCTAGCCATCCTTCTTTTGGCTTGAGTGGGGTAGTTTCAGCGCTGGACATATTCGCGCAGCCACCCGTCCGCGATTACATTTACGAAAAACGCTGTTTCAGGCGGAGAATTGGCAATTCGAAAAACCGCCATGAAATACTCGCAGCAATGAAGGCGGCAATGAACGTGATTGGCACAGAAATCGTCGAATGGCCCTTAATGTTCGCTGATGTGAAGTGCGCGATTAGCCCTCTGCCGACCCAAGATGCCGGACCGTGTAGCAAGTAAAGACCGTATGCAATCTGGCCCGTGTAAACCAGTGGACGCCAGCGCAGCACTGCGGCAAGTTTGCTAGCTGGCGATGACACGACAATTGCCAGCAGGACCACACATCCAATATCGATCAAGGTGTAACCGACCGAACGCATGAACATGCTCGCGTAGTCAACACCGAGTAGGGCAGGTGCAACAGCCAGTCCGATTACGAACGGTCCGAATCGCTTTAGCGTAGGAGTGGACAAACTAGCGGGTTGGAAACGCCCAATGACTGCTAGCAATCCGCCTAGCGCAAGTGCGTCCATTCGGCATGGCATGAGAACGAAGCAGCTCTCGGCACTCCCCGGAACAAAAAGCGTGAGATACGAGCGCAGTAGCGGAGCTATGACGACACATCCTATTAGGAAGCGGCGAAGTGCCTGCATCGATAGCAATGCGACGGCAAGCGGAAAAAGCAAGTAATATTGCTCTTCAATTTGCAACGACCAGAGTGGCGCGAAGGAGAACACAGGCGGCCCGCCATGCACCCAAGCGGCGCGTATGTTACCTAGATAAAAGAAGAACCAAGTAGCCCCCCCCCACTTCTGTAACGATGTATTATGGGCAAACTTGGTGGCTATAACGAACAGTACGAGACACACATAATACAAAGGGAAGATACGAAGCGTTCGTCGTGCAATAAAGTTTTTGTAGTAGTGTGGCCGCCCGACGGTATCCACCAAAATGCCTGTAATTAAATAGCCGCTTATAACAAAGAATAAATCGACGCCAATCCACCCGGTCTTACCAATATTGCTTAACCAACCTTCAAAGGGATAACAGTGGTTCAGAATAACAGGCAGAATAGCGAAGGCGCGGAGCCCGTCCAACTCCAGAACCCGCTGCGAGGACCGGGGCACCCCTGGTTCGAGCACCTTTGGCTGGAGCGACCTTGAAGCAGTTCGGGCGAGCGCCATGTTTAACAGAAATCCCCTTTTTTCGACCCCGAATTGCCTCGATATGCGCCGCGTACGTTTTACCGCTTCGTCTGAATGCGCTCAACTACCGGGGCGAGAGACAATATCGACCGCCTCGGAGAAACTGCGTCGCCACCAGAAAGCCTTAAAGTTGTAAGGTTGTAATCGCTAACGAGAATGTACCACCTGCCATTGTCGATGCAACATAAAAGTTATGAGAACAACCCGGGCCGGCGCCCCAGAGTTGGCTCTTTTCCAACTCTGGGGCCTTTGCCCATATAACCCGCAAACGCCCCATTCCATCAGAAATATTGCCGGGTGCCCCATGCTAGCCATCCTTTGGCTAGCGTGGGGTTTTTGACTTTGCTCCTACCGACGAAACAACGCACGGAACTCGGCACTACGCCCAGTACGTCCTATCCAGCGTCCTGTACTGTATCGCCTCGGCGATGTGTTTGGCCTCTAGTTGTTCCGCTCCTTCCAGATCGGCGACCGTGCGCGAAACCTTCAGTATTCTGTCGTGGGCGCGGGCGCTCAGTCCCTGTTGCGTCATCGCGCGCTCCAGCAGGCGCTCGCAGTCGGCGGAAAGTTCGCAGAAGGTGCGTATCTGGCGCGAACCCATCTGCGCGTTGGCAAAGAATTTTTCCCCGGCGGCGCGGAAGCGCTGTAACTGCTTCTCTCGCGCGCGCAGCACGCGCTCGCGGATCGACGCCGAGGGCTCGGCTGTCACCTTCGAGCGCAGCTCTTTGTAGTTCACCGCCGGAACGTCGATGTGAATGTCAATGCGGTCGAGCAGCGGCCCGCTGATCTTTGAGACATAGCGCTGGATCATCGGCGGCGTACACTTGCACTCGCGCGCACGGTCGTTGAAGAAGCCGCAGGGACAGGGGTTCATCGCCGCCGCCAGCATGAAGCGCGCCGGAAACGTCAGCGACATCGAGGCGCGCGCAATCGTAACCGTGCCGTCTTCCAGCGGCTGCCGCATCACCTCCAGCACGTTGCGCGGAAACTCCGGCAGCTCGTCGAGAAAGAGCACGCCGTTGTGCGCCAGCGAAACTTCGCCGGGACGCGGCACCGCGCCGCCGCCGATCAATCCCGCGTCGCTGATAGTGTGGTGCGGCGAGCGGAAGGGGCGCACGCCCACCAGTCCGTTGCTTGCATCCAGCACTCCGGCCACGCTGTGAATCTTCGTCGTCTCCAGCGCCTCTTCAAATGTAAGCGGCGGAAGGATCGTCGGCATGCGCTTGGTCAGCATCGTCTTGCCGCCGCCCGGCGGCCCGATCATTAGGATGTTGTGTCCGCCCGCGCAGGCAACTTCCATGGCGCGCTTGGCCGTATGCTGGCCGCGCACGTCCTTGAAGTCCACGGAAAAGTGTTCGACCTGTTCGAGCAGCGCCTGGCTGTCCACCACCAGTGGCGCGGGGCCTTGTCCGGTGTTGATGAGGCGCACCACGTCGAGCAGGCTCTTCATGGGAAAAACCTTCACGCCCTCGACCACTGCGGCCTCGCGCGCATTCTGCTCCGGCACCAATAAATTCGGAACCTTGCGCGCCCGCGCCGCCACCGCAATCGGCAGCGCGCCACGCACCGGACGCAGGCTGCCGTCGAGCGAGAGTTCACCCACAATCACAAACTCGCCAAGCTCGCGCTTGTTCAGCCCGCCGTATGCGCCCAGGATTCCCAGGGCCATCGGCAGATCGAAGCCCGAGCCTTCTTTTTTCAGATCCGCCGGCGCAAGGTTGATGGTGATGTGGGTGGGAGGAATATCGTAGCCGCAATTTTTCAGGGCAGCGCGAATGCGCTCGCGGCTCTCGCGCACCGCCGTGTCCGGCAGACCGACGGTGGTGAAGTGGTCCTCGTTCATCTTGATGCCGGAGACATCGACTTCCACGTCGATCAGATTCGCGTCAATGCCGTAGACCGCCGCGCTCAGCGTCTTGAAGAGCATGAAAGTGCCACTCCCCTTGCGGGCCGTAGCACTCCTTGCCCGCGAAATGCAGTAGCTTTGAGTAATCTTTGGTAATTCTACGGTATGTTCTCACCCGCCGCACCAACTCTCAACCATTGATCTTCTAATATACGATGATGGCTGGCCGCCGGATTTTCAATAGCGCCTAAGAGTGCTATCGGATATTATTACCGGATTTTGTTTCAGTGGCGTTAGGCGGGGTTTCCGGTGGAAACGAAGAATCGGAAGTCTCGGTCGGAAATTGGTTTGGAATCATAAGGAGAGTATCGATGAAGCGTGGAGATTTTATCTGGTCGGCAATCATGGTCTGCGTGGTGGCATCGTTGGTGAATCCGACCTCTCGCGGCGCAATCATGAGTGAAACCATGGTGCATCCATATCTGATGGGAATCATAAAGTTTGCCATTCTTGCCAGCATGGGTGAGTTGTTTGCGATTCGGATTATCGCAGGCCAGTGGAATATTCCGTGCGGCATGGTTTACCGGGTCTGCTTCTGGGGATTCATGGGATTTACCTTGACCACGGCTGTTTCGGTTTACGCCAATGGAGTTCCCGGCTCCATCCAGAGCGGGATACTATTTGGAGCCCGATTTCACTCGCCTGTCATCCGCGCCTTTTGGACCAGCGTGATGATGAACGCGACGTACGGACCGGTAATCATGAGCGCCCATCGTATTTCCGATACCTATCTCGACCTGGCCGGTGGACGCTTGCGGAACCTGCCGTCTGTGAAATTCGACACGGTGCTTGCGACCATCAATTGGCATAGCCTGGTCGTAGTGGTTATCTTCAGGCTGCTTACCTTCTTCTGGATTCCCGCCCATACGATAACTTTTCTGCTGCCTCCCGTGTACCGGGTGCTGTGCGCCGCGATTCTCGGCTTTGTCTTGGGAGTCCTGCTGGCATTCTTCAAGCGCTATAAGGGTGCGAACCCTACGGAGACTCCGAATACGGATGCACTGCCGGCGGCCTAGACCATTGTGACTAGCGAGACCTCAGGTCTCGCTAGTCCGCGTTCCCGTGGCCGCGTAATTGAAGTTCCAGACACAAAACGCAAACTGCCCGCTTCGCAGTTTAAAAACACTGCGCAGGTTGGGCTGCGCGGGCGTTTGTCACATATTCCTGTGAGCGCGCTCACGGTATGGATGGCTGCAAAGTGGTATGACGCCCTACGACGTGGTGCGCCGGCTTCGGTTCCCGCTCCTACCGGCGGGATGAGCCTTCGGCACCTAAGTGAGGCGCGGTGATTCTACTATTGACGTCACTTCTGCTTAGCTCGTGGCCGGGATGGGGACTCCAGGATTCTGTTGTCTTGTGTGCTGCTGTCCTCGGCACTGCGAACGATTCCTTTGTCTATCTGCGCTCCATTCTCGCGATCGCCGGCCTGCTGGTGGGCGCGGTCGTGTTGTTATCAGGCCAAGCCATCTGCCGGTCGCGGCACAACCGCTCCATTGCGCACGAAGCACGCGAGCTGGGCCTGGCGTTCTCCGCCGATGCCAAACCCTTCGAAGGCTCCGATGTTCACGGATTGCCCTTCCTGGAGGGCGACCCGTGCGTGGAGGCGGCAAATGTGGTGGAGATCACGATTGACGGCCGCCAGGCGCTGGTGCTCGACCTGGCGTCCGCTGAGGTTTGCGAGGCGGAGACGCCGCACCAGCGTTTCACCACGGTGGCGGCCTTCCGCTGTCCGGGAAGAAATATGCCGGAGTTCGAGATCGGCAAGAAAAGCCCGTTGGCGAAGGTTGGCGATGCATTATGGCAAAAGCCCGGGGTTTTAGAGGATCGGGAGTTTGCCCGAGAGTTTTTCGTGCACTGCGCGGAACCGAAGAAAGTTCATGACTGGCTTACGCCGGAGAAACTGGCGAAGTTACGGTCGACGGTCACGCCATTTCATGTCAGCGCGAATGCGGACTGGATCATGATCTTCCGCCCCGGCGCGCAGATTTCAGCAGCGCAATTTCCGGCATTCCTGCGGGAGAGCTCGAGGATCGCCGCCACGCTGCTCCAGTAGAGCTGTTTTTGCCCAGCCGACTGAGGGTAGGCGTAACGGTTCATCAATCTCACAAAGTAGCGTGAGCTGCGTCACCGACAGCTCCAAGCTGAAATTTATATTGTGTGGAACCAATTGGTCTGATGATTAGACCAATTGATCCTGGGGAGACAAAACATTGGCCACGGCACAACCAGCCATCGGAGCGATTCGGAAGAGCAAACTCTCAGAAGAAGTTGCGAGCAGACTCGAACATCTGATTGCAAAGCAGTTGAAGCCTGGCGACAAGCTTCCTCCCGAACGAACTCTGGTAGAGATGTTTCAGGTGAGCCGCAGTTCCATTCGCGATGCCATCCGCAGACTTGAGTTAATGGGACTCGTGGAGCCCCGGCAGGGCGCTGGAACCGTGGTTCGGGATCTATCCGCTCATCTAACGAGTAACTCTCTCGCCGAAGTGCTGCTGCGAAAGCGGGAACTGGTAACCGAGCTTCTAGACGTGCGCTGCATTCTGGAGCCTGCATTGGCGGCGCGCGCGGCATTGCGAATTTCCGCGGAAGAGATCGTCAAGTTGGAAGGCATTCTCCGGAGGCATGAAGAGAAAGTCCGCAAGGGGGAGTCGGCCGTCGAGGAGGACTCCGAATTTCATTACAACATCGCATTGGCCACCAACAACACTGTGATTCTGAAGGTATTGGACGTATTGATGGACCTGTTGCGTGAAACCCGCGAGCGTTCGCTGCAGACCGAAGGGCGTTCGCAAAAATCGTTTAACGGCCACCGCCGCATCCTCGCCGCCTTCAAGCGCCGGGACGCGGCAGCTGCCGAAGCAGCCATGAGTCGTCATTTGCAGGACATAGGGAAAATTGTTCTTAATCAGTTCTAAAGGAATGGAGGTTATCACATGGGCCAGTTATTCGCGGTTGAAATCATCTACCGTGGGGTCTTTCAAAAGATCTTGGCCAAGAATATCTGCCGCGGGATCGTCTTATCTGCCCACAATGAGGGCAAGCCAGGACTTTCGTTCGGCCGTTATTCAGACTCACCGGAACGCAATGGAATCCCGGCTAAGAGCTACGCTATCGTCGCCACCGACGATGTGACGCTCGAAGCGGGGATGGCTCAATACAGCCCTAAACAGGTAGACATCACCGTAGTGCTCGACGATACGCTTTGCAAAGGTTTGGAATCATGGGCATGGATGGGATTGCAGGCAGTCAACCACGTCCTGAAGCCGAACGCTACGCTGGCAGTCATCTCCAATGAAACGGTTCCTACCCTCCTGAAGTCCATCCACGTCAAGGAGCAACCCTATCAGCTAGGCACCTTCAAGGGCGTACCCAGCTTTTCCGGCATGTGGAACTTCAAGGACGACCACACGGATGTTCGCGTTCTGGGCGTTATCGCGAAGGCCGTGCCGCAATTATTCAGCTTCTCCGCCTTGGAGAAATACATCGCCTCGAAGCTGAAAGACGGTCCCGCGAAGGTTCAGTCCGCCAAGCTGGCGTATGAGCGCTTCAGCACCGTCAAGGTGGAAGTTGGGCAGGGCAATCCCGAAGCGCTCCGGCAGTATGTGCAACCGAAGTGGGATGAGATGCGCGAAGGCACCAGCATTGTGGGCATGGGCCATGGTGATTCGTTCAAGGACCCGAAAACGGGCGAGGTGGGAGGTTATCGTCCGGCTCGCAGTGAAACCTTCTTGAAGTTCAGCACGAGGACGATGCGTCCCGTGACCAACTTTGAGACTTGCACGAAGTGTACCCTTTGCTGGCTCAATTGCCCGGATGCATCTTTCGATGTCACACCCGATGGACTATACGACACCGATCTCGAATCCTGCTGCGGTTGTGGTATTTGCGAGCAGGTTTGCCCGGTGACGAACTGCATCACGATGGTAAGCGAGCATAAGTTCACCGATAACGCCAGCCAATGGACCGCTTTCAAGCAAGACCAAACTGCCTACAAGGCGTGGGTGGCGGCGAAGTCTGCCGCGGCTGTGTCCCTGGGCGAGCGATCCAACGGCTTTCGCTATCGAGGCCAGTATAAAGAGCAGATCCCGGCAGCGCTGGATGTCGCCAACAAAGGCTAAGAGCGTTCGGAGAAGGAGATTCCTATGGCAACAGTAGCAGTGGAAGAACAAAAGCGCGTTGAACAGGAAGCTTTGATCACCGGAGCCGAAGCCATTGCAGTGGCATGCAAGCTGGCTGACGTTGACGTGGTCACGGCATATCCGATTCGTCCTTACGACACCGTAGTGCAGTACATTTCCCAGCTTGTGGCCGACGGAGAAATGGACTGCGAGTATATCGTGGCCGAAGGCGAACACTCACAATTTGAAATCGTCAAGCATGCCTCCGCATGCGGCGCACGCGTATTCTGCGGCAGCAGTGGCGTGGGCTGGATGTACGCGATGGAATGCCTGACGGTCACTCCCGCCCTGCGCATACCCATGGTAGCCATGGTGGGCAACCGCGCGCTGGACGATCCCGGCGCGTTTGGCGTGGAGCACAACGATGCCCTTTCGGTTCGCGACCTCGGGTGGAACCTGATTTGGGTTGACTCTGCCCAGGAATGCCTGGACACGGCTCTGCTCGCTTATCGCATCGCCGAAGACCCCCGCATGATGGTGCCCGTCGCTATCAGTTGCGACGGCTCCTTCCTGACCCACTCGCAGGCATTGGTCAAGGTTCCCACGCAGGAACAGGTAAATCAGTTCCTGCCCAAGTATGACCGTGGCGAGTTACTGATGCATCCGGACAACGTCATTTCCATCGCTCCGCAGTGCAACGAAGATTGGGTGATGGAAGTCCGCCGCTCTAACTACGCCGTAACCGAACGTGCTCTCGACGTAATCAGCGAATGCTACGCCGAGTTCGAGAACATCTTTGAGCGCAAGATCGGCAATCCGTTCTTCGAAGAGTACATGACGGAAGACGCCGACGTCGTTCTGCTCGGCATGGGCACTCTTTCGACGCCGGCAAGAGTGGCGATTCGCAAGATGCGCGCGGAAGGCAAAAAAGTCGGATTCGTCCGCTTGCGATGGTTCCGGCCCTTCCCGGCTGAAGCCCTGGCAAAATGCCTCCGCCGCTTCAAGGCAATTGGCGTGGTGGATCGCGACTACTCGCTGGGTTCGCCTTATCTCAGCGGCGTGGTGGCCACGGAAATCCGCACCGCGCTGTATCCGGGGACGGGTCCCAAGCCGCCGGTGCTGGGCTTTATCTGCGGTTTGGGCGGACGCGAAGTACTCGTTCCAGACATCGAGAAGATGATGGACTTTGTCTCCCAGGCTGCATCGGGGAAATCCGTGCCACTGACTCAATGGATCGGGCTGCGGGAGTAGCACGTTCCTGACGTGTCTCCATTGCCGGAAAGGATGAGCGAAAAATGAGTGTTTTCAGCGAACAAAAACCTGCACAGAAGTTGGAGCCGTTCAAGGGCGTAAAGAAAGTCGCTCACGAGGAGTACTTCACTTCTGGACATCGTACGTGCCAGGGCTGCTTTTCCGCACAGACCATGAGACTGCTGGCGAAAGCCGCCGGTCCCAGGACAATCGTGCTGGGCAGCACCGGTTGCATGTACGTAGCGAACACCTCTTACTACACCACTCCGTGGGGCGTGCCCTGGATGCACACCCAACTTGGTTCCAGCGGCTCGGCCGCCCTCGGCGCCGCTGCGGCCTTCAAGGCGCAGATGCGCAAAGGCAAGATCAAAGACGAGCCCATCAACGTAATCGCCTTCTGCGGTGACGGTGGTGGCGCAGACATGGGCCTGGGTGCGATCTCGGCGACCATGCTGCATCCCGCCTACAACCTTCTCGTCCTCATGTACGACAACGAGTCCTACGCCAATACGGACATCCAGGTCTCTGGATTATCGCCCTACGGCGCCAATACCTCGTTCAGCACTCCAGGGAAAGTGAAGCGGATCATGAACCAGCGTTGGAAGAAGAACATGGCGGGCTTGATCGCGGCCGGCCATCCGACCGTGAAGTACGTCGGCACTGCTTCCTCCGCACAGCCAATGCACACCATGAACCAGGTCCGCAAGGCTCTGTCCATCGGAGGCCCAACCTTCCTCCATGTGCTGGCGCCCTGCCCCAAGGGTTGGGACTACGACCCGATTCTATCCAGTGAACTTGGAGAGCTTGCCGTGACAACCGGCATTTTCCCGTTGTACGAAATTGTGGAGGGCAAGCTCGAGTACCTCGGCAAGTCCCAGCAAATCGTCAATGGCAAGCTCAAACGTCTGCCGGTGCGGGATTACTTGCTCAAACAGGGCCGGTTCTCCCATTTCACCGATGACGATGTGGCGTACTTCCAGAGCAAAGTTGATGAGATGTGGAACAGGTGGTTGATTCCCGGAGTCATGCCCGTTCTGAAAGATTTGGAAGCTGACACGCTACCAGCGTAGATAAAAACCACTTCCCTGGATGTGACATAGCCGCCAATGGCAGCGTCACATCCAAGGGAAGGGTTGATTGTTTTTCTCGCCGTACCGCAGTGCTTCAGTACGGGGTTGCGCTAAGGGGATCTGCCACGACAGTGCCTGCCGCAAGGAGGTAGGCAAATGGCGATATCCCGGGCCCTTGGAGTACAGTCCGAACCCGATGTCTTTAACCGCTGGCTGCATTCGATAGCCGGCGTGTTCGCGATGCCCGCCATCGCGAATAAACAATATCCCTGGAAATTGTTTGCAACACCTCTCACGGTATGGCTGCATGTCAGCTTCGCCGCCATCCTAGCTGCATTCGCAGGCCTTATTTCCAGACAAAATTGGCTGGTACCGATCGAGGACTGCCTGAATTGCTTTAACCCTTGTCGAGTAATCGCCATCGATGGTGCGCCAGGGGCATTACGCGAGAGCTTCATGAGAAGTTGCGCTGCGGGACTCAGTGTTTCCTTACGATCGTCGCGATCGATACGGTCCCATCACTGTGTTGCGAAAACCACCCCAACCTATTGCCTTGAGATGTGCGAGCCAATGGGCTAGCGAGTGCGGGCCCCTAGTACGGAACAATACCGAATTGGTTCAATGGGAGGAAAGAGGCATGGCTACCGAGACTTTATCCGTGAAGCAGCAGGACATCGCCCAGAAGATTCATACCGGGGGGGGTATTGAAAACCGGTGGATCCAGCTGGTGTGTGGTGTCATCGCAATGATCGTCATTTCCAACTATCAGTATTCCTTTACGCTTTTTACACCGGGTATGAGACAGACATTCACGGGAGTGCCCTACGCGAAAATAGCAGCGGTGTTCTCGGCCTTTATTCTGTTCGAGACTTGGCCCATGCCCTTGGCCGGATACTTTGTCGATAAACTCGGTATCCGGAAGCTTATGACGTTCGGCTCGGTGTGTATTCTGCTCGGATGGGTGCTGGGTGGGACAATCGCCAAGTCCATTTTTGACTTGTACATTTATTACGGCGTTATCGCAGGTACCGGTGCAGGGATCATTTACATTTCTTGCGTCGCCAATGCGGTGAAGTGGTTTCCAGACAGGCGGGGATTGGCCGTTGGGTTGACGGCCGCGGGATTTGGAGGCGGAGCCGCGCTCACTATCCTGCCCATTGCCAACACGATCCACCACTTGGGATGGGCTGGAGCGATGGCCGTCTGGGGGGTCGCCCAGGGCATTGTTGCATTCATTGCCTCTTTAATGCTCCGTCATCCGCCAGCCGGCTGGGTTCCTCCCGGGTGGGAGCGGCCCGCAAAGAAGGCACACACGGCGATTGTGCAGACGAAGGTGAACTATAGCTGGGTTCAAACCCTTCGAAGACCCGAGTTCTATTTGCTCTATACAATGTTTTTCTTTGCCTGCGCCGGCGGGTTGATAGCTACCGGGAACCTCTCACAAATTGCCAAATCCCTCGCCGTGAGCGACGCAAAAGTATGGGGGCTCGCGATCGTTCCGCTAACCGCAACGCTGGCATCGATCCTCAACGCTCTGTCCAGAGTCGTCTGGGGCTGGGTCTCGGACCGGATCGGACGGGAATTCACGATGTTCTTAACATTTGGCGTCGAAGCGATCCTTGTGTTCCTGGTGACCAGAATAGCTGGAAGCCCGATCGCATTTGTGGTTCTGTTCTCGTTTGTTTTCCTTTTCTGGGGTGAAATATATTCCTTGTTTTCAGCAACCTCGGGTGATGTTTTCGGCTCGAAGAACGCTTCTGTTGATTACGGCATGTTATATACGGCCAAGGGATTGGCTTCCGTTTTCGCCGGATTTGGGGCGGCAGCGCTGGCCGCGTATCTGGGTGGCTCTTTCGCGGTGGCATTCTACATTTCAGCCGTGCTGTGTGGGATCGCATCGATCTTCTCTCTTTATGTTCTCAAGCCATTGATCCGAGCCAGAATCGCGAAGGAAGCATCAATAGAGATAAGCGAGGCGGAGCAAGCAAGAAAGAAAGCCTTCAGTGCGACCGTGTAGAACCGATATACCTGGCGGGTGGCCCATTCAAGCCATCTTTTGGCTTGAGTGGGGCCTTTGACCTTGCGTTCTTGTTTGCCTTTTCTTTTACTTGGCGCGTGGCGCGGGTGCCCAACCTTCGACGCGCTGTTTTTGCGCGGCTAAGGTGGGACGGGCAGGACATACCAATACAGGAACTGCCCTAATCTGGAGTTGTTTGCGAGTGGGTGGATGTTGATGTCTTCCCCGGCGTGAAGCCGCCGGGGCCTGCACAATCGCGTCGCAACCGCGGCAGCACTTATTCGGGTTCCTGGCGTTTGGAGACGGAGATGACCTGGGGCTCGGATAGCGGGCGCCCCATGCTGTAGTAGTGGAAGCCCGCCTCGGCCATTTTTTTCAGGCTGAACAGGTTCCGTCCGTCGATGACGACGGGATAGCGCATGAGCTGGCGCAGGCGGTCGAGATCGAGCGCGGCAAATTGTGGCCACTCGGTCACTACCAGCAGCGCATGAGCGTCACGGGCCGCGTCGAACTCATCGCTGGCATAGCGCAGCGTGTCATGCGGCGGCAAAGCCACCCGTGCCTTCTCCATCGCGGCCGGATCGTAGGCGGAAACCACGCATCCTTCGGCAAGCAGATTCCTGATCATGCTGATCGAGGGCGATTCGCGAATGTCGTCGGTGCCGCCCTTGAAGGCCAGGCCAAGAACCCCGATGTGCTTGCCCTTGAGGGTCCAGAGCGCGCTGCGAAGCTTGCGGAGGAAACAAATCTGCTGGTTTTCGTTGATTTTTTCGACGACTTTGAGCAGGTCGAAATCGTAGCCGACGGATTCGGCAATCTTGTAGAAGGCGCGCACATCCTTGGGAAAACAGGAGCCTCCGTAGCCGATTCCCGCATTCAGGAAGCGCGGGCCGATGCGCGAGTCGGCGCCAATGCCGTTGGCTACCTCTTCCACATCCGTGCCGACCAGTTCGCAGATGTTGGATACCGCATTGATGAAGGAAATCTTCAGCGCCAGGAAGGCATTGGAGGCGTGCTTGATCAGTTCGGCGCTTTTGGCGCTGGTTTCCAGGTAGCAGACTCCGCCGCTCAGATCGCGCGGACCGGGAACGTGATCGTGGTGGGCGAAGTAACTGCCGTCGATGAGCGGCTGATAGACCCGGCGCAGCAGGGCGCGCGCGCGCTCGGTTTCCGCCCCGACGACGATCCGGTCGGGATAGAGGAAGTCCTCGATGGCCGTGCCCTCGCGCAGAAACTCCGGATTGGAAACCACGTCGAAGTTCGCATCG
>Ga0182030_10010232_pt1 | contig 19093 bp, 16 predicted proteins | sample 812S3MmetaG_FD_121299 | JGI IMG/M metagenome (GOLD analysis project Ga0182030, IMG submission 121299) | Permafrost microbial communities from Stordalen Mire, Sweden - 812S3M metaG (Illumina Assembly) | ecosystem: Environmental > Terrestrial > Soil > Wetlands > Permafrost | place: Sweden... | reverse complement strand
GGAGGCGCTGAAAATGGCGCGCTTCAGACTGTTTCGGATTTTGTCCGCACGGGAGAACTTTGTTTTCGAAGTGGAGGATCTGGCGACGGGAGAGACATTCCTGCTCCTGGAGCCATCGCTTCCGCCCTCCGCTCTGGGACGGGACATTGCCGCGCGCGTCTGCCGAGTCGACGAGGATCTTTATGTCGTGACGGGTCCAAAACTTCCGCTCGATGAAGCGGCTCTCTCTGTGGCGAAAGAATTCATTCGGCCTGGAAAGGGGCTCGTCAATGATCAGAGATGCGCGGCAGCGCTGTATCGCCACCTCGTGCGTCATGGCGTAAATGACGGCTTAGGCATTTTGCCGGAACCCGAGGACGTTTTCGCGCTTTCCCACCCCGACGATGAACTCGATGCGATTGCCTGGGACTGGGTTGAACTCGCCGAAGGCGCCGAGCCATCCAGGGATGTCCTCGAAATTGCCCGCGCATTGACTTCCCATGAGAGACTGGCGGCGGCTTTGGCGTCCAGCGCCGAATTGCGGCTCCTTGGGAAAAGCCGCCATGCGGATGCGTATCGTCGGCTGGCGCTCATCCAAATGGAGACATTCCAGCGGCGCGCGTGCGTGGGCAGCGGTGAACTCAATCCGCTCGATACGTTTGCCGCGAAGTTCGAAGAGCTGGCCGCGAAAAAGCATTTTCCGCAAGAAGCAGTGGCTCTGTTTCATGAGCTGAGGCGGCGGATCGCTCTTGAGAACAGGAGACCAAAGAGCCGTGATGATGATCTAAGCCGCGTCGTTGAGCGGATCCGAGGATTGCGCGCCAAGACGACCGAACAGGGTTGCACCGAACAGGAGGCGCTGGCGGCGGCCGATAAAGTCGCCGAACTCCTCGAACGCTATGGTCTGTCGCTCAGCGAAGTGGATCTTCGACAACAGCCTTGCGAAGGTTTTGGCATCGACACAGGGCGGCGCAAGCACGGCGCCTTCGATCGCTGCGTTCCAGCGATCGCGGATTTTTGCGATTGCCGGGTCTGGAGTGAAACCAGTCCGAGCGGCACGCTGCGGTTTGTGTTCTTTGGCCTGTCGGCGGATGTCGAAGCCGCGCACTACCTTTATGATCTCGTGGCCGTCGCCTTTGAAACCGAAACCGCGAGGTTCAAATTGGGGCCCATCTACGCGGAGATGATCGGCGGCGAGAAACGCAGCGCGGTTAATTCTTTCCAGATCGGTCTTGCGAGAGGCGTAAGCGCCAAACTCGAAAACTTGAAGGCCGAGCGGTCTGCCGCCGTGTTCAATTCCACAGGGCGGGATCTCATACTGATCAAAACGTCGGTTATCGAAGAGGAGTTCGAGAAGCTCGGCCTGTCATTGCGCGCAAAGAACGTCAGTAGCCGACGGCGGGTTCTCCTTGAGGCTTATGAGGCGGGCCAGGAAGCGGGACGGAAATTCGAAGTCCACGCTGGGATCGAGTGAACCGAAAAGGGGTCGTTCTCGATAGACGGCGCTGCTGTTGCAATTAGGGCATGGCGTGGCGTGAGGTGTAGGTCGCCTAATTGTTCAAGCCCGAGTCGAAGTGTGCCGGAGAAAGACCATGAAGCCAGAAGCTGAAGGGATGGGCGGTCTGCCGGGGTAAGCCACCGCCGGGAGCCTCGAAGCGAGTCTTGACATGAGCATTTGCACGCGGAATTGGGGCTTGTTTTTGGGGCTTTCAGTCTGCCGCTTGCTGGTTGTTTTTACCGCGCTCTCCCTCATTCTTTTGAGCTACGGTTGCGGGAAATAGCCGAATTCCTGGCTATCTCTGAGCACTTCTCCCGTGGTTTGGCTCGAACCCTTGACGCGCGAACGCTCCACGCTGCGGACGCCAAGGGCGACGGCCGCAGCTTCCTAATCATCCGCAAGACATCAGCGAACAATTCTCGAGGAATGGCTCCCTCCGCCATCTGGAAGGCGACGCAGCGGGCGTGGTTCACGACCTTCGTGCCGATTTTGATCAGCTTCTTCTTGAGCGTCGTCCGCGACCAATCTTTTATCGGCTCGCGTGTCTCAAAGGTGCGCACAGGGCGGAGAACGTCCGGTATGGGTCGTGTGTCACGAGTGCGCTGTCGCGAGTATCGGCGGCGCTCAACTGTACGAGAGATGAAGGAGGGCCCTTCGAGTTCGGCAATCAGGTGCTGATCTCAAGCCACCGCAAGCTGCTTCGGTCAAGAGCCGTGGTTGTGAGCGTTGCGGAAACGCCGGGACGGTGATTCCGGCAGGCATGGTCGAGAGAGGCGAGCGAAAGCAAACCGTCGATGAAGTGTCGAAAGCGGATTAGGCGATGTCAAAACCGGGGGGTGACCCTTCCTCCGGGATAAGTTCGGGGGATACCTGATACGGCCCGAGCGGCATCCGGCATGTAGGCGGCGCGAAGCTCGACCAGGCTTTCGTATGGAACGTGAGAACCTGGGCCCCGTCACGCCGATGGCGTGAAGCGACAAGCCACAAGCGGCTCCAACCGCGAGGGCGAGGGTAGCTATGCGGAGCACAGGGACGGAGCAGCCCGTAGTAGTGATGAAGGTTCTGTAATGGGACTGGAGCGAAGGGGCTGCGTTGTTCAGCCGAGGCCGCGGGCCAACTGGCGACGGGAGGAGTCCGTGGACAAGGTAAAGCCGTTCGACATCCCCAAACGGAAAGTCTGGGAAGCCTTCAAGCGTGTGAAGGCCAACCAGGGAGCGGCTGGAGTCGATGGACAGTCGATTGCGGAGTTCGAGGCCAATCTTTCGGGCAACCTCTACAAGCTCTGGAACCGGCTGTCGTCGGGGAGCTATTTTCCTCCGCCGGTGCGGCGGGTCGAGATTCCGAAGGCGGATGGCGGAACGCGGCCGTTGGGTATTCCAACCGTCGCGGATCGCGTTGCCCAGGAGGTCGCCCGTCGATATTTGGAGCCCATTCTGGAGCCGGTGTTTCACACCGACTCCTATGGCTACAGGCCCGGAAGATCTGCGATCGACGCCGTGCGCCAAGCTCGCCAGCGCTGTTGGCGCTACGACTGGGTGCTCGATCTCGATGTGCGCGCCTTCTTCGACAGTATCGATTGGGAGCTGCTCCTCAAGGCGGTCCGCCGACATACGGATTGCCCATGGGTGCTGCTTTATGTCGAGCGCTGGCTGAAGGCGCCGGTGCAGATGGAGGACGGCGGCGTCGTGCAGCGCACGGCCGGAACGCCGCAAGGCGGGGTGGTTTCGCCTCTCCTGGCGAACCTGTTTCTGCATTATGCGTTCGACATGTGGATGACGCGGAATTATCCGCGCGTTCCATTCGAGCGCTACGCGGACGACGCTATTTGTCACTGCCGAAGCGTCGAAGAAGCGCGAGCGCTATGGAGCGCGCTTGCAGACCGTCTTGCGGTCTGTAAGCTGGTGCTGCATCCTGCGAAGACGAAGATCGTATATTGCAAGGATGTGAACCGGCGTGGCGACTTTCCTATCATCTCGTTCGACTTCTTGGGCTTTCAGTTTCGAGTCCGGAAGGTGATATGGGGTGGAAAGGCCGCCCACAGCTTCATGCCCGCCGCCAGTCCGAAAGCGTTGACGGCCATCGGCCGGACCGTTCGACGATGGGCGCTTCATCATCGCAGCGACAAGTCCCTGCAAGAGCTGGCCGAGAAGCACAACCCGTGCATTCGCGGCTGGATCAGCTACTACAGCCACTTCTACAAGACGCAATTGCGTCCGACCCTGAAGAGGATCGACGCCTATGTCATTCGATGGGTGCGCCGTAAGTTCAAGCGGATGCGCCATCAGACCAAGGGGGCGCGAGACTGGTTCGACCGGCTACGTCGGGCGAACCCCGAACTCTTCGCCCACTGGCTTCTATCTCATGGCAACGGCAGAACATCGGGAGCCGTGTGAGTCGAGAGGTTCATGCACGGTTCTGGGAGCGCCCGGGGGTGAAATTCCTCCGGGCGACTCGACAACCTGCGTCGCGAGTGCGTTTCTTGAGCGAGTCCGCTCGTCCCCACATTACCGCCGCGACGCACGCGTTCTTGCGCTTCCGTTTCGCGCCATGAGCGGCCATTGCATCATGCGCTTGAGCCGCATACGTCACTGGCGGTCGCGATAACTCGAGGGGAATTTTCAACCAACGGTCCGCTCCACCCGGAAAACTGTACATCGTGATTGAAGACGGATGGTCCTGTGTGCCGACAAGATAGGCGCGAGGCTTGAACGATGGCCGCCATGCCGCATCCCTTTTAGCCTCGGCACTTCGTTCGGCCTTGGCGATGATTTCGCCGGTGGCGCGGATGGCCTTCTCAACTGTATCCTCGCCCTCCTCTAGTGCGGCGGCAATCTCGTCGACGTTCCCACGGTCTCGCGCTGAGCCGGTGAGAGTCGCCTTTAACCTCCCGACGTTTAAGCTTCGGCTGTAGCTCTCCAGGGTCGCGCTGTCTTTACCTTCGCGGCCCGGCACCCAGTCTGAGTCTGGCTAGGATCTCGCTTCGGTGCAAACATACGCGGTCAAGCTAAATTGTGGCAAAATTATAGCGATTTCGTAGCGTCAATGTCACAATTTGCCTATATCCACGGCCCGGTAAGGTTTCGTAAACCAAGGTGGGGCGTGTGTCATGAGCAACGAATTCAAGAGGAAACTGCTAAAAAGCGTCTTTATCAGCGCTGCGACGCTTTCGATCCTCAGCTATAATGCGTCGTTTGCGCTCGCCGGGCAGCGGAACTTCGGCTGGAACCAAAATGACGCGCGCACTGACAGCCCAATCAAGCATGTCATCGTCATCGTCGGCGAGAACCGCACCTTCGATCACATCTTTGCTACCTATCAGGCCCCTCATGGCGCCTACGTCGATAACCTGTTGTCGAAGGGCATCATAAATAAAGACGGCACGCCGGGTCCGAACTATGCGGTGACCACGCAGTTTTCGGCCCAGGACACGACGACCTACTCGATCAATCCGGGCAGCAAGGTCGCCTATGGCACGTCGAGCAATCCGGTGCAGGCGCCCGGCACCTCTTACGCGCCGCTGGCGCCGTACCCCAACATCTACGACCCGATTACCGGCGCCGCGGTCAACGGCCCCGGCGCGGTGGCGAACATCATTCCTCCCGGCCAGACATACACGCTTCCCCAGCAGGCCGAGGGCGGGCTGCCGACCCCGCCCGGGCAGCCGCACACGGGCTGCTGCCTGCTCCCGCAGGACTTGCCGCTGCTGACGACCGGCTCGACTGGGCTTTCCTCCTCTTGGCCGGATTCGCGTATCAACGGGTACAGCAATCTGCCGGGTGGCGTTTATCCGCTCGTCACAGCAACTGGCCAGAGCCTCTACGACACCTATGGCGGCAGCCCGGTGCATCGCTTCTATCAAATGTGGCAAGAGCTCGACTGCGACGCGACGAAGGCCACGTGGCGCAATCCATCGGGATGCCAGGCCGATCTCTTCCCTTGGGTTGAGATTACCGTCTCCGCGGGCAGCAACGGAGCACCTTTCCCGAATCCAGCGCCAGTTCCGCTCCTGAAGGAAGGCGACATCGCCACGGGCTACTATAACGTCGCCAACGGCGACGCGCCCTATTTCAAGGAGCTCGCGGACACCTACACGCTCGCCGATAATTATCACCAGCCGGTGATGGGCGGCACTTTCGCGAACTCGATGGTGCTCGGCTATGCCGACGCGCTTTATTACGCCGATGCGAACGGCAATCCAGCGGTCCCGCCGGCCAATCAGATCGAGAACCCCAATCCGCAGTCGAACACGAACAATTGGTACTCGAACGACGGCTATGGCAGCCAATCCACCCAGATCGGCGGCAGCTACACCAATTGCTCCGACACGACCCAGCCGGGCGTCACTCCGATCGTCACCTATCTCAAGGCGATCAACATCAAGCCGAACTGCCAGTCTGGGGCCTACTATCTTCTGAACAACTATGTTCCGGCGTTCATCGGCAGCGGGGCGCAGGACCCGACCAACAACGGTCCCTTCACGCTGCCGCCGGTGATCAAGCAGCGCCACATCGGCGACGTGCTCTCGGCGAGCTATGTCTCCTGGGCCTATTTCGGCGACCGCTGGAACGACTTCAAGACCGCCCCCGGCCTTGGCGCCAACTACGGCACGATCGATCCGGCGGCCTATCTCTACTGCAACATCTGCAATCCGTTCCTCTACTCGGCCTCGACGATGACGAACCAATCGGAGCGCGACGCGCATCTAAAGGACACGACCGATCTCTATGACGCGATCGCGAGCGGAAACCTCCCAGCGGTCTCCTACGTCAAGCCGAGCACCTTCGTCGACGGCCATCCGGCCTCATCGAAGTTCTCGCTGTTCGAGGCCTTTACGAAGGACATCATCCAGCATCTGCAGGCCAATCGCGACCTTTGGGAGAGTACGGCGGTCTTCGTGACGGTCGATGAGGGCGGCGGATACTATGACTCGGGCTATGTGCAGCCGGTCGACTACTTCGGCGACGGCACGCGCATTCCGCTGCTCATCGTGTCGCCCTATTCGCGGGGCGGCCACGTTGCCCATCAATATTCCGATCACGCTTCGATTCTGAAGTTCATCGAGCGGAACTGGGATCTGCCGCACGTGTCAAACCGTGCGCGCGACAACCTGCCCAACCCCGTCACTTCCGCGTCCAACCCCTATGTGCCGCAAAATCGCCCGGCGATCTCCGATCTGTGGAGCGCGTTCGACTTCGGCCGTCATCAGCGCCATGAGCATGAAATGGACTAAGGCGGTCCCCGAGCTCGTCTTGAGGGCCTGACCGAGATTGATCGACGAGGGCTGGGCTTGCACCCAGCCCTTTTGCTATCTTAAGAAACCAAGCTGGAAATCTCATGCGCGGACCTGCTCACACCGGACTCGAGGCGACGACGGACGCCGCTCAGGCCGCCCTCGCGCGCGGCGACCTTGTGGCAGCGGAGCAGATCTGCGCTCGGCTCGTCAGCGTCGATCCCAGGAATGGGCGCGCCTTCGCCTTACTGACTGAGACTGCGCTGATCCGCGGAAGGCTCGACGCGGCGCTCGCCTGCGCAGCTCGCGCCGTCGACGGCGCGCCGCAAGACGCGACCGCCCATCTCATGCTCGCCAAGGCGCGCTTTACGCAGGGCGACCTCGTCGGCGCATTGGACGCCGCGGAAAAGGCGGCGAGCCTGCCCGCTTCCTCGCCGCAGATCGACGACGCGCTCGGGGCGATGTTGGGACTGCTCGGGCGCCATGAGGACGCGCTGCGTCTATGTCGCCGCGCCGTCGTGGCGCGTCCGGAGCTCGCGCAATTCCAATATAATCTCGCGGCGACGCTGCGCATGCTCGGTCGGCTTGCGGAAGCGCAGGAACATTGCGATCGCGCGATAGCCTGCGATCGAAGCTTTGCGCGCGCCTATTACATCCGCTCGGACCTGCGCATCCAAACGCGCGAGCACAACAACGTCTCAGATCTCGAGGCCGCCATCGGCGCCGCTGGAGAGGACTGGCGCTCGAAGGTCATGCTCCACTATGCGCTCGCCAAGGAGTTCGAAGACCTCGACGACCATGCCGCGGCCTTCGCGCAAGTGCGCGCCGGCGCCGAACTGCACAAGCGATTCGTGAAGAGCGACAACGCCGCCGAGATCGCACGGATCGACAGGATCATCCGCAGCCAGACCAAGGATTGGCTCGAAGCGGCGGGTGACGGCGATCGCAGCTGCGCCCCCGTTTTCGTCGTCGGGCTGCCGCGAACGGGCACCACGCTTGTCGATCGCATCATCGCGAGCCACAGCGCGATGACATCGGTCGGCGAGACAAACGTCTTCGCGCGCCTGGCGGCCGATCGCGCAGCGGATGGGACATGGTCGAATAGCCGCGGCTTCAGGGAGCTTGGGCAAGCCTATGCCGCAGTCGTCGAGCGGGTATATCAGCCCGGCGGCAAGCGCTTCGTCGACAAGACGCTACAAAATTATCTCTATTGCGGCTTGATCCACGCCGCGCTTCCCCTCGCCAAGATCATCCTCGTCCGACGTGATCCGCTCGACGCTGGCTGGGCGCTCTACAAGGCGCATTTCCAACAGGGCTTCACTTTCTCATACGATCTCGAGGAGCTGGCGGATTATTGCTTGGCCTATGGGCGGCTCGCCGCGCATTGGCGCGAGACGCTGCCGACCCACACACTGCTCAAGGTCGCCTATGAGGACGTGGTGCGCGACCAGGAGGGCGAAAGCCGCCGGATCATCGATTTCCTGGACTTGCGATGGGAAGATCGGGTGCTGCGCTTTCACGAGAGCCGGGCACCCTCGGCGACCGCGAGCGCCGTTCAGGTGCGCCGTCCGATCTACGCGTCGTCGATCGACAAATGGCGGCTACACGAGCGAGTGCTGGAGCCATTTCGCGAACGGTTGTCGCAATACGGTCTTAAATCGGCGCAATAGCAGCCCTTCCGATCGCGCGACGCGCTCCCTGCCCTGTGCGCCGAACCAGTTTCTGAGACTTCGATGAATCGCAAGATCTTGATCATGGGTCTGCCCGGCGCAGGGAAGACGACGCTTGCGCGCATTCTTGCTCCAACGCTGAGCGCGGTCCTGTTCAACGCCGATGAGGTGCGCGCCAATATTAATCGCGAACTCGGCTTCTCCCATGAAGATCGCATTGAACACACGAGGCGAATGGGTTGGCTGGGCGCCATCGCGATCGCCATGCTCGCGCGGCACGCTTTGCTCGCAGCGGAATCGGCCTTTCAAGGGCGCTGTCAATTTCCTGGGGATGAGGCGCGTTTGAGGTAACCTCTGTTCCTACCTTAAACTCGATCCGACTGGCGTTTGACCGAATGACCGCTCAGGGGCCATCGCGTCGTTTCGGCAGTCGCCGCGATACGTCCCGTTAGTGTGCCGTAGCGGAAATACCGGTCACAGCTGACCGCGTTCCTTCGCGACAAGAGTCTCGGACGATACCTCGTTCTGATATTCCTCGCTGGCGATCACGCCGCCTTCTTCTTCGGCGCTGGACGAGCGGTCTTCGCTTGCTCAAGCATCGGGTCCAGCTCTCCAGCCCGGGCAGCGCCGATCAGGACGTCGATCACCTCCGGTAGCTTCTCCATCGTCCCGGCGACGACTCCCGCCTTGCCCTTCTCAAACTCCAGCGGCTTCCATCCGATCCGAACGAAGAAGACCACCTGCCCCTTGTCGTCCGTCCGCCACCACGGGCGAACCGGCAGCTTCCTCTCGGTCAGCACCCGCTCGCCGTCCTGCTTCTTCCATCTTTGGACGACCCGGGGCGGTTCAGTCACTTCGGCGCTCGCCGCCCAGATCACCAAGAGCAAGCAGAGGTCGACTGCGTCGAAGGATCGTGAGTATCCGTTCGAGTGAACGTGGCCCGCGCAAAAGTAATCGCCGAAGAAACATGAAAGTGCTGCGCCCGCCGCGAAGACGGGCGCAATATCTCTATTTAAGGGCCCGGGTGCGGTCCATGGCAGGACCCGGCGTTATCGTTGCCGAAGTTTAAGACGCCACCGGCGAGAATCGTACGGACCGCACGCGAGTAAGTATCGTCATTGCAAGCGGTGTCGCCTGAGACGCCAAGCGCGCCCTGGACATTACCAGCCTTGGTTACCAGCGGGACGCCGCCACCAAAACTAATCGTGCCACCGACCCGTCTATTCACCATCGGATCCTGGGCAGTGCCCCAGTATGTACTCGGCCCTTTTAGAGCATCATCCGCATCTTGAAGATTGCCAAAATGAAGCCCGTAAAGTCCGCCGTTGTCTTGTGTCGTCTGAACGGCTCCATCCAGCATAGCCGTTGCCCACTGTTGGCCCCCGCCCACGGAGTTGTCGAGGCTTAGGCCGTTAGAGGTAAAGGCCTTGGCGGCGGCGATCTGCCGGCTGAGCAGCCACTGGTCGGTGGCCATCGATCCAGAAAACGCGACCGCACAAACGGTGCCACTTCTGTTCACGACCACCCCCCAGAAATGCTGCTTGGTCGGCCTCGCGGCAGATGTCATTGCCCAACGAAGCTGCGTCCAACTAACCGGGCAGGATTGATCGCCTTGTTCTGCTACGGCAGAGCCACCAGCAGACGCGAGAAACACTGCGGCGATAGCAGATTTGCTTAAAAGCTTTAGCATAGCATTTCCCCCTCTCGCAGCATGCGCTGCGGCCTTTGAATAATGGGCGAGCCAGCTAACCCTAGCTGAACGCTCGAGGGACGAGAGCATATTGTGCGGCAACCATCAAGTTCTGGCCCAAAAAATCTTATAGAACTGTGGCTTGCGATCGATGCGCGCTGTTTTTGCTGGCAAACGAGATTCGTCAGATGCCCCAGGTCCGAATCCAACTGTCTCAGCATTTGGCGCTTTCGGCTGGCGCAAGTCTTGACCGGAGCCTTCACAATGTTTCGCGGATGTCCGTTCGTGGCGCATTACCGCCGCAGGAAGAATGGCTACGGCATCGCTATATCTGGTGGGGATCCGTCTTAACCGAATACCCACGAAACGAACCTGGGCGCGGATGCTGGAAAAAATTCTATGGTCAGACCGTCGCCTTCGCCCTCGCAGCCCAGACAAGCAAAGGCAAGCGGCGCTCCTCGTGTGGGAAGGAGGACGCCTCCTCGTGCATCATGGCCCTTTGACCTAATCCGAACGCCGACCCTTCGACCCCATGCGTGACTCGCCGGGGAACTCGCCCTTCGCCGCCGCCAGCATCAGCCCCCCCCCCGCTCCATGTAGCGACGGATCGACCTCAGCATGGGCACCAATTCGAGCGTCGCTGCGGGAGTAAGAAGACGTCCGGCTGAGCGCTGCTGACGATCGGCAAACTCCAAGTTTTTGACGACAAAATAATTTCCTATAGGAAATTTCGTATGATATCCATCTGATTCTAATAAACCTTTTTTTGGAGGGGTCTCGGGAGTCAAAACGCTTGAGGAGCAAAATGCGCACGCAGCTTCGCTCGAAAAGCATCACATTCCGGCTCCTGCGTTCCGTAGCGTAAGACGCCTTACCGGTAGTTAGCCGGCTTCCAGGCCAGGATGGCTACGAACAGGTGGTTGCGCCAGAACAGCTGCATGTTGTTGGCGACGAAGCCGGCGGCCCGCAGCATCTCGAAAATCTTGTACTCGCTCCACAAATGCATCTGGTTTCGGATGGCGCGCTCCTTGTTCAGAACCTCCTTCGGACTAAAGGTCTTTAGCTTGTAGTCGTAATAGATGAAGGTCAGCATCTCCTGGATCTTGGCGTTCTTGGCGTGCACCTTCTCGGAGAGGATGAAAGCGCCGCCCTCGTTCAGTCCCTCATAGATCTTCGTGACGAGCGCGAGCCTGTCTTTCTCGGGGAGAAACTGGAGAGTGAACAGTGAGAACACGAGGGACAGGTTCTCATAACCATCGAAGGTACGAGCGTCGGCCTTCTTGAACCTCAGGTTCCTGGCGCGCCTCGAGAACCACTGCTCCTTGAACTCGCCCTCGACGTCTAGTCCGACGTATTTGACCGATGCGCAGCGCTTCTGGTTGCTGTCCCTCACCGCCCTCAGAAACTCTCCGGTGGAGCAGCCGATGTCCAGAACGGTTGAGTCCTTCTGGATGAATTACTGCGAGAGCGCGACGCAGTCCTCGCGCAGGTTGTCGTAGCCCCTGATCGAACTGCCGATGTGGCGGTCGAAATCATCGGCGTAGGCCGCGAAGGAAAAGTCAGTGCTGTTCTTCATGCGCCCTCTCACTCAGGTCTTTCACAGATGCCCGACCAACGCACGAACGGCCTCCGCGATAAACCCGATCCCGGGGCGAGAGCGAGGGGACACCATTCCTGCGTTAGAGCCTGACCTGAAATTGGTTGACCGGCCCCGCGGCAGTTGATTCCCTGGGTTTGCAACAACTTGGTGTCAATGGCGCAGACAAATTGTGCATGAAAGCGGCGTGATAGTGTACCGGTCGGGGTGAGAGAAAAGGGCTGCAAAGCCCTTGTTTATTTTTTCTTCCGCGCACATTGAGGCGCCGTTTCAACTTTCGGGCTCGATGCCTCCTTCTTCTGGGGTTGCTGGATTTGCGGTTTGGTTCCGACCTGACCGGCGCTGGGCCTTCTTGCTGGTTGCGAGCCGAAAGCTCTCGCCGTTCATCTCCAGAATGTGGACGTGATGCGTGAGGCGATCGAGCAGCGCGCCGGTGAGCCGTTCAGAGCCAAAGACCGAAGTCCACTCGTCAAATGGCAGGTTGCTGGTGACGAGCGTGGCGCCGCGTTCATAGCGCTGGCTGAACACCTCGAAGAGTAGTTCGGAGCCGAAGACGGCGAGAGATTTGTCGAAGTGCATCATCTCACGCCATTGGCGCAGGGCGGAGTGGACAAAATCGAGAACACTGCTTGCCTGTGCCCGACCCACCATCGAGAGATTCATCACGGCAAATTGCGGCAGCAGCTAACGGCGTCATTGCGAGCGAAACGCTTCGAAGACTGACGCTGATGCAGCATTGGGTCTCGCCTCTTTCCTCTACAAATCAGCGCCGGAAAGGGATCACGTTTCCGTTATCGAGAAATGTCCGCATTCCCTCCTGGGCGACGGTGCGGAGAAACTCCTGGTGCGCATCCTTGTCACTGGGGAATTGATCGTCCCAAACGATAGACGTTCCCGCCCCGTTGACGACTTCGAGCGACCAAGTCGTCTCGTGCTCAAGCCGGTAGATATTGACCTCGACAGTCACGTCATCCCTGGTGACAGGACCAGATAAGCTTGAAATCACGAGGTTTGGTGTGTGCTCTGTCATGATGCCCCCGACGGCTCCTCCAACGGAGCCTATGCCCATCACAATTTACGGGCAACAGGCTGCCCTCGTTGCATGTGGATCAATTGAATTTGCCAATTGCCTTTGCGGAGGCGATGCCTCGGAAAGTATGGAAGTTGGGGCCTGCCCCTGTTTCTCGGCAATACCGGATAAAATCGTCTGCGCTGACATCAATCATGACGACTTTCCATCCGCTCTTTTGCCAATTCACGATCTCCTTCGATTGGAGGGAAACCCACTTCTCGTAGGAGTTGGTTGGGAAGTTTTCGACCGAATACCGCAAGGCCTCATGATCGGTCGCCGTTATATGGGGAAGGTAGGTCGTCCTCATTTAGGTCTGGCCCTAATAAATTTTGGCAAGGGATGATCGGGCATCTTACGGCCGGCGCCTGAGCCTCCTGTCCACATCCTCACGATCAATGCAAGTCCGTCGGATCATGCTCGATCCGGCGGGCTCTTTGTTTGGCTCCGCTTCCTTTATATGGCCGGGACGCCGACGGACTGATTATAGAATTGATCTTCTATCATCAGTCTGCATATCGCCCTGACAACGATAGCAGTTCCGAAACTCAGCCCTGTACTCCATCACCCGACTGGTTATAATCGGGCACCAGATTGAACAATGATAATCAGTCTGGAGGCACAATGGGACTCGGCAAGCAGGCAAAGACCCTGACGAAGGCACAGGTCGACGCCGCCCTCAATTACCTATCCAGTTCCCGCTATCCCCTTCGAAACCGAGTGATCCTGCTTCTCTCGGTCAAGGCTGGGCTCAGGGCGAAGGAGATCGCCTCTCTGACGTGGGAGATGATCACAGCCTCTGCTTTGCAAGCTCTTGATAGTGTCTTCGAATTGCCTCCTCGCCATAGATGCGCTCTAGTCGGCGCAGCATGAAATGGCCGCGGGCGATCGACTGAAAATGGTTCATGAACACCACGTTGATAGCAGCGCCGCCCACCGCGCCGGCCAGAGGAATGGCGCTAGCCGCAACTCTCTCCCAAACCACCACGCCAAAGCGGGTCGCGACCTCGCTGGTCAGCGCCGCCACCGCTGGGGCGGCAAGATTTGTCGCGCCGCGCTCAAGCAAAAGGGATGACGCCTCGTTGGCGAGGCGGCCGAGCATGGCGCGCGAGGCGTAATAGCCGACATCGGCGCGGCGCCCTGAATCGCGGACGCCTCTGTCCGCGCCATGGGCGAATACTTCGACGCAGGCGAGTCGCCCCTCGAGCGTCGAAAGATCCTCGCCATGATGGCGTGCAATGTCGGCAATGGCCCGCAGCATCAAAATCGTCGTGACCGGCAATTCGACCGGCAATCCTGCGGCGCCGAAGAGGCCCCCAAAGCCCCCGGCTACGCCGGCGAGCGCCGAGGCGACCCGCGTCGACGGCCGTTTCTTTGGCGCGCCCTTAAGCGATGTCAGCGCGAGCTTGAGACATTCCTGAATGGCTCGCTCGATCGCCCGATCCATCGTGCGGCGCATGGGCTTGGGCATTTGTGCAAAAGCGCTGTGAATCGGCTTGCCGGCGTAGTCGCTTAAGCGCGTCGCCAGATTCCTCGACGCCAACAGCCTGTGGGCGCGCGCGAGCTCCAGCCTGTGTTCGGAGGACAGCTCTGGATCTCGCCCACTCATCGCCGCCGCAGCAGCGGTCGAACACCGTTGACGCTCGCGAGGATGGCGGAGCCATTGCTGATGAGGGCGGTGAGCGAGGGGCTGATCAATCCGCCCGGCAGTGCGAGACCCAGCGCCAGAGTGTTAAGAACGACGACGACGCCGTAGTTTTGCTTGATCAGCTTGATCGCGTCGCGCGAAATCTCCATGGCTTCGACGAGCTTCCAGAGCGAATCCTCCATCAGCACGACATCGGCGGATTCTTGAGTCACCTCGGCGCCGTGCTTCATCGCCACGCCCACATCGGCGAAGCTGAGCGCCGGCGAGTCGTTGATGCCGTCGCCGACCATCGCGACGACGCGGCCCTCGCGCTGCAATTTTTGCACGATGCCAGCCTTGTCGGCTGGAAGCATGTCCGCATATTGGCGCGTCAGCCCTATTCGCTCGCCGACCGCACGCGCAACCACCGCGTTATCTCCGGTAAGCATGATCGCGTCTTTGACACCCAGCGCATAGAGCCGCTCGACGATGCTCGGCGCCTCGGGACGAATTTGATCGGCATAGGGCGCGAGCGCGGCCAATTTGCCGTCCGTCGCGACGTAAAGGCATGAATAGCCCTGCATCTCCATCCGGGCGCGATCATTAGCGGCGGCGGCGACCTTGATGTCGCTCTGGCGCAAGAAGCGCTCGTTGCCCACATGGACATAAACACCGTCGACATAGCCTTCGACGCCAAGGCCAAGACGATATTGTGTCTCCTCGCATGGCGGTATTTCGCCGCCTACTTCGAAGGCCTTGCGGCGCAACGCCTCGGCGACGGGATGGGTGAGGCGGCTTTCCGCCGCCGCCGCCAGCCCAAGCAGGCGCGGGGCCTCCAGGCGACGCTGATAGGCGATCAAATCGCCGACTTCCGGATGCCCCTGCGTCAGCGTGCCGGTTTTGTCGAACACCACCGTATCGACCTCGGCGAGCCGCTCCATATGGCGTCCGCTCTTGATGATGATGCCCCGACGCGCCGCCAGCGTCATCGAGGACAATACGGCGGTGGGCGCCGCAACGCGAATGCCGGTGCCGTAATCGACGATGACCAGCGACAGGAAGCGGTCGAAATCGAAGCTGACGGCTGCGGTCGCCGCCGCGACGCCGAGCGTGGGCAGCACCAGGCGGTCAGCCAGCTTTTCGGCGTGGTTTTGCATGCGCGTGTCGCCCATCGGCGCCGAATCGATCAGCCGTACGATCTGGCCCGCAGTGGTGTTCGAGCCGATCCGCGTCGCGCGAATGGTCAATTGTCCTTCGCGCGTCACCGTCGCGGCGAAAGCCGCCTCGCCGACGCCGCGCATGACCGGCAGGCCTTCGCCGGTGATCGTCTTTTGGTCGATCAGCGCGCTGCCGTCGATTATTTCGCCATCGACCGGGATCATCTCGCCGGGGTAAACCACGACCTCGTCGCCAACCAACACGTCGCGCGCCGGAATCGACACCACGCTACCTTCGCGCAGGATCCAGGCGGTCTTCGACTCGAATTCGAGCAGGTCGCCGATCGCCCGCTTCGACCCCGCCGCCGTGAGATCGCGGATCCAGTCACCGAGCTTGATCAGCCAGGTGATCAGCGCGCCAGCAACATGATTGCCCTGCGCGAGCGATGCGAGAATCGCTAGTGTGTCGAGAAAATCCACATTGAGCCGCCGCTCGTCGCGCAACACGCGATATGCCCTGGCGGCGATGGGATAGCCATTCCACAACATCAGCGGAATATTGATCGCCGTCGCGATTGGATTGGCTACGAAGGCGAGCGCCATCGATACCGTCGGCAACGCCAGGGGATAGCGATGCGGCACCTCGGCCGGCTTGGCTGCGGCGATCAGCTCCTTGGCGAGATGCTGGCCGGATTCACCAAACGTTGGCGCGAGTTGCGTCAGTTCGCGCAGATCGCCCAACGTCATCAATCGCATCCGGCCGAGCAACAGTCGAAACGTCGGCTCGAACGCTAAATCATATTCAACGACGAGACTGGAACAGGCGTAATTGATCCTCGCGCCTCGCACCGCTTTCTGGCTACGCAACCATGAGAGCGTCTCCTCGGCGAGACTCTTGTCGTAACACAGGGTTGGAATCCACAGGCGAACGCGCCCCGGGAGAAAGTGGCGTATCGCAAACTGCATGTGGGAACGGTCCTGTCGCTTAGGCGCCTGGCGTGGGCTCGGGCTTCGCGGATTTGGCGTCCTTGTCGGAGCCTTGCCTCATTCTCTCGACGAGCACGTGATGCTGTTGCAACTCGACGAAGTGATTCAGCGAGAACACGCCGAGAGTGAGCCACACCGGCGTTGCAGCGAAGGCCCCCATTTCGAGCAGCGACAGCGCGACGATTCCACCAGCGAGGCCGATCTTGAGATCCACGGTGTTATTGGTCGCCTTCTTAATCTGGCGGTCGAGATTTTTGCATATATGCACGACGGTTTTGGCGGCGTGCGAATGTTCGGCGAGAAATTCGGCCTCGTCCTCGATCTTCCGGGTGATTTCGTCAAGCTCTGTGCCCGGGGGACGCGGCGCCTCGCCATGGTGCTCTTCGCAATGGCGGCGCAGATGATTGTGAAAATCGTCGTGCTGCTCGGTGTCGTAAAACAACACGACGCTGCCGGTGATCGGATTGACCTCGCAGCGCTCAACACCAGTGATCCCGGCGAATTTCTTGCCGAACTCGTCCAGCAGCTGGGAGTTTCCTTTCGCCGAGGCGAACTTCATCCGCACGCGCCCGGGCGTGTGATGTTCCAATTTAGGCGCGTGCTTAGACTTCTTTTTCTTGCTCTTTGGCGCGGCGCGCACTGAAGTTTCGCCTGCAGTTTCTTTCCCAAGCCGAGAGGCGTGACGCGAGTCGCTGCTCGCGATAGGCTGCGACGGATCCTCGGACGCCGAAAAATCTTCCATGGAAGCGTTTTGCATGTTCGTCAGGCATCCAGAGTGGCGTCCTTCGCGGGAGCGGGCTTGCCCTTTGTTTCCGCGTCGACCTCGGCTACGATATCCTGAACATGCTCATTGGTTTCGGCGACGAATTCCTTGGTTTTTTGCCCGAGTTTATAGACGCCTCGCACGGTCGACTTGAACATCGGGCCAAGCGCCGAGCCGAGCTTGGGCGCGAATTTGGGGGCCGCCATCGCGGCTACCCCAAGCACAAGGCCCGGCAGCAGAGCCGCTTCGAACACGGCGAGGCCCACTCCGACTACGCCGACCGTGGCGACTGTCGCGACGATATTGCTCTCTTCCTCGCTCAACTCGTCGTCGCCTTCATGCTCGACGCCATCGACGGTATGGCCGTGCTCGTGCTCGTCGATATTCGACATACTCATTTCTCACTCCTGCCGCATTCAAAGAAGCCCGGGGAAACTCGATGGCCATTGGTCGAGTTTTATCCGTGCAGATTAATATCAAAGAATTATGACAGCCAAAAGTTGAACGCGCCTCCCACTCACCGGTCGCGACTGGTGAAATGGTTTACCTGCATGTGCGCCTATCTATCGCTCGGCCGTCGCGTCAAGCGCTTCCATCACACGCGCCGGACCGAAAATCGCCAGCGGCGGGGAATAGAAGACAGAGTGGAGAGCTCCTCTGTGTGTGCCGAAAACCTCATCCGTGTTGATGACCTGACGAAATCGGCTAATCTGGCGTCATGATCGCGCTGCTCTCTTTTGTGCTGGCCATATTGCTTTCGCCATTCAAGTCGAGGAGTCGGCTTGAGGCCGAGAACGCGGCGCTCCGGCAGCAGTTGATCGTTTTGCGGTGCAAGACGAAAGGCCGAGCCCGGCTGACCAACAGCGATCGCTGGTTTTTCGTCCAGCTTTATCGATGGTTCCCATCAATCTTGGATGTCGTCGCAATCATCCAGCCCGAGACGCTGGTGCGTTGGCATCGCGCTGGCTTTCGTCGTTACTGGCGGTGGAAATCAGGGCGGCGCGTAGGGCGAGCGCAAGTTCAAACAGAGTTGCGGGCGCTGATACGGCAAATGAGCCAAGAAAACCCGTTGTGGGGCGCGCCTCGCATCCATGGCGAGCTGCTCAAGCTCGGGTTCGAGGTTTCGGAGTCAAGCGTCGGTAATATATGTCCAAGCTCCGGGGGCCACTGAGCCAGGGTTGGCGGGCCTTTCTGCGCAATCATGCCCCTGATATCGCCGCGATGGATTTGTTTGTCGTGCCGACGATAGGTTTCGACCTGCTTTCTGCATTCGTCATTTTTGGGCTGCACCGCAGAGATCTTGTCTGGATCGACGTCACACGACATCCGACAGCTGAATGGATTGCGCATAACAGAGGCCTTTCCCTGAAATAAGGCTCCACGGTATCTCATCCGCGATCGAGATCGCATCTTCAGCGCCATGGACAGGCGACGATTGCGCGCCATGGGCATACGAAGAGACAAGCCGATTGCGCCCGCGTCGCCTTGGCAGAACGCCTTCGTCGAACGATTGATCGGATCAATACGCCGTGAGTGCGTGGACCATGTCATCGTCTTGGGAGAGGCGCATTTGCGTTGGGTCCTGCAATCTTATGCGCATGGCGTTTCGCTCATTCTAACGGATCTCCAAACTAATTAACGAAATCATCTCTTGCCCTGAAAGATAACTAAACGCAAAGCCGCCGCCCGCGGAAAACCACTTGGCGACTATCTAGCCCGTCTTATTCACGCCATCGCCGCGCATTGCTGATTTTATTCGCGCCGTGATTCCGGACGCAATTCCGCAATGCGTCCTTTCGCTGGGTCGGTCGGCACTTTGAACGCGT
>Ga0182030_10010230_pt1 | contig 19096 bp, 21 predicted proteins | sample 812S3MmetaG_FD_121299 | JGI IMG/M metagenome (GOLD analysis project Ga0182030, IMG submission 121299) | Permafrost microbial communities from Stordalen Mire, Sweden - 812S3M metaG (Illumina Assembly) | ecosystem: Environmental > Terrestrial > Soil > Wetlands > Permafrost | place: Sweden... | reverse complement strand
CCGGCGACCGGGCAGCAGCGCTTCACCGGCCGGGCGTTCTGCTACCGCGGCTACCGCACCTCCGACCTGGCCTACGCGATCACCGGGCATTCCGCCCAGGGCGCCACCGTGCACACCGGGATCACCCTGGTCACCGGCAACGAAGACCGCCACTGGCTATACCCGGCGATGACCCGCGGCACCGACACCAACATCGCGTTCGTGTTCACCACCCCGCCCAGACCCGCCGACCCGCAGCCCGGCACCCGGCCCGCCCCCGAGCTGGGCCGTTACGACCACATCCGGAACGAACGCGACGGTCTGCTGCCCGGCCAGGCCCCCGCTCCCGGGCCGGGCAGCCCGGACCCGCGGGAACCGATCGCCGTCCTGTCCGACGTGCTCGACCGCGACGGCGCCGAGCTGTCCGCCTCCCAGACCAGGCAGCGCAACCTTGCCAACGCCGACCACCTCGCCATCTTGACCACGATTTGGACCGCCGAAACCCGCACTGCCCACAACGACCGCTACCGCGACCTGGTCATGGCCGCGCTCCCGCCCGGCTACCGACAGGAACTGTCCCACCAAGCCCGGTGGCTGTTCCGCACCCTGCGGACCGCCGAGCTGGCCGGCCTGGATCCTGCCGACCTCGCCCGTTCAGCCATCGAATCCCGGGACCTGGCCGGCGCCCGGGATATCGCCAGCGTCCTCGATGCCCGTATCCGGCAGCGAGTGCACCCCCTGCTGCCCCAGCCGCAGGGCCCGTGGGCAAGCCGCGTGCCCCAGCTACGCGATCCTGGCCGCCACGCCTACCTGACTGAGATCGCGACCATGATGGACGACCGCAAACAGCGCATCGGACAGCACACTGCCCAGCACCCGCCCCCGTGGGCGGCCAAGGCCCTGGGCCCGGTGCCCGCCGACCCGGTCGCCCGGCAGGAATGGCAGAACAAGGCGTCCTCCATCGGCGCCTACCGGGAGACCTACGGCTACGACCACCCCGATGACCCGATCGGCCCCGAAGCCACCCGCGACGCACCAGACCAACGGGCCGCCTGGCACGAGGCGTTCCTCGCCCTCGGCCCGGTAGACGGGCCCGACGTCCGCGCCATGCCCGACGGCAGGCTCTGGCTCGTCCGCGACACCTACGCCGCCGAGACCGCCTGGGCACCCCGGCACGTCGGCAAGGAACTGCGACTGGCCCGCCTCGGCGTGGCCAACGCCGAACGGGACGCCATCCGCGCCGCAGCCGAGGCCGACGCCGCCCGCAAGGCCGGCCACCACGACCGCGCCGCCCGGCACGACGTCCTGGCCGCCAGCTACCGGGCCATGACCGACCACTACCGGCAGCAAGAGGCCATCTTCGCCACCACCATGGACGACCGGCTGGACTGGGAACACGCCACCGAGCATTGCCGCCACCTGGCTATCGCCGCCGACGCCGAACTGCGCCGCCGTCACCCGGACCAGCAGATCGAGCCCCTGCGCTCCGCCGAACCTGCCGCCGTCAGCGATACCGCCCGCGCCGAACTAACCCTGACCCCGGACAACAAGATCGCCGAGCTAGCCGCCTGGGTCCGCGATCTTGCCTTCGAGCGCCAGTCGTTCCGCGAGAAGCTCGAAGAGCTCCAAGGACTCAAGGTCCCCAGCGAGGACCCCGACTGGGACGACCTCGGCGACGCTTTCCCTTCCTGGAAGCCTCCCGGGCGCGATGCGATCCTCCAGCCGCCCAAGCCGCAGATCGCCCCCGCAGCGAAGATCCTCCATCTCGCCGCCGAACGCGACGCGTCTCCCGAGGCCGCTGACTGACCACCGGACCATGACGCATCATGGTCAAAGTAAGGGAGGCGAACGCCGATGCCTGCGATAGACATCCCCGACCCGCTGCCGCCCGCGATCACCCCGCCCCGTACGGTCATCGAATTCCTCCTCGACCAGGACCTCGAAGAATTCGGCGACACCAGCCTGGTCGCACGCACCTGGCACTGGGTCCTGCACGGAGGCGGACCCGGGCCGATCAGCCACATGGACTGGTCACAGTTCGATGGCGACGGGCCGCCATCGGCCGCTACCCTCGCCGCGGAAAGCACCGCCGACGAACCGCCACTGTACCCGCACACCCCGTGGCCCGAACTCAACAAGGCCAGGTATATCTGCTGGCTGTGCACTTCCCTTCCCGGCGACGAAGTTCCCCTACGTTTCCGACCGTGCGAAACCGCGCGCGATCCTGCTGTCGCCGAGGACGGTCGGTCACGACCGCCGCGTGCGAGATCTACGACGACTGACCACCAGTAACGACCAGGCGGTCTGCGAAGGCCTCCCCCTTGAACTACCCATAATCGTCAAATGGTGCTTGAGTGTGACGCCTTTGAATTTCACGACTCAAGGGTTACAAACAGGCGATCAAGATCGGAAGCCAAGCCGAGCTACAGCAAGTACAAGGACCGCAGGAAGTGGGCAGCTTTGAAGGCAGGGAGACGCCTGCCGGTCAACGACATCTCGCAGCTGAACTCCGACAGCGATACGCGGATATCGTCTGAACAGCGCGGGACTAGCTGTGGCAAGGCACAAGGTTCCGCGAAGGCCATATCGAGTGAACGGTTAGATCCCGAGTCGCTGGGCTAGGATCCGTACCTCGGCGATCCCTGGCGCACAGCATGGCCGTGGGATACGGCTGCGAAGGATTGGATCATTCATCAGGGCGACGAGGCGCAGATGGCACGCGCGGCTGTCCCGGCAGAGCTGGAGGACCCGCACACCGAGAGCCGCTGCGTCAAGGCCATCAGCCTGCTGCAGCAGTTCGCACAGCAGAAGCAGCCGCGTATAGCTCCGGCTGGTTGCTCCGTCGACGAGACTGGCCAGAGCTTCGAGACTGATTCGCGGCTGGTCAGCGGCTGTGCGAGACCGGGAGTCATAGCGGGCCGCACCGCCTCATTGATGATGTGGGTGGCTACGCTGGAACTGCCGCTACCTCCCACCATCACCGCCGAAACCACTTCGGATATGACTGGCCGCTTTGTCCCTCGCTTGAGGGCAGCGTCGATTGTCTGCTGGCAGGTCGTGTCGGTCGCGTCCAGTAGTGCTGAGACTTCGGGGAGGAACTCGCCGTAGCTGACGAGCGTACCGATAGCCGAAAGGAGCGCTCGATCCCCGCCAGATAGGTGCTGGCCGCGTGTCACTGACAGCCCAAACCGGGATTGGACAGTGAACGTCATATCCGACGCTCTACCGGCGACTGGCCGAGCACGCCAAGGTGTCGTGTGAGGGCCGGCCGCGCTGTCCAGGTTGGCCGGCGCCACTGGGCGTGTGGTCACCACCGAGGAGCCACCTCAATGAGTAATCGTCTCACGGTTTGTCTCGTCTCATAGCCTCGCGCGCGCCTGCACGTAAACGCGCGTACACGCCCACCGAGACGAACGCTGACACAAGCACGCTCTGTAGATTGGCAGGGAGGGGACCCACCATCCCATCCCAGGACATCAACAAGCGGATTGCTGCTGAAATCTCCTGGAGCCGGACCGAGGACCGAAATGCCCGAACCTGGCAAGCACGCCAAAAGTTCCTTCAGCGATTTGAAGAGGAAGTTGATCCCGACGGGAAGCTGCCACCTTGAGGAACGCCGCCTACGCGCCGATCATGCCAGACGTGCCTACATGCTCGGGCTCGCCAAGAGGTCCGCGACCGCACGCAAACCGGTTCTGGTTTTATCGGAAAAAGATCATCTATAGATTTCGACGTGACGACGCAACACCTCGGCTATAACTTCACCCACTCTTACAGGAACGGCGTTGCCGATCCAGCGGCCTAGTCTAGCGAAAAAAATGGGCTCTTCAGGTGGTACAAATTTGTAGTTTCGGGGAAACGTCTGAAGCATCGCTGCTTCTCGAAGTGAGATTGCGCGATTCTGCTCTGGATGGCCAAAGCGGCCATTTCCATAGCCGAAGCACTGCGTTGTAATTGTTGGCGCAATCTTATCCCACTCCATACGCCCATAGACGCTGGGATAAGTGGCGCCTGTTGTTTTGTGGTGGCATGCCGCTCTTAGAGAAGGATCCCAGTCTCTCCACGTACCTCCCGGGTTAGACGCCTTAATACGCTGCATGTTCAAAGGGCTGAGCGCTGAGGCCATATGCAAGCGGTCTTCGGCGTCCTGTTTACCAGCCTCAATTTTCGGGAGCTCATAGATCTTGTCCCGCACGGTACATGTGGCATTTGCGTCTTTCGGCATCTCTAGCCCGTCGGGACCGAGGTGAGAAGCAAGAAGAACAAGTCGCCGACGGGATTGCGGTACACCAAAATCAGAGCACTCGACTACTGACCATTTAATATGGTAGCCGGCAAGTCGACCCAAAAATTCTCTGAATACACTATGATCCGCCAACTGGGACACGTTCTCCATGGTGACAAGATCTGGCTGCACTTCCTCGATCAGCCGACCAAACTTCAGCACAAGTTGCCAGTCAAGCGCACCTTTTTTGCTGCGGCCACTTCTGCTATATGTGGAGAATGGCTGGCAAGGAGCACAGCCGGCCAACAGCGTAAGGTCAGCATAACCAAAAGCCCCCCTGACCTCACTTGCAGTCAATTCTCCGACATCGCATCGCACAAAGGCGGCAGAATTATTGGCTTCATATGGATACTTACAGGCCGGATCAATGTCATATCCTCTACTAACTTTGATACCACCGAGTGTCAGCCCGTGCGTCAATCCTCCTACCCCGCAGAACAAATCGACTGCGGTGATCTGCCGTGAGTCATTGCTAGCGCTCATGCGGCACCTTGCGGCCTGCGATCCGGCAATACGTAAGCACACACATCTATATAAGTCGAAAAGCAGGAAATGGCTTCGCGAAGGTAATCTCCTATCGCATTCGTGATATCACGGAGCTCACCGACTACTATTCCCTCAGCGCACTCGACAAACGAGATCTGACCGTGAGCTAGATTATTGCGACGGGTCTTTACTAGTTTCATTGCGCCTAGGTTGTCGCGAAACGGTCGTTTTATGCTAGCATTTGTTGCCGCGGTAATCTGCAATTCACAACCCACACGCTTACTTATCCGGTAGATTTCTTCATCATCCCAATTACCGCCACCTCCGATATCAATCTTAAGCTTCGCCACCGGGAGATGCGCGATTAGATGATCGCACATCGCCACAGCGTCCTGTAGTCGATTATCTGGAGTCAGATCTGTGTGAGTTCGCGCCATAGACCGAACCCACTCCTGCTTCAATTCGGCGATTAGATCATCGACATGCCATGAATTCGGATGCGAGATAGCAGCTTCACTTATTTCATTAATACAGCGCGAAACAGTAGCTTCTACAAGATTATAAAGCTGGAGGTAGACGCTTGAGTAAAGAATCTTTTGCTGAGGTGCGCTTATGGCAACGCTAGATCCCTCGATCCGCGGGGTACCGTTTCGCACGGCTTCCTCAATAGTTTGGAGGAGATCGAGATACGACTCAATTTCCGCGAATCGCTCTTCAAAGAACTCGCGCAGGTCTGAGGTCGTCATACAGAAATGAGTTTCTGTTCCACGTAGCCGATGCGTCCACGAAGCCGTGCTATTGCGTTGGCGCCGTCAGAACCTGTAACTTCCGTAAAGTATTGGCTATCTATCCACGCCTCGACGTTTATCCTATCAGCAGGTATTTCAGCTAGATCGGGACGCGCCGCCAGCGCTGCCCGAGATCCGATTGCGATGGCTTCAAAACGCGCCCGTGGCGTCGCGTTACCATTAGCATTCTTCCGGAAGCCATATGGAAAGACGCGATTAACGAATCCCATCGTATTCACGAAGAGTTGGCGATAAGCATCGGCTTTCGTAGCGTCTTGCTCGAATACGCTGTTCATCCTCTTTGAATATACGAACAAGAAGTCTGAAGGACGATCATGGTAATCTTCGAGCCCGTCTCCGTACGCAAAGAAGCGCGTGACCAGTTCCTCTGCTTGACGTTCTTCACGCTGCGCCTTGGCCATTGGAGCGAGTTGAACAAAAACATCCCACTGAGCCAAATCTATTACGAGATCGAGGAACGGTCCCGCTAGGGCGCCTCTCCTAACCTCCGCAAATCTAGGAGTCTTGCTGCCGGTGTTGATCCTTTCGAACATATCTAGGCGCGCGGCATCATCTGCATGCTCGTTAAGAACTATCCCCCGTATTGATCGATTCATGATCTTTTTCTGGCGCGACGGTGGCAGCTCTTTGAATGTGAATCCGGACAACGCAGTTAGTTGCTCTAGGTTACCTAGGCGCAAGTCGCCAAGGACGAAATCCCGGAGAGTGCGCAGCCTTTGCGAGCCGTCGACAATTTCTAGCCCGCCATCAGGCATCTCCCAGAAAAAAAGGAAGGGAATCGGTAGGCCCATTATTACAGACTCGATAAACTTCCATTTACGCAGCTCCTCCCACGTAAAGTTCCTTTGATACGCCGGGACAACAAAAGATCCGTCACGCATCTTGAGAGCGAGCAGCTCGACCGAGTACTCAGTTATATAGAACTCGATCCGTTTGGTAAGTTCGATGATCTGCCGCTCGGCAGCGTCGACCTCCTCTGAGGTCCGAGGGCGAACTTTACGCGGTGGAATTTTTTTCATCCCCTCTCCAGCTTGTCAGAATCTGTCGATCGTATACGATTTGCCCTATCGACCGCCTCGCATGGTACTTCTTGTAGGGATCTCAAAAGATGCTAAGCGGTCGCCCTACTTCTCCGGTTGCAGGCTCGCCGTAGCCGAGGAGGTACCTTGGCAAGCTCCCGGCGCGGGTTCTTACTTGGCGCATCTGGGCAAACTTGACTTCAATACGTGGTTGGATCGTGACGATTAGCAACCTCCTGCTGAAACTAGATCTGCGCGGTGCGAAGCACATGCTAGGACTAACCTCTGACAAAACGATTTTGGCGACTGCCGGAATTGCCCGATATGACGTAGATAGTCTTTTATTGGGTTGCATGGCCGACTGGGCAACTTCTAGCTCCTGGTCCTGACGGTTGAGAACGAAGCCCAAAGTAGCCCTTGAACAGGCAATACGGTGAGCCCTTTACGCGAGCGAGTCGCCTCCGCACCCTTTACTGTGATCTAAGTCACATTGTGAGCTGTCTAGGCCTCGGCTTAGAGCGTCTTATTCGCTGCGCACCGCTTAATGGAATCCTGCAATTTTGCAGGTCAGCGCACCGTTTCGAGCAGGATTCTTACATGGAGACACTCTGCCGACTGAGCTAACGGGCCCGGTCTTCACTTGTCTAACCTGGGGTTTCGCGATCCGCTCGCGGACCCTCAGGCTGGCCGGACGACGGCCGCGGGTGAGGGGCTGGGCAGCCGTTACGAACGCTTCGCGTCCGGTGGCCCGCCGTCTCGGTCAGGAGAATGCGCTGCCAATTGTTTCCCATCCTTGTGGCGGCGTGGCCTTCTAGAGGTACTGACCAGGCCAGTCATGTGCGGGCTCGTCGCCGGGAGACAGGTGCGCAGGGATGTCAGCCACGGTGACCGTGCTGAGAATGGCCGGGTTCCGCGGACCGGGGATGGCGGCGATTCGGCGGGCCTGCCGGGAGGTTGCCTCGTCCAGCAGGCGGACGGCAAGGCGGGCGCTGCCGGAGCCGTGGTCGCGTTCGGCTTGGGCGAGCACGGCCGTGGTCCTGGCCACGGTATCTGGGTTGAGGGTGAGTCCGGCCTCGCCGACCAGGGCGGCGAAGATCGCGGTGATCTGCCCGGCGTCGTAGGGCGGGCAGATCACCGCGGGGAAGGGGGCGGTTAGCGCCGGGCTGGCGTGCAGCAGGTCACTGAGCGGGCCCGCCCGGCCGGCCAGGATGACGGCCAGCTCACCTTTGTGGTGATCGCGTGATCTGGTCAGCTCCCGGTACAGACACCGCAGGACGTGCTGACCGCGGTCGGGCAGCCGGTGCCAGGCGTGCGCATCGCTTATCATCAGCAGATCCCCGCCTGCCCGGGTGACTGCTTCCTCGACCAGGGTGCCAGTCTCGCAGGAAGTTTCGCCGGCCAGGTCCGCGGCGAACAGCTCGATCACGTTCCCGTATGACAGCAGCCCCAACTCCCGGTACAACCGCGCCACCGCCGCGGCGACGCGTGACTTGCCGGTACCCGGGCTGCCGGTGAACACGAGATTCTTCCACGTCGGCCGCCGGATCTCGATGCCCGACTGGTGGCGTGCGCGCTCGGCCCGCAGGACAGCGATCCTGCCCGCGCGAGCGGCTTGAGGAACTCGGCCTGGACGACGGCCCGGTCCGGACGACGCCGTGGTATCCCGGCGGCGCGGCTGACGTCCTGGCCGCCAACACGGCGGTTCTGGCGTCGAGGGGGACTTGAACGCCTTTGCGATGAGATCATGTAGATACACGCGCGCACTAAGCACTGGGGCCTGACCAAGCTGTTCGACCGAGGGCAGCCTAGGGGCGGAAAGCGATCCCGGGACACCTGCACACACGGGCACTGGGACTAGGGCCAGTACCACGGGCATGGTCTTAGCCCCTGGTCAAGACCATTTGGCGGCCGGTAACCTAAGCCTGGCTGCCCGGACGGGCCGGGAGCTGAGTCTGGAGGTGCCAGGCCATGGGTTACACCGAGCCAGCATTCGCGAGAAAGCCAGAATCGACGAGAGGCCGCGCGGCCTCGTCATGACCATTGAGGTCTACGCCTCTTACGACGGCTGGGTCTCGGTGAACGATCGGCCAGTGACCAGCCGGGGAGACGAGGCTGCCACTTGGTCCGCCGCCCATGTCATTGTGGGCGCGCACCTGGTGAATCTCGCCCGGGAGCTAACACGGCGGCGGCCGGCCCAGCTTCCTCCGGAGCCGCCGCCCATCACCACCTTTCAGGCCGGCCCCTCCTGAGTTTTGCGAACGACTTGCGCCCACGCGGACGCTCGCCCCGGACGCTACCAGGGCGGCGGCAGCAGGACAGCCTGCCTTGCCTGCGCACACGCATGAGGTGCCCCATCGTTTCCGGACAGGGATCCAATAGGATTACCCTGGAAAGGAACGAGACGAGTGCCGGAAAAAGCAAAACGATATACTCCTGAATTCAAGGAGCAGGCAGCCAGGAAAGTGGTCGATAACTCACTGCCCATCGCCCAGGTAGCGCGGGAACTCGGAGTAAACGACACTACATTGGGTTTCTGGGTGAAGGAATACAGAAAAGAGCGTGCCGGGCGGCCCCTCCCGGAAGAAATGCCGGATCACGAGCGGGTGCGGGAGCTCGAGCGCCGGAATCGAGAGCTCGAGATGGAAGTGGCATTCCTCAGAAAAGCCGCGGCGTACTTCGCGAAGGAGCACCGGTGAGCGAGAAATACTCGTTCATCGATGCGGAATGCGCCACCCTTGCCTGGGATGAGGCATGCGCTCCGGCGGTCACTCAGATGTGCGAATGGCTGACAGTATCGAAATCCGGCTACTACGAATGGAGGTCGCGGCCGCAGAGCGCGGCCTCGAAAAGACGCGAGCTGCTGAAAATTAAGATCAAGGCGCTGTTCGAGGCGAATAACGAGGAATACGGGTACCGGCGCATTCACGCCGTCCTGGTCCGCGGCGGCGAGCAGTGCTGTCCCGAGCTGGTCCGCGAACTCATGCGCGAGCTGGGCCTGGAACCCTGCCAGCCGAAGCCGTGGCGGCACTCGCTGACCGAGCAGGACGGCCGGGCCGGGCCGATCCCGGACCTCGTCAACCGCGACTTCACCGCGGAAAAGCCCGGCCAGAAGATGGTCGGCGATATTACATATATTCCGACCTGGCAGGGCTGGCTTTACCTTGCCCTGGTCATTGACTGCGCGACCAGGAAAATAGCCGGCTGGGCGATGGATGACAATTACAAGACGCCGCTCATCATCGATGCTATCGAGATGGCCGCGCGGAACCTTAACCTTCCGGAAGGAGCGGTATTCCACTCGGACAGGGGAAGCAACTACACGTCTGAAAAGTTCGCTGACGCGCTGCGGGAACTCGGTATAAAGCAGTCCGTCGGACGCACGGGGATATGCTATGATAATGCTCTGTCCGAATCGGTCAACGGGACGCTGAAAGTCGAGCTGGTCCACCGGACTGCCTACCCTACCCGGGAGAAAGCCCGCGATGATATTGCGCGATGGATCGAGCTTCGATATAATCGTACTCGTCTCCACTCAGGACTCGGTTATCGGACTCCGCAAGAGGTCATGGACGAGTACCTGAACGGGCAGGAAGTCGCGTGAATTAACCGCAAATTCCCTGTCCGGAAAACGCGGGGCAGCTCAGCAGGAAGGCCAGGCCGCCATGGGCATCGGACCATATCCGTGCGGGTCCGCTCAGCCGCCGAACGCCGGGCCGCGGGCCGTCATGGGACCGCAGACCCGGCGGACCAGAATAGAACTATGACTTCGCTGCGGCGGCGCCCCCGGCTGCCCGGGCAGCCCAGGCAGCTGGACGCGGGCCCGCTCGAGCCGCTGATCGGCTCGAGCGGGCCCGGCCGCCGAGGGCAAGGCGGCTAGGACGGTGCAGGGCTATACCTCGGCGGTCCGCTGGTTCGCCGCCGGCTACCTGGCCGGCCAGGGCCGGCAAGACCAGCTGGGAGCAGGTGACGCGCAGGATATGCAGCAGTGGATGACGCAGCTGCTGGACCGGTACAGAGGCGCTTACGCCAGCATCCAGTTCCGGGCGCTGCGGCAGTTCTTCAAATGGCGGGCCGATGAGGAAGAGTCCCTGACCCGATGGCCCGGCTCCGAGCGCCGAAGGTCACCGTGACGGCGATCCCGGTTTTCACCAGCGTAGAACTATCGGAACTGGACAAGGCCTTCCAGGGTAGGTCGTTCGCCGCGCGCCGTGATGCCGCGATCATCGCGGTGTTCACCGCGACCGGCATCTTTTCTCGGGGTGCAAAACGGACATGCGGGGTATTTTCTCGTTTTGGCTGTTCATGGCGTTGGTTGGCGTGCGCCGACGGCACGACAGGTGTGGTGGAACGGCCAGCGCGGCGGTCTCCGGGCTGGATGACCGAGTCGGCGTGGTGTGTCAGCGCCGGCGTGCGGTGGCGTTGAGCTGGGCCATGAGCTCGCGGTTGGCTGCCCGTGCTGCGGCGAGCTCGTCGCTGCGTTCTTCGAGCTGGAGCCGGAGGTCGGCGGCTTGCTGCTCGAGGTGGGTGATTTTCTGGCCGAGGGCGTCGATGTCGGCGGGGGCACCGAGCCCGGATTCCCGCCATGCCTGCTCGCCGAGGGCGTCGGAGAGCCGTTTCTCGAGCTGCTGGATGCGGGCGCTGAGGCGGGCCGCGCGCTCGTGGGCGGCGAGCAGGTCGGTTTGCAGCGATGATCGGGTGACGGCCGGGCCGGGTGCGCCTTCGCCTGCCGCGGGCGGGGCGGCTTCCAGGGCGTGGATCTGGGCGAGCAGGTCGCGGTGACGGTAGAGGAAGGTGCGGTCGACGGCCGCGGCGCGGGCGATGGCGGACACGCTGATCTCGGTGCCGTCGGCGGAGGCCTTGCTGATCGCGGCGGTGACCCGCTGGCGGCGGCGGGCGGAGTCGGCCTGGCGTCCTTTCCTCATCACGTCGGCCTGCGGGGCTGCCCGGGGCCTGGTCACGTGAGGGCCTGGTAGCCGGGTGCGGGCGTGCTGGTCCGGATGGCCGGCATGCCGAGGCTGACTGCCCGGTGCTTGCGGATGACGGTGACCGCTTCGCTGGTGCGGTCGCGTTCGGCGGCGGGCAGCTGGGCGATGTCGCCTTTGATCTTGCCGATGAGGTGCCGGATGCGGGTGATTTCCTCCTCGGCCGGGGTGGCGTCGGCGCGGGCCCAGGCGTCGATGCCGCCGATGGCGGCGGCGAGCCGTTCCCGGGTGCGGAGCAGGTCGTCGAGGTAGGCGGTCAGGTCGGGCAGGTAGGAGACGTCGGTACGGAAGTGGTCGCAGCCGGCGCAGCGGAACCGGACCGGGCAGGCGCCGCCGCCCGCCCGCACGTTGGACGGCTCGGTGCAGGTGCCGTAGGGCACGGCGACTTCCCCGACGGCATAACGGGCGTGCTCGGATTCCAGCAGGGCGCGGGCGTCGCGCCAGGTCCGGTTGCCGTGCCGGTCGAAGCTCATCGCGGTGACCTTGTCGATCGCGTCGCGGCGGCGTTCCTCCCCGACCCGGTAGTAGGCGCGCGTGATGTTGAGGTTGCGGTGGTCGAGGAGCTCGGCGAGGACGTCGATCGGGATCCCGGCGTCGGCGTGCCTTTGGGCGTAGGTGTGCCGGTAGGCGTAAGGCACGAGACGGCCCGGGTCGATCTCGGTGCCGTCGCGGGTGCGCAGCGGCCCCAGTGCCGTCACCCAGTTCCGGTGCCGTTCTTCCAGCATCGCGCTGGTGATGGCCTTGCGGCCGTGCGGGTTGGCCCGCGGGGCGGGCAGCAGCTTCAGCGCCCCGGCGGGGGCGCCGGGGTAGCGGGCGCGGACGCGGGCCTGCTGGGCGGTGATCACGGCGGCGGTGGCCTCGCCGACGGGCAGGCGCCGGCCGAGCCGGTCCGCCTTGGCGTTGTCGTAGACCAGGACCGGCGCGCCGTCCCGGTCGCGGTGCAGACAGTCCAGCGGCAGGCCGAGGATGTCTTCGGGACGCCGCCCGGTGTCGATGGCGATCTGGACGGCGGTCCTGACCTCGGCCGGTTCCAGGGTGTCCAGGCCAGCGCACAGCCGGGTCATGATCTCGGCGGGCAGGTCGCGTCCCGGCTCGCCGCGCGCGGGGTCGGCGGGGATGTCGCGGAGCCCGACGGTGAAGTCGCCGGGCAGCCCGGCGGCCGCCTGCCCGGGGCGGGTCAGCCCGAGGGAACGGATCCCGGTCAGCACGAGGCGGGCGCCGCGGCAGATGACGTTGCGCTGGTAGCGGCTGATCGTCCCGGCCGATTCCAGGTAGCCGAGCCGGTTCAGGAACGCGTCGATATCAGGCCGCCCGAGCGCCCGGGGCTCCTCGCCGCGGTCATCACGGCAGCGCAGGCTCTCCGACAGCCGGGCGAGCGCGCTGACCTTCTCCCGGACCTTGGCGGCCCCGCCGCCGCGGTGGCGGGGCAGTTCCTCAGCGGCCCAGGCCTTGGCGGCCGCCCGGAGCCAGGGCTGGGTGATGCCGGTGAACGACAGCCCGCCGGGATGCCCGAAGACGGCCAGGTCCCACGTGTCGGCGAGCTGCTCACGGGCAGGATCGGCCAGCGCCAGCCGGACGTGGCGGGCGAGCGCGCGCAGCAGCGACCGCGACGGCCTGCCCATGATCTGGCCCGGGTCGGCCGTCACGGCCGACCCGGCCAGCTGGCGGCGCAGCCCGTCACAGACTGCCCGCAGGTTCACGTCGGTGATCTTCGCGCCCTGCTCGCGGACACGATGCTGGATCCCGGACAGGACCTGCACCACCACCAGCGGCGCCAGGCCGCGCAGGCTGACCCGCCCGGGTTCGGCGACCGCCGTGCAGACCAGGTCCCATTGCGCCTGGTCAGTGCCCGGATCAGCGGTGACGGCGGAACGCCAGCGGACGTAGTGGGTAGGGCAGTAGCCGTGCTCGCTTTCGCAGCGGCGGCTGCACGCCGCCACCCGGCACGGCCCCAGCGGGGGCAGCGGCCGGACCCCGGGACCGGCCAGGAATTCTTCTATCGTCGTGCCCGGGATCCGGCGGAACCGCCGGGAATGCGCCTGGCACAGGCCGGTCCGCTGCCCTTGCCGCCCGCCCGGTGACATCCGCTGGCAGCCGGGAACCAGGCACCCCGGTGGCCGGGCCGGCAGCGGCGGCAGCTCCGCCGCCGAGCAGATCTCCTCCCGGCTCCAGCCGGCCCGCGCCAGCCGGGCCGAGCACTGGTAGCACAGGCCGCCGCCCGTGCTGGCGTGCGCGGTCGCGGCGCAGCCGCCTGTCCGGCATACCCGGCGGCCTAGCAGCGGATGCCCCGCCGGCATCGACAGCACCCGGCTCGCCGGGTCCCAGCCGGCCTCCGTCAGGAACTCCCGGTCCAGGGCGGCGGCCAGCCGCGCGGCATCCCCCGCCAGCACGACGCCGCTGATCACGTGGCCGAACGTCTCGCCGATGCCGGCGGGCGCCGCCGGGACCAGCGCGAGCGCGGCGCTGCCTGCCGTGCCGGTCACGACGTCATGCCTGGCTGCAGACGCGGGCTGGGCACCCGGTCCACGGCCGCCCGCAGCCGGGCCGGGTCCGGGTGCAGGTAGGCCTGGGTCGAGGTTGCGTGCATGTGCCCGAGAATGTCCTGCGCCTCATCGAGCGCACCGCCCGCGTCCAGCAGGTTCGACCCGCACGCGTGACGGAGCATATGCGGCGTGACGCGCCGGCCCAGGCCGGCTCGCGTGGCCGCCGCCGTGATCAGCTCGCCGACCGCGCCGGGCCGCATCGGCGCGCCGGCCGGCTCGCGGAACAAGTTGACCAGCACGAAATCGCTCCCGGCCGCCCGGGGAACGCCCATCCGCTCGAACTCGTAAGTGTCGAACGCCTGCACGGTGAGGAAATCCAGCGGCACGGTGCGCTGCCGCCGCGACTTGGCCCATGCCCCGTTCGGGTTGTCCTCCCGCCGGATCACGTGCAAGTGAGCACGGGCAACCTCGCACCCCAGCGGCCGGGAGTCCGCCAGCAGGTGCACATCGGAACGGCGCAGCCCGCACAGCTCACCGCAGCGCGGCCCGGCACGGGCCATCAACAGCACGACCAGCCGGTCTCGCGCCGACAGGCACGCCCGCAGCAGCGCGACGATCTCCACGTCAGAAGCCCGGTCCACCCGGCTCTCCGGCTCCCGCAGACGATGCCGGGCACGCAGCCGCCAGCTCATCCGCCCGTCGCCGCCGCGCGCCCGATCCGGCAGGTCCCGGTCATCGGCCACCTCATACAGCAGCGGAATCAGATCGCCCGGCGCCTGCCCGGCGGCAACCGCGTGCACCACCATGCCCCGCACCGCAACCAGGACGCCGTTCACCCGGCCGGCCGAGCGCGCCGGAGCCGTCCCCGGCCCGGCCAGCACCGTCCCCGCACCACCCGGCTCTGTCCCTGACGCCTGCGGGCCCGCGTGCCGCAGCCAGGTCATGAACGACCCGAGCTGCCCAGCCCCCTCCACCCACGACCGGCCGGTCCGGTCGCACCAGCGCAGGAACAGCGCGATCGAGTACGCGTAGCTCCTCGTCGTCGACTCGGCGCCGTCCCGGCCGAACCGGACCTGCCGCAAGAACCCATCCGCGGCCGGCACGACCGCCAGGTCCCCGTCCAGCACCGTCCAGTACCTCGCCCCGGACGGCAGCCGCACCGGAAACGCCCGCACCCCGACCCTCCGATCATCATCCCGTTGAACAGCAACAACTACTATCAGCAACGTCAGCAACACCCTGGGAGACACGCCGTAGAATCCCGGACACTGACTCGTTCACGCAACACCACGCAACAAGCTGAAGACCCCGAGAAAAGGCATCAGGCTGTCGGAGCTCGCCGGGATCCGCTACCACCCCGGCGACCCTGCCCGCAGCGGCCTGGACCTGCAGGCTCGGGAGATCCGGATCCGCAGCAACGGCGGCACGGCCCGGACCGTCAGGATCGGTCATCAGGCGGCTCGCAGCCTGGACCGCTACCTGCGGGCCCGCGCTCGGCACACCCAGGCGCACCGGCCGCAGCTGTGGCTCGGCTTGAATAACCGGGGCCCGCTGACCGGGACCGGGATCTACCAGATCGTCGCCCGCCGCGGCCGCCAATGCGGAGTGACCGTGTACCCGCACCGGTTCCGGCACCACTTCAGCCATACCTGGCTGGACCGCGGCGGAGCCGAACGGGACCTGATGGAACTGAACGGCTGGACCTCCCCGCAGATGCTCACCCGGTACGGCGCCAGCGCCCGCGGCGCCCGAGCCCGCCGCAGCTACGACCAGATGATAGAAGACACCACGTGACCCCGGCCATGACGCGCCGCGCACCTCCCGCGCCCGGACACCGGTCCGCCGGGCCCGGACCTGCGCGGGCAATGCGGCCAACGCGAGCCCGGCATGGACACGGACGCCCCGCCACGCAAGACCTCACCCGGCGGCCGCACCGTCAAAGCACGGGGCCGAAACCATGCCCGGCGACGGCAGTGCCGCGAACAAGGCGTTGCCTGGTGCCCGGCGGCGGCCCAGACCGAAACTATGACCATCACGTAGGGTCACCAACCACAAATGCTGAATCGCGCCTGCAGCGCCGAGCGCCGATTTTGTGAGCCTTGCAGCTGGGACGGCCGAGTGGGGCGGTTGCGTACAGATCATCCATTCTGGCGCGGTCTATCGGCCCATGGATAGACGGATTATGAGTCCAGCATGCCAGCGGACGTTAATGGCGATATCTACCTGCGTAAACGTGGAATCGGCTGTCACTGCCAGCCGCGACCTGGCCTCGTATTTGCCATGACGGGCTCAGAAATGCTGCTGTCGCTGGGTTATGAGCATTGCTTCTTGCATCCTGCCTGTCCCGCCTCGTTCACGGTGAGACTGCTGAGCAAGGGCCATGGCTGGCGGGTGACTTGATGCGTCTGCCTCGTCTCGGCAGCCGCTAACCAGCGGTCCATGACCTCGACAGCGTTCCGCTCCGCTGTGGATGGGAAGCTGAGGAACCCCGTGTCGCTCATCCCTCTGGCTCCCACCGCTTGTTGGGTCCGCACTACCCTCGACCCTCCGCTTGCAAGTTACTGTCATGCAGTCGGCTGCGGTGGCTGAGCCTTCTGGCATGGTCCACAGCTGCCGAGCAAGCCCACGCGATCTAGCTGTCGACGGTGGCATGTCGTGGTCGTCAACGGTCTCGCCTCGGTGACCACGTTTGACACGCACGGGTCCGCGATCTCGGCATAGTCTTAACACATGACTAGTCCTGACAGTGAGGCTTCCGACCCGGAGGGCCTCGACGAACAAGACATCGAAACCCTTGAGGAGCCAGATCCAAATCCGTCAGGAGTTTCCTATAAAGGAACAGATTTCGACGTTGAAGGGCTTGTGCGCCGCCTCAACAGAGGCGACGTTGTGGTACCTACGTTCGGGCATTCAGGAGATCAACCCATCGAGACAGCACGCTTTCAGCGGGGTTTTGTGTGGACCCGTCCGCAGATGGACCGTTTTATCGAGTCCCTTCTTCTGGAATATCCGATTCCTGGAATCTTTCTTGTGCGGCAAGCCGACAAGCGATATCTAGTGCTGGATGGGCAGCAGCGACTTAGCACCCTGGCCGCCTTTTATGCCGGTATCCACGACAAGCGTGAATTTGCATTGCACAATGTGGCGAATGATTTTAAGGCGCTGACTTACGAGACCTTGCCTGCTGAATTGCGAAGGACTCTCGATAGTACCTTCATCCAGGCAACCATTGTTGAGACCGATGGTTCAACAGAATCGCTAGATGCCGTGTATCAAGTCTTCGAGCGGCTGAACTCCGGGGGGACGCAGCTCACTCCTCACGAGATACGGGTTGCCCTTTATGCTGGTCCCTTCATCGAGTTTCTTACCGCCCTTAATGACGATCCCTCGTGGAGGGAGCTATACGGTCGTAGGTCGCCCAGGCTACGCGACCAGGAAGTGGTCCTGCGGGTCGTCGCACTTTATGTGTCGCCCGGTACTTATAAGAGACCTTTGAAGAAGTTTCTCAATGATTTCGTGGGCGAGAATAGATATCTTAACAGTATCGACTCCGGACAAGTGGAGGAACTGTTTCACGAAGCATGTCGGCTTATTGCCGCAGACGCGGGGCCTCCTGCTCTACGCTGGCAATCTAGGCAGGTGAATGCCGCATTCAGCGAGGCCATATTGATCGGCCTCATGCGAAGGCTAGACTCCGTTGAACCGATTTCGACGGCGCAGGTGGCGGCGGTCATAGCGAGCTTGCAGGTCGATGCAAACCTTGGTCCAGCAATTGTACGAGCTACCGCTGACGAGGAAAGCGTTCGAACGCGCCTGGCCATCGCCACTCGCGCATTCGCTTCTGCCTGAATCGGATCGCCATGCCTGGGGCTACTGAAAGATGGCCGCCTCTAAGCGCTCTTCGCTTGAGGCAAGCTCTGGATGACGTCAGCAGGCTGGTCGCGCATCCCGAGTATGACCTTGATAAGAATCTCGAAGCGCACCAAGCACTTTGTAGGTTTCTAGTGATCCGTTCTTGCGGTTACCTGGAAACCTCCACGATTGAGATATGTAGAGCGTATGTTCAAGCAAAGTCCGGCGGCCCTGTTCAGTCTTTTGCCCATTCATGGCTAGTGCGAAGCGGCGCAAACCCGACCATTGATTATCTAGGAAAGTTTATCGAACGTTTCGATCCAGCCCTGGCCAACGAATTTAAGCAATTCGTCGCGGAGGACGACAGTCGGATTCAGCGTGACATAGATTTCCTGGTGAGTCGACGGAATAGGATAGCTCACGGCGAAAGCGAGGGAATCAACCGGACCCGGGCGATTCAGTTGAAGGAGGTCTCTTGCGAAGTGGCCGACTGGTTCATTCTTAGGTTTAATCCGAACCTGTTATACGCGGCACCCGCTCACCTGGATTCGGCGCCTGTGGGTAAGACGGGGCAAAGTAGCCGACGACGCTGATGGTCTTGCTGTCACATTTTAGGTCGGCGTAACCGATCGCGTGCGACGGCCCGGGGGACCGCCTTAGACGCGGCGGCCACGAGCTGGACAATCGAAGCCGAGGAAGACGACTGTCATCCGAGCCATGTCCACCCGGGCTGCTTTGTGGCGTATTACGGTGATGATGGCGCAGGAAGCACCAGCGCCGTCTTGGTATAGATACGCCCGGATTCGGCAGTGCAAGAACGCTAGACAAAGAGCGCTAGGTGGCGTCACAAACTGCCAGCACTGACTCTTACAGGCAGCGCAACGGACACACGAGTCCGGCGCGCTGGTTTAGAAATCGGGCGTAATTGCGCGGACAATCATTGCAATTATTTCCTCACATACGATATGGTCGCGTATTCTCTGTGGCCATGCCTGAGAGCGACAGATCACTCCGTTCTGCGCGCCTCAACGGATGGGCACCGAAACCCCCGATGCCGCGCATTAGGCGGTTCTAGTGTCAGGCTGTTACGAAGGGTGGCCACACTCCGTGACCGCTGATGCTCTCCCGCCCGGCTTGTGCGAGGCGTCTAGTACTACAACAGCGCACTGAGATTTGCGGTTCGGCGGGCGTAGTGCGATTT
>Ga0182030_10010229_pt1 | contig 19097 bp, 15 predicted proteins | sample 812S3MmetaG_FD_121299 | JGI IMG/M metagenome (GOLD analysis project Ga0182030, IMG submission 121299) | Permafrost microbial communities from Stordalen Mire, Sweden - 812S3M metaG (Illumina Assembly) | ecosystem: Environmental > Terrestrial > Soil > Wetlands > Permafrost | place: Sweden... | reverse complement strand
TGGTGTCGTCCTCCAGCCCTACCAGCACACCGGCTTCGAGCCCCGGACACGGCATCTCGCCGGCCCGGGTAGCGGCGTAAAATCCATCGTTCACGTAAGCCGAATTCAGCTTGGCGACGCAGTCGGCTACCGCGGCGCGGCCGGTGAGAATCAACCCGTTGGCGGAGACGAGCGACCCGGCATGCGAGCCGATTCGCAGAGACGCCAGCCGGAGATTCTCCAGAAACTGGCCGGTCACATCGTAGTTGTAGCTCTTCTTCACCTGCTCTTTGGGGAACTGATTGAAGAGCCACATTCCTTCGTCCGCCGCCGTGGGCAGAGCGAGGGCGCAGAGCAGAAAGACACCGGGGATTTTCATCGCGATTCCACTGATACTCTCCAACGATACAAGAGATTCCGGGAGCCAGTCCAAATAGTTCCGCAAACTCGCGGGAACAAAGCCGCCGGCAGCGGTGTCGAAGGTCTCAATGCGTCTCGCACTTGACAACTCTAATGAATTAGTACTAAATGCTTATATGCTGAGACTCTTTAGCATCGCGCTGCTCTCCGGCCTCTGCTGTCTGGCTCAGGATGAGAAACCGGCGCCCACCATTCCGGAACTCGAAACCACCGCGCAAGGCCTCTACATGCACGCCGACTATGAAGGCGCGCGCCAGTCTCTGCTGAAGGCCTGGGACCTGGCGCAACAACTACCGCGCGAAGACCCCATTCGCTACGACGTGCTGAAGCGGCTGGCCACGGTGCGCGCCGCGGTGGGCGAGTACGCCGACGCCGACAATTTCCTGCAGCTGGCCATCTCCTGGCGCGAACAGAATCTCGGAGGGGACGACCCCAAAATTCCCGACGACGTGCTACTTTCCGTCGGCTACGCGCGCAGCCTGAAAGATTACGACCGCGCCCTATGGACCATGAACCGCGTGATTCGACTGCACGTGGAGCCCGCCATCAGAGCCGGGGCATCGCCGCAAGAAGCCATGAACACGATCCCCGTCGCCGACGATTACAGCCGGATTGCGCAAATCCAGATGGAGCTAAAGAAACCGGAAACGGCCCTAGGGTCGCTCAAGATCGCGCTGGACATTCGCACCAAGCTAAAGGGTCCGCTGGAACCGTCGCTGGTATACGATCTCGACCGGCTGGCTGGGATACAGGTCACGCTGCGCCAGTACGACAAGGCCGAAGAGACGTACCGCCATGCGCTGGTGGTCCGCGAGACGCTCTACGGCAAGGTCCATGGCGACCTGCTGGGCACAGTCGACGGGCTGGCGTACGCGCTGTTCGGCCAAAAGAAGTACGACGAGGCCGAGCCGGTGTATCAACGGCTGCTGGTTTTGTGGGTCAGTTCGATGGGCACGGAAACGAACGCCATGGTGGCGATCGCGCACGACAAGATGGCCGTTTTTTACGCGGCGCAGAAGAAATGGGAGGAGGCACGCGCGCACGAAACGCTCGCCAACGCGATCCGGGCTTATCTGCTGGCGGAGGGACTGCAGGAGGAAGCGTCGCAGCGCATTGAAGAAGGCACGATGACGGAGGCGGTTCCACTCTATAAGCGGGCGGAGAAGATCCTGGATCCGCCGAACGAGATTTACGACGAGCAGCGCGCCACCATCCAAAATATGCAGAAGGAGTTGGAAAAGGCGCTCAACAAGCCGCCCTCGAAGACGCCGCCGCCCACCAGGAAATAAGGTCCGGCATATGTGGTCGAGGTTGGCGTTCCAGCGGTAACTCGAAGACGCCGCCGCCCAGGAAGTAAGGCCCGGCGCGGTACAATGTCCGTGATGAACGGAGGAGCTTTCATGGACGCAGATACCAAGCCGTGCCCGGTTTGCGGAGAGACGATTAAGGCAGTCGCGCTCAAGTGCCGTTTCTGCAATACCGACCTGTCGGTATTCGCAGCCACGAAAGAGGCCGAAACCGAAAAGGACTTGTTTGCGGGTCATCCGGCGGTCATGTACAGCGTCGGCCAATTGCTGCCCTTTCTGGTGGTGATTGTGGCCGCCGCCGTCGCTGTCTACGCGGGCGCCGACGTTCGATATGTGATTCTCGGGTTCGTGGTGCTGTGCGGCATCGTCTGCCTGCGATACTACACCAAGAGCCGGAGCATCCATTTCGAAATCACGACGCAGCGCATTAAATTGGAGAGCGGGTTTTTATCGAAAGTGCAGGAGAGCCTGGAACTGTTCCGCATCGATCATTTCGAATTCCGCAAGCCGCTGGGAATGAGGCTGCTGGGGCAATCTTCTCTCCACGTTTTTTCGTCCGACTCCGAGCTCTCGAAGTTCTACATCTACGGCGTGCCGAATCTGGAGGCACTCGCGGAAGAACTGCGCACCTGCCAGCTTCGCGAACGCACGCGCCGCGGCCTGACGACTTTCGTGAAGGCGTAACGCCAGAGTTCCCCCAAACCATCGTGCGATCAGGTTACCAAAACGGTAGCCTGATCGAGCGCAGGTATCGGATTGAGGTATCCGGTGGCCTCACCACGTTATAATCGGTCCATGTTGACACCCACCGAAAAAATATGGCACAACGGCCACTTCATCCGCTGGGAGGATGCCAAGGTCCATGTCCTTTCCCACGTCGTGAGTTACGGCAGCTCGGTATTTGAAGGAATTCGTTGCTACGAAACCGCTCTCGGGCCAGCCCTCTTCCGCGTACGCGAGCATCTTCGCCGCCTGCAGGATTCGGCCAAAGTGTATCGCATGAGCATGCCGTATTCGTCCGAGCAGTTGAGCGAAGCGATTATCGAACTTCTCCGCCTCAACAAGATGGGTGCGTGCTATGTGAAGCCGATGGCGATGCGCGGATACGGCGACGTCGGTGTCAACGGCCAGAAGAACCCCATTGAGGTCTACATCGCCTGCTGGGAATGGGGCAAGTATCTCGGCGAGGAAGCTCTGGCCGACGGGGTTGACGTGTGCGTCTCCAGTTGGAGCCGTATGGCGCCCAATACCCTGCCCGCCATGTCGAAGGCCGGCGCCAATTACATGAACTCGCAGTTGATTAAGATGGAAGCCATCGCCAACGGCTACGTGGAAGGCATTGCGCTCGATACCGCGGGCTACGTCAGCGAAGGCTCGGGCGAAAACATCTTCGTGGTGCGCGACGGCAAGATCCACACTCCGCCGCTGGGCGCCTCCGTGCTTCCCGGCATTACGCGCGATGCCATTGTGGCGCTCGCCAGGGACAACGGCATTCCGCTGGTCGAAACCATCGTGCCGCGCGAGATGCTATACATCGCCGACGAAGTCTTCTTCTCCGGTACCGCGGCCGAAATTACGCCGATTCGTTCCATCGACCGCATCACCATCGGCAAGGGACATCGCGGACCCATCACCGAAAAGCTGCAGACGGAATTTTTCGGAGTGATCAACGGAACGCGGCCCGACCGGTACGGCTGGCTCTCGCCAGTGTACGCCGCCGAAGCCGTGAAGTAGCGGAGTCCAGCTAGGCCTGCGCAACCGGCTCGGCTACCTCCCCCGAGATTTGCCAAACCGGCTGCGCAGCGCGCCTAAAGGACTATCTCTTTGTATCGCGCCTGCGATCCCAATGCCAGCAGGAATTCCCGCCTCCACTGCTTTTTCAACAAGAATATAATCCAACAGAGAGTTGCGTTTACGGCGGCCGGCGTGTGGCAAAGTTGTGCATAAAACAAATAGGTTGTGAATTGTTCCGGCAAGGCGGCCGGCGTACCCCGGCACAGGCGATGAACCTCAATCCGGCAGTTCAAGCCGCACTCGGCCAGGTACAGCCTTTGCTACCAGCAGTTTCCCTTTGCTGCCAGCAGTTTCCTTTTGCTGCCAGCAGTTTCCAACTGCGGCGCAGCTGACCTTTCCGGTGAGAACCGCCGTTTTCACCAGCGGTTGATCCGTCGACTGATCGGCGATTCGCCCGGCCGCAACTGCCGGATTTAGGATGAACTACAGAATACCCGCCGCGGTTCAGTCGATTACGCGGCCAGGAAGCGTACCGGGGCAGTGCTCAGCCGCCGCGCCATCTCCCGAACGCAATTCGAAAAAGGAATGTCGGGACGGCTCAGTACCGGGAATGGCTCAAACTCCGTTCCAGCGCCCGCGTCGGGCGCGGGCGGGACGACGCCCAGTATGCCGCAGCCAAGCCGTTTCCCGAACTCCGCCGGCGTCAGGAACTCGGTAAACGGAGTCTTGTTGTTGATCGCCGCGGCGACAGCGCCAGGCGAGGCAACGGTCTGCAAAGCAGGCATTTTTCCAAGCGCGGCGTGAAGACCGATCCGGTTCCGTTCCAGAACCAGTGTCGTCAGAGCGGAATATCGAATGGTCTCCTGACTCGCCGGCGCAGACAGTATAGGGATGTCGATGAGAACATAGTCGGCCATGCTGCGAGCGGCGCCCAGCAAGGCGCGCACCTGCTCTGGCGAAACAGGATGTTGGTCCTCCACGCGCGACGGCCCGCAAAGCGCACGAAAGCCGCCACCGAAATCCTCCAGACAGGACGTGAGGGCTTCGCGCGAGATGGTTTCGGGGGCCGCCCGCAGCAGCGCCGAGACACCCCATGTCGACGAGCGGTTTAACAGGGCTGCGAATGAGCCGTATTCCGGTGCAAGCTCGATGGCGATCACCGTCTTGCCCGCATCGGCTAAGGCGGCCGCAAGATTGATCACCACGGTGGTGGTCCCGGCGCCTCCCTTGGCGCCGACAAAACTGAATATCTTGCCTTCTTTAATCGCGCCCGCGGCGCACTGGTTCTTGAGGCGGCTGCGTTCCACCGCATGCCGCACGCGCTGCAACAGGAAACGATCTCTAATGTCGCTCTTGAGCAGATAGTCGTCCGCGCCGGCGCGCACGGCCTGGAGGGCCAAGTCTTCATCCTCCGCTCCGGTCAGCACAATGACAGCCGGCTCCAAGGCTTTTTGCCGCACGCTGGCAAAAGTATCGAAGCCGGTGCTGTCGGGAAGGTCCAGATCGAGCAGTACGGCCTGAAACTGCATCTCCGCCAGGCGGGCTAAGCCGCTGCGGAGGTCGCATGCCCACTCCACTGTCACTGCCTCGCCGGCGGCTTTCGATAGCACGTGCTCAATCAGCCGGGCTGCATCCGGCTCGTCTTCGATCAGCAAGATGGATAGCTCAGATTGGCGATACATTCATATCCCCTGTGTTGTCTGAAGGCCGAACGAGTTCCACATACGAATCGATCTGGTCCAACAGGATCTTGATGGCTCCGGCGTCAGCGCCTTTAGCCGCTGCCTCCAGCGCTCTTCCGATGTCGCTGATCTCCGCAAAGCCGTATGCCATCCCGGTGCCCTTCAGATTGTGCCCGGCTTTGAGAATTGCCGCGAAGTCCCCCTCCTGCAAAGCTCGCGACAGGACGAGTACCTCCGCCTGCCGCCGGTCGAGGTAGCCGGCGCGCAGTGCCGCCATCTCCGGGGCCGATTCGGGGTCGCGCCCGGTAATCTCCCGGCAGAGACCGATAATCAACCGATAGCGGCTGCGCCCCCTGACCGTCGAGGCATTTGAAAGCCTTTCCGCCCGTTGTAGATAGTCGGCCAGTTCGGAGTTTTCGAAGCCTTTCACAACTCTCGCAAGCTGCTGCAGCGCCGCGCGGGCCCCGGGTGCAAACTGCGAATCCGGCAACCCCTCTTCGATGGAGTCCAATAACTTCGCCGCCTCCGGCCGGCGATAGATGGCGGCTCCATAAGGGATCTCCAGGTTGACTGCGGCCGGCGGCGGCTGCGTTGACGATCGCAAGAATACGCGGACCTGGCCGGCGAAGACACCCCCATCGGTGTTCTTGGGGATGTGCCCGTCATAGGCGCCAATCGGACAGTCAGCACCCTGCGTGCCTGGGCCCATCTGCGTTAAGGCCACAATCGGTACCGGCGCCAGTTCTTCATCGGCAAGCAGGCGTTGCGCCAGGCGGGCGCCATCCGGGGCGAGTACTCGCACGTCCACAAGGATCAATTCGGGATGGGAGGCAGCAACCCTTCGAAGGGCCTTGCCGGCTGTGTCGGCTGTCTCCACGCGGCACTTTTCACCGGCGAGAGCCAGGCACATGGCATGCAGGCTGTCGGCACAGTCATCGACGATCAGGACGGTCTTTCGCCTGGCTGGCTCGATAACCGGGATAACGGCGCGGGGCGCGCCCCGTCCGAATGTCAGTAGATCGCGAATCATGCCTGCCCGGCCGCCCCCTCGTACGGATTCGAATCTAAAGCCCACTTCCTGATGACCTTTCCGTTGGAACCGACTCCCGACAACGCTCGCGTCCATCGCGCCGAACTGTGCGAGTGACTGGCGAGCAACCGCTTCACCCGGTTCAGCAGAATGTTGGGGCTCACGGGCTTGGCAATAAACTGATCGGCGTGCAGGTCGGAACCTCGCATGATATCGGCGGGATCGTCGCAGCCGGTCAACAGAATTACCGGCAGGGTTTGCAGGCCGGGGTCGCGCCAAATCGTCTCCAGCACTTCGAATCCATTCATTCCCGGCATTCTGACGTCGAGAAGGACGAGGTCCGGCTTGATTTCGCGTGCCATTCGCAGAGCCCGCAGACCGTTATCGGCCGTCCGGCAACTGATTCCGTCGTTGCGCAGCGTGGCTTCCACCAGGGTAATCAACTCCGGATCGTCGTCGGCCAGAAGCACGAGCGGGTCCATTCTCGGCTTTCCGGCGAGGGGCGTCAGCGAACCGGCTGGAGATCCCAGCAGGCGGAAAAGGCGCACTAGCAACTCGGCCTCCGCCCACGATTCGTTCATAAAATCGCGCGGCCAGCTGTAGGCGCCGGCAACGCCTTCCACCATCGCCTGGATGGAGCCAGTCACCAGAATGGGGGCCGGCGAGCTAGCGGCGGCGCGGAGCCCGTCCGGGCCAAGGCTCGCCAGCTTGATCAATATCGCGTCGCAAACCCGGCCCGACTCGGAGAGCAGACTCTCCTCGAAGGTGAAGGCCAGTGCGTTGGCGCTACAGAGGATCTTGCAGATCTTTTGTGCCTCGCCGGGATCGAATCCGCATAGCCCGAAGCGCCGGCCCGCGAGGGTGGCCGCGATTTCCACCGCCCGCGCCGGTTTGCCCGATAGCTGCCAAGTATCCATACCCTATACATATCGGCTTTTTCGGTTGAAAGCCTTATGCCGAATGTGCAGCGCCCATGATCGCCAGCCGCCTCGGGCCGTGTTCTCAGGCGGTTAGGTTCTTGGCCAACAATTCATACCGAGCCCTGCTCCGGGAAAGGCGATCGCCTAACGTCGATCTGTCGATTTGCCCGGCTGCCGATTCCGACCTGTGACTTCCCTCCCGACATGCGCAGGCAATCCTGCCTGCCGGCGCGGGCGAGCGGCGCTCGCCTGGACAAGCTAAAGCATGTCCTACCTCGCGGTCACAGGTCGCACTATCCGACAGCCGCCGGTGAAACAGCTGGCCTCTGACTTCATCGGTCCCGCAGGGGCCGCTTCTGACTCCTGACTTCCGCATCCCGAGCAGGAATCGTAAGGCGATGCCTTGTCCAGTAAGATCTTCACGAAACCAGTTGAACCCGATTCAGATAATCGCCAAGCTGCTCCAGCAGCCCTTGCACCGCCGCCGTATCGGCCTCTCGCGACGAGTTCTCCAAAGCTGCGCCAAGGCGAGTCAAATCCGAGAATCCAAAGGACAGGCCGCTTCCCTTCAGGTTGTGTGCCAGAGCGCTCAAACGTTCAAAATCGGCGGCCGCCAGCAACTTCGCCAGTTCCGGGATTTCCTGGCGCCGGGAACTGAGGTATGGTGGGACCAATTCCTCCAGGCCCTCCGGCATGCGGACCGGAATCGGCGCCGCCGGCGGCGAAGATACCCGAGCCGGCCGTCCGTACTTCTCTATGGCCGCCACCAGCTTAGGCTTCGATATCGGCTTTGAGAGGTGGGAGTCGCATCCGGCTTGGATGCTCATCTGAGTATCCTTCTGGCTCGCGTGCGCCGTCAGGGCCACAATCGGGATCGCGCGATGGGGGCGAGTCCGTTCGAGTTCACGAATCTGCCGAGTGGCGGTCAAGCCATCCATCACGGGCATTTGTACGTCCATCAGAACAAGATCGAAGGAGTGCAAGGCAAACTCATCCAACGCAGCTTGGCCGTCCTCCACAAACGTCAGGCTGTAGGCACCACCCTTGAGGTAGGCCTGGACCAGAACGCGATTGTCCGGCGAATCCTCAGCCACCAGGATCCTGAGCGGATTGTCGCGATCGGCTTGCTGTACCGGCGACGACCCGGCCGGGGGCAACGACGGTTCAGCGTCTTTGGCGCCGCCCATGGCCTGACAGACCAGGCGAAGCATATCGGAGCGCTTCACGGGCTTTACGGCAAAGCCAGAGACACCCGCGAGGGCTCGCCAGGACGTATCGCATTCCGACGCACCGGAGCTCAGGATAATGAGGGGAACGGCGGGCTCGATCTTCCTGATAGCGGCGGTGATTTCCACGTAATCCACGTCGGGCAGGCGGTTGTCCAGGATCACCAGTGAATATGGCCGGTGGCGGTTCTTAGCGCAGGCGAGTTCCTCCAGAGCTTGCGCTGCAGTGCCGAACGTGTCGCTCTCCAGTCCCCATGAGCCCAAAGTCTCCCGTAAGATCAGACGGCTGGTACAACTGTCGTCAACCACCAGGACGCGGCGACCCTGAAAGTCGTCCACTTGTTGCCGGACCAGCCGCTGGTCCGCCGCCACCGGCTCAAACAGCGTCGTGAACACGAAAGTGCTCCCTTCTCCTGGAGTACTGGTCGCGAAGATGCGTCCGCCCATTAGCTCTACCAGGCGCCGGGTAATGCCCAGGCCGAGGCCCGTTCCGCCGTACTTGCGCGTGACTGAAGAGTCGGCCTGCGTAAAATCGTCGAAAATCACGCCCAACTTGTCGGCCGGAATACCGATTCCGGTGTCGGAGACGGCAAAACCTACCCTGCCCGGCTCACCGCACTGCTGCGCGTGAGCAGTCACCGTGATCTCGCCCTTCTCCGTGAACTTTACGGCGTTCCCAACAAGATTCAGAAGAGCCTGGCGCAATCTTCCGGGATCGCCGATGAAGTCGGTAGCTACATCCGGGGCAATCCGCACCAGCAGGGCGATGCCCTTGCGGCGAGCTCGCCCGCCGATGAGTTCGCTTACCTGATCCAGCACGTCCTCCAGATTGAATTGCTCTTTCTCCAGTTCGAAGTGTCCGGCCTCGATTTTCGACAGGTCCAGAAGGTGGTTAATCAGGCGTAACAAGTTGGCCCCGGCTCGCCGGAATATCTCCACGAACTCTCTCTGTTCGGGATTGAGATCCGACTCCCACAGCAGGTCGGACATCCCCAGGATGGCGTTCATGGGAGTGCGGATCTCATGGCTCATGGCCGCGAGGAAGGCGCTCTTGGTGCGATTGGCTTCCTCCGCCCGCCGTCTTTCGGCGACCAGTTGCAGTTCTACGATCCGGCGCTCGGTGACATCGCGAATCGCAGCCACCACCCAGGTCGAGTTATCCGTTTCGATAGGGCTCAGGCTTACCTCGACCGGAAACTCGGCGCCGTCCCGGCGAAGACCCTTCAGCACCAGGCCGGCGCTCATGGGCCGCGGGCGGGGTTTTTTGCCCCATTCGCACCGCAGGTGCGAATGGTAAGCCCGCGACGGGAGAGGAATCAGAATCTCCACGGGCTGCCCCACCAGTTCGTCCCGCCGATAGGCGAAGAGGCGCTCGAGTTGGGCGTTTACCAGAGCGATCTTGCCGGCTTCGTCCACCATCAACATGGCATCGGGGGCCGACTCCAGCACCGCACGAAATTTCTGTTCGCTCTCGCGAAGCCTTTCTTCGTCCCTCTTGCGCTCCGTGATGTCACGCGTCATCTTCGAGAACCCGTTGACCTGTCCGGTCTCGTCGCGCAGCGCCGTAATCATCACACTGGCCCAAAACCGTGACCCATCCTTACGCAGACGCCAGCCCTCTTCCTCGAAGTGGCCTAGCTCCGCAGCCTTGCGTAGAACCGCGTCCGGATGCCCGCGCTCTATGTCTTCCGGAGGATAGAAACAGGCGATAGATTTCCCTAAAATCTCCTCTGCGCGATAACCTTTCATGCGCTCGGCGCAGGCGGTCCAACTGACAACCCGGCCCTGCCGGTCCAGCATCAGGATGGCGTAGTCCTTGACACCTTCTATCAGGGCACGAAGCCGTTGTTCATAAAGTGTTTCAGACATATGCCGCTCTTCCCTGGGTGTTTCCATTCTTATGTCAACCGATACGTCACAGGTTCAGCCAAACGATGAACGGGACGGCGATCGCCATCCGGAGGATCGTCGAGCGGATCCACGGCTATCGCCTTGCTGGAAACCAGAATACGAAATGCGCTTACCACCCTCGGATCGAATTTCGACCCGCTCAGCAGTTCAATCTCTGCCATCGCCTGGTCCAGATGCCAGGCCTCTTTGTATGGCCTCTTATGAGTCAACGCATCGAACATATCCACCACCGATACGATTCGGGCGGCCAAGGGGATCTCATCGCCTTTCAGGCCGGCGCAATAGCCGGCGCCGTCCCAGCACTCATGGTGATACAGCGCGATCCGTTCCGCCATCTGCAGCAAAACCGACGTGCTTCCGGACAAAATCGTCGAGCCAATCAGCACATGGGATTTCATGATATTGAATTCCTCGCCGGTCAACTTCCGGGGGGCCAGGAGGATCCGATCGGGGATTCCAATCTTGCCGACGTCGTGAAGCGGGGCGGCCAGACGAATCAACTCCGCATCGGCGCCAGACACTCCAAGCGCGCGCGCCAGCATAGCCGAGACGCAACCCACCCGCTGGGTATGCATTCCGGTATCGCCATTGCGATACTCGGCGGCAATTGCCAGCCGGTGCAAGCCCTCCACCCGGGCCTCTTCTAGCGCCAGTGTGCGCGCGCGAACCAGTTCCTCCAACCGGTCGGCGTGCTGCTGCTGGCACTGCCACAGGCGATATGCTTCCAGTTGGGTCTTCACACGCGACTTCACTTCGTCAAATTGGAACGGTTTGGTGATGTAGTCCGCGGCGCCCGATTGAAAGGCCAGAACCTTGTCTTCAATACGGTCCGACCCAGTCAGGAAAATCACCGGGACGTGCACCAGGGCAGGATTGGAGCGGAGTTGATCGCACACCTCGAAACCACTCATCTTAGGCATACCGACGTCCAACAAAACCAGATCCGGACACTGGCATTTGGCGCCGTCGACGGCCAACTGCCCTTCCGGAAATGGCCGGACCTGGTAGCCTTCCTGCTGCAATCTGGTTTGCAGAAGGCTCAGGATGGCGGGTTGATCGTCCACCACCATGATGTCTGCCCGGTCGTTCCGCTCCATATTTCGCCCGATAAATCGCTAGATCGCTCATACCCGCCTCGACGGCCCGGCATGGGCGATATTTTACCTATCGACTGTTGCGAGTAAAGCTTGAACCTGGAAACGGCGGTTGCCTGGCAGAGCCGCCAGCAACTCCAAGAGCGGCTGCGGCGTTCCACTGCGGCGCGTTTTCACCCAATGGGTCATACCGGGCGCTCTTGTAAGTATTTACGGCCAAAGAGGCGTACCCTGCTGGTCGCGTTTCCAGTGCCGGTTTTGTCCACCGCCGTTCTTGGGTTGAATCGTTGGCGATCGGCTGGCAGCAAGGCGCACCTTGGTATGGCAGACAAATAGGGAGGCCGATGGTGGGACAGGCGAGTCCGCCGGCCCAAACGAGGTTCTCACGCGGTGCGCTTGGTACACCGTTCCGGGATAGCAGACCCGTATTACCCAGATGTGTCGAAGCACCGCTCCCTGTCGGCCGCGGCTCCGTATGGAGCCTCTTTCCGAGCCGCGGCCCCAAGGGAGGGTCCGGCGGGAATACGTTACCGAACTTCGGACACGCCCGGCCCGGCGCTCAGCCTCCGTAGGGCATGGGCGGAGTCTTTCCGAGCAAGCGCGAATACACCGTCAGCGCGCCGCGATGGTGGGCGGTATGCTCCACCATCGCCCACACGACGCCGGCGATCGGCTGCCCGCCCAATACCGGCCCTGCCGGCAGCGGCGCCGCCAGTTCTTCCGGACTATGCGAACGCAGGAATTGGATGGCGTTGGCATAAGCTTTATCCAGCCACGCGCGCGCGGCGGCGAGTGAGGCGATGCTCGCCAGTTCCTTGGCGTGGGCCGCGAAATCGAGATCGAATCCTTCGGGGCGGGACGCGCCCTGAATAAACCAATCCAGCGTCTGTGCCGCATGCGCTACTTGCTGCGCGACGGTCATCATGCCCTCATGCGGGCAGAATTGCGAGTCGGCTTCCTCCAGGACTCGCGTGGAACGGTTGAAGAAATCCTGGCTGGCCAGGAGTTGCGAGGCGATGTCGTAAGGTTGCAGTGTTGGACTCATGGATCGATTATGGCACCCCTACCAGGCGCCCTGTTTGCCGCCGAACCACCAGATCACCCCGAGCGTGGCGGTGTTCTTTCCTGCCAGGTCGAGACTCATCTCGACCCTCTTCGGGAGTCGCAGCAAGCGCGGGAGGAGCGCCGAGATGAGTCTCGGCGCTGCAGACACGAGTGTCTGCGCCACGTTCGGCGTCACAGTGCAGGTCTGCCTCACTCGATTTCCCCGACTGCCAAATTCGCCGGGGTGACTTCAGGAATTCGAAGGCTCCTGGTGCCGGTCCGTGCTGGGAGCGCATCAGCGCATCAACTGTCCGCCATTGATCTCGATCGTCTCGCCGACGATGTAGCTGGCGGCGTCGGATGCGAGAAAGGCGATCACGCTAGCGCATTCCTCCGGCCTGCCGACGCGTCCCAGCGGAATCGTCTTCACAAAGCCGGCGATCATTTCCGGCGTGGAGAATACTTCGTGGAACGGCGTGTCGATCACTCCTGGTGAGATAGCATTCACGCGCACGCCGTGGGGCGCCATCTCCTTGGCCAGCGATTTCGTGAACGACGTGAGCCCCGCCTTGGCGGTGGCATAAGTGCCGGCGCCGGGACCGCCGCCATTGTGTCCGGCAATCGAGACCACGTTGACGATGGAGCCCGTGTGGCGTTCGATCATCGACGGGACCACGGCCTGCGAGGCGAAAACGGCGCTCTTCAGATTGAGCGCGACGATGTCGTCCCACATCTCCTCGCTGACCTCGCGGATGGGGAGCCGCTTCACCAGTGAGCCGGCGTTGTTGACCAGGATATCGATGGGGCCGAATTCCCGGACCACCTGCTGGACTACCGCGCGAATCTCCTTTGTCTTGCGGAAATCGCCGACGGCCGCGACCGCGGTCCCGCCGGCCGCCGCGATCGACTCGAGCACTTCGATCGCGCCCTTCTTGTTCTGGTGGAAGCCCACCGCGACGCGTACCCCCTGCGCCGCGAGCAGGCGGGCCGTGGCGGCGCCAATGCCCGAGGAAGCGCCCGTGACGAGCGCAACTTTCCCTGCAAGTTCCGGATAGGTTGCCATAGAACGACTATTGTTTCACAGGTATCGGATCAGTTCTGAATCGCAATCTGCAAGACCTGCGTTCCGGAAGTCCCGTTGAGCGAGAAGGTAAGCGGCACGCTATCGCTGGCGGCAACATTGGGCACCACGACATTGAATTGGTAGAGCCCCAGGTAGCCGCCGGTCAATCCGGCGTACGATACCGTAGCCGGCGTGCCGTTGAAAAACATCTTGAACGTTCCGCTGAGTTGATTGGCCTGCGTGACGATTTGGCCGGCGGGACTGTTCGGCGTCACGGTTCCAAACCCGACACCGTAAAACACGAGGTTGTCGCCAGGTTTGGCTCGCGCGGACGGAACCCCGGCGATGGCGCCAGGGGGCAGAACAAAAGTCGTCCCGTCCAGGAACAGAGCAGCGACGTTTTGTCCGCCTCCGAGATTGAACACCGCTGGCGCGAGCAGGCCCGGCTCGGTGGTATTCACGGTAATCGTATAGGCGGCGCTGGTCCCGCCCGGCGTCGAGACGACGACCGGTTGCGGCCCGGACGCGATGTTGGACGGCACCTGCGCGTTCACCTGGGTGGGGCTTACGTAGTCAATGAATGCGGACTGGCCACCGATGGTGACGGTGGTTTGGCCCAAAAGAGTGGGCGCCGAATTGCCATTGAAGTCGGCGCTCGTCCAGGTTTGCGATGCGACGTTGGCGAGATTCGTTCCGTAGATTTCCATCCACGTTCCAGGGGCAAGGGCGGAGAATCCGCCATAAGCGCTGGCACTGATCACGCCTTGGGCGGTGCGGATGACCGGCGTCGCGTCGAACGTGCCGTAAACCGGTCCGGATATCACCGCGCCAGACGTCAAGCCGACCTGTCCAATGGCGCAAGTCGAGACCGTTGTTCCGGAACAGGTGGCGGCCGAGGTGTAGTAGAACGTGAAATTATTGGACAGGAACGCGACGGTAGCGCCGGTGCTCTCGGTGAGCGATACGGAGATGGTGCCCGAGGATCCGGCGGTCAGCCCGAAAGTGACGTAGTTGCTACCGGCGCTAATGGAGTTTGCAAGAAACGGGCTCGGGCCGTTGCCGTTGTACGCCAGCACCATGGAGATGGTACCGCCGCCGCCGACTCCGGTATAGGGCGCCGTCACCGTGCATTGCGTGTTGGTGCCGTCGAAAACGCAGTTGCCCCACTTGACGCTGCTTTGGCCCACGCCGCCGGTGCCTCCGATGCCGGTCAAGGTCACGCTCTGATTGCTGGAGGTGTAAGTGGCCGTTTGCGCCGATGCCAGAGGCGGAAACACGGTGCCAAGTGCAAATAGGAGTATCGCGATGGATTTCGTCATGGTTCGTCCCCACAGTCTAGCGGATAACCCGACAGATTCAGAACTGTAGGGTACCGGAGGTGAGTGTGGACTCATACAGTACCGTGAATCACACGGTGGGGCGGTCCCCCTGGACCGCGCCGGACGTCCTCGTCCGGCTTTCCAGCGGCGGCGCAAGGCCCGACCAGGGGGTCGGGGCTGCGGGCGAGGGCGCCCGCCCCACACCGTTGGTGCCGGCCGAATTGTCAGTTCTTACGCGAGACACAACGCATGGGCACTCGTCTCGAACAGGCGCCTCCGATGTTCCCTGCATGCTGGTAGTATCACGTGCGCTCCGGTAAAATGCGTGTCTACTCGCTCTTGGAGGTCATCGAAAACAAGATGGGAAAAATGAATCGGCGCGGCATCATTCGAAGGGCTGGACTGGTGTGCCTCGGTGCAGGCACGGCCTCAGCACTGGAGGCCCAGACACCCGCGCAGAAGGCGGGCGCGAAGACGCCGGCGCCATCGACTGCAAAGCCCGAAGACTGCAACTGCCTGCTCGGCAGCGACGGGTTTCCCCTGGACACGGGGCTCAGTGAGATGCGGCCGGTGATCGAGCGGTATGAAGTGGAACTGCACGATGTGAATCGCGTATACCCGCTGCCGGGCTCCGCGCTGCGACAGTCGAAGTTGGAGAAGTTCTACACCGGTCAACTGCAATTGCTGGAGAAAATTAATTTCGACGCCATCAGCCAGGCCGACAAGGTCGACTACCTGCTGCTGCGCGACCGCTTGTTGCGCGAGCAGAAGCAACTCGCCGTGGACACCGGACTGGACAAGGAAGTCGCGGCGATCGTTCCATTCCAACAGGTGATCGTCGGCTTCGAAGAGGCGCGGCGGCGCATGGAGACCGTGGATCCGCAGAAATGCGCGATGGCACTGGCGACCGTCACTGCCGATATCGCCGACGCCCGCAAGTCTGGCACCCCCAAGGCGAGTCCCGCGATTCTGAATCGCGCCGCGACGCGCCTCGCCCAACTGCGCACGTCGCTGCGGACCTGGTTCAATTTTTACGATCTCTACGACCCCAAGTTCTCGTGGTGGGTGGACGCGGAATACAAGAAGGCAGACGAAGCGCTGGACGCGCATGCCCAATTCCTCCATACCGCATCGGGAGTCCCGGGCCCGCTCGATACGGGCACTGGCGGACGTGGTGGGGGACGCAGTGGACGCGGAACGGCGCTGGAGACGGAGGGCGGAACCGCTCCACGCACCGGCCCTCCGCTCGGGAGCGAAGCGGAATTGTCGGGCGTCGGACCGGCCGGCAACGATGCGCTGCTGGTTGCGCTCGAGACTGCGATGATCCCTTACACGCCCGACGAACTGATTGTCATCGCAAACAAGGAGTTCGCATGGTGCGATAAAGAGATGTTGCGCGCGGCCGGCGAAATGGGTTTCGGCAGCGATTGGAAGAAGGCTCTCGAAGCGGTCAAGAATAAGTACGTCGAGCCGGGGCAGATGATCTACCTGGTGCGCGACCTGTCGCGGGAATCGATCGAATTCGTCGAAAAGCACGACCTGGTGACGATCCCGCCGTTCCTCGAAGAGGACTACTGGGAGGAGGCGCTGACTCCGCAGCAGCAACTCGTTTCTCCGTTCTTCCTGGGAGGCTCCGTGATTCAGGTCTCCTCGCCGGCGAGCAGCCAGACGCTCGAGCAACGGCTGGAAAGCATGCGCGGCAACAACATCTACTTCGCCCGCGACACGGTCTTCCACGAGCTTGTTCCCGGGCATCACATGCAGGGCTACATGTCGCAGCGGTATCGCACATACCGGAGCCTGTTCAGCACTCCGTTTTGGACCGAGGGAATGGCCTTCTATTGGGAGATGCTGATGTGGGACCTGGGCTTCACGCACACGCCCGAGCAGCGCATCGGGGCGCTGGTCTGGAGGATGCACCGCTGCGCGCGCATCATTTTCTCGCTCAGCTTCCACCTGCACAAGATGACCGCGCTGGAGTGCGTCCAATTCCTGGTGGATCGCGTGGGCTTCGAGCGGGCGAATGCCGAGGGCGAAGTGCGGCGATCGTTCAACGGGTCGTACCCGCCCATCTATCAGTGTGCGTACATGCTGGGCGCGCTGCAGTTCTACGCTTTGCATAAAGAGCTTGTGGGGCCCGGCAAGATGACCAATCGGGCATTCCACGATGCCATGTATCGTGAAGGCAACATGCCCGTGGAGATGGTGCGGCTGGCTTTGAATGGGCAGAAGGTGACGCGCGATTATCGGACCAGTTGGAAGTTTTACGGCTCGTTGGCGTGAGGGGGCCGGTCACGACAACGGGCGCATACTATGCGAGATCGCGCGGAAGAACTCCGCCGGCGTCGCGATTCTCAATCCAGACCTGGCAGGCACGGCGGCCTTGAAATGCTTGGTGTTGTTCGTCAAAAGCCAGTCGGGGCGGCTCGCGATGGCGGATAGCAGGACCGGCACGTCCGCAGCATGGCGAATCAGATGGCGGCCGGCTTTGACGGAAGCTTCATCGGGATAGGAGATCGTTTCCGGCTTCGTCAGTGCGATTAAGCGGGCGTAGTCGCTCAAGACCTTGTTTGCGCCTTTCGCATCGACGCCGCTCAGCCGTCTCAGGAGGTTCTCTTCCACTTCTTCCCGCACTACCTCCGCCAGAACGAACCGGCAAATGCGCGCCGCGCACAGAGACAGGACGGCTTTGCCCAAGCCCCAGGCTGATACGATGCCGCCAGTCAACACGTTGGAATCGAGAAATAGCCGGAGGCGCTTCTCTTGACTCAACGCCGCTTGCCCTGGCGCGCCAATCCCGGGTACCGTCGCGCGTAAACTCGCTGGCGGGCCTCGGGCAAGCCATCGATCAGATCGCTCGGGGTGACCTTGTGGCGTTCCAACACAGACGATATCGACTCACACAAAGCTTGAAATCGAGCTTGTTCCGGAATCAGCATGAGACCGGCGCCGATCCGCAAAACAGCAATCGGAGCACCGTTTTGCAGGCCGAATTCGTCACGATATTGCTTTGGGATGGTGAGTTGTCCCTTCTCGCCGATCCGCGTATGGGTCATGTATTCGACCTGCGATTCAGTAGGGGGCATGGAAAGCAACCTCGTAGGAATATCCTACCACGCAGCGCGACAGCCCTTTACGCCCGATGATACGGCACTGGCGGCGACGGGCGGAAGCATTCCACATGCTGCCATGCGATCCGCGCGGGGATGGCGTCGAATTCGCGCTCCACGATAGCTCGCAGGGCATCGGGATCGTCCAGCGCCCGTACGTTGAGCAAAATATCGTGCCGCTGGGACGGTGAGGCGTCGAGCGCGCCTTCCACCATCGGGTCCTGACCGTTGCCGGTGAGGGCCGCCTTTAGATACCCCGCGTCCGACTGCATGAAGAGCTTCAAATGCACGATGCGGATCTGCGGTTCCAGGCGATCGAGCAGCGGACCGATCAGCATGGGCGCGGAAATCGGCGGCGTAGCGTGCGCCGTGGCGCGGACGTTGAGCCACGCCAGTGCGGCCTCCGCCGCGGCGTAGCGTGTGTAGTCGATGTCTAGCGTCTTCACGCCGGCTGGGATGGCGCCGGAGAGAATTTTGTCGAGCCACGACTGCACGCTCTCACCGCGAGCGAAGTGGATGTCGGCCTCGGCGATTTGATTGCGGTAAAGGAAATCGAGGTCGGGATCGTCGAAGCGGCCTCGCGGATGGAGCACCACGGTGAGCGGTGCGACATCGAAGCGGCCGCGATGCTCGCGCAGCAGCGGCCGCAGCGTGGTGGCCACGATGTCGGTGCAACTGCCGACCGCTTCAGCGAAGATGACGTCGGGCTGGAATTCGAGGAGACGGCCGGCGGCGTCCACCAGATCGGGAAAGCGGCAGCAGAAGCATCCGCCCGTCACCTGATCGCATTCGATGCCCATGGCGGAGGCGTAATGCGTGTCGACCAGGTCGCCGCCCTGGTCGTTCAGGATCGCGGCGGGACGCAATCCTCGCTGCTGCAGGAGGCGTGAGGCGGTGAGGATGAGGGTGGTCTTGCCGGCGCCCAAAAATCCGCCAACCACCGCGATAATGGGCTTCACAATGGGCTTCACAGCGCCAGTTCCTTGCCCTCTGCGATGCTGGCGTTAGGTGTCGACTTCTTGCCGTTCACCGTGGCCGTGCGCACCGCGAGCGTGCCATGGTGGACCGCGAGAATCGCGCCCGCGGGGGTGACGCGGAAGGTTCCCCATCCCGTGGCGGTGCTCCAGAAACAGCGGAATCCGGGCGCGGCCTTGATGGTCACCGCCTGTTCGCCGCCATGATAGTGGAAGCCGCTGGCGGCGAGGAACGTGCTCCAGCTCGACATGGCGCGCGCGTAGTGGTGGCCGCATTCCGGCTC
>Ga0182030_10010228_pt1 | contig 19100 bp, 20 predicted proteins | sample 812S3MmetaG_FD_121299 | JGI IMG/M metagenome (GOLD analysis project Ga0182030, IMG submission 121299) | Permafrost microbial communities from Stordalen Mire, Sweden - 812S3M metaG (Illumina Assembly) | ecosystem: Environmental > Terrestrial > Soil > Wetlands > Permafrost | place: Sweden... | reverse complement strand
CGGATCGGAAACGACCTCCGCAGGTTCGCCGGCGATGGCGCGGTCGATGGCGTCGATCAGGACCTGGATCTCGATGAACTTCATCCGCGCCCGCTCCGCCTTGTCGCGGTCGAACGGCGCGGCCAGGGTCTTCGCGAAGGGGTCACGGTCGTCGATCATGCGCTGGCGCGCTTTCTTCAAGGTCTCAAGTCGTTCGCTCATCGGCTTCGCTTTCTACAGGCAGCTTGGTTTCATTCGGCATGACGCGAGGAAACATGACGCTACCGCATCCGCCCTTAACGATCCTCCACGCCACCTCGTGCGTTGCTTTGGCTTTTTCGCGCGCCGCGAGCGAAAAAAAGGCGTTTCACGCGGCCTTTTCCGCCATAATGCGCTGATGACCGATCCCCGCCTCGTCGCCCCGTCCGCCGCCCGCAACAGGGACTTGATCCTCGATCGTCTCCGGACGATCCTGCCGCAAGAAGGGCTTGTGCTGGAGGTCGCCAGCGGCTCGGGCGAGCATGTCGTGCATTTCGCGGCGCATCTGCCGAGGCTGAGGTTTCAGCCCTCCGATCCCGACCCGGTCGCGCGGGAAAGCATCGCGGCCTGGATCGCGGAATTTTCCGCGGCAAATGTGCTGGCTCCCCTGGCGCTTGATGCGGCATCACCCTCCTGGCCGATCGCGAAGGCCGAAGCCATCGTCTGCGTCAACATGATCCATATTTCGCAATGGGCCTCGACCGAAGGCCTGTTCAAAGGGGCGCGGAAAATACTTCCCGCGGGAGCGCCGCTCTATCTCTACGGCGCTTACAAGCGGCAGGGCGTCGTTACAGCGCCCAGTAATCTCGCCTTCGACGAGAGCCTGCGCGAGCGCAATCCGGCCTGGGGGCTGCGAAATCTCGAAGACGTCGCCGCCTGCGCCGCCAAAAATGGTTTCGGACCGCCGCAAATCGTCGAAATGCCGGCGAACAACCTCTCCGTGATCTTTCGCCGCCTTGTCCAAGGCTGAAAGCGAATGCGCGAGGCGCCGATAGGTTGGGCGCCGCCGGGCCCCATTCGCTTGCAACCTGGGACGGCGCCTTTAATCTGGAGGCAATGCCCCGCCTCTTGTGCATACGAGAGAAAAAAGAGCGTGAAAGGGAGGATCCATGTGTCATTTTTTCGCAAACCAGCATCCTGAAAGCTATGCCTTCGAGACGCGCTCGATCCGGTTGAATGGGCAATCGACCAGCATCCGGCTGGAAAAGATGTTCTGGCGCATTCTCGAAGAGATCGCCGGGCAGCAGGGGATGAGCGTGCCACGCTTCATTTCGACTCTGCATGGCGAAGTGCTCAATCTCTGGGGCGAAGTGGCGAATTTCACCTCGCATCTTCGTTGCATCTGCGTTGCCGCGCTGGAAACCAGGGCTGATCCGGCCGAGCCTGAAAAGCGTCAAGTCGCTTAACGCATTTGTGACCCAGCGTAGCAGCCCGATACCACCCGGGCGTTGAGAATTCCGGCTAATCTTTCCTCCAGCGCAACAGCGACAGGAAAGAATGAGGATGGCCAAGGCGATACACGCCATGATCCGTGTGCTCGACGAGCAGCGGTCGGTTGAGTTTTACAAGAAATCGTTCGGGCTGGATGTCTCCAGCCGCCTTGATTTTCCCACCTTCACGCTCGTCTATCTTCGCAATGCGGAAAATGATTTCGAGATCGAGCTGACGATCAACAAGGACCGCACCGAGCCCTATTCGCAAGGCGAAGCTTACGGGCACATCGCCTTCGTTGTCGACGATCTCGCCTCCGAACATGCGCGTTTCCAGGGCCTTGCGCTGAACCCCCTCGAAATCAAGGAATTCAAGCCGGACGGCAAGTTGATCGCGCGGTTTTTCTTCGTGCAGGACCCCGACGGCTTCAAGATCGAGGTGCTGGAACGCCACGGCCACTATCAATGATTTCAGCGGCTCAACGAAGCCGCTGCGAAACAAACAACAATCAAATGGGAGGACAGAGCATGCATGACCATCACGGCGGGGGTCCCGGCGTTCAATCGCCCGGCCGCCGCGTATTCCTGCAACGGACATCCGAAGTCGCCTTCGCTGCGGCGGTCGCAATTTCCTCGGGTGGGGCGCTGATCAACGTGACCGAGGCCTGGGGCATCGAGGTCAAGGGCCTCCAGCCCGAGACCATGAAGACCCTCATACTCATGTCGCGCGACATCTATCCGCACGACCGCATCGCCGACCGCTTCTACGCCATCGCCGCGAAACCCTTCGACGCCAAGGCTGCGGCCGATCCGGCGATCAAGGCGATGTTCGAGAAGGGCGTCGCCGACCTCAACGCCCTGGCGGGTCCCCAAGGTTATCTCGGCCTGCACTGGGAGGCTGACCGCGTGGCGCTGCTGCATAGAATCGCGGCCACGCCGTTCTTCGAGGCGGTGCGCGGGCCGCTCGTCGTGTCTCTCTACAACCAAAAGGAGATCTGGCCGATTTTTGGCTATGAGGGCGAATCCTATTCCAAGGGCGGCTACATCCATCGCGGTTTCGACGACCTCGACTGGCTGTAAGCAAAACAAACTGAGACGAAAAAACCTTGGGAGAGAAACATGGTCGCGAAATTTGATCTCAACGACGACAGCGTGGTCGTCATCATCGGCTCAGGCGCGGGCGGCGGCACGCTCGGCAACGAATTGGCGCAGAAGGGCGTCAAGGTCGTCATCCTCGAGGCCGGGCAAAGGTTCGAATATACCGATTTCGTCAATGACGAATGGGAGAGCTTCGCCCAGCTGGCCTGGACCGAGACGCGGGCGACCTCGGGCACCTGGCGTGTCGCCAAGAACTTCCCCAATCTACCCGCGTGGATCGTCAAGGCGGTCGGCGGCACTACGACCCATTGGGCCGGCGCCTCGCTGCGCATTCAGCCACATGAATTCAAGGCGCTCACCACCTATGGCAGGATCGAGGGCGCCAATCTGCTGGATTGGCCAGTGACGCGCGAAGAGCTTGACCCCTATTACGAGCGCGCCGAGGAAAAGATGGGCGTGACGCGCACCGGCGGCCGGCCGGGCCTGCCGGGCAACAATAATTTCAAGGTGCTCAAGGCCGGGGCCGACAAGCTCGGCTACAAGGAATGCCACACCGGCAACATGGCGATCAATTCGGTCGAGCGCGACAATCGCAATTCCTGCCAGCAGACCGGCTTCTGCTTCCAGGGCTGCAAATGGGGCGCGAAATGGTCGACGCTCTATACCGAAATTCCCAAGGGCGAGGCGACCGGCAATCTGGAAGTGCGTCCGCAGAGCATCGTGCAGCACATCGAGCATGACGCCGCCGGCAAGGTCACGGGCGTTGTCTATGTCGACAAGGACGGCGCGCAGCAGAAGCAGAAGGCCCGCATCGTTTGCGTCGCGGCGAATTCTTTGGAAAGCCCGCGCCTGCTGCTGAATTCGTCCTCTTCCAAATTCCCCGACGGCCTCGCCAATTCCTCGGGCCAGGTCGGGCGCAATTACATGCGCCATGTCACGGGTTCGGTCTATGGCGTGTTCGAGAAGCCGGTGCACATGTATCGCGGCACCACCATGGCCGGCATCGTGCGCGACGAAGCGCGCTTTGATCCCGGTCGCGGCTTTGTCGGCGGCTATGAGCTGGAGACCCTGTCCCTAGGCATTCCCTTCATGGCGGCCTTCCTCGATCCAGGCGGCTGGGGCCGCGAATTCACCAGCGCCATGGACGACTACCCGAACATGGCGGGCCTATGGATCGTCGGCGAGGACATGCCGCAGGAGAAGAACCGCGTCACCCTGAGCCCCGATCTCAAGGACAAGAACGGATTGCCCGTGGCGGAAGTGCATTTCGACGACCATCCCAATGACGAGGCGATGCGCAACCACGCCTATGAGCAGGGGCGGAAAATCTACGAATCGGTCGGCGCGCTTCGCACCTTCCCGACGCCGCCCTATCCCTCGACGCATAATCTCGGCACCAACCGGATGAGCGCGAAGCCTGATGACGGCGTGGTCAACAAATTTGGCCAGGCGCACGACATCAAGAACCTGTTCGTCTCCGACGGCAGCCAGTTCACCACCGGCGGGGCGGAAAACCCAACCCTGACCATCGTGACCCTGGCGATCCGGCAGGCCGAATATATCGCGCAGCAGATGAGTTCTCGGGCGATGTAGGGGATGCGCGCCAACGCGGACCTTCGGTTCGGATCAGAATATGCGTGAAAGCAAACGACGAGCGCCGATTCGGTGTGTCCACAGAATCGGCGCTAGAGCATTTTTGAGCGAAGTGGATACCGGTTCGCGTGAAGAAAATGCGTTAAAACAAGAATCTAGCGCGCGTCACGGGCATCGGCCGGACACGCAAATCAAAAATGCTCCGGCTCGGCCTCGGGCTTGATCTCGTGCTTCAAAATCAACGGCGTCTGGGCGAGAGCAAAAATCACTGTCAGCGGCATGACGCCAAAGCTTTTGAAGCCGGTCCAGAAATCCCAGCTCTGCGTGAGGCGCACCACTTCGTTCAGCCCGGCCAGCAGGAAAAAGAAAATGCCCCAGCGCATGGTCAGCTTGCGCCAGCCCTCCTCGTCAAGATGCATGACGCTGTCGAGCGCCACCGGCAACAGCAGCTTGCCGAAGGCCAGCCCGCCCAGCAGCGCCGCGCCGAACAGGCAGTTCACAATTGTCGGCTTGAGCTGGATGAAGGTCTTGTCCTGGAAGACGAAGGTGAGGCCGCCAAAAAACAGCACGGCGACCGCCGTGACCACCGGCATGATCGGCACATGTTTGGTCAGCACCCAGGATGCGATCAGCGCCGCGACCACGGCGACCATCAGCACCGCCGTCGCCGTGAGCATCCCGACCTTTTCCGCCGGCAATCCCTCTGGCAAAAAACCAGCGACCAGCCATTGAAACAAAGCGGGTTTTGAATTGGCGAGGAAGAACAGGACCAGCGGCCCCATTTCCAGCACCAGTTTCAGCAGCGGATTGACCTTCTTGCGCTTATTGGCCGGCGTCATCGTTTTCCTGTCCATCGTCTTCGCCGTCAAAACCGGCAATGGCCCGCGCGAAATCGCGGGCGGTAAAGGGCTCGAGATCGTCGGCCTGTTCGCCGACGCCGATGAAATGCACGGGAAGGCCGAATCTTTCGGCGATGGCGACCAGAATGCCGCCGCGCGCCGTGCCGTCGAGCTTTGTCATGACCAGGCCGGTGACGCCTGCGACCTTGCCGAAAATCTCGACCTGGCTCAGGGCGTTCTGGCCAACCGTGGCGTCGAGCACAAGCAGCACGGCGTGAGGCGCCTCGGCGTCGACCTTCTTCATCACGCGGACGATCTTTTCGAGTTCCGCCATCAACTCGGTGCGATTTTGCAGCCGTCCCGCCGTATCCATCAGCAAGACGTCGACGTTTTGCTCCTGCGCCGCCTTGATGGCGTCGAAAGCCAGACCCGCCGCATCGGCGCCGGGTTCGCGCGAAATGACCGGCGCATTCATGCGTCCGCCCCAGATTCGCAGCTGTTCAATGGCCGCCGCGCGAAACGTGTCGCCGGCGGCGAGCATCAGGCTCTTGCCTTCCGAATTGAATTTCGACGCCAACTTGCCGATGGTCGTGGTCTTGCCGGAGCCATTGACCCCAACGACCAGAATGACGAAGGGCTTTTTCGTCCCGTCCACCTCCAGCGGCTTCGCCACGGGCGTCAACACGCGCTCGATTTCGTCGGCGAGGATTTGCCTGACTTCCCTGGGCTCGATCTGCTTGTCGTAGCGGCCCTTGCCGACCAGAGCCGCAATGCGCGTGGCCGCGTCCACGCCAAGGTCGGCGCGAACCAGCACGTCTTCGAGGTCTTCCAGCATGTCGGCTGAAAGCTTGCGCTTGGTGAAAATATCGGCGACGCCCCGGCTGATCGACGAGGAGGACCGCGCCAACCCCTGCCGCAGCCGCGACCACCAGCTTGGCCTCGCCTCCGGTTCGGACAGATCAGGATTGGACAGCTCAGGTTTGGGCGCCACAGGCGGCGCCTCGGGCTGCTCAACTGTCAGCTCCGGCTCGGGCTTCGGCTCCCAGAATTCCTCCTTGGAATGGCGAAGCTTGAACATCCGCCCCAAAAGGCCCGGCTTGCCGGGATTTTCATTCGAATCTGCGCCCATGCGCCGGCAACTCGCTTTCACGACAGGGCGGAGCGCCCTTCTCATCAACCCCGGTTCCTGCGATAAGCAGCCATGCCGCCGCTCGCCCGAACTTCATTCGCCCCTTCGATAGCCTTTCCCGCATGACGCCGGAAGAGATTTATACGCGCCTCCTGTATCGCGACGGGTTGATGCTGGTCCTCGACAAGCCCGCGGGCCTTGCGGTCCATCGCGGTCCCAAGGGCGGCGAGAGTTTCGAAGACTCTTTTCACGCCCTGCGTTTCGGCCTGCCCAGAGACCCCGCGCTCGCCCATCGGCTCGACAAGGACACGTCCGGCTGCCTCGTGCTGGGCCGTCATCGCAAGGCGCTCGAAAAACTCGGCCTTTTGTTCAAGCAGGGCAAGATCGACAAGTCCTACTGGGCCGTGGTCGAGGGCGGTCCCGGCGAAGACGAGGGCCTGATCGACCTGCCGCTCGGCCGCCTCGATGCGACGCGCGGCTGGTGGATGAAGATCGATCCCAAGGGCCTGCCCTCGAAAACGCGCTGGCGGGTGCGTGGCCGTGGAACGAACGCGGCAGGTTCGCCCATTTGCTGGCTGGAGCTTGAGCCGTTGACGGGACGCACCCATCAATTGCGCGTCCATTGCGCGGCGCTGGATTTTCCCATTCTCGGCGATCCCATTTATGGCTCCGGCGCCTCGCCTGACCAGACCCTGCATCTCCACGCCCGCGCGATCGCCATTCCCTTGTCGAAAAACAAGCCTGCCATTGGGGTCGAGGCCTGCATTCCCGAGCATATGCGTGAGAACCTCAAGGTATGCGGCTGGACCGAGGCTCTGGACGAAGCGGTGCTGGCGGCGCGGCGCGGAATGGAAGAGGCGCGACTGAAAGACGCCGCCGAGTCCAAGGTCGCACAGGCCTGAGCCCGGGCGGCGCCGAAGGCGCATTGCCCTGATGACGCGCATGTTGTAGGCAATGCGCCTTGATTTTGGAGAGCAGCATGGGTTTCAAGGTCGCTGTCGTCGGCGCCACGGGTAATGTGGGCCGTGAAATGCTGGACATTCTGGCGGAACGCCGGTTCCCGGCCGACGAAGTCGTGGCGTTGGCCTCGTCGCGTTCCATTGGCACGGAAGTGTCCTATGGCGACAAGACGCTCAAGTGCAAGCATCTCGACACCTATGACTTCTCCGATTGCGATATCGCGCTGATGTCGGCCGGCGGCACGATTTCCAAGGAATGGTCGCCGCGCATCGCCGCGAAAAATTGCGTCGTGATCGATAATTCCTCGGCCTGGCGCTATGATTCCGACGTGCCGCTGGTCGTGCCGGAAGTGAATGCCGACGCGCTCAAGGGCTTTCGCAAGCGGAACATCATCGCCAATCCGAACTGCTCGACCGCGCAGCTCGTCGTGGCGCTCAAGCCTTTGCACGATCATTTCGGCATCAAGCGCGTGGTTGTCTCGACCTATCAATCGGTGTCGGGCGCCGGCAAGGAAGGCATGGACGAGCTTTTCGCCCAGACCCGCGCCGTTTTCGTTTCCGATCAGGTCGAGAGCAAGAAGTTCCCGAAGCGCATCGCCTTCAATCTCATCCCGCATATCGACGTCTTCATGGAAGACGGCTTTACCAAGGAAGAGTGGAAGATGATGGCCGAGACCAAGAAAATCCTCGACCCGAAAATCAAACTCACCGCCACTTGCGTGCGCGTGCCGGTTTTCATTTCGCATTCCGAGAGCGTCAACATCGAATGCGAAAAGCCGGTGACGGCCGACGAAGCGCGGGCGATCCTGCGCGAAGCGCCGGGCATTCTGGTGATCGACAAGCACGAACCCGGCGGCTACATCACGCCGCATGAGGCGGCGGGCGAGGACGCGACCTATATTTCACGCATCCGCGAGGACGCAACGGTCGAGAACGGCCTGGCCTTCTGGTGCGTCTCCGACAATCTCCGCAAGGGCGCGGCGCTCAACGCCGTGCAGATCGCGGAAGCGCTGATCAACCGCAAGCTGCTCACGCCAAAGCAAAAGGCGGCCTGAGCGATCTTTCAGCAAAAAGTGAACAGCGCCGGCGCTCGGCGCTGTTCAAACTTAAAAGCGCGGTTCTTTGCCAAGGGCGTCGATATGCGCCTGCTTTGAAATCTGCAGGAATTCGCCGTCGGGATCCTCCAGCGCCAGCAATTCCCCGCTCGCCACGCCGAAATAGGCGCCATGCAGGGTCAGCCAGCCGCGATCTTCCAGGGTCTTGATATAAGGAAAAGAGCGCAAGTTCTTGAGGCTTTCCTTGATCGATTGCAGCGCCAGCCGCTCCGACCAATTTGCGCGCGGCTCGCTTGGCGAACCCAGTTTCTCCGCCGCCGGGGCGAGCAGCTTGATCCAGCCGCCGATGAAATCGCCAGGCGCCAGCGGCCGCATATAGGGATCGTGCTGCAATTCGGTATAGGCTTTCACGCCGCCGCACTGCGCGTGGCCCATCACAACAATATGCTTGACCTTCAGCCCCATCACCGCAAATTCAATCGCAGCGGAGGTGCCGTGGTAATCGTCGTTGGGCTTATAGGGCGGCACGAGATTGGCGACGTTGCGCAGCACGAACATCTCGCCCGGCCTGGCGTCGAAGATCAATTCCGGCGAAACGCGGGAATCGCAACAGCCGATCAGCAGGATTTCGGGGTTTTGCCCCCTGTCGGCCAGTTCCTCGAATCTTTGGCGTTCGCCGCCGAAACGTCCGCCGAGGAAACTCTCGTAACCCTCGGTCAGCCGCTTTGGAAATTTTTGATCGCTCATGTCAGTCCGCTTCCCATCTCGCCCTCTTTTGCCGCAATGCGATAGAATGAGCAATGCTCTCGGCCGTCCGCACGCCACACCCCTTATGCGTTTGCCAAAAGTTGAAATGACAATGGCGTGAAATGCGGCAAGACATTATGGTGCCGCGCAGCAAAGTGAATAATCCTCTACCGGAGATGACATGACCAGCCTTCGCCCCCGCCGCAGCGTCCTCTATATGCCCGGCTCGAACGCCCGCGCGCTGGAAAAGGCCAGGACGATCGCGGCCGACGCCCTGATCCTCGATCTCGAAGACGCCGTCGCTCCTGACGCAAAGGAACTCGCCCGCAATCAGGTCGCCGCCGCCGTCAAGGCTGGCGGCTTCGGCCGTCGCGAGGTCATCATCCGCGTCAACGGCTCCGGGACGCCCTGGGGCAAGGATGACATGATCGCGGCGGCGCAAGCCGGTCCGGACGCCATTCTTGTCCCGAAAGTCTCTTCGCCCGGCGACATCATGATGACGGCGAAAGCCATGCGCGACGCCGGCGCCCCGGACCATACCCGCCTCTGGGCGATGATGGAGACCCCGGTCGCGATCCTGAACGCCGACTCCATCGTGCGGACCGCGATGGACCCGGCCTCCCGTCTCGCCGTTCTCGTGATGGGCACCAATGACATCGCCAAGGAAACGCGGGCGCGGCTCACGCCGGGCCGCCCCTCCATGATCGCCTATCTGTCGATCTGCGTAGCGGCCGCCCGGGCGCATGGCGCCGATATCATCGACGGCGTCTACAATGACTTTTCCAACGAGGCCGGTTTCCGCGCCGAATGCGAGCAGGGCCGCGATCTCGGCATGGACGGCAAGACGCTGATTCATCCCAACCAGGTGTCCGTCTGCAACGAGGTCTTCGCTCCGGCAGAGGACGAAATCGCTTTTGCGCGCAAGATCATCGATGTTTTCGACCTGCCGGAAAACGCCTCGAAGGGCGCCTTGCAGATCGACGGCAAGATGGTCGAGCGACTTCACGCCGACATGGCGCGGCGCACGGTCGCCATCGCCGAGGCGATCGCCGCCAGCGTCTGATTCCGCTCTCAGGCCGGCGATTTCGGGTTTTCACGGCCAAGGCTGCCTTTATAATGGGGTGAGAACGATGGGGAATGGCATGAGCGACGAGAAGGACGGACAGGTCGAAAGCAGCGAGAACGGCGCCAAGCCTGTCGCCGGGTCGGACGCCCTGTCGGGTCGGACGCGCACGGCGCCGCTCATCGAGGGCCAGGCGATCGAAATTCCGGCCGAGGAAACCGGAGTTGATCCAACCGCGGAAGCGGGCGCAACTGAAAAAACCGAAGCCGCCAAACCGGCGCCGGAAGCGTCCGCGAGCGAGGCGGCCGGCGCCGAGACCGGCAAGCAAGAGACTGAACCGTCCTCACCGAAACGCCGCGGGCTGCGCTCGCTTGGCGCGGTCGCCGCCGTGCTGGCCCTTGGCGCTGGCGGCGCTTATGTCTGGACCGAATTCGGCGGCGCCTTGAACGACAAAATGGACATCTCGAAGGAGACTGCCCAGCTCCGCCCAGCCACCCAGACCAAGCCGGAACCGTCCGCGCCGGAAAAAGCCGCCGCTTCCGCCGAGAAGCAGGCCGAGACGAATCCATCGCCTAAGAAATCCGACGAAGCCTCCGCCGCTTCTCCGGACAAGGAAGCCAAGACCGCTGAAACCGCTCCAGCCGCGGCGCCGGGCGAAAAGAACGAGGACAAGCCCCAGGCGGCGCCGGCGTCCGCCGCCTCCCCAACGGAACCCAAGGCAGAGACGCCGGCGTCCGCGACGCAGCCGTCCGGCGAGATGGCAAAAAAAGCGGACGAAGCCTTCGCCGCAAAGGACGCCAAGGCGGCGGAGCCCGCTCTTGTCGCGCCTCCCAGCGAAAAGACCGAGGACAAGCCGAAGCAGCAGGGCGCGGCGCCGGGCAGTTCTACGCCCGGCGGCGCGGATGCTGAAAAGGCGTTGACGCAAATGGCCGCCCAGCTCGCGGCGACGCAATCGGCGTTGGAGCAGGTCAGCCAGAGACTGAAATCTGTCGAAACCCAGCTTGCCGCCCCGAAGACGGATGCGCGCGCGCCCCTCGCCGCCCGTGATTCAGGCCCCGCCAATACGGGCGACGCCTCCGCGCGCATCGTCGCGGCGCAAAGCCTGCTGACCGCGCTCAGGCAGGGCGACGATTATGCGCCCATGCTTGCCGCGCTGCAAAACCTCGGCGGCGATTCCGGCCGCCTCGCGCGGCTGCGCGCAGATCTGGCGGCCCCTGCCGCCGCGAAGCTTGCCGAGGATTTCGCGGCGCTCGCGCCAAAGATTGTCGCTAGCGTGGCGCCGGCCGCGCCGCCGACGACGACGGAAGCCAAACCGCCGGGGGGACTTGGCGAAACCGTATGGGCTTTTCTTGAAGTCCGCCTCAACAAAATGGTCAAGATCCGTCCGGCTGGCGCGCCCGACCAGGATGCGACAACCGCGCGGATTGATCGAGTCGAAAAATATCTTGGGCGGAACGATATCGCAGGCGCGCTAGCCGAGCGGGCGCAATTGCCGGCGCCGGCGCTATCGTTGACCGTCGACTGGGCGGCCGGCGCGCAGGCTCGGCTTGACGCCGAGGAGGCCGCCAAGGCCGAATTGGCGGCGGCGCTGCAGAATTTGAGTAAGAGCAAGTCCTGACGGCGCACAATCCCCTGTGCCGCATTTCCAGCTGAGTATTCGCGATGGTCCGCATCCTGATTTTCCTGTTTCTGATCGCCGCCGCCGCTTTCGGCCTGGGAATCCTGCTCGAACAGCCCGGCTCGCTGGCGCTGACATGGTTCGGCTACCACTTGGAGACCTCGCCGCTGGTCGGACTGAGCGCGGTGGCGCTCGCCGCGATCATCGGATGGAGCCTCTTCCGCTTTGTCTTCGCCGTTCCGAGCCTGATGTCGGTCGCTCGCCACGCGAGACGGCGGAAGCGCGGTCATGAGGCGATCGCGCGCGGCATTCTCGCGGCGGGCGTCGGCGATGCGCGCCAAGCCGAACGCGCCAGCCGCGACGCCAAAAAATACCTGCCGCACGAACCACTGACCTTGCTGCTTCAAGCGCAGTCCGCCCAGCTCGCCGGCGACCGCTCGGGGGCCGAGCGCGCCTTCGCCGCCATGGCGGGGCGTGAGGAAACCAGATTGCTCGGCCTGCGCGGGTTGCATGCGGAAAGCCTGCGGCAGGGCGATCACGACACCGCCCACAAATTTGCGCTGCAGGCCCAGGCCGTGGCGCCGCTGGCATGGTCGGGACAGGCGGTGCTCGATCGTTATTCCCGCCAGAACGACTGGGAGGCCGCGCGCCTCTGCGTCGAACAGAATCTTCGCGCGAAAATCGTCGATGTCGCGACGGCCAATCGCCAGAAGGCCGTTCTGGACACGGCTATGGCTGGGGAATGCGAATTGACTGACCCGGAACGCGCGGTCAAGCTTCTCCGCGCGGCCGTGAAGAAGGCCCCTGACCTCACACCGGCCACGGCTCTGCTCGGACGGCTGCTATCACGGAAGGGCGACTTGCGCGGCGGTTCGAAACTGATCGAGGCCGCCTTCTCGAAAACCCCGCATCCCGACCTCGCCCAGGCCTATGTCGACATGCGTCCTGGCGATTCCTCAGCCGACCGGCTCACGCGCGCGAAAACCCTGGCCAAATGTGCGCCGAACGATCCTGAAAGCGCGATGATGATCGCGCAGGCCGCGCTCGGCGCCCGTGACTTCGCCACGGCGCGCGCCGCCATGGCGCCGCTGATCGGCGGCGGCGCCCGGCCGACGGCCCGCATGTGCGTCATCATGGCCGAAATCGAAGATCGCGAACATGACGCGCAGGGGCTGGTGCGCGAATGGTTGGCGCGCGGTTCGCGCGCGCCGCGCGACGCCGCCTGGGTCGCCGACGGACATTATTCAAGGCAATGGGCTCCTGTTTCGCCTGTGACGGGCAAGCTCGACGCCTATCGCTGGCTGCAGCCGAAGGAAGAGCTGTCCGGGCCGATCGAAGAGCCGCCGCCGGCCTACCAGCCGCCGCCCGCGCTCACGGTCGATGAAGCGCCTGGCGACGAGGGCGCATCTCTCGAAATCTTGCCGCCTGTCGCAGCCGGGCCGGAGCTCGCGCCAGAAACGCCGACGCGGAAAACCGCGTCTCCGCAACCGGTGGTCTTTCCGCTGGCGACTCCGCCCGACGACCCCGGACCAAAAAAACAGCAGGTGGAAACGCGATTGTTTTGACGGACGCCAGAGTCCCGATCCGATCGAATCGGATCGGGACTCTGGTTCCTGTTTTTACGCGTATTCCAACCGGTATCCACTTCGCTGGAAAACGCTCGAGCCGTCCCTCGACAAGCGCTCCGAAATTCTGTATAGGCCCGCCTCCAGCCTGATTCAGGCGGAGATCAATTGCGCGCAATCCGGCAGGAGTGTGTCGCCAATTCAAAACAGCGTCCCGAAACGCTCGCCGTAAGGCGGAACGGAGATAAAATGGCAGTCAACATCATCGAACAGCTCGAAGCCGAGCAGGTCGCCAAGCTTTCCACCGGCAAGACCATTCCGGACTTCGGTCCCGGCGACACCGTCGTCGTCAACGTCAAGGTGAAGGAAGGCGACCGCACCCGTGTGCAGGCCTATGAAGGCGTCGTGATCGCCCGCAACGGCGGCGGCCTCAACGAGAGCTTCACCGTTCGCAAGATTTCCTATGGCGAGGGCGTCGAGCGCGTCTTCCCGGTCTATGGCCCATTGATCGATTCGATCAAGGTCGTCCGCCGCGGCAAGGTGCGCCGCGCGAAGCTCTATTATCTGCGCGACCGTCGCGGCAAGTCCGCCCGTATCGCCGAGCGCTCCGACCCCAAGACCAAGGCTCGGGACAAGGCCGCCCGGGAGAAATAAGCCCGGCCCATTCGCGCCGACTTTCGCGAAGGCTGGCCTCTGCGCCAGCCTTTTCGTGTTTCGGCGCCGGCGATTTCGACTGTCCGGCCTTGTCCCGACGCTCGAAAGCGCCATTTCGTTAATCATCGGTCCGGCGAACGCGCCCGGCCGCATCAGGGACGAGAAAGATGGTTGAGACCTCCGGCAAGCCGCGCACGCTTTACGACAAGATCTGGGACGATCATGTCGTCGACATCCAGCCCGATGGAACCGCCCTTCTCTATATCGACCGCCATCTGATCCACGAAGTGACCAGCCCCCAGGCCTTCGAGGGCCTGCGCCTGTCCAGTCGCAAGGTCCATTCACCCAGGAAAACCCTGGCGGTCGTCGATCACAATGTGCCGACCACCGACCGCTCCCAGCCGATCGAAAATCCCGAGAGCAAGGCGCAGATCGCGCAATTGGCGATCAACGCCCGCGATTTCGGCGTCGAATATTTCGACGAGCATGACCGCCGGCAAGGGGTCGTCCACATCATCGGCCCGGAACAGGGTTTTACGCTTCCCGGCGCGACCATCGTCTGCGGCGACAGCCACACGTCCACCCATGGCGCCTTTGGGGCTCTTGCCCATGGCATCGGGACGTCAGAAGTCGAGCATGTGCTAGCGACGCAGACGCTGATCCAGTCCAAGGCCAAGAACATGCTGGTCAAGGTCGATGGGAAGCTGGGCGAGACCGTGACCGCCAAGGACATTGTGCTGGCGATCATCGGAAAGATCGGCACGGCCGGCGGCACCGGCTATGTCATCGAATATGCCGGCGAGGCCATCGAAGCCCTGTCCATGGAAGGCCGGATGACCGTCTGCAACATGTCGATCGAAGGCGGCGCCCGCGCCGGCCTGATCGCGCCGGACGAAAAGACTTTCGAGTATCTCAAGGGTCGTCCCAAGGCGCCTGCCGGCGAAGCCTGGGAGCAAGCCTTGCATTATTGGTCGCAACTGAAGACGGATCCTGGCGCACATTACGACGCCATCGTCGAACTGGACGCCGGCGCCCTGCCGCCGGTCCTGACCTGGGGCACCAGCCCGGAGGACGTGATCGCCATAGACGGCCTGGTTCCGACCGCCGAATCCGCCAAGACCGAGGCGCTGCGCATCAAAATCCAACGCTCCCTGGATTATATGGGTCTCAAGGGTGGCGAGAGGCCAACCGACATCAAGATCGACCGCGTCTTCATCGGCTCCTGCACCAATGGACGCATCGAGGATTTGCGGGCCGCCGCAAAAATCGCCGAGGGCCGCAAGGTCGCGAGCCATGTCAACGCCATGGTCGTGCCCGGTTCGGGCCTCGTCAAGGAACAGGCGGAAGCCGAAGGCCTCGACAAGATTTTCCTGGCCGCGGGTTTCGAATGGCGGGAACCCGGCTGCTCCATGTGCCTGGCGATGAATCCCGACCGTCTTGAGCCGGGCGAACGCTGCGCCTCGACATCGAACCGCAATTTCGAGGGGCGGCAGGGCTTCAAGGGCCGCACGCATCTCGTCTCCCCCGCCATGGCCGCGGCGGCGGCGATCGCCGGCTGCTTCGTCGATCTTCGCCATTTCCATTGATGGGATCGACCATGGACGCGGAGACACTGCGCGCGCTCCAGGCGCCCTTGAAGGAAAAATACAAGGCGGACAAGAACGCCGCCTTGGTCACGCTCTCGGCGCAAGGCGAACTTTCAGGAGAAGGTCTCGCCTGCAAGGTTTCGACTTCCCGCGCCCTGATCGAAGCGGGTCTCCATCCGGCGACCGGCGGCGCCGGCATGCAGGCCTGTTCGGGCGACATGCTGTTGGAGGCCCTCGTTGCTTGCGCCGGCGTCACCTTGAAGGCCGTCGCGACGGCTATCGACTTTCGCCTAAGGGGAGGCGCCGTGCGGGCGGAAGGCGATCTCGACTTCCGGGGAACGCTGGGCGTCGCCAAGGACGCGCCGGTCGGCTTCGCCGGCATCAGGCTAATGTTCGTACTCGACACCGACGAATCGCAAGAGCGGATCGACGCCCTCACCCGACTGACCGAACGCTATTGCGTGGTCTTCCAAACCCTCGCGGCGCCGCCCAAGCTTGTCTTGACGGTCAGGACCGCATCCTGAGGCAGTAAAGGAAACGGCGATGGCAAGCGTAAGACCGCCCGCGCTCGACTGGACCGAGCGCCGGGCTCCGTCGCTCGATGAATTCGAAGCCCTGGCCGATGCGGCTTTCCGCCGTCTTCCCGGCCGTTTCCTGCAATTTTGCGAAGGGCTGGTGATCAGCGTCGAGGATTTTCCTGAAGAGGACGTGCTGCTGGAATTCGAGACCGAATCCGAATTCGAGCTGCTCGGTCTCTTTCGCGGGCGAGGAATGGCGGAGGTCGGCGGCGTCCAGACCGGCGATTTCCCCAATATGATCTATCTCTATCGACGACCGATTCTCGACGTCTGGTCCGAGGGCGAGGAAACGCTGGGCGATCTCGTCAAGCACGTGCTGGTGCATGAGATCGGCCATCATTTCGGCCTGTCAGACGAGGATATGGAGCGCATCGAGCAGGAATCGCATTAGAGCGTTTTCCAGCGAAGTGGATACCGGTTCGCGTGAAGAAAACGCATAAAAACCGGAATCTAGAGCCCCGATCCGATTCAATCGGATCGGAAAAGGCTCTAGGGAACGGCTCAATGCGATTCATTGCTCCCGTCGCGTTTCTTTGTTAGATCGTCAATCAATCCGCCTGTGCGGCGCGAAAAATCCCTGGGTTTAAGAAAATGGACAAGTTCACGAAATTCACGGGCGTCGCCGCGCCGTTGCCGATTACCAATATCGACACGGACATGATCATCCCAAAGCAATTTCTGAAGACGATCGCTCGCACCGGCCTCGGCAAGGGCCTGTTTTCGGAAATGCGCTACAGGGACGACGGATCGGAAAATCCCGATTTCGTGCTGAACAAGCCCGCCTATCGCAAGGCGCAGATCCTGGTGGCCGAAGACAATTTCGGCTGCGGCTCCTCGCGCGAACACGCGCCCTGGGCGCTGCTTGACTTCGGCGTGCGCGCGATCATCTCGACCAGCTTCGCCGACATTTTCTACAATAACTGCTTCAAGAACGGCATCTTGCCGATCAAGGTCTCGAAAGAGGATCTCGCCAAGCTGATGGACGACGCCAATCGCGGCGCCAACGCCACCTTGACGATCGATCTCGAAGCGCAGGAAATCCGAGGCCCCGACGGCGGCGTCGTCAAGTTCGACATCGATCCGCACCGTAAGCATTGCCTGATCGAAGGTCTCGACGACATCGGGCTCACCATGGTCAAGGCGCCGATGATCGCCGATTTTGAAGAAAAAATCGCCAAAGACCGTCCCTGGATTTGATCGGGCCAAGCTTTTCCTTTTTTTTGCCGCGAGAATCACGTTAGGCTTACGCCATGAAGCCTTGGATTCTCGCCCTCTCCGCTTTTCTTGCCCTCGGTGGCGCGGCCCGCGCCGATTTCGACTCCTGTAAGGAGCGAATCAAGGCGCAGGCTGTCGCAAAGGGCATGTCCCCGGCGATGCTCGCCCGGGCGCTGGACGATTTGCAGCCCAACGACGCCGCGAGCTTTCTCGGCAAACAGCCGGAGTTTTCCACGCCGATCTGGGACTACGTCGCCGGACTTGTCGATGCCGAAAGGATCCGGGACGGGCGCCAGCGCTTTTCCGAAAACAAACTGGCCGCGCTTGCCGCTCAGCGACGTTTTGGCGTTGACGCCGCGGCCGTCGTCGCGGTCTGGGGCGTCGAGTCGGATTTCGGCAAAAGTTTCGGCACACGTCCGATCATCCAATCGCTGGCGACTCTGGCCTGCACCCCAAATCGTCGCTCCGAATATTTCCATGGCGAACTTCTGTCGGCGCTGAAAATCGTCAACTCTGGCGATGTCGTGCTGGAAAGTTTCATGGGGTCCTGGGCGGGCGCCTTCGGCAACACCCAGTTCATGCCGTCGACTTTCCTCAGCCTCGCAGTCGACATGGATGGCGACGGCAAGCGAGACGTTTTCAATTCCGTCCCCGACGCGCTCGGCTCGACCGCCAATTTCCTGCATCGCGCCGGCTGGGTCGCCGGACTGCCCTGGGGTTTCGAGGTAAAACTGCCGGCGGATTATCATGGCCCTTCCGGGCGCGGCGGCAAGCAAGCGCTCGCGGCCTGGGCCGGACGTGGCCTGACTCGTATCGACGGTTCTCCTCTTTCCGGACCGGGCGCCTATGGCCTTTTGCTACCGGCCGGGCCGCGCGGACCCGCCTTCCTGGTTTCACGCAACTTCGACGCCTTCTATTCCTATAACGCCGCCGAATCCTATGCGCTCGCCATCGGCCTGCTGTCTGACGGGATCAGCGGCGGGGGCGGCATCGTCGCGCCATGGCCCACCGACGATCCAGGCCTTGACCGGGTCGAGCGTCGCGAAGTCCAGGTCATGCTGGAGAGCCGCGGCTATGACGTCGGCGGCAAGCATGACGGCGTGATGGGGACAAAAACCCGCGAAGCCATCGCCGATTACCAAGCGCGCCTTGGGCTGAAGCGCGACGGTCGCGCCGGCAAAAAACTCTTGGCCGCGCTGCGCGCCGGAAAATAAAATTTCAGCTTAGCTAGCTAGACGCGGACGAGGCCGTCAGGCAATTCGTTGCCGCCGCCATCGGGCGGCGCGACGGGAGCAAGCAGCGCAGCTGTCTGCTGCACGGCCGCGACATAGGCTTCGGTGATGCGGCCTTCGCGGAGATGTGCGGTCATGCCGTCCATCACTTTCCGCCATTCGGCCTCCGAAACTTTTCCGCTCAGGCCATCGTCAGCGACGATCCGCGCGTAGCGCTCCGCCAGCGAGACGAAGATCAGCACACCCGCGCGATTATGGGTTCGAGTCAGCCCGCGTCGATAGAATTGCTCGATGGCGGCGCGAAAGGCCTGCCGCCTTTGCTCGGCGCGGGGCGTAAGCGCCAATCCGAGCCGCGTCCAGCCGAAAAGCAACAGCGCCGCCAGGAAGATCGCCGCCTGCACGGTGAAGATGCGCTGCGCCGAAAATTGGGTCAGCGCCAGCATGAGCGCCGGCGCCAGCAAAGCCAAAACGGCGGCAAAAAGCGCCGAATGCGCGCCCGAGTCGCAAGACTGGCGCGCCAGAACGCAGACAATTTGGCCGCTCGTTTGTGCTTCCGCCGCCCGAACCGCCGCGACGATGGCGCCTTCGTCCGCCTCTTGCCGCATCACCAATCTCCCGAGGCGCCGCCGCCGCCCGACGAACCGCCGCCGCCAAAAAAGCCGCCGCTATCTCCCCCGCCACCGCCGCCGCTGAATGAACCGCCGCCGCCCGACCAGCCCGG
>Ga0182030_10010226_pt1 | contig 19101 bp, 27 predicted proteins | sample 812S3MmetaG_FD_121299 | JGI IMG/M metagenome (GOLD analysis project Ga0182030, IMG submission 121299) | Permafrost microbial communities from Stordalen Mire, Sweden - 812S3M metaG (Illumina Assembly) | ecosystem: Environmental > Terrestrial > Soil > Wetlands > Permafrost | place: Sweden... | reverse complement strand
TGGTTGGCGATGCTCGAGTTAGGAGGGGCCGTAGAGTGTGGGTTCTACTGCTTGGATGGAATATTGGCAGGAAGATAGCGAAAAGTTTGGCGGCCAGTTTATGGCGATAAATGTTGCTTATCATGACTGTGATACCAACTACTCCATTATCTCAATAACTTACACTCTGTTGAGAATTGCTGCGTAGCCGCATCTCTCTCCCAATTTCGCACCCGGGCTCTTCAACAAGCTTCACTCTGTCTGGGTGGGGCGAATAGAGCGCAGTTGGTTTTTCCGAGTACGTCGCGGAGCGGGTGCGCCGGTACATGCACTTCGCCGGCATCAAAAAACCCGGCGCCTGTCATCTGCTGCGTCACGCCTGCGCGACGCACATGCTGGAGAACGGCGCGGACACGCGTTTTATCCAGGCTTTGCTTGGTCACGAGAATCTCGCCACCACGCAGATCTACACCCACGTCTCGATCGAGAAGCTCAAGCAGATCCACGATGCCACCCATCCGGCGAAACTGCATCGAGCAACAGAGCCGCGGCGAGAATCTTCCTCCGCTGAATCACTGCTCGCCGCGCTCGAGGCCGAGAGTGACGAGGGCGACGGAGCGGGCATATCAACATAATGCTGAGAGTTTATGCGCAGTGCGCGGATGCGCACTGTCCGCCGCTATCGCGGCCGCATAATCTGCACTATGTTGGAATGCCCGCCGCGCAAGGAAGCCTTGCGCGCTGGTCGCTGCGCGGGTCCTTTGATCGCGACGGCCGATACGAAAAACAGCGGCCCAACAAACCGCGTTCGTGCTCATCAGTTCTATGATCACTGTTGACGCTGACCGACGCCCAGGCATGGCAGTTCGCACAGTTCCTCAAACGAGCCTGCTTCAGTGACTATCGCAGCCACGCCACCAGCGAGGCCGAGGCGTATCAAATGATCGATGCCGGCGAGCACATCCGCCGTGCGCTGGCGGATCAAGGCTACTCTCCGCGATAGTGGTCCTGTATCTAACCTGAAAAGGCCGCCTTGACCCGCACGCCCTGTTAAGCCGAAACTCGCGTCTGGGCCAAAGCCAATCTACACAAGGAATCGTGTCTTCCTCATTGCCCCTTTAGCCGCTGAATCGCCTCGGAAAAACAGCTTCCCTTACGATCAACTCGTGTCGGGGAAAACTGTTTACACATACGTTGGGAATGATCCAGCTGACAAGTTTGATCCGACAGGAACGTCTTGCGAAACCGCCACGGGTGACGACGGACAGGTACAGGCGACCTCTTGTAAAATTGATCAAGATCGCGACAAGCTAGTCGCAAAATACGGTGAAGACGCGGTTGCGAATATTGAGACTGGCTATAAAAACGCAGTCAACAATTTGCTCGCACAAGGCACCAAAATTGAACACATAACAGTTGATGTAGTCGATAGCAAAGGCAATCGAACTGGAGAAACGGTCTCGGCAAAGGTAACCGCCGCAGCAATCGCAAACACGTTAATTGCCCGCAACGTCGGTTATGATCCAACCAGTTCCCTCGCATTAGGAACTAGCGCCGTACAGCCAAACTTCAGTTTCGTAGGCTCAGGAATAACCTCCCTGCTCGATAGTAAGAGTTTTTTTAATACTCAAACATGGTTCTTGAAAATGGATCGCGAGATGATGAAAGCTTGGGTGCATGAAGGAATGCATACGCCTGAAGTTCACTCCCAGCTGGGTCCAAGGGAAATTTGGGAGAAATACCATACGCTGCCGTTCCAGCAGACAGCGGAGAGACTCCTGACGGAGTAATGCACAATGAGTGCGAAAGCTTTGTTGGCTTTGACGGTGTCTCTAATTGCGGGTTGCACGGCGCAGCGATCGTATGATAGCGCCGGAGCGCGCCTGGATCTTCAAGGTTTGGTATACGTACGAGGTGACGGTCATGACGCGATTGTATGTGCGGGCGGCAACACGCCTCGGGACTGCGGTTCAATAGACATTTCTGGCAGGCAAGTCTATTACAATTGTTCGGACGACCAATTTAGTTGCGTGTACGACGGAGTAAATGTGCTGGCGGCTCCCAAAGCGGGATTTGTTGCCGATGGCGAGTACAGTGTTTTCGGAGCTAAATTAAGAGTCAAACGTTGTTTTAATGATTTGACAAATTGCGGCGTTGCGGTAGTCACATCGGAATGTGCGGATAAGCAGCTTTGTCGCTGTCGATCGGCACTGAATCGCCAAAGTATTACCTTCTACTACTCCCGTGAATTGGGTATCACTAGCTTTTTCTCGAGCGCTGATTTGTCCAATGTCGGTGTGACTACCGAGATGCAAATGGACGCTGTTCCCTTGCTGACGTATGTATTGGTGTCGGGCGCGGGCTTTCTCAAGGCGCCATTCGTTCTTCCAAAGGGAACCTTGCAGACGTACTGTGGCGGCGCGCTATAGAGCTGCTGACGATGCTCTATCAGTAAGTTGGTGACAACTCTCTCAATACGAGAGTTTTGACTGGGAAGCGCAGTAGCTTATGAGAGTTCTTATTTTTCGCGCGCCAATCCAATTTGAAGATAATTCTCAATGGGCCATTAATTTCATCACCGAAGTCACCCCCAGCAGCGCGCTCAGTGGCGTTTGAGCGAGCGCGGAAATAAGTGTGGATGATTTGGGGAGGAGCCGCGAGCGTCTGTTTCAGTCCGACTCAAATAATTGGCGCCCGCTGGCTCCTGACGCGACTAAAGATGTAGTGAAGTTAAATGCGCCAGACAAGACTGTGGATGCTGTCGCGGGTGCGGTGAAGGAGAACACGCCTTATGGTATCGGTTTGTGGTGCCAAAAGATGAAGTGCGTGTTCTTGCGATTCGACATCAACGAGAGCTGGGCTTTCAGCCTTGAGATTCCAATTATGACCCCTTGCCACCATCGTCAGCGACGTAGCTTCTCACGTGAGCTCAGATCTGTAGTTCTGGCTTACCCTCCCGAGTTTGCCGATCATGGGAGCGTTTAGTCCTCCGCGGCTAGGTCCCCTCATCACCCTAGCGGTTGGGCAAAGATCCTCGATGGGTAGCTACCCTCTATAGCTGAAGTGCGACAAGGAATTGAGAAATGTATAAGACATCGGCTTCACTGGTCCTGGCGTTTTGGATTCTTTGGATCGCTCCTGCTCAATCCTCAGAAGCCACTGCCCCCGCAGCACCGCCGGTAGTGTTGCCGAACGGCAATGTTATGGCGCAGCTCAGCACCTTGCGGGATAACTTCATTTCTACGATCAAGTCGAGCGGGTTCCAGCCCAGTCTGCCCCCTCCAACGATCCTGCTGGACAACCCTCCCTCATACGGCGACTTCGAAGAAAACACCAATGAGCTTCATATCTCAGTATGGAGTGCTCTGACCAAGGAGCAGCAGGGACGCTTCGAGCGCCTAAGTGAACTACTCAACAACGGCAAATCCGCCGAGCAAACATTTGATGAATCGGTGCATCACTGGATCTTCGTACATGAACTTGGGCACTGGTGGCAGGCATGCCAGCACGAGATTAGCGCGAATCACTATTCGGTGGAGTATGGCGCTAATCGCATCGCCGCGGCGTACTGGCGGCAAACCGACCCTAACTTCATGAGCCGAGTGGAGAGCAGAATGACCAAGGTCATCGGTACGCTTCAAAGCCCACTGCCGGAGGGCGTAGCCAAGGAGGCCTATTTCAACGCCAACTACGATCGTCTTGGGCCGACACCTGACTACATTTGGTTTCAGTACTCAATGGTGTTGAGTGTTCAACGGGAGCGGCCGCCGCCGTCCTTTGCACAAACGCTGCGGCACCCTGTAATTCCACAATAATCGCAAGCGGCGGAAGGATGTCTCGGTCAAACATAAATCTGCGGGCGGCATTGCTTATGGCCTTGGGCGGACTGGTCGCCTGTGCTGCTTCGCCGTCAATGGCTCTGCAGGATGCGGTGACACGAGGATCGTTGTTTGGAGTGAATGATGCACTTCATCGTGGTGCGGATCCAAACGGAAAGTCGAGGGACGGCTTGCCACTAATTGCGTTTGCTGTCGGGCGCGGCTACTTTGATGTGGCTAGCGCCTTGGTAGAGGCCGGGGGAAATCCGAAAGTCTCTCTTAATGGCGTAGACGTGTTTTTCTTGCTTACGGCCATGGGGCCACAGTGTCCGGCTCCGCTTCTTGACGCAATGATCAAGGCTGGGAGAAGCCCGCAGGCCATTGACGAGAGAAGCGGGAGCATCATTATTATGGGTCTAACCTTCGGAGCAGAGTCGTGTGTGACTTCTTTGATAGCTGCCGGCGCGAATGTCAAGGTAGTAAGTGATGTCGGTGAGACGACTCTTCACGCTGCCGCAATGGGATCTACTAGAACCCGCGTGGATGAACTCATAGCCTCCGGCGTTAATATCGACGCACAGATGGAAGGCGGGGAGACACCATTGATGTTGGCTGCCAGTAGGTCCGATGCTGGCGGGACAGCCGATGACGTAATAGAGACACTTCTTACCCATGGTGCGAATCCATGTCTGAGAGATTCAAAGGGCAGAGATGCCTCGAAGATCGCGCGAGCGCGTGGGGCGACATCAAGGGCGAATAGGCTAGAGAGTGACTGTAATCAATGGGGTAAGGGCCGTGATTCTTTAAGGTAGATGTCCAGCAACAAATCATAATGCAGACATCAAGCAAGCCAGCTTTTCAACGTGCCTCCGGAATAGTATGCGTGCGTAGTTCTCAGTCACGCGAGTTGCTGGCCTTGGGCGGTGAGGCCGTGGCTTCGCAGCGGGTCAGTGCTGCAGTGTGCGAGAATAAAGGGTTGTTGACGACTTTAGGCCAAAAGTAACGGTTTCCTGTGGATAACTCGGCGTCTGCTGCAGCCCAGCATCGCGATTACCGACACTGGGGTTTGGAGAGCAACGGAAGCGGAAGTACGGTCAAGGGATCGATGTTCGGGCCGCCGAGGTAACTGCGACAGCGCATTCAGCGGGCCCACAGACGCATCAGCGCCGCAGCGTACCGGGGCACATCGTGTGCCATCAACTGGCGATCATCATGCGCGCCACCCACCTCAAGGCGATCTATCGGGCCAGCATAAACGGCGGCAACATTTTGCTGAATAGTCGGCCTGGCGAAACGATCGTCGCTCGAGACTACGAACAACGCCGGACACCGCGCATGCGCCGCCCAGCGCTGAGCGTCAAGAGCGGCAGGAATGAAGGCGCGGATACCGCGCCCCGCGCGTGCCGCCGCAATGCCGCCCACGTCAACGACATTGCGCACTACGATCGCGTTTGGTGACCGTATAGCGGCAAGGTAAAGGGCGCCTAACCCACCAATGCTCTTACCGTGCACCCAGATTGGGGTAGAGGTTAGATCTGTGCAAAGAGTGGCGCTTTCTCTTTTCGCCTGACGGGCGAAATCTGAGTTGAGCGGCCTCCAGTGACCTAAAATGGAGAATTCTGGCGCGTAAACATGGAGTTACGACGTCCTCTGTAGGTCTGTTAATTTTCACTGAGCCGTCACTCAGTATATAAGTAATCCACAGACCCCCCGCGCCAGATACCCGTTAGGCCGCCCGCAGAAGGCGCCCGGCGTACCGTTCAACTGGAAATTTGTACGTCCCGCGAAAGTTGATGTGCGCGTAGGCCACAGGCCCGATGTGGCTCAGCGCCTCGATCGAGATCGTGCGGGATGTCCCCGCGAGCACTTCGGCATCAACTGCCTTTTGGAGCCGCGCTGCATTCCACAGCATGACGGCATTGGTCACCAGAGTGAGGGCCCCCGAGATGACACCCAGGCCTGCGACCTCCCGACCTCGGGCGACCGGAATAGCTCCGATATGAATTGCACGCTGGAGCGCATGCACGGACTCTCCGCGATCAAGGATGCGGTGAATCTCACGCCGGAATTGCGGGAGCGTGAAGTAGTCGCACAGATAAATCGTGCGCAGCAGCTGCCCGAGCGCCGTGCCCGCGCGGTACACGTCTTCCCCGCGAGCGGCGTTGCCGAACCGCTCCAGGAGCTGGGTCGCGCTGCTCCAGCCCTCCTCGATCGTCGCTACAACGCGCAGGAGCTCGGACCAATGTTCGCGAATGCTCACCGGCGAGACATCCTGAACGACCTGCAGCGCGACAGCCTCGGGCACTTCGATGGAGCGGGGAATGTGGAGCTTGCGATCCCGCATACTGCGAAGGCGGGGACACAAATCAAAGCCCAGGAGTTTGGCGCACGCCAGCGCAAAATCCGTGTAGCCATGCGTATCCACGGCCACGCGCTCGATGCGGGTAATGGACTGGCGAATGGCCCCTTCAATGGCAGCTCCGGCCTGACGCGTCGCCAGCAACAGGGGCTGGTCATAGACGATACCCCACTGGTCAAGGACATGAACATAAGTGCCGACGGCATGCCGGCGCCGCTTCGGATCAACCCTTGAGGCCCACAGGTGCCTCGAAGTATCCAGGCTCACCATGTCTGATGAGGCTTCGTAGCCCGAGCCCCACGCGGCGACCAGGGGAATCGAGCGGAGCGCTTCGGCCACCGCGTTGTTCGCACGCCGTAGAGCCGGCTCCTCCTCCAGCAGCATCATCGCCCGGCGCACGGCCGAGGGACGCTGGCCCGGAATCATCATGGCCATAGTCTTCGCATCCAGATTGCTGGCCGCGGCTAGGAGTGCGGCGTAGACGGTGACGAGCTCATCGGCAGAGCTCGGTTCACGCCCCAATAGCTGCCAGGAGAATCGGCTCTCACTGTCGACCGAAAGTAGCAGTTCGGGCAGCTGGACCCGGCCCACCCGCGTGTAAAGGCGCTGTCGAACTTCATCGGATTCCCCGGGCTCCGTGTAGCAGTTGGGGTCATCCTTAAGATGCACTCCATTGGCTTTAACGCTCACCTCTTTAGCGTTGACAGCCTCCTCCAGCGCCTTCAATCCGAGACGGATCTGGTCCATGACACGCGCGATAAAAGGCTCCGGCGCCTCGGGGAGATGCCGGCGCTCGCAGTAGAGCCTTCGCTGCTCGCTCCAGGTGATCGCTGGTAGCAGAAGCCTTTCCTTGCCCCGGTATTCCCATGCGTAGCTGAGGTATAGGCTCCCGTTGCGCAGGCCCTTGCGGATGCCCCAAAGCGTCGCGGCTTCGAAGGCCCGGAAGGCCGCTTCCCGATCGGGTTGATCTACCAGCCGTTGCCACGCGCGAGCGTAGGGCACCATGGCTTCCCGGTGTAGGTCGAGCCAGCCTTCGCGGTAATAAACCTGCAGCTCGTTGAGCGAATGAATCAGCTCGTCGCCTTTCGCTCCCTCCAGACCCAGCGTCAGCATGTCCTTCAGGAGCGGCCGAATCCGTCGGCTATCGGCGGCCAGCACCTCCCGGACGCGTGCGGCCCGACTCGATCGGGCCGGAGCACGCGCGGCCGCCCACTCGTAGAGGCGAGCCTTCGCATGTGCCCGGTAGGCCTGATCACTTACCGTAGGGTCATCCACCAGATCGCGAAGCTCCGTGAGCAGGCTCTCTTCCGAGGGTGCGGAAGGCCTCCCCGCTTCGATTCTCACCCGGTGTGCCCATCGCCAGATCTGGTTGATCCGCATCTCCACCAGACGCAGTGTGCGATCCGCCTCGGAGGCGAGTGTCGTCGTGAGGAAACCGACCAGTTCCAGAGACCGGCGCGGCTCGACAATGCGCCGAAAATGAGCGGGCTTGCGCCGTCGCAGACGTCGGCCGTACGCGCGGAGTCGTTCGGGAGGAATCGGAATTCGCGCCGGCTCGAACCCAGGAAGACTCCGCAGGCTCTGGAGCTTCCCCAAGGCCATGCGCAGCGTCTTGGCCCCGCGCCGGCCCGGAGGTCGGCGAACCCACTCGAGCCAGGACATGCCATCCGGCCGCGGCGCCATGGCCCACTGAAGCCACTCGGCCGAATAACGCTCCGGAATCGAGCTGCGCAGCGCCCGTGCGTCGGCGCGCTCCACGGCCCGCAAAGCCTTGCGGACCGCGTCGGTCACCACGCGTTCACTGGGCAGGCAGCAACGTTGGGCATAGAGTGCGTCCCGCACTCGAACCGCCAGACGATCCCGATCTACGGTTGCCCGGGTCTCTGCCGTCAGCATATCGGCAATGGCCTGCGCATCGCGGACACCGAAACGATGCATCCCGAGATGCTCCAGCGCCCAGGCCTGGTGCCGGAATAGCGTTCGATGTCGGCGGTAGAGACCTCGCAAGGTTGCGAGCATGGGCGCCGAGCAATGCAACTGTTTGCCGAGGTGAGCGAGAACCTCGCGTGGAACGTAATCAAACGCATCCAGCGTCGTGCCGGTCATGTGCAGGAAGCCGACCTGCAGCGCAACCGGTAAGCGGAGCCGACCCCGAATGCCCACCCGGATCGCCCTGCGGTCTGTGGCCTTCAGGGTGAAGAACTCCCGGATCTCGAAATCGCTGAGCTGCCGCGGAAAGCTCTTGCGCCCGAGCAGCGCAGTCAGGATCTGTCGCATAGTTCCCCCTGGATTGGCCCCCGTCCGATCAATACCGGGGGCCGTTCTCAGGGGACATTACCGCGACTCGACCTCTCCTACACCAAAGTCCGGCTCTCGGCGGCATCAGCAACAGCCCGAGAAAGCGCCACTTTTTGCACAGATCTAACCCCTACCCCGTACTGGATATCGGTGTGGACGGCTGACATCGTGCGTTCGGCCAAGAAGATCCGCAGTCAGAGTCTGCTCGAGGAGCTCGATGCGCTCTGCGACGTGCTCGAGAATGCCGAGAAATACAACCGCCGCGTGGGCGGGCTCTCCCTAAGCTAGCGTGCCGGAGAGGTCATGACAGGCATAGCCGCAGATCTTCGGACGGGTACTGATATCGCCGCTAGACCCAACCAACTGTCCGAGCACGTTGGCCGCTGTGTTATTTAGCGTCGATGCCGTGACATAGTCAACCACCGTCTATTTGAGCATGGCGGCTTCGGCTGATTCCCTTACGCCCCATCACTTTAGATGTTTGGTCCTTGCCTACGACTTGCTAAAATCGCGCAATGCATACGATGCGGGAAGCATAATGGCAACGTAAATTCCCACCGGCCACCAAAGCCAGTAGCCAGGCCGCGCGACAAACGAGAACGAGTAACCAAGCAGCACTAGAAGCGCTCCACCGACGAGCGACACCAGGGCCATAGTTGGCCACTGGCTAAGTTCGCGAAAAGCGCCCATCAGCAGTCCAAAAAGAATACTGGCCCCATAAAGGCTGGCAGCGGCAAACGGATGCTTACCCACCATCCACAAATACGCGAGAACGGTTGCTGGCTGGACCAGCAGTATCATGACATCCGCGACGTCCTTTCTCCCTGCCATCAACGCTCCGATAAAATTACGACTCGAGCAAATGGGCTAGATTGCAACCATAGTACGGCCTCGCTCCTCGCTAGCCTAACATTACCCCAAGATCCCCGGTGTGCTGTGGTGTTCACCATATTGGTGGCACATAGCGACGAGGGGCAGCATCAGAACAAGAGGCCGCCACACGACACCGATATCACCCCACCGGAGCACGAATCAGGGATCGCCCCATCGGGCCCGCTCGATCCCTGAGGAGCCGCACTACTTGGACTTTCGGAGCGTCCGTCGGTGGGTGAGCCTACGGATCCAGGTCACTTGACGAAGGGCCAAATAAAGTGCGTTAAGCCAGTTGGGCTTGAGCCGCCCAGAGTAGCGCCGAGCGCGCTCAATACGACAGCCACCAACCATTACCAAAGCACCAACAATTTTTCGCCTCTGGTTGGCTACTCCGATGCAGCCGGCGCACGTTGCCCTGATCACCGCGTTGAAATGCCTCCGCGAGTCTGACGGCGGTCTCAGTATCTCGCGCTCCTAGGCATGGAATGAACTGCGCCGGACTGACAAAACGCGCGTCGTACTCGCCACTCCGCAGTTTGGTGACCAGCAACATGCCGCCCATGCCGACTTCGGGCGTCAGGGGAAAAATGAGCCGGCCTCCCGGACGTAACGCATCCAGCCACGCAGGCATCGGCTCGGTGGCACCTGCGTTGACGTAGACGACGTCTGCTGAAGGGAGCTCGCCCTCCGCACCCGAACAGCAGTCCACGAGGACATGGGAGTACTCTCGAAGGTTGTCCCGTGCGCGCTCCGCGAGCTGCGACACGATCTCGAAACCACTGACCATTCCTTCGGGACCTACCAGCTCGGCCAAAATGGCCGTGTAGTACCCAGACCCGACCCCGACATGGACGACTCGGTCCTTCGGCTGCACCTGCACCGATACTAGACACTGAGCGTGCAGGCCCGGTTGACCGTTATTAATCATTCGCTCGGGCAGGAGGCCGATCAGAATGTCTTGATACAGAAAGACTGGATCGGCGGAGGGGGTTTCTATATAGCCTGCGGCTGTCCATACTTTCCACGGTCCGCGTCCGCAGTATCGCTGCCGGTCGACGCTGGCGAACGCGTTGACAACACTTTGGTCATGCGAACCTGTTTGGGCGACAACGTACTCAGCGTAGAAAGAGCGATAGGGCATTTGCGAATCCATGAGACACTTCCTGAGGAGATATCTATTTGCCCCGCTTGGCGTAGCCTCCAACTAGTCCTGTAGTCGTCGTGCAAGCGGGAGGTTTCGAAGCGATGAACCGCGGGCGTTGTCGCCCAAGGCTCAGCGTACTTTATTCTCCCTATCGTCTAACGTCCGCAATAACTGGATCTAAACGCGATTCGCAACCGCGACTGGAGCTGTTATCCACCGAATTCTTTCGCGGACGTCTGTTTTAAGTGAGTTTCCTAGAAACACGGAGGTTACTTGGGCCCTGTCAATGGCAACTGAAATGGAATGACGCTGCGAGACGAACCGGATTTCCTCTTCGTCGGCCCAGAAAAGAGGCTTTGCAAGCAGTACAGCGTCGTAAACCTCCTGGCCGTAGGTATTATCGACAAATGCGCGCATGAGTTGGTCGAAGTGAAGGCGCTTTTCGCTAAGATATTGAACGCGGTGAAGTTGCTTCCCAAGCAGGTCATCCGGTACCTGGAATTCAATGCATACGCCGGCGCCGTGCCCCCCATATCGTTGCCAAAGAATCTCCTTATCCGGCGCACTTCCGAAGCAGGCCAGACCGACTTGGTCGCGACATTGCTTGATCATGTTGTTGATTACTGGTGCGACAAGGTCTTGTAGACGCCCGGACCTAGTCGCAACCTCAGCAATGCGCCGCGCATCCGCAGGTGTACTGCGGCGTGCACGGACCAGCACCTCTGTAAGCAGGTTTAGCGTTTCTGGCGTTGCCGTGTAGATGCATTTCCAGACAAACTCCTCCGGATCATTAAGCGTGTCCGGCCGAGCGCACCAAATGAGGTGGCGATGGATTGAGGCTTCCAAGTGACGGAAGCTATCCTCAGTCGGATTCGAGAAGTCTCTGTATTTGTAAATCTTCATCCGTGCGCATGCAGACGAAAGCGCGCTAGACCGCAGATCGGGGCTCAGACAAATATATGTCCCCTAACGAGCCTCAATCCATATTGGCTGCCTCCCCCATCTTAGCCTCAATGCCTGTTCTTATGTCTGTGTGAGTTTTCCCTAAAGCTGTCCGCGTTTCTCCTTCAAGGTCTCGCGCTGTTACAGCCTGACAACAGCGATCGAACGCTTGCTTTTGGGGATTCCGCGGATCGGCGCACCGGCAGAGCGTATTTCTTTCCGCCGAATAGGATTTTGCCACAAGGCTGTTAGATTTTGCGCTTAAGGTGCCCCAAATCATCTACTCGCGCATTTCCTGCCGCGTTCAATGCATGGTAAGGCGGCGCGCCGCATACAAGGGCCCAGCCGACAAATCCCGGAGAGTGGGACTTCAGCAGCGGCAGTATGTAGGAGCTCGGTTGCCGGCAGTTGTCGGCAGTTGTCGGCAGAAGAGCATGATTTTTCCTTAAGGACGTCCTTAGCGTGAAAAATGACCCCTTGAAGAAAAACTCACACTTTGCATCACTTGCGCCATTGCAGTTTGAGGATCCATCCCGAGACGCGTCATGCCAACTGCCACGACGCTATCAGCAGAGTAAACATTTGATTGTGAAGCAAGTGCTGGAGGAATCCGCTACTTTTCGCAAGTTACAGACGCGTACCCCGTGACTCTTACCCCTAGGACCGACAGCACAGGTCTCCCCCTTACTTCGGTCGTTGCCTCTTCCGATCCCAATGTTCCACCTTCAGCACGCGCCCGATATGCAAGGCATAGTTGCCCCTGTGGGCTTTACCGGTCGGGCGAGTAACCCGATCAATTCTTACGTGCAGCACCGGGATCGGAGGTGTCATGCCGTTTCGAAGCACCAGTCGAAATGGCGTCTTCACTCGCTTAAGCCGGGTGCTCCAATAGGGTTTGATATCCCGGTACTCGACGCGCTTAGTTCCCGCCACAATCTCGGCGAACCACTGTCTTGCCAACGTCGTCGTAATGGTGTCCACAAATCTCCTCTACGGGAATGGTACGTCGTTGATCAATCGACCTCGCCCGTCTACGACCAACTGCCCCGCACACCACGAATCCAATGCCTACCCCAACATGCTAATGCCGGCATTGATTCACAGTCTGGCTCGTCTTTATGGCGTCTACGGCTTGAGCAATGCTATATCCGATCATGATCCCGGAATTCGCAAGAACTGTCTCGTTCACTTTTTGACCGTTGATCGTCCACTCCTGAGGATATTCGTCATTCAGGTAACCGCGGATCACACCCAGGATTCTGTACTCGTGAGCGCTGAAGCTCCAATACACGATTGGGCCGCCAGAAAACCCCTTGTTGTTAATGCCATCGATATACAGCACGGTTGATTTTGGATTTGTGGAGTCGATTGCGGAAAGCGTTCCCCTTCTAATGAAGGGCAGGATTTGCGATGCTTTCGCAAGGCTGCTCGATAGTCCGTGTGGATGATCCCTGGACCAAAGCGGGTAACCAAGAAACCAAACCTGTTGGCCGAATGTGGGCCCGTCGGTCCCTAGCTCGTGCATCGCTGGCACCAGAAAGGGCTTTGGAGGCGTCCACTCCGTTTCCAGAACAGCTACGTCTGCGTCGGAATCGGGAAATAGCACTCGAGTAGCAGTAAGCGTTTTCCATTGATCGGAGAACCAAATGTATACCTGCGCATTGCATGGCTGCAATGAACTCACGACGTGGCGAGCCGTGATCAGGTAGAGCCTGTCCTGGCTATCGAGAAAAAACCCCGTTCCGCCTTGATCGCCGGCAATGATCGGAACCGTTCTATAAAGGATCTCAGCTGGTACAGCATCCTGCGCACGGGCGGGACGCGCCGCTATCGTCAATAAGATGATGACGATCAGTGCCACACTCCTCATCCCAACAAGGTGCATCGTTTGCCCTCCTTTTCAAGGTTCAGTGGGCTGCAATTTGCCTGGAACTTGGCGCGCGGCCGGACTTTCTCGGTATCAGGCTTTCTTTGACAACAGCCAAGTCTTAATCAGCTGAGTTAGAAAAGCAGCTGCCTGATCTGCGGACATGGGATCTGGCGGCGGTTCCGTGTTTTCCCTCCCGTGCCGTGCGGCGTCGCCGCTGGCCTGCACAGAATTCGCCGACCTCATAAAACGCACGACCTGCCCCGAATCAGACCAGACGCTGTTTTTGAGTTTATGCACGCTCCCAACATCCGCAACGATCACCTCGAGCATACGATACATGCCCGCCCACGTTTGGCTATCCGGCGCGGCAACCAATCTCATCACTTTTTCTACGGCCGCGTCTGAGGCTGCAAGTTGCTCAACTGCGACCGTTCTGGGTAGGGGCGCCGATTTCACAACTAGGTTCCCACTAGAGTCGGTTACTATACCTACAGCCGATACGTGGCCGCCCTTCGAGGTAATGTGCGCTGTACCAATATGTATGATCTGGTCTTCTCCACCCGCGGCGTTCCGCTTCCGTATCGACCCAGCCCTCAGCGGTTCCGAAGAGTCTGCAAAAACTTTAAGTATGCCGGACAAGACTCGTAGTTCCTTGGTAGCTACGTCCAACACTTCATTGGCATCGGAACACGCGGCGAACGACTCTGACCCATAGAAAAAGGCATCATTATTATCGTCGCGTTCGACCACGCGAGATTGATTTGTATGATGTTGTGCGAGGTACACCAGGTCCGGAGTTGCCCCGTGAATCTGCACTCTCCAAATATTGCTGTTCACACGCCTAATGTCTGGGTACTTTTCTGGGTACTTTGTGGGGTCTTAAGGGCCTGTAAAGCGCATCGAACATCGGTTTCCGAGCGCCTCGCAAAGTTAACGAGATACAGGGCGCCCCGGTCCGGCAAGAGCTCACGGCGCAAGTCACGCAGTGGATATGCCGTAAACAAATATACCTGTCACCTGCCTAGCATCTTCTGCGCGCGCTGCAGGCGATCCTTCAGCCCCTTTTGAAAACCAGGATCGCTCTTGCGACTCTCAATGTGCTCCGCAATCGCAGCCCGAATTACATCGGAGACGGGACGCTGCTCAACATTGGCAACGGTTTCAAGCGCTTCTGCCTGTTCGGCAAGTAGCCGAATTGTCATCGCTTTTGTTGGTTTCATATAGATAGCGTGCGTCGGCAGCGGGCTGGTTGTCAAGTATCTTGACATGATGGTATCATGGTATCAGGACGTCAAAGCACCAGAGGCAGTCAACATGAGCACGAACGAGCGGAAGGATCCGGTAGTACAGGAAAGTGACGAGGAGGCAATTAAGGCCTTCCAAATCCGGCAAGCCCGAGAGCTCGCCGAATTCGAGGCCAAACAGCGCCAAGAACTGGCCGAATTTGAAAAGCGGGAGCAGGAGGAGCTGAGACAATTCGAGGCGCGAGCCCGGCGTCCATACGAAATCAGAATCGATCGGACCGACTATAAAGTTGCCGAACATAAGCGGACGGGGGCACAACTTCGCACGCTTCCCACGCCACCCATAGGTTCCGACCGTGATTTATTTGAAGTCGTTCCGGGCGGATCGGACAAAAAGATCGAGGATAATGAGGAAGTCACTATGCGCGACGGTCTGCGGTTCTTCACCGCGCCTGCGCAAATAAATCCTGGCTGTGCCGAGCGCTAAGACCGTGCTTCCCGCACTGGATGCCACCTATTTGACTCGCTTTCCCGGGCACGCTGTCTCCGCAGATGGCGGGATGACCTGCATACTAATTCCAAACTTTCCGCTACCACCAGGTTTGGATCACCCCACGTCCGACTTGCTACTGCGTCTAGCACCCGGCTATCCCGACGTTCCACCAGATATGTGGTGGTTCCACCCAGCGGTAGGTCGCAAAGATGGCGTAGAGATTCCAGCTACCCAGGTGCGGGAAAATTACATTGGCAGACAATGGCAACGATGGTCCCGCCATTTTGCGCAAGGCCAGTGGAAATCCGGGTTGGACTCTGTTGAGAGCTACCTAGCCCTCGTGCGCAAAGAGCTCCTAAAGGCCACAGCGGAGCACGCTGCATGACAACAACCATGGTAATGCCATCCCATGTTACAGCGCAGATCGAAAAAGCTGCGCGGCTCGAACTGGAGACGGCCGGCGTCCTGATCGCGGCTATCATTCAGACTCCAACGGGAAACTTCCGTCTGCTCGTAGAGGACGTCATCTGGGTGGAGGACGCTGCGTATGTTAGGCGAGAAGCAAACGGCCTTTCGATCGCGTCCCACGGTTATGTGCAGGCTCTCGGGGAAGCCGAGCGACGGGGCGCGATGGCGCTGTGGTTTCACACGCATCCAGGCGAGGATGCAATCCCTCTCCCAAGCACGCACGACCAACAAGTTGATAAAGATATCGCCGACCTTTTCCGGCTGCGCACCAACAGCCTATTCTACGGCACAGTTATTGCTTCGCCGCGCGCCGAAGGCATTGTCCTGACGGGAACTCTCCAGCGCGAACGGCAATCCACGATTCTTATTGATCGCTTTTGGCTTGTCGGATCACGCTGGCGACTGTTTCAGGCCTATAGTGCGGACATTAAGCCAATCGATCCTATTTTCGACCGCAACGTACGCGCATTTGGGTCTGCGATTCAAAACACCCTAAGACAATTGCACGTCGGCATTGTCGGGTGTGGCGGCACGGGTTCCGCAATTGCTGAACAGCTTGTCCGCTTGGGTATACGCGAATTGCTGTTGATCGATCCTGATACCCTTTCTTTGTCGAACACCACGCGCGTATACGGCTCCGTACCTGCCCGAGTGGGAGAGCCGAAAGTTAAAGTACTTCATGATCACCTAACTGCCATCGCGCCCGACCTATCTTGCGCCATTCTTGCCAGCACCATAAATCGCGAATCTTCCGCCAAGACGCTGACAGATTGCGATTTGGTGTTTGGATGCACTGACGACAATGCTGGACGCTTGGTACTTTCGCGGATCGCCACGTTCTTGCTTACGCCGGTTATCGACGTTGGAGTACTGCTAAGCAGCGACGACAACCAAATTCTTATAGGCATCGATGGTCGCGTCACTGTAATGGCCCCTGGCGATGCATGCCTCGTATGTCGCGATCGTGTCAACTTAGCACTTGCCGCCGCTGAGCTTCTGACACCTGAGGAGCGGCGCGCACGAACTGACGATGGTTACGCTCCCGCGCTTCCAGGTGTGGAACCGGCGGTGGTTGCGTTCACTACTGCCGTGGCAGCGGCAGCTGTAAACGAACTACTTGAGCGTCTTCTGGGCTATGGGAGCGAACCGCGGCCAACCGAAATACTCCTCCGGCTGCACGAACGAGAAATATCGACAAACATTGCACAACCAAGGCTCGGCCATTATTGCCATCCTTCGCAGAATTTTGTTGGTCGCGGAAACGTTGCGCCGTTTCTTGGTCAAGTGTGGCAAGCCTAATGCAGCATGATTGGCATTCATGGCTTCCGTTTAGAAGGTGGCGAGTCGTCGCCTCAGTATCGTCTGCCGACGAAGTGCCGGGTCGGCTGCCACACAAGGGCGCCGTGCTGGTATGCGACGGCGGCCCGCCAAAGTGGATCGTGTTTGAATGCCCGTGTGGAACTGGGCATCGCATCATGCTGAACACTGACCGGCACCGATGGCCGACATGGAGCGTCGATTTGAATAAATTGGATCGCCTAACTATCTCACCGAGTATTTCCGTTCGTAGTGCAATGCGCTACTGCCACTACTTTGTGCGACAAGGGCGCATCCACTGGATATAAGGTATCCCCATGCCAAAGCAACGCAGCAAGAAACCGAAGGCGGCATTGACTAGGGCGCCCACCTTCGACGCAACCAGTCTGCTCCAATCTAGACGCCAAGAGTTAATTGGCGTGCTGGGAATGAAGACCAACGCCCATCTACTTTGCTACGTTGGTGGCCTTGCGGCCGAAATTAGTCGCAATGACACAGCCGGTTTTGTCGACATGCTGTACCCGGTGCCACAGGGAGTGGCGATCGATTTGCTACTACATACTCCAGGTGGAAACATAGACGCTGCGGAAAAGCTAATCATGCTCTTGCGCGCGAAGGTGGGTGACGCGGGAATGATACGAGTTATCGTTCCAGATTTCGCCAAGAGCGCCGGCACGCTATTGGCCCTAGGGGCAAATAAGATTGTAATGAGTGATTCTTCGGAGCTTGGGACTATAGACCCACAAATTTGGTTGAAAGATGGCCGTGGAAATGACATATGCCACTCGGTATTACATTACCTCGAGGCCTATACAGAATTTGAAAAGAAAGTCCGAGATAACCAAACAGACGCGGCAGCGCGCATGATGTTTGAGAAGTTTGATCCTGCAACTCTGCATAAGTTCACGGCGGTGCGCGACCGGGCTCGGACGTTCGCCGAGAACTTGCTAAAACGACTAGGCGTGAACTGGTCGCAAATTGCTGGCAACTTTATGAATACAAAGGAGTACCCGTCACACGGGCAAATGATCGGATGGGAGCTCGCCAAACGATTTGGCTTAGACATTGTGTATCTTCCGCAGACTGACGATACTTGGCGCCGGTACTGGGAACTATATTGCCATCTACGCTTGGCAATAAGAGATGACCAGAAAATATTCGAGTCTAAGTTGACCTCCCTGCTCGTCGATACTTAAGACCTAAGGGACCGACCGATCCATGACCGTGCAGAGGAATGAATAATGGCAAAGGCAAAGAGCGCAAGAAGGCAACTCGAGGACACACATCGCAGTCAGGATGTGCTCACGACCCGACTGTCCGATCCATCAAATAAAGCTAAAATCGACACGATTCGAGCTCGGCTGCAGGATAGCCCCAACTTCGCTCGTAAGCTTCTACGAGAGGCCGGCATAGTCACCCCTACAGGTAAGCTTTCCAAGAAGTCCGGAGGCTGAGATCTCGCATGTGGGATCTCTATCGACGACTTCCAGGCGTTGTACTTGGCTTTCATGGCTGTGACGAAAGCCTGGGCAGGAAAGTTATCGCTGGGCGTGCTCAGCTCAAACCGAGTGAGAATGACTATGATTGGCTCGGCAGGGGCATATATTTTTGGGAATCGAATCCGGAACGCGCTCTGCAATTTGCAAAGGAAGTTGCTACTGGAACCACCAAGATGTCTCGCGGGACCATTGGGAGACCCTTTGTCATTGGCGCCGTCATCGATCTTGGGATGTGCTGCAACTTGCTGGATAGCAGGGCACTGAGCGAATTGGCAGCTGCGCATGAGCTGCTGGTGGAGTCAATTAAGACAGGAAGCTCAGATAACAAGATGCCTAAGAACCGGGGAAGGGACAACGCGGCGCGGTTCTTAGACTGCGCGGTTGTAAAAATCATGCATGCAGCTCGGCGAGCCGCGGACTTAGAGGCTTACGACACTGTGCGGGGAGCATTTTCCGAAGGTGGCAGCTTATTTAGAGGATCTGGGTTCAGTGCCAAGGCCCACATTCAGATTGCTGTGTGCAAGGATCAATGCATTAAGGGCTATTTCCTGCCGCGCAAGAGCAAATAGCGGGTCAAGCGCAGAATTTGGGGGATTGAATATCTATCGAATCCACTGTCACTTGGGGTCCCCTCATTTTCAGTGCAATAACATACGGTAGCGGAAGGGAATTTTTCCCGAGCGCTGAGCGGGCCGCCTTCGCAAGTAGCTGATTTCAAGTCATTTTCAGATCCCTGTAAAGCAGCGAAATCCAGGCTTCACCTGGGCGTTTTACGATGCGCTGGCGATCGTTTTCTC
>Ga0182030_10010225_pt1 | contig 19101 bp, 18 predicted proteins | sample 812S3MmetaG_FD_121299 | JGI IMG/M metagenome (GOLD analysis project Ga0182030, IMG submission 121299) | Permafrost microbial communities from Stordalen Mire, Sweden - 812S3M metaG (Illumina Assembly) | ecosystem: Environmental > Terrestrial > Soil > Wetlands > Permafrost | place: Sweden... | reverse complement strand
TGGCCGAGGGCCGTTACGCCGGCAAGGTCATGGTGGTGCCCCGGCTGTCCGAGGGGGCCATCGTCCATCCGGCCACCGTGGGGGAGGCGTGATGCCCCACCCCTTCTACCCGACCGGCAATCCGAGGTTCAACCACGTGGCCATGAGCCTCGATGCCGATCTGCTCGACCAGGCCAACCGGGCGGACATCTGCCGGTTCTGGAGTGACGTGTTCGGGTTCGACGAGCTGGAGGTCATGACCGAGGACCGCAAGCGACTGGTCCTCTCGTGCGTGCACTGGGACCAGTTCATCTACCTGGTGGCCGAGGAGAAGCCCATGCACGCCCCCCGCATGGACCACTTCGGGTTTGCGGTGGGGTCGTTGGACGAGTTGCAGGGCGTGCAGGAGCGGGCCGCAGCCTTTGCTGCCCAGGACCCGCGGGTCGACCTCATCGATCTGCACGCAGACGACCAGGAGGTCGTGACCATCCACTCGGTCTATGTCCGCTACCTTTTGCCCATGATGTGTGAAGTTCAGTGGTGGGAGTTCGCCTCGTGAGCACGCCACCGCCCGACCAGGCCCTCCAGATAGGGGTCTTCATCCCCCAGGGATGGAAGCTCGAGTACACCGGGTGGAGCGGCCCCGACGCCTGGGTCCGTTCGGTCGAACTGGCCCGACAGGCCGAGTCGCTGGGCTACGACCACCTGTGGGTGTACGACCACGTCGAAACCGTTCCCCGGCGCCGGCCGACCCACGTGTTCGAGGCCTTCACCATGTTGGCGGCCCTGTCCCAGCTGACCTCGCGGGTGGGACTGGGCCAGCTGGTGACGTGCGCCTCCTACCGGAACGCCGGGCTGCTGGCCAAAGAGGCCGCCTGCATCGACGTGTACTCGGGTGGGCGGCTGATCCTCGGGCTGGGGGCGGGCTGGTTCCACGAGGAGTATCACTCCTACGGATACGAGTACCGGTCCAACCCGGAGCGGCTGGCGGCCCTGGATGAGACCCTCGAGGTGGTCCGGCGGCTGTGGACCGAGGAGACCGTCACCTTCGACGGCACGCATCTGCACTTCGACGCCGCCTACTGCGACCCCAAGCCGGTGCAGGAACTTCCCCCGGTGTTGGTGGGCGGGGGTGGCGAGAAGGTCAACCTCCGCATCGCGGCCCGGCGGGCCGATCTCACCAACTGGCAGGTCGGGCTGGAGTCCTTCGAACGCAAGTCGAACCTGCTGGCGCAGTACTGCGAGGAGGTGGGCCGACCGTTCGAAGCCATCACCCGCACCCACGGACCCGACTGCCGGCTCTTTGATACCGAGGCCGACACGTTGGCCTGGTGCGAGTCCGCCGGTGGAGGAGACCTGTGGGGCGGTACCCCCACGGAGCAGTATCTGGCCGACAACCTGGTGGGCACTGTCGAACAGGTGGCGGAGAAAACCCAGGCCTTCCTGGACGCCGGCTGTCGGGGCCTCATCCTGTGGCTCCGCGACTTCCCCGGAGACGAGACCCTGCGTCGATTCATGGAAGAAGTGGTCCCGACCCTCAGCGTCGGATGACCCCATCGGGTCACTGAACCAGCAGTACAGGTCACTCTGTGTGAGCATCGACCCCGACAGGTTCCCGCCGCCCTATCGGAGGCAACAGGACCGATGGTAGGTTCACCCCTAGGGGCTCTGCCGAATCAACCCGTCTGGAAAAGGCCTTTGCGCGAAGGGAAATCGAGGGGCACTGTGAAGATCAAGGTACTTGTGGGGCTGGTACTCGTGGCCTCGTTGTCGGCTGCGGCCCTCAGCCTCGCCACCCAGACCGGAGCGGCGGCACCCAAGCCGGCCGCAGTGAAGACAGCTGCTTCGAGCCGGGCCGCCGACACCAACTCCGCGCCAGTGGCCCACACCGCCGCCACCACTTCCTCGGAGAACGCCATCCTCTGGTACGCCGCCAGCCAGAAGGGCGATCCTTACTGCTTCGGCGGTGGTGGCATCAATGGCCCCAGCGGCGATCCCGACAACCCCCCCAACGCAGGATGCTCACCCCCGGCCAAGGGGTACGACTGCATGAGCCTGGCGCAGTACGCCGTGTACCAGGGGACCGGAAAGAAGGTCGCCTTGCCCAGCAACGGGACCCAACCCAAGGGAGATGGGACGTTCATCCCTCCCTCAAGCGGAGGTACCTGGCAGAGCGATGTGGCCACCCTGGCCCCCGGTGACGTGGTCTTCTTCGGCCACACGATCAACAACTACGACCACTCTGGAATCTACGCGGGAGGTGACGAGGTCTGGGATGCGTTGGACAACAACATCCCTGTCCAAGAGCATGCCTTCTCCCAGATCTTCAGCGACTACGGCAATGTGTACGACGGTGCTTACCGCTACGCCAGCCTGACCCACCCGGTGCTGGCCGTGAGCACCACCCCGCTGCCGGGAGGCACGCTCTACTCGGTCAGCCACAAGACGTACTCGGCCACCCTCCATGCCACCGGCGGTAACACGCCATACAAATGGTCGAAGGCCAGCGGGTCCAAGGCCCTGCCCACCGGTCTCACCCTGGCCTCCAGCGGCGTGATCTCCGGCAAGGCCACCAAGGCCGGCACCTTCGCCTTCACCGTCGAGGTGGTGAGCCCGGCATCAGCGGGCGGGGCCCAACAGACCGCCACCCGGACCTTGTCCATCAAGATCACCAGCTAACGCCTTCCCCGGCCGGATGGCCGGGACGCCCGCCGTAGGCTCGGGTTCATGTGCGGTCGTATCGCCCTCTACTCCGACACTCCCCAACTGGCCCGGCTGCTCGATGCCGGCGTTGATCCGGACCTGGTCGACGCCCTGGAGCCCCGTTGGAACATCGGACCCACCTCCCCGATCCTCGGGGTCTCCCAAGCCCAAGACGGTCAGCGCACCTTGGGCGCCTATCGCTGGGGGCTGATCCCGTGGTGGGCCAAGGATCCCGCGGCCATCAAGAACACCTTCAACGCCCGGGGCGAGACGGTGGCCACCAAGTCGATGTTCCAGTCGGCCTTCGCCCGGTCACGCATCCTGGTCCCGGTGGATGCGTTCTATGAGTGGAAGGCCGGCGCGCCCAAACAGCCCTTCGCCTTCAAGCGGGCCGACGGTCATCCGGTGGTGTTCGCCGGGCTTCGGGACCGGTGGAAGGGCGACGACGGCATCGAGCTCCGCAGCGCCACCATCATCACCACCCATGCGGGACCGGACATGCCCATCCACGACCGCCAACCGGTGGTACTCGAGCCGGAGACCTGGGGGCAGTGGCTCGATCCCCAGGTGACCGACCCGACGGAGCTCCAGCCGTTGCTGGTGCCGGGCGCAGCGGGAACGCTGGTGCACTATGCGGTCGGTCGCGCCGTCGGCAACGTGAGGAATGACCGACCGGAGCTCCTTCTTCCGGAAGAGGCAACACAGGGATCCCTTCTGTGACCACCTGCACCAGCCCAGAGTGATCAGCGCCGGACCAGCCGCCAGATCTTCTCCGGCGTATCCACGGCCGTGGCCACGGCATCTCCCAGTGGCCCCAACTGCGAGCGGTAGCAGTTGACGGCTCGCCACTTGGATTCCCGATCGGTCGGCCCTGGGCCAACATCGGTCGGTTCCACTCCGAAGCCCGATGAGTGGAAGGCGGAGACGGCGTGGCCCACGGTGTCGGGAAGGTAGACGGCATAGGGAAGGTCCTCGTAGACCAGCCACTGACGGTCCGACAGGCGCCCGGCCACGGCCAGGCAGGCCGCCACGGTCAGCTGATGGTCGGGATGACTCAGACCCAGAGGAATGGCCCAGGTGACCTTCCCCGAGGCGGAGATCAGAGCTTCGAGGTCGGCGGCGACGGCCCGGATCAGCGCCGGGTCGTCGGTCGGGCCCCGGTATCCGTAGATCGAGTCGCGGTACTGGTGGTCCCAGTGGTCGAGATGCTCGCAGCTTGCCCCCACGGCCGCCGAAGCCTGGCGATCCTCCTCCCGGCGGGCACCGACGATGTCCGCCCCCGGGTCGAAGAAGCCCGACAGCGCCTCCCACCCCGGGATCGGGTCCACTGCGGGAGGCCCGCCGGCAAAGACCGTGATCATCGACGAGCCCGGATGGGCCGCCAGTACGCCGGCGCAACTCAACGCCCCGTCATCCAAGTGCGGAGAGACCAACCCGATCCCGGAAGCCACTGCCCTCACCGTCCTCTCCCCCGGCCGTCGGCACCGGAGCACGAACTTCCGACCACCATCCGGGCTGGTGCCCGGGCTGGGTGACCAACGACTCCGGCGCCGGCCCACGAGCCCGGGCCAGAAGGCCGCCCGTGCAGATTAGGGTAGTTTCCCACTATTCACTATGACGTTGGCCGGTAGTTCAGTGCGGCGGGAAGATGTTGGCCGGATGTGACGACAGAAACCCTCTCGCTTGAAGCGCCGTCGATACTCGGATCGCCGGCGGATGCCGGTCCGGCTGAACCGTCACCGTCGGCCGGAGGAAGTAGCGGGCCTGGTTGGGCCCGTCGTTGGCGGCCGTTGCTACTGGCCTCCCTTGGGTACCTGGCGCTCTCGCTGTTCCTGTGGTGGCACGTATGGAACAGTCATCCCACATCGGTCACCACCTGTGGCTGTGGGGACCCGGCCTTGTTCACCTCCTTCATCGAATGGCCCGCCTATGCCATCCGACACGGCCTCAACCCCTTCTATTCGACGGTCATCCACTACCCCGTCGGCGTCAACATGCTGGCCAACACCAGCGTGCTGGCCATCGGCGTGATCCTGGCTCCGATCACCTGGTTGTTCGGTCCGGTGGCCACCTTGAACGTGGCGTCCACGTTGGCGCCCGTCCTATCGGGGCTGGCCATGTTCGTACTCCTCCGCCGGTGGGTGAACTGGAACCCGGCCGCTTTCGTTGGCGGCCTTCTCTACGGCTTCTCCCCGTTCATGGTCATCGCCCTCAGTTGGGCCCACCTGATGCTGGCCATGGCGGTGGTCCCACCCCTCATCCTGATCTGCCTGGACGAGCTGCTCATCCGGCAACGTCGGCGGCCACTGCTCACTGGAGTGATCCTCGGGCTCCTGGTCACCCTGCAGTTCTTTGTCGGTAGCGAGATCCTCCTGATCGTGGCCCTCTTCGGAGCGATGGGATTGCTCCTCGTGGTCATCTACGGCGGTTGGCACGACCCCGCCACGCTTCGCCACCGCGCCCGCTTCGCCCTGGCTGGCCTGGCCTCGGGGGCCCTGACCGCACTCATCCTCTTGGCCTACCCGGTGTGGTTCGCGGTGGCCGGCCCGGCGCATTTCAACGGTCCGGTATGGCCGACATCAGGTGGCTCCAACGGAGTGGCCACGTCGGCGACCACCCTCCAGCACTACGTGTTGACGGCGCCACCCCAAGTGGGCTCCGCCCGGCAGGACCATCTGACCGGCGGCTACCAGGGACCGATCCTGGACGACCAGTACTTCGGTATCGGACTGCTCATTGTGCTCGTGGGCGGGGTGGCCATATGGCGCCGTGATCGTCGACTGTGGCTGTTCGGTGTCATCGGGGTCATCTCGGTGGTGCTGTCCCAAGGGTCGGGAACGGGCGTCTGGTTGCCCTGGCGGCTGGTGGCCGGGTTGCCCTTGTTCGAGGACGTCTACCCGCACCGGCTGGTCTTCATCACCTACCTCGCCGTCGCCATCATGCTCGGACTGATCGTCGACCACACCTACCAGGCCGTGCGACAACGCACCGGCCAGCCCCGGCGGGGCACCGGCGAGAGTGGCAGGACAAGCCTGGTGTCACGCGCTCCGACCTGGTCCGCGGCTGCGGCCGGGATCATCGTGGCCGCGGTGGCCCTCGTTCCGCCTGCCATCTACCTGGCCCAGACCGTTCCCCTCACCACCCGCTCCGTGGATGTGCCTACGTGGTTTGCCACCGTCGGATCACGCCTGGGAGGGCATCAGGTGCTCCTGGTTTTTCCGGCCCGGTCCGGCACGGCTACCGACAACGACACTCCCATGACCTGGCAGGCCGTGGACGGGATGCGCTGGGCCCTGGTCGGAACCGGGGGGCCGAGCGGTGTCCCGCAACGAGCCGGGCGGGAACGCCCGGGAGACGTGGTCATCGGCGGGATCTCGGCTCCCATCGGAACCAATGACCGCCTCCAGCCGGGTGACATCACCGCGGTCCGGCTGGCGCTGGATCAATGGGGAGTGACCATGGTGGTCATCCCCAACCAGGCCGGGCTGCCGGCCTACGACCAGATCTCGTCGGTCACCCTGGCCGCGGGCATGGTCACCGCGGCCACGGGAATCCAGCCGACGTACCAGGATGGCGCGTGGGTGTGGACACTGACCCCCCACGGGCTTCGAGCTCCGGCGAGCGATCAGCGGCTGGCGCAGTGCGTGCCCGACCGCGGGGTCCGGAGCGTGACTGCGGTTCGGGCCGTCACCGAGTGCGTAACGGCCGGGTCCACCGCCTGAACTTCGGCCTTTGGCTGGGACGCCGTTCGGGGCATCTCCACCAGTCGATTGAGGTGGCGCGTCGGATCTGGACCGGACGGATCACCTACCAAAGACGGAGGTATTGCGCCTAGTTCCCGACGCCAACTACCGTGAGGGCTTCATTTCGACGGACAAGAAGCCGATGCCTCTTGTGATGAAACCCTCTTCCGAGGACCGGACCCCGGCGGTAAGCATCGTTTTGGCCACCAACCGTGGCGGCCCCTATCTGCGCGAGACCCTCCAGAGTGTTTCGGCCCAGACCTTCACCGACTGGGAGCTCGTCGTGGTCGACGACGGATCGAACGAGCCCGAAGCCATCGTTGACGCGGTCGACGGCATGGCCGCCAGTCGGGTCATCCGCCAGGCCAATGCCGGCATCTCCATCGCCAGAAATGTCGGATTCGCCAACTCGTCGGGAGAGTTCATCGCCTATCTGGACGACGACGATGTGTGGGACCCCGAACGACTGGCCCACCAGGTGGAAGCGCTTCGTACCGACCCGACGGCTGGATCGTGCCATTGCGGGTACTGGTTCATCGATGGCGCCGGCGTCCGCTTCGGCACCGAGGTGACGGTTCAGCCAGCTTCGCCCGAGAGCTATCTCTCGGGCGAAGTGGACATCCCCCGGATCAACACACTCCTACTCCGTCGTTCGGTGATCCAGCGACTGGGGGGATTCCTCTCGAGCTTCAGCTTGTTCGAGGACTGCGAATTTGTCTTTCGGGTGGTCAAGGAGGGTCCGGTCATCTCGTTGTCGGATCGCCTGGTGGGATGGCGGCGTTACCCTGAAAGCGTCTCTTTCATCCACGATGCCCGGGTCATGAACGCTGCCGCGGTCCGTGCCGTCACCATTGTCCGTTGGGGGGCGGAGACCCAGGGCAACAGCTCGGAAGCGAAAGCACTGGCTGGCAACGTGCTGCGCACCAAACGACGACTGGCCGATCACCATGCCAGCGAGTTCTGCCACCACGTCCGCACGCGTCACTGGAGCGTGGCCCGCTCGGAGCTGACCGAGGGCCTCCACTACTCACCGAGCACGGTGCTGCGCACCTGTGTGAGCATCGCCATGCGGAAGAACACCACCCAGAGGTAGGGGCGGGGTTGGCCTGCCCCCTTCCACTCGAACCGGACGGGATTCGGCCGCCTGCCCGTTGACGGGGCCGAACCGGCACCCGCTGCTACGGTAGCCAACTCCGACGGGACGAGGCCTTCAGCCAGGTCGAGATGGCACCCGCCTCGCCGGGCAGGCATCGCCGGGAGCCCTCGGACCGGTGCCTACGATGGCCACGTTCGTGAGCTCGACGGGGCCGAGGAGTAGATGACCACCACCGACGTCTCCGTTGACGAGGACCCGACGGCCACGAACACCATCCCCGGACCAGAGGCCTCCTACCGCGCCCTGCTGGCCGCGGCCTTCGTCATCCTCTGGGTGGAGTGGGCGGCGATGCTGAAACTGATCCGGCATCACGGTGCCATCATCTCGGGCGACGAGTCCCACTACCTGGTCGGAGCGGTCTCGCTCGGCCGGTTCTTCACCCTCAACATGAACCCCGGCTACAACTTCGCCGTCGTCCACCACGCCATCTATGCATGGACGGCGCGGCCCGGCCCCCACCTGGCTGCGGTCATCGGCCAGGTCCACCTGAGCCACGATGTCTACTTCCTCACCCATGCCATCGGACTGTCGGCTCTTCTGGCCCTTCCCATGCTGGCCGGAACGGGCGCCGCACAACTGGCCCTCATCGCCATGCTGGCCGCCCTGGCCGTGGGGCTGGTCCACCTGACAGGAGTGCTGAGCGGAAACCGGTCACCGTGGCGCGTGGCCATCGCCGGATTGTTTTTGGCCCCGGCCGTGGCTCTGGCCGCCACTCAGGTGTATCCGGACCTCATCAGCGGCTTCGTCATGGCCATCATCATCATGATCATGGCTACGGTCGAGCTCCGGCTGGAGTTCACCACTCCCAGGCTGGTGGTGGTCGCCCTGTCCTTTGTGGTGCTGCCCTGGTTCGATCAGAAAAACATTCTTCTCACCCTCCTACTCCTGGTGGCATGGGTGATCCTCTGGCGGCACACCAGGGGGTCATGGGGGAAACTCCGCTGGGTCGTCGCCCCCACCCTGGTGAGCCTGGTCGGCCTGGTGGCCCTCAACCTCTACTCCTTCAGTCATCTGCTGGGCTACCAACAGCCCATCTCCCTGGTCAGTGTGAACACGTGGACCCGGGCGGTGGCGCTCCTGTTCGACCGGCGCCAGGGCCTGTTCACCCAGTTGCCGATCGCCGTGCTCGGAGTGGCTGGGCTCTGGACCATGCGTCGTCGTCTGCCGGTCGCCGTGGTGACCTCGCTGGTGGTCCTTTTGGCCACGATCTACGGGAATGCCACCCAGGAGATCAACTTCGGTGGGGGCAGTCTGGTCGGAAGGTTCCAATGGCCGACACTGCCCCTGCTCCTCGGTTTTGCCGGTCTGTTCCTGCTGGAACTGTGGCGGGTGCGGAGACGGGCCACCGGAGTCGTGGTGGTGGGTATCGGGGCTCTCTTCGCCCTACAGCTGGTGCCCATCGTCCGCAACGAGCACATCCTCTACAACCAGATCGGTTGGGATCCGATCACCTACACCGGCTGGTGGGGAGGACTCGATCCGTCTCCGGTACTCGGCTATATCGGCGGGGTCACTCTCCACGACATGGTCCCGCCCGCCACCAGGCTGACAGGCATCGCCGGCACCATTGCCACAACCGACCCGTGGGACAACGCCCGGGCCCTGTGGGGCCTGGCCTGTCTGGTACTGGTGGCCGTGACCTCCATCTATGTGCTGGTTCACCTGTTGAACCGTCGATGGCGACTGCGGATCCCGGTCATCGGTGCGGCGGCGGGAGCGATCGTGGTCACCCTGGCCATGGCGCTGTCCTCGTCCTACCTACTCCCCTCGCCGGTGACGTTCCTGGCCTCGCGGTTGCCCTTGACCGCCGGGACCCCTCAGGGGACCGCCGTCGTCGTCAGTGGTTCGTCCACACCGGGCCCGGTGGTGCAGGGACCTTACTGGCGGGTCCTGCCCGGAACGTATGTGGCCACCATCAACTACCAGCTGGCATCGGGAGACCCGCGGGCCGCCTCGGGAACGGTCCTCCTCGTTACCCGACCTCCAGCACGGGGCATCATCACCTTGGCCAGTGGGTACCTTCCGGCCGACCGGCGCACCCGACAACTGGTTTTCACCGTCCATCAATCCGGTCAGTTGGTCATCCGCGCCTCGTGGAGCGGAACCGGCCGCCTCAGAGTCGACGGGTTCATGCTCGAGAAGCTCTCGCCGGTCTCTTCGTGACGTGAGCGCGACCGACAAGGAGACCCCCGGCTCCGATCCCGGGCCGGCGGTGACCAAGCGCGGTCACAGCCACGCCAGGTCCCGTAGCGGTGGATGGCGAGAGGCATTGGCGATACTGGGCACCTGGCTGCTCGGTTCCCTGGTCTTCTTCTACGCCCAGTGGACCAGTGGCTTCAAACGGATCATGGGCAACAGCGGTGACACCCGGTTGATCGTCTACCTGAACGAGCACTGGTACCTGGTGCTCAAAGCGGCCCAACCCTGGAGGAGCCCGCCCTTCTTCTACCCCACCAAGGGCGTCCTCGGTTATACCGATACGTTCTTCCTCTGGCAGCTCGTCTACGCGCCCTTCCGCCTACTTGGCGCCGATCCCTTCCTGGCCTTCCAACTGAGCATCGTGGCCTTGAGCCTGTTGGGATTCGCCAGCTTCGTAGTACTGGTCCGATCGATCTTCGGCGCCCCCCTGGCGGCGGGCCTCGTCGGCGCCCTGGTCTTCACGTTCGCCAACAATCTGTCGCAACACGCCGGGTCACCGCAGATGTTCGGCATCTATTTCGCTCCGGCCATCGTCCTGGTGGCGTTGTGGTCGTGGCGCCGGCGGGTGAGCCGGCCTCTGGTTTCGGTCATCCTGGCTCTGTGCTTTGGAGCGCTCTGCGCCCTCTTCTTGTTCTCCACCTACTACGCCGCCTGGCTGACCATCCTGAGCGCCGGCGTGGTGTTCGTTGTGGCCTTTCTCTTCGGTCCCAGGGCCATGGCCGTCGGGTGTGCGGCCGGCCTGCGCTCGGGTTGGCGCACCATTCTGGGTGGTCTGGCGGGGGCGGCCATCGGCATCATCCCCTTTTTGATGACCTATGTGCCGGCGTTGGACCAGCTCGGTGGTCGCCACTACGGGCGGGTCTTGAGCAGCGCGCCGTCAGTGAGCTACCTCTGGAACCTGACCCCCGGCAACATCTTCTGGAGACACCTGGTCGGCGTTCACATGGCCCCTCCCCGCCCGGCCGCGGTGGGGTTCAGCTATGCGGTTACACCGGTGTTGCTCGGCACGGTGGTCGTCGGCGCCGTTGGCCTCGTGTGGGCGGTGGCCCGACACCGGGTCCGCCTGGACCCCATGGTCCGATTGACCTTGGCCCTGTGCTGCGCCTCGATCGTGCTGGCCGTGTTGCCCATCGAGACATCAGCCGGTTCTCTGTGGTCGATCGTCTGGCACCTGCCCGGGGCCACGGCGATCCGAGCCATCGCCCGGGTGGAGGTGGCCAACGACCTGGTGACCGCACTGGCCCTGGTGGGCCTGATCACCGAAGCCATCCGGCACTGGGAGCGGCTGCGAGGTTCGACCATCCTCCGGACCCTCGGTGTGGCTGTGCTCTGCGTGATCATCGTCGAGCAGGCCCACACCTCGGTGTCCACTGATCTGAACCGTGGCGCACAGGACGCCATGTTGGCGTCGGTTCCCACTCCGCCGGTCGGATGCACCAGCTTCTTCGTCGTTGATTCGGTCCGCAATTCGATGAAGTACTACGAGTACCAGACGGGAGCCATGGTCATCGCCCAACGCATCGGTGTTCCCACCATCAACGGCTATAGCGGCGACACGCCTCCAGGTTGGAAGCTCCTCTATCCCACCTCGCCCAACTACACTGCGGCCGTCAGAGGATGGGTTGACACCCATCACCTCGCCGGCGGAATCTGCCGGCTGGACCTCGGGACCATGACCTGGGAGCGTCACCCCGCCTGGTAGGAACCGACATACGGGCCGTCCAATCCGCGCTCCATCTCGAAAGCCAGCTTGGTGGCCCTGGGTAACATGAGTGCCCCGTGGATCATCTTGAGCACTGCGCAGCACTCGATGCCGAGGTCATCAGGTTTTCGAACGCCTTCGGACGGTCAGAGCCGCGGCGGCCCGTACCGACCTGTCCCGGCTGGTCAGTGCAGGATCTCGCCACCCATGTGGGCCAGGTGCATCGCTGGGCTGAGCGTCTCGTTCGGGTCCGTGCTCCGGTCCGGATCGCCGCCAGCGAGATGGACCTGGACCGTGGGCCTCCCACTCCCGCCTGGATGGTCAAGGGCGGCACCGACCTTTTGGCCACGCTGCGCGGCTCCGACCCCGACGTTGAGATGTGGGCCTGGGGAGCGGACCAGCACGTCCGGTTCTGGTCCAGGCGCCAGCTCCACGAATCGTTGATCCACCGGATCGACCTCCAGTTGGCCGGGGCCACCGAGCCCACGGCCGAAGCCAACGTGGCAGCCGATGCCATCGACGAGTTCCTGGTGAATCTGTCGTCTGCGGCGACCTTCTCACCGGGGGTCAGGGAACTCAAAGGCCACGGTGGCCGCCTGGCCTTCACCGAACTCGATGGAGGTAGTCGATGGGTGGTGGCCCTGGAGCCAGCCGGAATATCGGTGACCCGCCACGACCTCACAGCCGACGCGGAACTCGAGGCCAGCGCTCTCGAACTCCTCCTGGTTCTCTACCGTCGGCGGCCACTCCGCCAGGCAGAAGTCGTCCAGCGGGGGGACCGGGATCTACTCCACTTCTGGTTCGATCATTCGGCCCTGGAGTAGACGGCGCCGTTGCCGCACGGCGCAAGAGGCCGGCGGACTTCAGCGGTCGGGCGGCTGGGATCGGTCGTCGAGGCGGAGTTCGAGCAGGACGAGGTCCAACCACCGGCCGAACTTGGCTCCGAGCTCGGGCATTCGGGCCACTTCGACGAAGCCAAGCCGCTGGTGGAACCGGATCGACCCTTCATTTTCACCGTCGATGGCGGCGATCATCGTATGCTTGCCGGCTTCCCGGGCCTCAGCGATGAGTGCGCCCATGAGATCGCGGCCGACACCTGAATTCCATCGATCCTCCCGCACGTGAATCGTATTCTCCACGGTGAACCGGTAACCGGGCCTTTTCACCGTATCGCGGAAGTCCCCGAAAGCGGCCACCCCCACCACCTCGCCGTGCTCTTCGGCCACCAACACCGTCTCATGCTCATCGATCCACGACGAGATGCTGTCGGCGGTGTGCGGCGTCTCCGTCCACTCGATCGTGGTCGTGGCGATCAGCGCGTTCAGGAGCGACCGGATGGCGTCGGTATCTCCCGGGTTGGCCTGCCGCACGATCACCGCACGATTGTCGCAGAGCGGGCAACGACCAGCAACGGGCCACTGCCGGGCCATGGCTGCCGGGGAGTCACCGTGGCGTCCCGGCCATTTGAGCGGTGGTACTCGCCCACGTCGATCTGCCGCTCGGCCTTCAGGAATCCGCCACCACTCGTCATCCCAGGCCATGGAGCATGACTCGGAAAAATTCAATTTTTCTCCGAAATAGTGAACCGCTGGCCCGGCCCGCCCGTATCACTGGCTGAGGGCGCTAGGCGTCTCTGACGCCTATTGATCAATTTGCGGAGGATCAGCACATGCGACATTCACAAGACCCAAGACCATCGAATCGAGCCGGCCGAACCATCTGGCGAGCTCTCGTTGCTGCTGCGGCAATAGGAGGACTGGGCATCGGAGCCGCAGCCATACCGACGGCCGCGGCGACCACGCCACATCCGCATCACCCCTACTTGTCACAGTTCTCCAAAGTCACCAACATTGCATCAACCGTCCCGGCAAACGGTGATGTGAACCCGTATGGGATCGTTGTCGTGCCTCAAACGGTCGGAAGGCTCGTGGCAGGCGACACCCTGGTGAGCAACTTCAACAACTCGTCCAACCTGCAGGGAACCGGCACCACGATTGTGGAAATCTCACCCACCGGGTCGGTGACCACCTTCAGTCAGCTGAACAGACCACTACCCGGGGCCTGTCCCGGAGGAGTCGGACTCACCACAGCTCTGACCGCTCTTCCGGGTGGATGGGTGGTCGTAGGGAGCCTGCCCACCACTAACGGTATGTCGGCCACTGCACGGGCCGGGTGTCTGATTGTCATCAACAGCGCCGGCCGGCCGGTGGAGACCTGGTCGGGCGGCGCTATTAACGGCCCCTGGGATCTCACCGCCGTCGCCGGGCAAGGCGGTGCCACCATCTTCGTGAGCAACGTGTTGAACGGGACGGTGGCTCACAGTCCGTCGACGGTGGACCAGGGAACAGTGGTCCGACTCGATGTCAGGCTGTCAGGCTGCAGGCCGCCTGCCCTCATCAGCTCCACCGTGATCGCCAACGGCTTCGCCGAGCGCACCGATCCCAATGCCTTGGTGGTCGGACCCACCGGGCTGGCGCTCGGTAGCCACGGGCAGCTCTACGTGTCCGATACCGTCAACAGTCGGATTGCCGTCATCCCCGACGCCCTGTGGCGCTGGACACCGGCGCCCGGCGGTGGAATGACCTTGTCTTCGGGTGGAGATCTGAGCGGACCACTCGGATTGGCCTTGGCTCCCAATGGCGATGTTCTGGCCGCCAACGGAGGAAACGGAGATGTCGTCGAGGTTACGCCCTTTGGGGACCAGGTTGCCTCGCCTCAGGTGGATCCGTTTGGCCAAGGAGGGGATCTCTTCGGGTTGGCCATCGCACCCGGTGGACGAGGAGTGCTCTTCGTCGACGACGGGGACAACACCTTGAAGCTGTTCGGGCCTTCGTACCCACGCTGATCGGCTACCGCCATGCAGGAGGATGATCCAGCCGATCCCTCTTGCATGGCGGGCCGGTCGAGCGCTCCGGCAACTGCAGGTTCAGCGCAGTTCGCGACGAGAAGGCATCAGGGCCCCGATGATCCAGAACAGCGGAATGAAAATGCCGATGATGAACATCACCCAGTGACCCTTCCGTATCGAGATGATGCCCAGGGTGATGAACAACACAAACCAGATAATGCCGATAATGAAACCCATGGTCTTCTCCTGGCTTCTGCGTCGGACGACGGTCCACCGCCTGACAAGCGTATCCCCGACTCGGGAAGCAATCACTGCGGGTAGCAGGTCAGTTTGATTTTGGTCCTGCTCGCCTCCTGGTGACCAGACGAACCAAGCAGTTGGTAACCGCAAAGAGAGCTGTCACAAAGGACCAGCCATTGGAACCACAAGGGGATGTGGCGGTGAGTGGCGACCGGGACCGCCGTCAAAGCGGCCACCCTCAAACCACACCCAGCCGATAATTGGCAGCGCTAACCGCCGACGTTGAGAAGATCCGATTTCTCACACCCGGTCAGTCAAGCTGGCCGGCAGCTTCCACGCTGACTACGTCAGATACACCAGCGGCCACAGCAGGCTCACGTGCCTGAACTTCCCCAGGCTGGCCTATCTGTAAGGCTCTACACCCATGACGCGCGCCGGGGACCGACCTGCGTCCACGCTGCTGTTGATCACCGGCTTGCCCGGCTCCGGCAAGTCCACTGTCGCAGACCAGGCCGCGAAGCTTCTGGGAGCCCCGGTGTTAGCGCACGACTGGGCCATGAGCGGGCTACGTCCCTACCGGGAGCTACAACAGGCGCTCGATTCGATGAGGCCCGCGGGACACCAACCAGTCGGATGGTCCATTCTCCTGGCCCTGGCCAGGGCACAGATTCGCCGGGGGTCATCGGTCGTGCTCGATGGCGTGGCGCGGGCTGCGGCCATCGACCGGTGCCGGACGGTCGCCGCCGAGGAAGGAGCGCTATTCCTTCTGGTGTTGACCGAATGTGCCGACCCCTCGATCCACCGCTCGCGGATCGAGGGGCGAGAGCGATCCATACCGGACTGGTACGAGCTCGATTGGGATCACGTCCAACGCTCACGGGACCGGTGGGATCGGCCGGAGTGCGCTGACTTGATCCTGCAGGCAACGGAACACGTGACGAAGAACAGCGAGCTCCTTGCTCGCTTGCTGGCCGCCACCCACATCGAGGACGCCGACCGGTGAAGTGGCTACTCCAACTTCAGATCCTCCACCCTGGCCTTCCACCAGGCGGCCAACCCGTCCTTCACCTCATCGGTCAGTAGGCCGTCGGCGATCAGCACGTTGAAGTCGATCTGGCCCAGGTTCAAGACGCCGAGTTGATCCTCCAGCCAGTCGGCAGATTGATCGACCAACTTCTGGTGGCCGCGGGACAGCCGATCGGAGTACCAGATCTCGAACCCACCGGGAGACTCCACAAAGCTGATGTCGAATCTCAGACCCCCGCCCGGACCATTCAGGGCGGTCGTCGATTCCCTCGGCTGGTCCACGCCCGAGCGGGGGTCATCGGGCTCGATCTCCCCTGCTTCCTCCACCGGTACAATCCCGCTCAGCTGTCGACCACGGCCCGAGGGTTGAACGATGGACGGCGCTCTCGCCGCCGGGAAGGCTCTCCGAGTAGGAGGAGGGCCGCTCCCAGTGCCACGAGCGATCCGCCCACCAGCGCCATCTGTACCACTGAAGCACCGGTAAAGGGCAGCTGTCCACTGGCCGGATCGGTTCCATGCGACGGTGCTGTCGTGCCCGTCTTGCCTGTCTTTCCGGCCTTTGTGGCCGCTGCCGAGGGAACGGTGATCTTTTTCGTCTCGGCAGCGGTCCTTATGATCCGCGTGAACGTGATCGGCTGAGTCACCTCCCGGGTGATCCCTGCACCCCACCGGAGCTCGACGTAACAAGACGCCCCGGCAGAGACTTGCGATGCCGTCGGTGGGCACGGATAGTCCTTGGCGGCAGTGGCGGCCGACTTCCCCAAACTGTCGGTGCCGTGGACCGGTGGCCCCACCCGCCCGGACCGGATCCTAACCTTGACCAGGGACAGCTGTCCCTCGGCGTTGAAGTGGACGACCTTCGGCGCGCTACACGAGACCGAGAGTGGGACCCCTGCGAGCTTGACCGTCGGTTGCCCGTGGGCGCTACTGCACTCGAGGATCCAACCGGTCCGACCGTGTGGCAGTCCGGACGCAGACACCGTGACCACCTTTCCGGACGTCACGTCGGCGTGCGGCCTCACGGCCAGCGAAACGGGAGCATGAGGCGGATCGGTCTTGGTTCGCTTCGGTTCCTTCTTGGCTATCCGGGTGGTCTTCCGGGTCACCTTGTGGCCTGCTCTCCCACTGTCTCTGCCATCGATGGCCGTGGATCTGGCTCCACGTTCAGCGCCTCGAGCCGATAAGCCGGCGGCACCCGAGGAAGCGCCGGGAACCAGAACCAGGAGCGCCAAAGCCAGGATCGTTCCACCCACCACACGAGGCATCATCATGCGAGAGCTCATCATGTCCAATCTCTTCCCGTTAGGTCGATACCGACCGGGCCCCGGACACGAGCCAAAGCGATAATGCCGCTCGGTGCCCACCCATGCAGTACGGACGAATCCGTGCGGACGACGCGTCCTCCGACCCCCAATCTGTAGGTTTACTGTAACTCGACCAAGTCAGTATTTGCCGCCGGGGTCACCCCATAAGCCCAGCCAGGCAGGTGGCCCGCCGTTGTTCGTCCGACGAGGAGATCGCCGCATGACGGAGTGGGTGGCTGATCACTGATGGTGGTGCGCCGAACGCCATACATGGTGGTCAAAGGGAAGATTTGTCTCCTCCCGGCGAGGCGAACGGGCCCACTCGTCATGGGGTCACCCCCCCCTACAATTCATCCGCCCGGACTCATGGGCACACTCCGGACATCAGAGCTTTTCGACGGGCGATCAAGCCCACCAACTGGGCATTCATCGCCCGGGCGCCACAGCCGGGTCCGAGGCCCAGCAGCTCTGTTGTCGCCGCGGAGAACCCGACCTGATGTACACGGGATGGAATCTTCGCCGGGCTAAGGCCTCTGCATCCGGTCCGTCACGCGATTGACACACCCGACGACTGATGAAAGTGTGACGCCGGCGCAAGGGCTTGGCTAGGGCAGGAGCTGGTGACGAAACTCACCGGCCTGAGGATTAGGGGTGGAACATGTCCATGGGGTTCTCCGGTTCATCGACGGGTTCGGTTCAAGCGTCAGATGGCGGACCACCGAGGAAGAGGGGCGGTCGGGGGCGGGCGCTCCACATGACTTCCTGGTGGCGCGTAGCGCCAGCGGTGCTCGTTGCCCTGGCGGCCGTGGCAGTTCTTCCGACTCAGGCGGGGGCAGCACCGACAGTCCCCCCGACCACGTGGAACAACGTCACCCCGGCCTCCGGCAGTCCCGCCGGACTCTCCAACGCCTCGATGACCAATGACATCACCGACGGAGGATCACTGCTGTTCGGCGGGGAAGACAGCAGCGGCACATTCCAGAACGGAACCTGGATCTGGACTGGTACAGCCTGGACCGAGGACAGTCCGGCCACGAGCCCGTCAGCACGGATCAACGCTGCGTTGGCCCGAACCCAGAGCGGGACCACGAACGGTGCGGTCCTCTTCGGTGGGTTCGACGGCACCAACTACCTCAACGACACCTGGACATGGGACGGCACCACCTGGACCCTGCAGACCCCGGCCACGAGCCCGCCGGCACGGGCTGGCGCCACCATGGAGTACTTCGACGGCCAGGTGGTGCTCTTCGGCGGCTACAACGGCACCAGCTACCTCAATGACACCTGGACGTGGAACGGCACCACCTGGACCCAGGACACCGGCGCTGGTCCGGCGACACGCGCTTACGCCTCCATGGCCGAGGACACCGGGTATGCCGAGGGCACCGGCGCCCTGGTCCTCTTCGGTGGGTACAACGGCAGCAGCTACCTCGATGACACCTGGACCTACACCGCCACCGGATGGAGTCAACAGACCCCGGCCACCAGCCCCCCGGCCCGTGCCTACGGCGCCATGGCCTATAACGGGACCCTCGCCGAGCCGACGCTCTTCGGCGGGTACAACGGCAGCACCTTCCTCAATGACACCTGGGAGTACACCGGAACCAACGATTGGGTCGAGCAGGCGCCGACCACCAGCCCCCCGGCTCGGGCCTACGCGGCTTTGGCCGACAATTCGACCGACGGTCAACTGGTGCTCTTCGGTGGACAGACCGCGACCAATGCCTCCTCAACCCTCGGGGACACTTGGACCTTCTACTCTGCGCCGGACGCACCGACCGGTGTCACCGCCACGGCGGGCGACAGCCAAGCGACCGTCACGTTCAATGCCGTTCCCTTCTACGGCGATGGCGGCTACACCATCACGTCGTACACAGTCACGTCGTCGCCTGACAACCAGAGTTGCACGGTGACTCCCACGGGGACCCCACCGGCCACCTACAACTGCACGGTCACCGGCCTCACCAATGGAACGTCGTACACCTTCACTGTCACTTCCACGAACTTCCAGGGAACCGGCCTTCCCTCGACGCCGTCCAATGCCGTGGTGCCAGCCACGGTGCCCGGCGCTCCGACCATCGGCACCGCCACCGGAGGTAACGCCCAGGCCTCGGTGGCCTTCACCGCTCCGGCGTCCGACGGGGGCTCGCCCATCATCTCGTACACGGTGACCGCCACGGACTCCACCACCCCCGGCAACG
>Ga0182030_10010224_pt1 | contig 19102 bp, 18 predicted proteins | sample 812S3MmetaG_FD_121299 | JGI IMG/M metagenome (GOLD analysis project Ga0182030, IMG submission 121299) | Permafrost microbial communities from Stordalen Mire, Sweden - 812S3M metaG (Illumina Assembly) | ecosystem: Environmental > Terrestrial > Soil > Wetlands > Permafrost | place: Sweden... | reverse complement strand
TTAATTGTAAATGCAGCCTGGTAGACATGTCAGTGAAAACCGAAATAGAAAGGTCAATTAATCAAACCTGTAAAGGGCCTCTCCTGCCAACGACGCTGACACTCTTAATTTTACTCCCTTGCAAAGTCTTTATTGCATTCTCTGTGATATCAGTAGGCATCAGATCTTTCGGATTCGTCAAAAGGATTCTAGCAACATCGAGCGCTACATTTCCCTGACCGATGATGACAGCACTATCTCCTTGCGTGAGATCCGGTTCCAAATCTGCATATTCTGGAAGACCATTGTACCATCCAACGAACGCACGTGCTGAGTAGATGCCCTTAAGATTATCCTCACCAGGTATGCCTAACTTTCGATCTTTGGATGCTCCATATGCAAATAATATAGCATCATAATGTGGTAATAGAGTCTTCAAAGGCAAGGCACCAGGGTGAGATCCAACTGATATGTTCCCCACAAAGTTAAATCTTGGTGACTCGGCAACTTCCTCAAACTTCTCCTGGCAGTTCTGAGGGATTGCTTAGTAATGCTCCCTTTTACCAAAGAACCAAAGAATCTACCTTCACTTCAGGATGATCGGGAGCAACACCAAATCTCACCAATCCATATGGAACTGGAAGATGCTCATACATATCCACAATTGAGTTCTCGATTTTGGACATGACTTTATAAGCAGTGTAAAATCCTGCGGGTCCAGACCCAATGACTGCCATTCGAAACGGCCTTCCATCGTGAGGATGAGGTTTTGAGGTATAAGCCCGGCGATATGGTGGTGTGAGGCTCAGAACTCGAGGACGAATTCTCCGTCCTATCGAATTGGTACATTGAGCGCAAATCCAAGGTCGAATAATTTCATTCATTGTCGTTCCTTGTGGGCGTCATTTGAGGTATTTCGTATCTTTATCGCGAATCTGATTATGCGGGTGGTTGCTGGGCCAGCCCCTCTGTTTTCTTCGCCTCGAGAGGAGCTCTCATAGACGAAGGCGATCCTTGTCTATATTTGAGTACACCACATTCCTGTCGCATTACCTAGGAACACAAGTCTACCAGTTATTTCTCCGTATCATAATGGGCGTCCAGCCTCCATTTCTCTACGATGCAGTCAAACCTGAGAACTCTCGAAGTCCTTACAGTAGCTTTGATCCCAAAGCTGTTTCGCGCGCGAGCTTGACTCCAAAACCCCGCCGACCAAAGCAAGAGGGGCCTTTGATCTCTTTCAATCAGCATCCTGAGTAAGCTTACCTTTCAAATTCGATTTTCTATTCTTTAAGAATGAAATTCTAGTGACATAGTCGCTGACGATGCCTTCCAGCTCCTATCTAATTGTGCCATATGGAAACACAAATGCAAAGCCAATGAAGGGTTCAGTCAAGAAATGGGTCAAATGGATGCGGATAATTCAATTGGTGCTGAGATGTTTCGAGATCTTATGTTCCTCTGGGTTACTAGTTATGATGATCTTGATTCGAGGCGTTGATCCTGCCACCGGCTGGATTATGAGGATTGTACCCGGAATTGCGATTCTCCATACCGTTTATGGTATTTATCATCTGGGACGAAAGCCATCAGGAAGAACACCTGCCTCCTCTGCATCATATATGCTATTCTCTGCGTTCTTCGATGTCTCCATCATACCTTTCTACGCCTTCAGTGCGCTAGTCGCTAGGACGAGAGAAGTTGGATGGAATACCATCTTGCCAAACCAAGATCTTATGCCCACTTTCTCAACAGTGGTGTTCTACTTAGCAGCCTTTGGTGGAGGTCTATTCCTGGTTTCTTTGAGCATATCAATCTATCTCGCCGTTACCTTCCGCAAGATCACCAAACTTCCACCGGACATGAACCCCTTAGAAGACAATCTCACCTCCCGCCACAAACGCAACAAATCTTCTATATCTATGGCCACCACCATGTCAGAGAAGCGTCTCTCCGCCCCACTAGAAAGCAAGCGCAGCTCTGGAGCCGCCTACGAAGAACTCTCCCGACCACCAACCATCCCCTTCCTCCACACACGTACTGGATCCACCGATTCTATCTCAACCTACAAATCCACACCCCCACCATCCCGCGACTCCCGCCTCGACCTCCCCAGCAGACAATACCAATATGGGCCATCTCCTTCCTCCGCACGCTCCTCAATCGTCGACCTCAAACGCAGCTCGTACGGGCCCTCCACACCTCCCAAACGAGCCTCTTACACCGAAATCCCGCTCTCTGAAACCAGCTCACAGCGCTCCTCCCGCCCAGTAGGCAAAATACCCGAGGCATGGTACACCGCTGAATCCCTCCCCGCCAACAACCGTTCCCGCTCTTCCTCCCCAAAGAAAGGCTACCAACCCCTCCAACGGCACGATCCCTCTGAAGATATCTCCTCCTTCAACCACCCCAACCCTCTTGAAGCAAACCCACCTACACCCCGCCACGACCGCTTCTCGATGCGCGATTCTCCTCTTTCGGAAATTATTAATAGTCGTGCGAGCGGAGATATTGCTGATATGTCGAGGGAAATATTGCCGAATCCTATGAGGGAGAACTTTAAGTCGAAGCATTATGGTGAGTTGAAGCCTGGTACGCCACCTATTATGCTTGGGGGTAGCAATAATAGACAGGTATCTTCTGGGAATGATTTTATCAACAATGGGGGCTTCAAGGTGGGAAGGAGGGAAGTGAGTGGGAAGGTAGCGGAAGAAGGACGAGTTGGTGGTGATGGGAAAGGATGGGGTCCACGATTTAGGAAGATCAGTGGACTTGGACGCGAACAGTGATGTTTGGAGTTTGGATAAATATTTTGTGGCGTATATCGGTGTGGAAGCAAATGGACTATGCTAGGTTTTTTGGGTATCTTGGCTGTTCTATACAAATATTGACTGGAAATGAGAAAGTGATGCCTGCAATAAAAAAGCCGTATACCCAAAACTTATGGTGAAGCCGAGCCACCTCTACTCTGTCTAACATAGAAAGCCCAATCAGTTTCGCCAGTATCTTCGCCTTCTGGACCATCCCCCTCTTTCCAGCCCAGTTGATCCCAAACTCCTAACCCACATAGATGTCTCATAGTTGGTCGACCGTGGGGACAATTCCACGGTTTATCGAGCTCGCCAAGGTGCGAAACTAGTTTTCCCATTTGCGGTTTCGTTAACGTTTTGCCAATCATGACGCTACTCCGACAAGCTCTCATAGCGAACATTTTCCTAACCTTCGAAGGGCGAGGGACGGTGCCTGGAGGTTGCTCAATTAGAAGCGCCAGTAATTCGTCAAGATCCGTGACAGTAAATGTGGTTTCTCGACTCAATGGTAGACTGACGAGTTGACATCGTTGACCAACAGGCACTTCGCCCGACTGGTCGACTGTCACAACGAAGCCATTAGTCTCTAGAGCGGGAAGATTCTCCATCACAATTTCTTCCTCCATGGCAGTCAGCTCAAGTGTTTTAGGGTAGACTAGTCTCTGAGACTGGACAATCGTCGTAGCCTGTAAGCGTTCGAAGTTATATTTCTCGTCCGAGGCATGCTGATCTATAATAAATAGTTCGTCTCCAGTAGGAACGTCGCCTTCCGTTTCAGGTTCCGCTGCACGAGATGCAAGTATGAACCCAAGATTAAACTGACCAATGATCTTCATTTTCGCGAAATCAGACTTAGAAATAGTCAAGGAGAGCTTCTCTTCGGCTCCCTCTGAATCCAAGGCTTCATCTTGAGTATTTACGGCCGTTGACTGATCGTAAGCCAAGCTTTCATCGAGCGATTGAATCTGTTCAGCAATCTTCAGCATATTTGTGTCTAAAACCTGCACAAGATTAAGAGTTGCGTCCTTTTTCTTCGAGCCTCCCTTCAGCAGGGCTTTGGCTCGTAAAAAATTTTCCTGCGATGGCTGAGCGGCACCTTCTTCTGCTGCTTTTATCATCTCTTGAACTTTGGCGTCCTCTCTGACTTTCTTCTCGTCGTCATCAATATATTCGCCATCAGAGTTAACATCCTGATCGCGCTGCGAAGTGCCAGGCTCCTCCTCTGCGTCCGCCTGTGTTGCTATGGTCCCATCGGCCTTTGCTTCGGCGGCTAATTCTGCATCTTCAGACTGATCTCGACCTTCTGATAGCTGAGGAGAGCGGGGCTCATCTTGAGTCTCGGATTCAGCGTCCTCCTCGTTTGACGCAGGCTGTGGTGCCGTACCTGGTGCCGCAAAGCGTTGGCTAAGTCGGTTACCAAATGATGGCAATTGAGAGGCGGAGACCTTGGATGGTCTCATGTGGCGAGCCGTGCTAGAGACACTGTCGAGTCGTGGTCTCTTGGGCCAAGGTCTTCCAATTGGACTAGTCACAATGTGATCCCCAATAGTAATCGTAGCCACAGCTGCAGGAGCCCGCTGAGACCGTGCGCTACTGGAGAATGTATTTGAGACGGCCGAAGATAGTTTAGAAGGTGTTCGGAGAGCAGGAATTGGAGATTCAAGCCTTTCCAAGTTAGATATATGCTCATCGGTGTTCTCTTCATGAGGTTCAGCAACCTCACCACTGACATCGGGATTAGGCGAAACCTGCTCATCAGGCGATGGGGTATGGGAAGCTTGGCTGGTGGGAACAGAACCACCTGGGTCCTCGGAGGAGTGGCGCGAATTCTCCCGCTGCTCACTTTCTCTCCTGAGTTTCTTAACGAGAGCTGTTTTATCCTTAGATAGACCTTCCGAAGCTTCATTAGCAGCCTCCCTAGGAGCCGTAGGCTCTTGAGTCTTCTGTTTTGCACGACTCTCGACCTTTCTTCCAACCCAATCAGAGATCAGACCGACTGCTTCCCGATCGCGACTCATTGAGTCTCTGGAGACAGTACTAGCCTTGGATTTCGAACTACGTGACTTTTGAGAGTCTTTCTCTTCACTGCATTCTCTTCTGGATGTCCTAGAGTCGTCTTCAGATGCATCTACGTCCGTTGATTCGGCTGGAGCAATTATGGTTTTAGGAGTTTTGGGCGTCTGTGCTCGAGCACTATTCTCCCGACTGATTGTCAACTGCTTGAAAGAGAGCTGCTTTTGTGCAGGTAGTTGCGAAATAGGGACAGTGTAATCTTGAGACTCGAATAGTGCTGTCAAAGATGTCTTGAGATTCTCCAGCATGCGTGCTTGATCATGAAGTAGAATAGTCCGCTTGTCAGGACTGACATTAACATCGTATAAATGAGTATCTAATTCGATATTTGCAAATATGAAGGGCGATTGTGAAGCATTGTATGACTTGTAAACTTCGTTGAACGCTTTCGCTACTTGCGGAAGTCCACAAGGCCTTGCATTGACGAAAAACATTTGCCTATCTGGAGTCTGACGCCCTTCACCAGAGGCTGGACGTGAGATATGACCAACTATGCGGATATCTTTCTTTCCGCCATCTTCTTGAGTGCTCCACCGTTGGCTAGGTGCACTGGTTGGCTCTAATTCCAGATTCAAATCCAGAGGAACTAGAGCTGTGAGTGTCTTGGCACCAAAAACATTCACGATGTTCTCCCTAGTTGTCTGGTTACCTTTGGTTGAGAATAAGGCTGTCTTCTTCCCTTTGGTATGCTGCTGCGTGACCGAGAACTTTATGCCAGTCTGAATGCAGGCGTATTGCCCCAAAACTCCCACAACTCGGTTCCATTCCCTCTTGATGTTCCGCTCTAATTCCCTTCTCCTGACAGGGAGGTTATTGAACAGATCTTCTACCAATACCGTGGTGCCCTTCTGCGCCGCTACAATGCCTGTCCCTTTCAAAGCTCCAGAGGTTTCGAATTCGAGCTTCGTACCCTTCGGTGCATCCTCAGCCATGCACGTTATAATGGAGAATTTAGAAAGCGCACAGAGTGAAGACAAGGCCTCTCCCCGAAAGCCGAAAGTTTGAAGAGTTGTAAGGTCGGCATAGGTAGAGAGTTTGGACGTATAATGCTTGAGGGCAATCGTATCGTAGTTATGCGGGGATATTCCGTCGCCATTGTCTTGCACTTCGATGGTATCAAGCCCTTGGTTCTTGAAGCGCACGTCTAGTTAGGGTTAGTATCTGGTCATCATATCGAGTTGCTGGGGCACCTTACCTATGCTTGTCGCACCTGCATCGAGGCTGTTCTCCACCAGCTCCTTGACAACGGAACACAAATCGACAATGACCTGACCGGACTGGATCTGATGTACCTAAGCAGCAATATTAGAGCATGTATCATCAGACTGTCCAACAAACTCACTGTCCGGCCTTCTATGGGCTTTATGGTGGCCATGTCATTTTGCTTGGGAGAAGCATTGTCTGGCGAACGCGACTTTTGAAGGGTTTCGCGTCAAACGTCACTTCCTCGACCCCGCAACCACGCCCAAAATATTTTTGAAGGCCATTTCACAATATACTAGCAAGCGCAAGTCCCAGGAAAGAGTCAATTTACAATAGGACCACTTATCCAGCTTTATCTCCCATTGAGTTGTGTTTGAAGTTCAATCATTCCTCATAATGGGATGGTTCTGTCTAAACTTCGAATCTTCAAGGCTGGAGCAGGTCAAGCTAGAACAGCACCCTGGCAAATCGATTTACCGTACTAGTATACGTTAAGGATAACTTCTCTATATCTCCTTTAATACTTTCTCCAGCACTGTCGCCACGCCAAGGACCTTCTCTTCTTCCATTCTTCGGCCAACAATCTGCACGGTCACTGGTAATCCTTTATACATCTCAGGCTCATATATGCTCCTGATATATCCATCCAACTCACCCTTTACGTCTGGAATCTCTCCATTGTCTGAGTCTAGTCTGTTTCCCTTGTCGGCCTTATGACTCTCGGGATCGACAAAACCCACAGGGACAGTACATGCTGAAAAGTCAAGTACATTGACTGTTCCTGTATACCCTAAATACCTGCCTCTCGCATAGTGGCCATGTCTCGGCGCAACTGCCGGATTTACGGGAGTTATATAAGCATCCATGACACTCTCAGAAGTACCTATTTTTGAGGTCTCTTTCCACTGTTCTAATATAGCAGCTTGGAAAGAAAGTCTTTCCCATGCTAAAGACCACGACTCAAGCAGCGTAAGTGGGGCTGCGGCATCAAGAGACTTTGTAATGAGATTTTGAGGCGGCTCGCCCGACAATGCCCTTGTTCGATCGATGTCTCCGGTAGCATCAGAAGAGAAGACCCTCAGCAGAATGGACAACGCTGACTTCTGGTCAATTATCCATGGAATCAATTCATGCCCTGCTTCACTTAATTTTGCCTCCACCTTCTTCATTGCCCAGCGGACTGGCGGCTGTGGTAGGATTTGCTCATCCCAATGCATAATTCCTATCTTCAATTTCTTGCCGGAAACAATTGTGTCGAACATTCCATCTCGCCAAGGTATCTGCTGACACTTTGGATCCGTTAACCACGGCTCAGCAGACAAGACTGTCTTTGTGAATAAAGTTAAGGATGCAGGGGAATGTGACATTGGCCCAACCACAGATGGAATGGTTTCTTGCCCTTCCATACTATTGAGGATATTGTGGTAGGGAATTCGACCAGATGATGGCCGTAGACCCCAGAGGCCTTGGTAGGCTGAAGGACTATTAGAGAATGAGTTTGGGAGACTTTCAATGTTTATGAAGTATGGTCTTGTCTACCTTCTGATAGATCCCCCAAGATCTGATCCTATGCCCATTGGACTTGCGTTGAAGCCTATCAGTGCACCCTCTCCTCCACTCGAGCCTCCACACGAGAACGAACTATAGGTAAATTAGTATGGGTTTTTCTTGGATCCTCCAAGAGCTGATGAGCCAACGAGCTCTGAAGGCATATTTCAAGAGCTCGACTCCCCATATATTACGAAATCAAGGGGAAATTAGTACTTACCGATTGAAAGGGTTACTGGTTGTTCCGATTATGCTGATAAATATATCAGCATTGATATTCACTCGAAAATTTGGTCCCTAACTTGTTCATAGTCTCTCCCCACATGCAGCCCATACTCAAATTAGTCTTCACAAAGACAACCGCACCTGCATTTTGCAAAATCTCAACAAGCAGACTGTCTTTGGTGTCCTTCTTGCCCAGATTTGCAACAAATCCACAAGTCGTATCTGTACCAATCACACGGCACTGATCTTTAACAGAAAAGGGAAGTCCATGCAGCGGTCCAATGGTCTTTCCTCCGCATGTCTTGAAGAACTCGTCTAGCTTTTTTGCTCTTGCGAGAGCTGCTTCATATGGAAATTCCAAGCAGCAATTTAAAAGCTAGTGAGCGATGACGGATCGATGTAAAAACGCATTAAGAACTTCAACACTAGAGTATTTCCCAGAGGCAATGGATGATATGATATCAGGTGCGTCAAGAGACGTAATGGCAAGCTCTTGCGGAGATAAAAGCGTTTCGGGGATGCCCTGGACTGATTTGGTATCTGTCAACGAGTGGGACAGAGCAGAGTGTATGAATTCTTTTGGGACTGAGCAAAATATATTATTCCTCTTCTCCAAGGCTCGTTGTTCCCACGACATGTCGGCACTAATAATTGTCATTTTGTCTAAGCATCAAATTCGACTTCATCAGACTACCAACTCCGAAGGGAACGGGTAGATGACTTTCTTTTGTATTCAGACTGTTCAGGATTAACTTCATAGATAAGCGCGCTTGCTAGTCAAATTAAATTCATGGGGTGGATCAGGTCAAATAATTGTCAGCATTAACATCCAAGAGTGGGGTACAAAATAGCCATCTAAAACAGGAGGCGACATCTACGTACCATTTTTGGATCTTTCATTCACAATACCCTAACCCGATTACCCGCCATCCGTCTTGGCATCAAAGTGGGAGCGTGGATTAAAAATCTAGTGGAACACAAAATTTCAAACTCTCATCCCTTTTGACATATTGAATCAAGATGGCCAGGCCAATATCAATGGAGCAATTGGCCAAGGTGGCACAGCTGATCCCGGATATCATATCTTTCTCCAGTTTTGCTTCTTATCTTTAGATACCATGCTTATCCAAGTGGATCTCCCAATGTCTTGGAAGCTCGCAAGAGTGGTATAGTGCGGATGGCATCTTTTTTAATATATAGAAACTCTTCATGTCACAAGTTTCTACCAGCTGGTTTCATTCATTGTTCTACTTATACATATCAGCTTTTCTCGGCCATTCAGAGTCAATCATGGACGAAGAAAAGCAACTTGCTGTTGGGAATCTCAAATCTGGACCGAAAGTTGGCCCGATGGCGCTCAGAACTGGACCATTGAACATTTGCGAAAATATCATACTTGTTTACTCGTCTGGGTCGACCGACTTTGCATCTATGTTGATCGACACCGAACTAAATACCGCGGAAAGTTGAGGTTCAGACCTCTGTTTTCTGAGGGGCTTCGTTTTGTGCTTCTCTAGAAAGAAAAAGTCCCCAACAATTATATCACTCACTTATACATTTATCGCAAAACGAATATCTTTACAAAAACAAGAGCAAAATCATGAGACTTCCCACGCCAACCGCTATCATTTTTAACCAGTATATGATATCTTTGATCGTATAAGTCACGTGATTCAACCTCGGTTTCACTATTCAATCTCCCATCCTTCATCGTGAATTGGAGCTCTTAGCAGGCTCGGAGAGTGGTTGTTTTTGAGATTGCATCCCTTATCGTGTTTCCACGCGGGCTGGGTGTTGAAGATTTGTACTCAGTGTCCGGATTGACTGCCACGCGGCTCACGCACTAACCGGACTCGCACAGCGCCCCGGTCTGCGAACCAGGAGCAGCTCCGCCAGCTTGGTACTACCACATTATATATCTCATAGTGACTTTTGCTTTTACTCTGAGAAATCCCGGACCTCATTATCAAGGGTGGCATTTTGGACTGCGACTACTGGCTACGTACCCCGCTGCATTCCCAGAAACGTCTCCGAGAACTCGATGAGGACCATACGACGCTCGATTTCGTGGGATTTCAAGTCTTGTAATTGGCCCAGATACCCAGCCATTCCGCAGTTCCTCTGGTAAAGAGGTCCAGGATTCTCGGAGTTTAAAAGCGTGAGTATACTCGTCCAATCTTGAGTCGCCATGTTGCGCAAATTATTCTCGGTAGCAAGCCTTATGTGTGGTAAGCCTTACTCCCTTGCGCTGGGCGGCTGCAGAAGATTCCGTAGTGGCGCTGCTAGACACGATATATGCACAGCCTCCTCAGGCAATGCCATTAAGTAGTTAGGCATCCCCATACTAGGTAGATTCGGGTAGCCTGGTGAGTTGCCACTGATATCTAACCGAGTGCACGTAGATATATCATGGTATTGTGTTTTGGTTGCCCCTTTCTCGCTTTCCATGCGCTGTACTTCTCCACTGACTACAGATGAGTCCTCGCCTTCTTCAAAATGAACTCGAATATCAAAGGTGCATTGGTATCCGCGACTCAGGAGACTACCCTGACACTCGCCAACTTGAACTTTGATTTCTATCTCTACAAAGTTGAAGCACTGAAAGAATACCAGGGTCTCGGGAAGACCTTGTCTAAACATCGTCGCGAAGCAGCTGAGATTGGCAGTGAGCATATTTTTGCCAGGAAACTCGGCGCTCTCTTCACCCAAGTACTACCATCAACGCCACACCTAGTTAGTGCATACGGCTTGCGTGCATCTGAAATCGCGAAGCTGCCTGCCGTAAATCCGCAGGGATCCAGAGACGATGGCATCTTCAAAGATTGGATTGGAGCTGATGCAACAACGATCTGGGCCGCTGCTACATCCGGACCAGGAGCGATTGCAGTCCACTTGCTTGCATGCATGTTGGCGAGGTTATGGCCAGCTTCAGAAGCTACAGCTATCTGGGACGAGGTAATCGAAGGTCGGAAGCGAGAATTATTGGCTATGGACCCTATGGAGCCCCTGAGTGTTGCCACAGCGTCCGCGGCTCAGATTGAGATCACTCGAGAGCAGATGTCAGATTGGGATGCCAGTGCTCGTGCTTGGTTAAGTGTTGCTGATGTGGCCAAAAAGCGCGAACAAACACAACTAATGCTACTAATCAAGGACTCTGTACTACCTGTCAACTAAACGATGAACGTATACAGCAGCGTTTTGGATGCATGGAAATCCGCTATGTCGACAGTAGACAAGATTATCCAAGGAATGCCACATAGCATACAGGACGGTGCGGTACTTCTCGGTCTTGCCTCTTGGCATCTGTATCCTGATATGTATGTCCTGAAAGCAAGTTGTCCCAAGGTCTCCCTGGCAGATCCATTGGTCTCCTCCAATGGTGTTGTTACTTTAGGCATTTCAAGCCACTCTCCCGACAATGCAAATGGTGTGTATTGGTCACTGCCACTAGCATATCTCAGGTATTATGGGCGACCCCGTCTCCTCAACCAGCACTATTGGAGAGAACACCACCAGACTCAATCTTCTGGACTTCTTCATGGTTGTGATAGGCGCAGTGTTTTCTGGGTGGGGAAAACATGGAGAAAATTTGCAACAGGCTTCGAAATTGGTGGTTGCAATGTCTGACTTGCTTCTCCGTACCAAGTCCAATGGGCTTAAAGGGTCAACTCCATGGCCGCAATTCCTTTCAGAAGCCGCTGAAGAGTATCTGTCATCTCGGGGGACGCACAGGGAATATCTTGAAAGCTTAATCGCTCGAGGGAAAAGGCGACACGGAGGATTTTTGGCCGGCCCTTCCGACCATCCTGGTCCAATGTTTGGACTTCCTCACGTTAGAATTATTCTGCTATTGATCAGTGATGTCGAGAAAAGGGTTTCAGCCTTGAGACTCATTGCAAAGACACTCAACGCCCGGCCCGATTCACTTTTGATTCGATATCGGCAGCTTAAGAAGTCCAACGTCATGATATCGGTACAGGAGTCCACGGACTTTGATGACGCGATGTTTGTCCATACTCAAGATGGCGATACCACGATTCACATTCAGGACAACAAATCCCATGAGAGTTAGGAAACTCAATCTGAACAACAAATAAGTGAGCAATATGAATGGTGTTTCGCAACTGCTCTGAAGACTGGCCACAACCCCAAGAAGAGGAAGCAAGATCCCGAGAAGGATCTAACCGGTTACACCCGTTGGACTCCTGTTTCGCATCCTTCTTTGTTACCTCTCCACGAAAATTGCGAGAGCTTCCAGGACTTGTCTATGGTGGAAGTTCTTGAACATACTGCTCAGAGTTTCACATGGAAGACGGAATCATCATACTTCATGTCCACACGTCAATCACTTGGCCAAAGTCACTTATACGAATGCGTGCTGGGGGATCCTGCAGAAGCCGCTATCTTCAGAAGATCTGATGAGCTTGTGTCAGGGTCAGAGGATATCGATCCTGAGATCCTGACTAAGATATTGGAAGCTGGCTGGATTGACAGAGATCTGTTGGCTCAGCACATTGATGACCTTGGAAAGAAACCCTTATCGGGGGCCTGTTCGACCTATACGAGAACTCTTCGGGCTCTAGCGGCGGCTGCAACTGCTTACAAACTTATGCCTAGCGCAACGATCGTCGCAAGTATCTTTTCGCGGCCTCTTCATGATGCTCGGTGGATTCCTCGTAAAGGAAAAAAAGACAGGGAAACTGCCCAGCATGAGCCTGCGATAGTGGCACCGTCGTCGCTGGTGTTTGGAAGCACTATTGACCCTAGGCTCATTTACAAACCAGAGATCAATACCGAAGAGACTTCCCCAAGCGAAAATGATGTACAAGGCATTTCTAGCGAATTAACGACATATACTCTAAGTCGAGAACAAACATTCGCTTGCATTGCTATGTTTGAGAACAGGAATGTTAATCTGGATCCTGGCTCTCTACAACAGGTTATGGCCCTTTCGACTGGCAACTCTATATATATAGCGATGCCGCTTGCTTGTGATCCGTTTGAGTGCCCACTTGGATACGAAATGAAACGTATTGTTGGCAACATTGGCCGTCCTGGAATTAGCCTTATGATACCACCAACTGCCCCCAAAGTCCGGAAGGTCGATGAGACTAGTTGGAGCCATACCCCACACGCTCGATTTGACGGCAGATTTGAAGACTCTTTCCAGCGAACGTCCATGCATTTGTCATTTACTCGGTATAAGCTTCCTGTCAGTTTAAACTCCCACGGCGATCAGGCCGTGGAGGCGAATTTTGTTGAGACACTTGTATCCGTCTATGATCGCGAAGATTGGGTAGCAGACTTGAACGTGCTGGGTGCTTTGCAGGCACCATGTCTTAAACGCTTGGACAGATCCGGAGAGACCAAGTGTCGGCATAAGGTACGGTCCCGGTCACCGTTTGCTCTCACGTCTATCGATTCGTGGCACGAATATTTGGACCGACCAATCGACCCAGCCATCTTTCGTGCGAACAACAATTGGCATGCCAGGCTATCTGTGACAGCTCTCCATGCTATGCGTGGTCAGAAAACAGTCTTGTTTCGTGACGAGAAAGCGATATGCTGGCCTTGTATCGCGAATACATACAAGGACTCCAACGATATTTCGCTCTGTGTACATGATACCGGTGGGGATGTTCCATTATTCATCTGTTGATTGGAGAGCTGCATAAAATACCTAGACCTTCAAGCGTAAGAGGTGCATTCGTTATGGCTGGCTACAGGATGAGGTACTCAGATAACTGGTAAATTTTTTGAGGATGGCGGTGCTTCAATAGGACAACCATTCCGGTATATCAATGACTACGAATAACGGTATAGTATTTGCAGCCCCAAACCATGTGCTTTTCAACACAGTAATGAATAAAGAGGGCAGGCCTACCGTCTCTGACATTACTCGGACAAATGGCAAATCAAAAGTGCGGCTGCAAGATTTTTTGTGCGGGCTGAGAAAGCAAGAACAATAGAGATTCAAGTTTGCGAGCAGGTCGAGTTAACTACGAGGATGGAGAGGTCAAAAGAAGAGGGGAGGGAACAGGGAACGCTGGCCCTAGAACGAGCTAGTGATTTGATAAAACTGCCATTGTCCCTTATTGAGCTCCACATTGCCACAATGATACAAGGTAGGCCTCTGAAAGCGAGTGTGTGATAGCTCCTTCATACGAGTAGAGTATGGAAAGATTATAAGACTTAGAGAAGGATGGGCAATAGAGGAGAGAGATAGAAAGATCGTAAGAGAGAAGGATTAGTAGCAGAGGGAGGATCCCAAAAAGGCTCCGAGACCCGTGAGCCGGGGGACAGCTGACAGTGGCAGTGCAAATAAGATTACATCAAGCCTTTTGAAGTGTGCCTTCTAGCCTGAGGCTGCTGAGCACTAGTTTCAAGCACGTCTCACTAGTAGACCTTATATCTGGCCTGATGCGCACGTAGTTCACGCTGTACAGTTGACAATATACTTTATTTACCCTAATTGAGTTCTCTGTACGACCCTGAGATCCTGTTGCTTGTATTGATGATACCACTCATCCGATTGGCTGGATATCGTGAAATCCAACAAAGGCACTGCCCTCTGCCCTAACTATAATACGTGGCTCGGTGACATGAAGGGAATACCTATGCGCTATCATCATAGATATCGAGAGCGGGTTTGTTTGTGATAAGGATGTAGAAAAGAACGAGAGGAAGGAAGTCACGAACTTGACGCGCGAAAGAGGACTACAAGTAGCGAGAACAAGTCTTGGCGAGCCTAAGGATCTGCCGGGAGTGTTTGTTCACCAGTATCGATCGGATCTGCATCAACCAGGCAGATCTTGCCCAGCGCACATCGCAGGTCAATATCATAGGCAAGATCTACAGTAGCACCGCCTAGGCGGTCAGCTGACTCGGCCCAGGACTTAAAAACCGGCCAGGTCCTGATACAGCAGCAAGGGGTATGCAATAACAGCATCTTGCGCCATATCTGCACGAATTTTGTTTAGACCAGAGCAAGTGAAAATACTGTTATTGACGCTATTTCAAGAGTCGGCCCTCGCGCTATAGAACTGTCTTAACAAACCAACGTACTGGACTCGAATACAGATTACCCAAGAAGCCTTTCTTGGGTCTAGAGAAGCACTAGGCGTTAAAGGACTCAACAATTTATAGTGCCTTTTTTATATCATTAAAGTAGAATAGTTGTGTATATATTTAAAAGTAAATTCTTACAGTATTAAAATTAAATAGGTGCTTAGCAAATTAAAATCGTACACAATAATATTGAATTGTAAGGCTAAATAATCTAGTCATGTAAAACAAGACTAGAGAGGGTCTAAATCCGCTCTAGTGAAGACCTTTGTAGGTTTGATAAAGAAGTGAGAACGGATACTATTACGATATTTTAATAAATTCAAAAAGGTGGTATTAAGGTTAAATTACTATTTATATAAGGTTTAGTATAGGACTTGAATTTGGTTTCTAAAAAATTTTTTGAATAAAAAAGCCAGAATAGATTTCTTGCTGCGCTGACTTTCCTAGGAAACTATAACCGAGTTATAAGGGTACCAAAACGGATCCCTATCTATAATTCTCAGGCTGACTCAATGAGTGCTCAGGATACCTAGGCAGCACTTAGGAACACTTACGCTTGGCTTAGGTTAGAGCAGCGATTGCTCAGGTCTAAAGACGAAAAGGGACTTTACTAGTAGTGGGCTCACTTGTCGTCTGAGATTATGATGGTAATCTCAGACGACGATTCTGCAAATTCGCCTCTAACGCGGTTATTTAGTGTCGCCGCTCTACTCAAGTTGCTCAATCACGCTCCTTCTCTCCCTTTTAGTAATTGATTATAATCTATTTACTATTCGATTCTACCGTGCGAAAGTTGTCAACTCTACAAGACTGTGTTCAGGGGGACCTAGTCGATGTTCAACTGTTCACCAATAGCTTTCTTTACTAGTACACTATTCACTTGCGCATTCTCACATTACCTTCTGTCTTGTCTTTGCGCTGAGTACAACGCGTCCCACACGCGACCACAGCCACCCCCAAAACACGATCCTGAGTCTTTGTTGCACATCGCAACTTTGAACCAGCTCAACAATAAATGTAAATCGCCTTAATCTATTGATTTTTTGCTAACAATTAAACATGATCAAGGTCAGTCATTGCATCAGCAAACTTTTTGAGCATCAAAATCGAATATCTAGCGGGGACAGATTAGTGCCCTAATTGACAACATCAATAGATAAGAGAAGCTGGACGAGTCCCAGAGTTCAATCAAGCTTGCCACGTTATTTTACGACTCACTAATCGAGAGAAGGACGGTTGACTCGAAGAATGCGAGTAGGAAGGGCGTGGAACCAAGTAGAAAACGAGACAAGAACGCAGTGAAAGCAAGGACAGCAGAGGAGGGACAGAGAGCAGGTAAACAGCAAGAACGGGTCGTATTATATTGGGAGGCAATTGGTAGACCAGTTTATCAGAGTTGCATTTGATATTTATAGCAAATCTTGCTATAAGAGAGAGAATACATTTTCGCTGAGATCACAACAGACGAACAGCGAGGGAACGCGCCCGATGTCTTTTGCTCAAATACCCATGCGGTCGGCCACAGTTGGCGGCTACACCGTCAACTAAAGTGCCCTTTACTCATAGACTTTTGCTCTGTTCAGGCAGCTGGAAAGTTATAGAGGACGGCAAACTATCAATGCTAGTTCTTTTAGATAGTAAGATCTTAGGTTGGATTGTGGCTGATGCGTCCCAAAGTAGCATGGGTGTCTACGAAGTATAAAGACTTGCACTCTTCTCTATTCCACCATCTTTTCTTACATCTAGTAAATACCTTTCAATGAATGCTGCAATTAGATAAAGTCAAATCTGTTCTTCTGGCACTTGCAGTATTCGTACAGACAACATCCTTAATAACCTAAACTTAGGCTTGACACCCTCCAAGCACAGGATCCAGCTCGAGCGCAGCACGCAAGAGGCACCTACGCCACAACTTGTGGAGCAGGTATTTCTTCCAAATCTTGAATTCAGTTGTGTCAGTGTTGCATGTAGCTTTCAACCTCGTCTACTAATCACAAATTCTTTGAGCATTAGTTCCTTGGCAGCACATTCATCCTCACAGTTCTCAACGCCCGCGAACCACTGTTTCCAGGCGTACTATCGACCACTGGTACGTGCAGGCACATACTATTAAACCTTTGCACATCCGCTACACATAGTTCCCAGCACTACCTGCACACTAAATCATGCCCTTTATCGTTTTCACTCAAATTTTAGGTTGGTCTAATTATTTGAACTCTGCTAACTTGTGCAATGGTCCAACAGACACCAATTCTCGATCCTCGGCCCGCCGCGAATCATCTCATAGCTTTCAATTAGGTGCTTCTCTCCCCTTTTATCACTAGACATAAGTCTTCTCGATAACGCTACCTCGCTATTGGCCATGCTTCCAACAATGTTTCCTGCGACAACGCTTTGGGAGAGACTTAGACAGCGTGAACGAAAAGTAAGGCCACTTACGTTGGTGTATATTACGTACATATCCGCCTGCTTGAGTGGACTTGGAGGAGTTATGATGTACAGCGAACAGCGCGCGTCGCAAGCCCTGGTTCACAATGTCGAAATCCTTTACTCCGTGTAAGTTTATCAACTTCAGGCAGGAAACACCTTCTAACACATCGGGATAGGTCTTCAATTATCTGGATACTTGCTTTCTTGATATACTGGAGGTGCGGAACGCCCAGCACATTCAGCGCTTGGAACCAGGCTTGGTAGGTTCAGTCAGCTTGTACACACAATACGTGATTTAATAACATTAAATCAGGTTTAGAATCTTGTGTATGGCGCTTGTTGTTCTATGCGCATACTCTACTGGACTAATGGCGGTTATACCATTCTTTGCTCCAATAATTCAAGCGTCGGTAGGCGTTATGCAGCGGCTATTTATTATCTTCGGGCATTACACCCCCACGTCCGAACCTTTGGAATTGAGCTGAAGCCTGCCTCTCGGCGAACTGGTAAGCACACCCACCCAGTAGAGAGAGATACATTTGTAACACACTGATGACAGCGGTACCTAGTTGTCCAACTTCTTCCGCCAAGTTTTATGGTTTATCTTACTGGATACTTCCCAACCTTCTTCAGCACCCACTGCAGCTACAGTATCACCCACAGGGCTAGGTAAGGTAGCCCATCGCCTCAGAAATGCCCACCAAACCCGCCGGCATCAAACCATCACAGTCCCGCCCGGCGCATAGCATTCGGTGACGATGCTAACCAAGATCGCACGCGCATTCCCAAGGAGCCACGCAAATATAATCTCCAGGAAAACCTTCGCGGCTGATTCATTCTGCTGGCTAACCTTACATTCCCTTTGAATCGCCGATTCGTAACATAGACTTATGTTACATGCAGGCTGTTTTGACCTCTCTTCTACGTCAAGTGGTGGGGTTTTTAGGGCATTCTCGCGGTTGCAATCGTCGGGAACTGCTCCCAAAACCCCCTCTAGACCCCGTGTATTATTATAAAAATTAGAGTTGCAATTGGGATTTGGTATGTTGGATTGGGTAGTTAACAAGCCAAATTTACTTTCAGCTTGCTGCATCCCTTCTGTGTTGATTGTCAATCTGTGTGAGAATTAAGCACGCGATGCTAATAAGGGACCAGAATCGGCTCCGCAGGGACTCTTGATAAGTGTGATAGGGGAGCGAGAACGGACACAGGCACGACATCCTTATAGGCTCAAAGAGGTGGCTGCATAAATAACATGGAAATTGTAGCCGATCCGTGAAGGGGGCCAGAATAGGATCCCCTGAGCATAGTGCAGTTGAGTTCTCAAGACTCATAGCTCAGCTCAAGTTAGAACAGCGACTGCTCAGGTCCAAAGACGGAAATGGATTTGGTGAATTCAATTGTCGTCTGAAATTATATCGATAATAAGGATCTGTCAGTACTATAGTTTTGAAAACTATTGTAGATTTTTTAGTTACCACAGATTTCAAAAATCTACAATAGTTTAAATATATCTAGTATCTGATAGTAAAGTAGTTTAGATATTTTATATTTTTTCTAATCTTATAATAATTCAAGATTTTATTATATATTATATCTATATAAATTATTAATAAAATAATTTAATTCTATAATAGATTCTTATTGTTACGGACTCGTCGTCCCACTGCGGCTAGTCCGATTATGTAAGGTTTCATAGTTTTCAGCTTTTCGACTGTCGTCGTAGAACCTTCTTCTGTACCTATTATTCTAAGAATAGAGTCTAC
>Ga0182030_10010223_pt1 | contig 19103 bp, 17 predicted proteins | sample 812S3MmetaG_FD_121299 | JGI IMG/M metagenome (GOLD analysis project Ga0182030, IMG submission 121299) | Permafrost microbial communities from Stordalen Mire, Sweden - 812S3M metaG (Illumina Assembly) | ecosystem: Environmental > Terrestrial > Soil > Wetlands > Permafrost | place: Sweden... | reverse complement strand
TGCCGTTGCAGATGGTGGAAAATCGTCGTCAGGTCGGACATGAAGAACAGACGCTCTGCGTCCCTTCACGTTCAAACAATTCAAAAATAATCCCCAACAAATCCAGGTTTTGAAAGAGCCTCACTAGTATACCAATTTGGCGAACTTGTTTATGCTGACTGGCAACTATTATACCAAATTGGCGAACTTGTTCGACAAAATGACGAACCGGTTCACTCCAAAGCCGAACCGACGCGGCCGGAAGGTGAATGGATTCGGTGACGGGACGAACCGGTTCGGTCCCGAAGGCAGCGGTTACGGTGTCACCCCAAACCGGAAGCCGACGCCGGCCAACCGCCGGGCGGCGATGAATAAACGGGCGGCGGAGATTTGCATCTGCCCCACCAAAGGGATCAATACCAGCAATCCCGCCACCATTGCCGGCATTCCCGCCACGGCTGCCAGCATTCCCGCGACCATTGCCGGCAATCTCGCGACTGCCGGCGGCAAAAATGTCTCAAAATGTGGTAAAAACGGGGAAAAACACCTCCTATCCATTGGAAATGCTCAAAATGGTGGGCGGAATGAACTTGGCCGAAGCGTGCGCCTGCCTCCATTCGTGGTCGCCGCCTGACGCTGCGCTCGGCGGCGCGGCCGGCGCAGCGCGCCATCCCTACCCACTTGCGATGCAATTGTGCCGCCGGACTTTCTTCCCGCCGATCACACCGCGAACTTCTTCCGCAGCATTTTGATGCTGTCGCTCACGGCTTTGTCCGCGTCCTGCTTGCCTTCCATTTCGAGCGAGACCCAGCCGGTGTAATTGGCGTCGGCCAGAATGCGCGCGATGCGGTCGTAGTCGAGGTCGAGCGTATACCATACGCCGCCGCCGGGATAGGTCTTGGCCTGCACATACACCGTGCGCGGGGCAATCAGCTCGAGCTTGGAATAGGGATTTTCGAGGAAATTGCCGGTGTCCATCAGCGCGCCGAGCCACGGCGACGGAATGGCGTTGAGAATCCGCAACTGGCCTTCGGGCGTGCGCGCGAGGCCCCAGTGATTTTCCAGCGCGAGCACGACGCCGCATTCCTCGGCTTTCGAGAGACAGCGCGTGATGCCGTCAATGACCCACTTGAAACCTTCTTCCTCGGTGTGGCCGGGCAGCATCGGCTCGATGCCGCGGTTTTTCATCAGCACGTCGAAGTCCGGCGTGGTGCCCCAGCGCCCGGTGTTGATGCGCATGGTGGGAATGCCCAGCTCGTAGCAGATCTCAATGCACTTCTTGGTGTGCTCGACATTGTCGTTGAGGACCGCCGGGTCGGGCGTGAGGAAGGTTTGATGCGAGGAAAGGCAGACCGGGGCGACGCCGCAGCGGAAGGCATGGCGCTTGAGCTGGTGCAAATAGGCGCGATGCGCGGAAGTGAGCGGTTCGCGCTCCGGCAATTCCATCTGGCGGTGGAGGATGTCCACGCCAGCCACGCCGAGCGCGCCGAGCTTGTCCATGCAAGTCTCGATGGGCACCTTCGGCCCTTCGAGGTGCCAGTAGGAATAAGTGCAGGCGCCAAGCTGCACGCGCGGCGTGCGCGCCTTGCCGGTCGCGGCGAGTGCGGACGTGGGGACGCTGCCGGCGGCGAGCGCGCTCGCGCCAAGCAGGCCGGCGGTGTTGAGGAAGTTGCGACGGGTGAGTTTCATGGCGTATGCGGATTAAGAATTTTAGGAATGAGGTTCACTGGCGGTTGCATTTTTCGGCGGGTGAAAGAACAGCGCGAGCGCAATCGTCGCCACGAGGCCGCAGATCAACGGCACGAGAAACAAACCGTGAAAGTTCGTGACGCCGTTGTGCGTGAAGATGGTCTGGCCGAGATACGGGCAGATGGAATTCGCCAGCAGGCAGCCGAGGCCGAGAATCATCACGTTAAACAAGCCCTGTGCGCTCGCCCGGGCGTCCTTCGGAAAATGCGCGTCCACGAAGATATACACCGTGGCGAAGAAGAACGCGTAGCACATCCCGTGCAGCGCCTGAATCAGGATGATCAGCGTCTGGTGTTGCGGCAGGAAGGCCCAGACCGCGAACCGCACGGGATAGGCGATGATGCCCACGATCATGGTCGCGCGCCAGCCGAGCCGCTTGAGCGTCGCGCCAAGAATCAGCATGGTGAGCAGCTCGGCGATCTGGCCGATGCTCATCACCGGCATGATCCAGTTGCCGGGAATGCCCACGCCGCCCGCGCTGGCCGGAGTTCCCAGGAATGTGCCCGCCCAGTTGAAATAGGCATTATGCACCGTCGCGTCCACGCAGGTGACCAGCCACAGCACGAGCACGAAAGGATGCTTGAGCAGCTTGAGCGCCTCGAGCCACGCGAGCTTTTCGCCCGCGCCTTCGCTCGCTTTTTTCGGCGGCGTGTGCGGCAGGACGAGGCTGAACGCGGCCAGCAGAAGCGACGCGATGCCCGCGACGATGAACGTCCAGACCGTGGCGGATTTCAGCGCGTCGCCGGTCAGGCCGGAACTCAGCACCGTGCCCAGCCAGTTCACCAAGCCGTGCGGATTCGCGGCGTGAACCCTGTTCCAATCCACCAAAATAAAAGTGAACGGCCACGCGGCGAGAATCCAGCCGAGCGTGCCGCCCATGCGGACGAGGCCGAATTCCTTCTGCGGGTCTTTCATGTTGGCGAAGGCGATGGAGTTGGTGATGGAAATGGTCGGGACGTAAAGCAAACAATGCGTCAGCATCAGCCCGAAGAACGGCCAGAAACTTTTCGTGAACGCGAGACCGAGCATGGCGAGTCCGCCGACAAGGTGGCTGAAGCCGAGGAATTTCTCCGCCGCGAAATTGCGGTCGCAGAATTGATTGCTGAAAAACATCCCGACGATGGCGGCGATGGGAAAGGCGTTGAGAATCCAGGATTGTTCCCCCGGCGTGAAACCGAGGCTCGGCAGGTAGCCGAAGATGAGCGGCAGCCACGCGCCCCAGATGAAAAATTCCAACACCATCATCACGAAGAGTTTGAACCGATGCGAGTTGCTCATGGGAATAATTGAGGCGTAGTGTGTCCGACTGCTCCGCGCGGGTGAAGCTTAAAGTGTAGCGTTGAGCCTGTGGCTCAACTCCGGTCGAGTCACAGACTCGACGCTACAACCGGCGCGGAGGGATTTTTTCTCGGCCTCGCCGATTTCGAGCGCGGTCACGCCGCCGGCGGAATCGGGCGCCGGCCCAAATGCCGCCAGTTTTCATTTTCCTGCAAAAAAACCAGCCAGCTTTCGTCTTTGCCGGCGACCGCGCTGATTTCCGATTCGCCCAAAATCATGCCCGCCGTGGAAAGCGCGTCCGACTCGGCGGCGGTGTCCGTCAGCGCCCAGACGCGATTGCGCAACGCGGCGGACGCGCCGGTGCGCGGATCCAAAATATGTTTGCCTTTCACCGCCAGGCCGGAGCCGCTCAAGGAAGAATTTTTCAACCAGAAACGCTGCGGCGAATTGTCATCGCCGAGGCCGCAAGACCAGCCGGCGGTTTCCGCCGGCGCGTTGCCGGCCAGGATGCTGCTGCCGCCGGCGACCAGCAGAAACGCCGGACAACTCCACTCGCGCAGCACCTCCGCCATGCGATCCAGCGCAAAGCCCTTGCCAATCGCGCCCAGATCAAATTCCAGTCTGCCGCTGTCGCAGCGGATGGAAAATTCATCCGGCAGCAGCGACCAGAGCGGGCGGGTCGGCTGCGTTTTCAACGCCGCCGCCGTTACGGAAAACGCGCCGCGCGTGGCGTGCTCCATCTTTTTTGCAATTTTAAGGCAGGCGAAAACCGGCCCGGTCAGGCGCAGCTTTTCACCCACGCCGAGCTGCGCGATCCGGGCAATCTCGCTGTTCGCGCGGAAGCGGCTCAGGCGCGATTCCAAATCGTCCGTGACCGCAAACGCCGCCTGCGCCGTCTGCGCGGCGTAGGTTTTTTCCTCGTCCGCGATGCGCACCTGAAACTGCGTCGCCATCGCGCGATGGTTGAAAACGTGGATTTCGCTCATGGCTGTTGGGCGGGTGGCGACCACAAAACCAGCAGCACGTTGGGCCGCACGCCGAAAAAATCCGGGCGGAATTCTTTCAACCGTTCTGCCAGTTGGCTGGAAACATCCGTCGTGGTGATGAAAAAATCGGCGTCACCGGTTTCCTGACCGGGCTGCCAATAGCCGACCTGCGAAAATTTCCGCAGATACCACGGCAGCGGCCAGGCGTCGGCGGCGACGACGGCGATGCGCGGGCTGGAAATGTTATTTTGCCGCGCCAGTTCCGCCAGTTGCACCGGCAGGCCGAGTAAATCTTCCGTCGTGTGCGCGTAGGCGTAGGGATTTTTTTCGTCCGCCGGTTTGTCAAAAACGAGCAGCTTCGTCTGCGTCGCCAGCGTCGTCAGCAAAAAAGCCCCGGCGATAGCCACGCCCCAGCGGCCGGCGGAATTTTTAATTTGTTCCCAAATGGCTGCGACACCGAAACCGCAGAGGAGCGTGAGCGGCAGCCAGAGATTCAGCGCCAGCCACGGCGTCTTGTAAGGAATGGCGGAGTAAATCAGGGCAACGACCAGCGCGTAAATCACCAGCCGCAGGCCGGTTTTGCGGCCGCCGCCAACGGCGTCGCAAATCGCCGCATAAACTCCGGCGGCCGCCAGAAGAAACAAGATCAGCAGCGGATCAAGCAGATGAAAATAGTAGCCGAACGGTTTCGCGTGTCCCTCGCCGCCGGCGCGGGCCGCGAAGCGCGGAATGGCGTGCAGCAAATCGGCGAACACCGACCAGTTCCGGCCGAACCAGGTGAACAGCAGCACCGCCGTAAAAATAAAAACGGCGAGCGCGGTGAAAATTGTTTTTGCAACCGGAGCGCCGGGCACCGTCCCGGCCGGTTGGAGTTCACGCTTTAGCGTGTTCTCAGGACAAGCTGAAGCTTGAACTCCAACGGATCGCGCTGATTCGGTGCCCGGCGCTCCGCCCGTCCAGCGGTTCACCAGCCAGCCGATGATCAATGCAATTGCGAGCGCAAAAAAATGGATGACCGCCGTTTCCTTGCACGCAAGCATCAGCGCGGCGCAGAAGCCGGTGAGCGCGGCGGCGGAAACGGAATTGGTTTTCAGCATCCGCCCGCCGGATAAAATCAAACCAAGGGTGACGGCGACGAACAAAGTTTCGTGGATGAAATAACGGCTGTAATAAACCGGCAGCGGCGCGAACGCGAACAGCAGCGCGGCGACGAGGCAGGCGATGAAGCCGAACATTTCCACGCCCGCGCCGAACAGCAAAATCGTGGCGCTGCCGACGATGACCGGCGTGAGGCGCAGTTGTGATTCCGTCAGCTCGGAAAACTTTTTTGCGCCGAGCAGTTTGACGATGGGTTCGGCCAGGACAAAGAGCGCCGGGCCGTGGCGGTCCTGCGGGTCGTAGTGAAAATTTTCCCCGGCGAGCAGTCCGCCGGTGAGGTAGGCGTTGACGGCTTCGTCCGTGTGCATCGGCCGTTCGCCGAGCTGTGGCAGGCGGATGGCGAGCGCGAGCAGGGCGATGAGAACAAAGGCAGAATGTTGGATGAAGAATGAAGAATGAAAAACGGTTTTTAAGGTCAACCGTTTTGCGTTAGTTTCTTCATTCTGCATTCTGCCTTCTTCATTGTTACGCGGCGGGTTTGCCGAACACTTCGACCTCGATGTAATGGTTCATCTTGCTGGTCGTGTTACCGTTGCTGTAAAGCCGGACGTAGCGGCCTTTGACGCCTTTCGCGTCCATCAGCTTGCCGAGATAATTTTCAATGTAAGGCCGGTCCTTGCCGCTGGCGGAGTTGTCGAAAATGGTCGTCACGTCCTTGCTGAACGTCGGATCATCGGAAACCTGCGCCACCACGTCGCGATAGGCGCGGGCTTGCGAATGAAAATGCCAAACTACGACGGCGTAGATGCTGGCTTCTTTTTCGAGGTCAATCTGCACCCACTGTTTGCCCTGGCCCAACTCGACCCACGAGCCTTCGTCGCCGGCCTTGTCGCCGTCGGTGACGAGGTCGAGCGTGCCGATGACCGGGTCTTGGTCGCTGGCGGAAACTTTTTTGCCTTTCGCCAGATTGATGATGCCGGCGGGCACCAGAAAGTCCGGCCACTTTTTCAACTCCGGTTCCAGATTGGGAATGTTGATCGGCACCGGCGTGCCGACGAGCAGCACTTTGGGCAGATCGGTTTGGAGCAAAACCAAGGCATCAGCTCGCGGAACGCTGGCGACTGGCGGACTGGCCGAATCCGTTTTTTGCGGAACTTTGTCTTCCGCCGGAATCGGTTTGGCCGGATTACATCCGCCCGTGAACGCAACGCTGGCGAGCAGCAAAACCAGACCTGCGTTTTGGCGGATGAATCGGCTCATGCGCGTCAGGCGGCGGGTTTGCCGAACACTTCGACCTCGATGTAATGGTTCATCTTGTTGGTCGTGTTGCCGCTGCTGTAAAGGCGGACGTAGCGGCCTTTGACGCCTTTCGCGTCAATCAGCTTGCCAAGGAAGGTTTCCACATAAGGCTGGTCTTTGCCGGCGGCGGAGTTGTCATAGATGGTCGTCACGTCCTTGCTGAACGTCGGATCGTCGGAAACCTGCACCACCACGTCGCGGTAGGCGCGCGCCTGCGAATGATAATGCCAGACGACGACCGCGTAAATGTTGGCGTCTTTTTCGAGGTCAATCTGCACCCACTGTTTGCCTTGGCCCAGTTCGACCCATGAGCCTTCGTCGCCGGCCTTGTCGCCGTCGGTGACAAGGTCAAGCGTGCCGACCACGGGATCTTTGTCACTGGCGGAAACTTTCTTGCCCTGCGCCAGGTTGACGGTGCCGGCGGGCACCTGGAAGTCCGGCCACTTTTTCTGCAGCGGCTCCAGATTGGGAATGGTGATCGGCACGGGCGTGCCGACAAACAGCGGGTCGGGCAGCTTGGTCACGAGCGGAACTTTGTCTTCCGCGAGCGCGACACTGGCGGACAGCAAAATGAGGCCGAGGGAGTGGATGAATAGTTTGTTCATAATTTTATTTTGTAAATTGGAGCATCAAGCTTCGGTTTCCTGCGGGGTGATGGCAATCATTTTTTGCGCGGCGATGGCTTCGTTCGCCTTGTGGATGACGTATTCGCTGGCGAACGCCTCGTCTGCCGGGCAGTTCAGCTTGGCCGTGCCCCGGATGGAATTGAAAAAGTTTTCCAAATGCGGCTGGTGGATTTTTTTGTTGAACGTCACCGGGATGTCGTATTGCAGCAACGGCGCGGTTTCGCGCACGTCCACCTTGTCAGCGTCGCCGGCGGGCCGTTCCACGGCGCTCGCGGTCAGATAATTTTTCGCCACGAGATCGTCCCAGGCCTTGGCGCGGTCTTCGCGGTAGAGCTTGGTAATGGAGGGATTCTCGGACATTTTGATGGTGCCTTCGTCGCCCATGAACTGCTCGAAATAACCGCCGCCGGCGCTCGTCGTGGTCTGCACCTGGTAAAACGCGCGGGCCACGCCCTCGGCCAGCGGAAATTCATAGATCACCATCGCGTTGTCATACCAGTCGTGGTTCTTGTAATAATCCACGCCGCCGCTGGCCATGACGGATTTGGGCGTCATGCCGAACCACCAGTTGAAAATGTCAATCTGATGCGCGCCGAGGTCGGAGAGCGGGCCGCCGCCGAGGCCTTTGAACCAGCGCCAGTTGCGGAACTGGTGCATATCCTTGAAACCGTATTTGGCGAGCACCTCGGGTTTGATCTCCGAATGTTTCGGAAAGCCCAGGTCGTCCGTTTTGGCGCGGTTCCACTGCGCCTGCGCGGCGGTCAGCCGGCCGCAGATCTGCGCGTCGCGGACGAGCCGGTTCAACGCGAAAATGTAGCGCGGATTGCTCCGGCGCTGGTGGCCGATCTGGAGCAGCTTGCCGGTCTGGCGCATGGTTTGCACCATCGAACGCGCGCCTTCGATGGTGTTGCTCATCATTTTTTCGCAATAGACATGGAGGCCGGCTTTCAAACAGGCATTGGTCACGGGCGCGTGCCAGAAATCCGGCACCGCCACGACGACCGCCTGCAAATCTTTTTCGTGCGCCAGCAGATCCTCGTAGCTTTCGTAGCCGGTCACGTCGAAGCCGTTGTCCTTGAGCCGATGGACATTGCTGTTGCGGTTGTAATCCCAGATGTCCACGACGGCCGCGAGCCGGATGCCTTCGATGACCTGAAGCGATTCCAGCAGCACCTGGCCCTGCGCGCCGCAACCGATGAGCGCCATGTTGATCTTGCTCAACGCCGAGGCTTTTTTGACGACCGCCTTGGGGCTGCACGAAGTCAGCAGCAGGCCGGCGCCGGCGGCGGCGGTAGTGCCGAGAAATTCCCGGCGGTTGATGGGTTGCGTTACCATTTTTTGAGGAGCGATAATTTGTTGTGTTTCGCCAGCATCAACGCCAGCGCTACCAGGGCGACGTGGATGCCGAGCCAGGAAATGCCGTCGTCCTGATGAATCAAAATCAGCCCGACCGTCAGTGCGATGTAAATCAATCCCATCGCAAACAGCGACGCGCGGGTGCCCAGGCCGAGCAGCAGCATCACGCCGGTGGCGAGCAGCGCCGGGCCGAGCAGATGGTCAAACATGGTCAGCGCGAACGAAGGCAGCAGCGCCTCGCTGGCGAACTTGCTCTTCAAGCCCGCCGGGATGCCGGAGTAATTCGCCAGCGCATAAAATTTCAGCTTCATGTCCACCACCTGGTCCGGGTCCGGCTGGCCGGTCTTCGGGTCAATCATCGGGATTTGGACGGATTTGTAGGCGCCGAATTTCTCGATGCCCGTGACGATGGCGCGGACGGCGAGCCAGCCGCGCAGCAGGAGAAACGCCAGCGTGTAATCGCAGTTGCAGCCGCATTTGCCGTCGCCGGAGCCGCCATTTGGTTGTTGGTTATCAGTGGTGTCGTTCATGTGTTAAATAATGTTCTTTGCCGGTGTCAGACAGATGATGTTCGTTAATTTGCCTGAATTATTATCGCGCCACAATACCCCAATGGAGCTATGGGCCAATTATTTTTTTCAAGGTTTCCAGTCCTCCCGGTAATGCGCCTGGATGAATTTTTCCGCTTCCGGCGCGTTCTCGGCGCGCATCGCCTCGCCGTTCCAGATGAGCGCCTTCCGCGTTCGCAGCGCCACGACGCCGGCCAGCGCGATCTCGGTGAGTTTCCCGCCGGTCTCGAAATCGGAAAACGTCTTCGGCCCGCCGGCGCAGGCGTTGACCCATTCCTTGAGATGCCCCGGACTGCGCGGCAAGGTTTCCACGATGTTTTTTGTGGCGGCGTGTTTCAAGATGCCGGACAACTTTTTTTCATCCGCGAGTTGCAGGTAGCTCGCGCCGGCATGGGGATCGCCAAACGTAAAACCATTTTCGCCGCGCAGCAGCACGCCCTCCGCCGGTATTTCGCCAAAGTGATCCACGACGGTTTGCGGCACGACGTTCGCGTCCGGCAGACGGCCGCCGTCATACCACCAAATTGTCACCGGCGGCAGGCCGTTGCGTTCGGCAAAATCAAAACGGACGCGGACATCTTTCGGATAGCCGGCGGTGAACGCGCCGGGAATGTCTGTCGCGATGTTTTTGGGGTAATCCAGTTTCAAGGCGCGCACCGGCAAATTCAAACCGTGGCAGCCCCAGTCGGCCATCGAACCGCCGCCGAAATCATACCACGCGCGCCAGGTTCTGGGATGATACACGTTCCGAACGTAAGGCCGAAACGCCGCCGGACCGATCCAGTTGTTCCAGTGCAGGCCGGCGGGAACGGCGTCCTCGCCCGCCGGATTTTCCTGGCCCGCCTTGAACGAGCCGCTGGGCGCCACCCACACATGGACCTCGCGCACCGCGCCGATGGCGTTGCCTTGGATAAGCTCGATGGCCCGCCGCATATTGGTCGAGGCGCTGCCTTGATTGCCCAACTGCGTGGCGAGCTGCGGAAATTGTTTCGCCAGCGTCCGCAGATTGCGCGCCTCGGCAATGGTGTGGGTCAGCGGCTTTTCGGCGAAGACGTGTTTGCCGGCCTGGAGTCCCGCCGTCGCGATGGGCGCGTGCCAGTGATCCGGCGTGGCAATGACCACCGCATCCACGTCGCTTGCGAGCAGTTCGTGGTAATCCAAAAAAATTTTCGCCTCGCCCGCCGTGCGCGGCAGACTGGCTTTGGCGGCGGACAACTGGTTTTCGTCGGCATCGCAGAGCGCGGCCACGTTCACGCCGCAATTGAGAATTTCCTTCAGCCGGCTGCGGCCTTGGCCGCCGAGGCCGATGAAGCCCACGTTCAACTTGCCGTTCGCGCCCCGGGCGCGGAGCAGGCCGGGAAAGCCGCTGACCGCCGCGCCGGTCAGCAGCGCGGTCGTCTGCAAAAAGCGGCGACGCGACAAAAGATTGCCGCCGGAAATTTTATGTTTGCTGCCGGTCATCAAGTGATGGTTGCCGCGTGTATCGTCATGGCGGACGCGCCGCGCGGCGTGGTGGTTTCAAAAATCATGGCTGGTTTGACGGCGTTTGAAAATCTTTTTTCGGGAACGCTTGACGTGTCCGCGCAGCTTGGCAACATGACGGTCAAACCTCATCTGCTTATGTCACGACCTGTCACTCTTTTCACCGGCCAATGGGCCGATCTTGCCCTCGCCGACCTCCTGCCGCTCGTCAAAAAAATGGGCTACGACGGCGTGGAACTCGCCTGCTGGGGCGACCACTTTGAAACGGACCGCGCCCTGGCCGAACCGGATTACTGCAAGAAGAAATGGGCGCTGCTCGCCAAGCACGGCCTCGCGTGCCACGCCATTTCCTCGCATCTCGTGGGCCAGGCGGTGTGCGATTTGATTGACGAGCGGCACCAAGCCATTCTGCCCGCCGATGTCTGGGGCGATGGCAAACCGGAAGACGTCCGCCAGCGCGCCGCCGAAAAAATGAAGGCCACCGCCAAAGCCGCGCGGAAATTTTTTAATGCGAAATCGCCGGGGAAAAATGGCGGCCGTCCGCCGGAACCCGCCGTGGTGAACGGTTTCACCGGTTCCTCCATCTGGCATTCCATTTACGGCTTCCCGCCCACCAACCAGGATTTTTGGAACCGGGGCTTTGCCGACTTTGCCAAACGTTGGACGCCCATCCTCGACGTGTTTGAAAAGGAAAATGTCAACTTCGCGCTCGAAGTGCATCCGACGGAAATCGCATTCGACATCGCCACCGCCCATCGCGCTTTGGAGGCGGTGAACCGCCATCCGCGCTTTGGCTTCAACTACGATCCGTCGCACCTCGGCTATCAGGGCGTGAACTATGTCAAGTTCATCCGCGAACTCGGCAACCGCATTTTCCACGCGCACATGAAGGACGTTTGGTGGGGCCACGGCAATGGCACCGTCGGCGTGTTCGGCGGGCACACGGATTTCACCGACCCGCGCCGATTCTGGGATTTCCGCTCGCTCGGCCACGGCGACATCAATTTCGAGGAGATCATTGTCGCGCTCAACGATGTCGGCTATCGCGGCCCGCTATCCGTGGAATGGGAAGATGGCCGGATGGACCGCATCCACGGCGCGACGGAGAGCTGCGCCTTTGTGCGCAAGCTGGATTTCACTCCGAACGCCGCCGCGTTTGACGCGGCCTTTTCCAAGAACAAATAATCTGAAGCCATAAATCAGGCCAAAAATACGAACCCCAAAAATATGAACCCCAAATTTCATTCGCGGCGGGCTGCGGCCTTTACGTTGATTGAACTGTTGGTGGTAATCGCCATTATTGCCATCCTTGCGGCCATGCTGTTGCCGGCGTTGAGCCGGGCCAAGGAACACGCCAAGCGCATTTCCTGCGTGAACAATCTGCGGCAGCTCGCCGTGGGCATGCACATCTATGCGATGGATTACAGTGACAAGGTGCTTTCCGCCCGGAACATGGTGCCGGCGGACAACAGCGGCGGCTGGGTCCAGAACTGTTTGAACCCGCCGGAAGCCAGCGCCGCCGCCGCCATCGGCTTGCGCGTTCAAAGCAACAGCGTTTCCGTGCGGACCTGCCCCAACCGTCCGGGTTTGCCTGTCTATGAAGACTCGTTTCCGCAATGGGTCATCGGCTACCAATACTTCGGCGGCATCACCAAATGGGCCAATACCGCCTCTGGCTCGCCTTTCACCGCGGCCAGTCCGGTCAAACTCTCCGCCGCGCGGCCCACCTATGTGCTGGCGGCGGACATGGTGATGAAGGTCAACGGAAGCTGGGGCGGGCTGGAAGTTGGCCGGGAATTTGTCTATGCCAACATGCCGCAGCACCACGCGGCCAACGGATTGGTTCCCGAAGGCGGCAACGAGGTTTTTGCCGACGGCTCGGCCCGGTGGATCAAGGCCAGCACCATGTTTTCCCTGACCACCTGGGACACGGCCAACCGCGTGGCCTATTTTTATCAAGACACGCCCGGCATGGACACCGCCCTGCTGCCGTCGCTCAATTCCCTCGCGTTCAAGCCCTGACCCGGCCGTGGCCGGCGGGGCGGCAAACCCGGCTTCACGCCGAACGCCCCCGCCGTGGCCGCCGCCTTGGCCCGGCCCGGCAACAGGACCGGGCCGTTTTGTCCTCTGGCCGGACCAAACCACCGTGTCCTGGCCGTCCGCGAACCTCTGGTAAAATGGAATGAAGACGTCTTCCCTGTCCGCGAACCTCACTTCCCGGCCAGCGAACACGTCTTCGTTGGAAATGAACACGTCTTCCCGGCCAACGAAGATGTCTTCATTTGAAATGAACATCACTTCCCCGCCAACGAAGATGCCTTCGTTTGAAACGAACACGTCTTCGTTTTCAAATCTGACATGGTGGAAAGCCGGAAAAACATGGTTTTTACGTTAAAACCCCTCTTTTTGTCCAAAAAAGGTCAAATTGAGACATTGAGACAGTTTCAGGGATGGGGATTCAACGCCCAGCCGCCCAGCCACCCAGCCGCCGGATGGGAGATGGCGGTCAGGAGCTGGTGGGGCGAGGCTCCAGACGAGCCGCAGCGTTTTGAGGCGTTCATTTTGCCAGCAGCTTGGATGCTTTCAGTCCCGGCCACGCCGGCTCGCGGGGACGCTCGCCCCACCGCAGCCGCTTCAGCGCCTTGAAATTTTCGAGGAGGATGGAACCGGGCGGCTAACCGCTTGCATCAGGCCGGCAAATGATTATATTAAGCCGCATGAAATTTGCGCTGGCCATTGCCGTGTTCCTCGCGTTCGCCTTCTTCCTCAGTTGGGGAATCATCCTTATGCTGCACGGCCAGCCGTGGCTGTTGCTCGCCACCGTCGGCCTGTTCCTCGGCACCTTCATCAAGTTCGGCTGCCAGGCGCACTGAACGGCGGCAGATGGGAGATGGGAGATGGCAGATGGGAAATGGGGATAAATCAGTTGCGACCCGGCTCACCAGGCTTTCCCCATCTGCCATCTGCCAACTCCCAACTTCCTTTCCCCATCTGCCAACTTACTGCTTCGCCGGAACGGAAAATCGCTGCTGCATGGCGGCAAAAATCTGCGCCCAAGTCTGGTTGCTGTTGCTTTTCGCGCCCGCCGCAATTCCCGTGGCAAAAGCCGTTGCCGGCGAGGTTCCCTGCACCACCCACGCCTGCCCGTTCAAATACACAATGCTTGTGCCGGGCAAAGCCAGTGCCGTTCCAGCACCGTAGTTGGAATATGGCGCCAGTTGGTCGCCTTGCTTGGCGGCCACGGCGATGACGCCGAAATCCGCCGCCGGATAATACACGGTGTTCGCGCCGCTGTTGCCCGTCGCCGCAAAAATGACGATGCCTTTCGCTAGCAATTGGTTGACAAAGTCGTCAAGCACCGGGCTGTCCCCTGAACCGCCGGAACTGATGTTGATGAAATTAGCGCCGCTGTTGGCCACGGCTTGTAAGCCGAGGATCAAATTCCAAGTCGTGGCCGTCTCGCTGTTGCCGTAAATATCGGCCGCCACAACCTGCGCAGAAGTGCTGCCTTGGGCGGCGAGACCTTGGGCCAAAGTTTGCAACATACTTTCGCCGTGCGTGGGAGAATTGCCATTGACCGCAGCGTCGCCAGCAATTGAAATCTGTTGGATCACCAGCTTGTCCGCATCCGTGCCGGAGGGTTGCAGCGCGGTGTCCACCAGCCCGATGATGACGCGGCCGGAATCGCCCGGCGGATTCAGCGTAAGGCTGACGGGACCGGCGGGAGCATTGGCGATTTTCTGCGGCGAGACCGGCGGTTCGAGAATGTAATTATATTCCACGGCGGCCACGTCGGGATTGCTTTTCAAAGTGCCCAGCGCGGCGTCCATCGCGGCATCGTCGGCAAATTGCAGCCGGTAAATCCCCAGCTTGTCGTTGCGGCCCGCGACCCGCGCGCCCACGGATTTGGCCAGCGCGTCAATGTCCGTGCCGGGCTTGACCTTGAGGAGCAGTTCGTGGGCGACGTGCTTGCGGGGAACCGGTTTGGCGGCGGCGGACACATTGATGCGGCGCGTGGCGTTCTCCATCCGCGTGGTGAAAACGTAGAGCTGCGACGCCTCGTTGGTCATCGGGACAAAGGCGAAATTCAAATCGCCAAGCAGCTTCTTCAAAGCCGCGCCGGCGGGAAGATTGGAAAATTTAACATCGGCATTCCGCGTCGCGCCCGGTTCGACAAAGATGTGCCAGCCGGTTTGGTGCGCAATATCCTCCAGCAGCGGCCAGAGCGCCTCACCCCGGATGTCGGCGGAAACCTTGTCGGGGGCGGACTGCCAGACGAGGGAATTGGTGGCGGTGCCCGCGCGCGAGAAAACCACCCCGCCCAGCAGCAGCGCGAGGAGCAAAATTAATTTGGCAGGACGGATCATTCGGTTGGTCGTTAGAGCGCGTGGTGGGCGGATGTGTTCATAAAATTATTTCTTGAGGACGGCCTGCACCCAAGTCTGGTTGTCGAGATACCAGCGAATGGTTTCGCGGATGCCGTCCTCGAACTTGTGCGCGGGCGTCCAGCCAAGCTCGCGCTGAATCTTGCCGGCGTCAATCGCGTAGCGGCGGTCGTGGCCCGGACGATCCTTGACGAAGGCAATGAGCTGGCGCGAATTGCCGCCGAGGTGCGGCGCGAATTCGTCAATGGTGTCGCAGATGAGTTTCACGATGTTGATGTTCGCCCACTCATTGTGGCCGCCGATATTGTAAGTCTCGCCAAGTTCGCCCTGATGCAAAACCGTCCACAACGCCTCCGCGTGGTCGCGGACATAAAGCCAGTCGCGGACATTCATGCCGTCGCCATAAACGGGAACATTTTTGCGCGCGAGGATGCTTTGGATGACGACGGGAATCAGTTTTTCCGGAAATTGAAACGGGCCATAATTATTGGAGCAATTCGTGATGACCGTCGGCAAACCATAGGTGTGATGATACGCCCGAACGAGAAAATCGGATGACGCCTTGCTGGCGGAGTAAGGGGAATTGGGCGCGTAAGCCGTGGTCTCGGTGAACAACCCGGTGGCACCGAGCGAGCCGTAAACCTCGTCGGTGGAGACGTGATGAAACTTCTTGCCGGCGAAATTGCCGTTCCAAAAACCCCGGCAGGCTTCGAGCAGATTGAACGTGCCAAGGATGTTCGTCGTAATGAAATCGCCCGGCCCGGTGATAGAACGGTCCACGTGGGATTCCGCCGCGAGGTGCATGACGTGGGTGATGGCGTGTTGCTCGACTACGCGTAACGTGGCGGCCTTGTCGCGCAAATCCACTTTTTCAAAAATGTATTTCGGATGCTTGGCGACCTGCTCCAAATTTTCCAGCCGCCCGGCGTAAGTCAGGCAGTCGAGGTTGACGAGCTTGGCGACACGCGTGTCGTCAATGACGTGGTGAATGAGGTTCGAGCCGATAAAGCCCGCGCCGCCGGTGATCAATAAATTCATAGTATTCTAGCCACAGATTTTCACAGATGAAACACAGATGAAAACAACTATACAGACAAAAACCCACAGTGTCCGCCTGAAAAAATCTGTGTTTCATCTGTGAAAATCTGTGGCTCAAATTTCCGGCTTCCAGTTTTTCAGCGAGTCTTCGAGCGCTTCCTCCACGCCGCGAATCTTGACGCCCGCCGCCAGTAGCTTGGAAACGTCCATCACGCAGTTCGAGCGCGGCGTCTTGGCGGCAATCTTGTAAAACTCCGCGTCATCCGTCCAAAACTCGAATTTACGCGCCGGCTTGAGATATTTTTCAATCAGCTCAACGACGTGCCGCGTGGTGACAAAGCCGGGGTTGGTGACGTTGTAAGTGCCGAACGGCGCGCGCAATTTCCAGGTGTCGAGACACGCCTTCACAAAATCCGTGCGGTGCGAAATGGAGTTCACGTTTTCATAAACCTTCGAGTAGCGCTGCACCTTGCTCAGGTAATTCCGCTTGCTGTCGAACTCGTCGAACGGAATCCGCAGCCGCCAGACGTAGCTCTGGCCAAGGTTCGCAATGGCTTCCTCGCCGAGCGCCTTGGTGCCGCTGTAAAAACTGCACGGCTGGTCGCGAAAAGAAAAATTCGGCGTGTCCGTTTCGTTGAAGCCGAGGATGGCGGGCGATCTTTTTTCGGCGAGCGCATGGAGTTCCGGCTGCGTCATGTCCTTCTCGACGCGCACTTTCCCGTGCGCCGAAATTTTTGCGCCGCTGAAAATGCAGCCGGACGAAACGTGGCCCCACGAAATGTTGGCCGCCGCGCAGGCGTGGGCGATGGTCTGCGGCAGCAGCGTGTTGCCGACGAGCGTGCCGGCCTTGTCCAGCTCGCAGGCGTCCACATTCGGCTTGCCGGTGTAGCCGGCGGCGTTGATGACGAAGGCCGGCTTCCTCGCCAGAAGAAATTCCAGCAACAAATCGAAACGGGAATAATCCGTCTGCTGCCGGGAAAGCGGGATGAAATCCTTTTTCCGCCGTTTTAATTCGAGGGCAAACGCCTCGCCGATGTAGCCGGATGCGCCGAGCAGGAGGATCATAATTTATTTGTGCAGGCGTTTCGCCTCGGCCACGACCTCGTTTTCCAGATACGCGCGGTATTCGCAGTTCGGCATCGCGCCGACAATTTTTTCCAGTTGCGCCAACGAGACAAAGCCCTGTCGGAACGCCGCCTCTTCGGGGCAGCCGATCTTGATGCCGGCGCGCTTTTCAATTGTCTGCACATAGGCGCTCGCCTCGTGCAGGCTGCTGCTCGTGCCCGCGTCCAGCCACGCGAACCCGCGCGCAAGGCGCTGCACGCGCAACTGCCCGCGCTTGAGATATTCGACGTTCACGGCGGTGATCTCCAGCTCGCCGCGCGCGGATGGTTTCAGATTTTTCGCGATGTCCACGACTTGATTGTCGCAGATGTAAAGTCCGGGCACGGCGTAGTTGCTCTTTGGAGACTTCGGCTTTTCCTCAATGGAAACGGCCTTGCCGCCCGCATCAAATTCCACGACGCCGTAGCGCTCCGGGTCGTGAACGTGATAGCCGTAAATGGTTTCGCCGCCCTTGAATTCCGCGAACGCGCGGTAAAACGAATCGCCGCCGTAAAAGATGTTGTCGCCGAGGATCAGCGTCACGTTGTCCGCGCCGATGAAACTTTCCGCGATTAAAAATGCCTGCGCGATGCCCGCCGGCTTGGCCTGCTCGCGATAATCAATCGTTACGCCGAAGCGGCTGCCGTCACCGAGCAGTTGCTGGAAGCGCGGCAAATCGTGCGGCGTGGAAATCAGGCACAGCTCGCGGATGCCACCCTCGATGAGCGTCGTCAGCGGATAATAAACCATCGGCTTGTCAAACACCGGCTGGAGCTGCTTGCTCGCGACCAGCGTGAGCGGATACAGCCGCGAGCCGGCGCCGCCGGCGAGGATGATGCCTTTCATAAAGCGCGAAGCCTAGATTTTCCCGGTGGAAAAGGAAAGCAGAAGTTCGGAGCCGCGCGCGGGAGGTGGCTGCCGCTTTTGTCCGCACCACGACAGTCGCCAACAATTTTTTCCGGCCCCGCTTTTGCGGTTCTGGCTCTTGCCTGTAAAAAAAATCAAGCTGGAGACTGGATCAACCGCCCGCGTTAGCGCATTTTCATGGCCGCGATGAACAGCGATCAGTCCAAACTAGAACGCACGCCCCGCGATCTGGCCCGCTGGCAGAAAGCGCGGGAGCAGTTGCTGGGTGGCCGGCCCGGCGCGGCCTTGTCCGGTTATCGCGATTTGGTGCGGCGCTATCCGGCCGTGGCGGAAATGTGGTTTGAACTGGGCAACGCCGCGGCGGGCGAATTGGATTTTGCGCAGGCCAACCAGGCTTACCGCCGCGTGCGCGAATTGGCCCCGCACAATTCCTCCCTGTTGAGCATGATCGGCCTGCAATATCAGGGGTTGCGGCAGCTCGACGACGCCCGCACCTGCTACGAACTGGCCGTGGCCGCCGACCCGGATTCGGTGGACGCCCGCATCAGCCTGGCCGTCTGGTTTGAAAAAGAGCGGCGGCTGGACGAGGCGTGGGAATGTGTCGAGGCGGTTCTGGCCCGGCATCCACGCGATGACCAGGCCAGGTATTTTCGCGCGCTGCTGCTGCATCGGAAGAAAAAGGACGCGGAGGCGGAAACGGCTTTGCGCGATTTGATCAAGGACGGTCCGCAATATCCGTATGTGAAATACGCCGCGCCGCATTTGCTCGGCGTGGTGTTGGACCAGCTCGGCCAATACGACGAGGCGATGCGCTGGCTTATCACTGCCAAGGCGCAGGTGCGCACCATCGCGGACACGGGGCTGCTGGAAAAAAGTTATGACGAAGGTGACCGGCGTCGCCGGGAAATGCTCGCGGGTTTGACGCCGGAAATGATCCGGCGCTGGCGGCAGGAACCGCCGGCGTCCACAGAGAAATATCAAATCGCCTTTCTCGGCGGCCATCCGCGCAGCGGCACGACTTTGTTGGAACAAGTGCTTGATGCCAATCCCGACGTGTTGGCGTTTGACGAGCCGGCGGCGTTCAATCAGGAAGTGGAGAAGCAGCTTCATTTCAAGCCAACCCCGAAAGCCGCCGACCAGCTTGACACGCTTCCGATCTCCCGCCGGCGCGACATGCGCCAGCGTTATGTGAAAAGTTTGCTGCGCGAAATTCCCGGCCAGCCGACGCAGCGCGTGCTCGTGGACAAAAACCCTTCGCCTACGATGTCGCTCAACGTCTGGCTGCGC
>Ga0182030_10010222_pt1 | contig 19104 bp, 18 predicted proteins | sample 812S3MmetaG_FD_121299 | JGI IMG/M metagenome (GOLD analysis project Ga0182030, IMG submission 121299) | Permafrost microbial communities from Stordalen Mire, Sweden - 812S3M metaG (Illumina Assembly) | ecosystem: Environmental > Terrestrial > Soil > Wetlands > Permafrost | place: Sweden... | reverse complement strand
GTGGATTCATCTGTCGGAGGCAAGACGGGCATCAATTCGAAGCATGGCAAGAACCTGATCGGCGCCTTCCATCAACCCTCGCTTGTCCTCGCCGACACGAGCGTTCTCGAAACCTTGTCGCCGCGCGAATTTCGCGCCGGCTATGCGGAAGTGGTAAAATACGGCCTTATCGGCGACGCCGGGTTTTTCGGCTGGCTCGAAGCCAATTGGCGCGCCGTGTTCACCGGCGGGAACGCACGCGTCCATGCGATCGCCATAAGCTGCGCCGCCAAGGCGGCGATCGTCGGCAGCGATGAAACCGAGCAAGGCGATCGGGCGCTTCTCAACCTCGGCCATACGTTCGGCCATGCGCTCGAACGCATCGCGCGCTACGACGGGGCGCGGCTCGTTCATGGGGAAGGGGTGGCCATTGGCATGGCTTTGGCTTTCCGCTACTCGGTCCGCGCGGGGCTCTGCTCTTTGGAGGATCAAGCCCGCGTCGAAACCCATTTGAGGGAGGCCGGCCTGCCGACGCGCATAGGAGACATCGCCGGCCTTGCCGTGGAGGCCAACGAGATCATCGACGCAATGCAACAGGACAAGAAGGTCGAGCGCGGCTCCCTGACTTTCATTCTCGCGCGGGGGATCGGCGATTGTTTCGTGGCGAAGAAGGTCGACGCCGGCGAGATCCGCGGCTTCCTTCAAAATGAACTGAGTGCGGGACTTTAAAACCATGCAGGGCGCGAGCGCCGAGGCTTTCCCGGTCAATCTTTGGCTTGCGAGCGTAATCATCATCTTCTGCGTAGGTCTCGCGGCTTTCTTCGCGGCGTCGGAGACGGCGCTTACGGCCGCCTCCCGCGCCCGCATGCATGCATTGGAAAGAGCCGGCGACCGCCGCGCGGCTCTCGTCAATCGGCTGCTCGCGCGCCGCGATCGCCTGATCGGCGCGACCCTGCTCGGCAGCACGCTCGTCAATATCGGCTCCTCGGCTTTCGCCACCAGCGTTCTCGAGGCGCTCGTCGGCGTCCGCGGCGCGATCTACGCAACCGGCATCATGACCATCTTGCTGCTCGTCTTCGCCGAAGTGATGCCCAAGACCGTGGCGATCAACTACCCAGATCGGATGTCGCTTCTTTTGGCCCGATCCGTATCAATATTCGTCGCCATCTTCGGACCGATTCTCGTCGGCGTCGAAGCGCTTGTGCGAGGCGTCCTGAAAATCTTCGGCGTCGACACGCGGCGCCGCCACTCGATCCTGTCGGGACATGAGGAGTTGAAAAGCACAGTGGATCTGCTGCATCGGGAGGGCGGCGTCGCGCGCTCCGACCGCGACATGTTCGGCGGCCTGCTCGATCTGCGCGAGCTGGAGGTTTCCGACGTGATGGTGCATCGGACCAAGATGCTCACGCTCAACGCCGATCTGCCGCCGCGCGACCTAATCCGCGAGGTCGTCTCCGCGCCCTACTCCCGCCTGCCAATCTGGCGCGGCGAGCCTGATAATATTATCGGCGTGCTGCATGCGAAGGATCTGTTGCGCGCGCTCGACGCCTCAAGCGGCGACTTCGCCCATTTCGATGTCGAAAGCGTCGCGCTAAAACCCTGGTTCGTGCCCGATACGACCCCTGTCCAAGATCAGCTGCAGGGGTTCTTGAAGCGCAAGACCCATTTCGCCCTGGTCGTCGACGAATATGGCGTGGTCATGGGCCTTGTCACCCTCGAGGACATTCTCGAGGAGATCGTCGGCGACATCTCCGACGAGCACGACCTCGTTGTCCAGGGCGTCAGATTGCAGGCGGACGGCTCGGTGATCGTCGAGGGCTCGGTGCCGATCCGCGATCTCAATCGCGTCATGGCCTGGAGCCTTCCGGACGAGGAGGCCACGACAGTCGCGGGACTGGTCATTCACGAGGCCCGCGCGATTCCGGAGTCGGGGCAGGTCTTCACTTTCCACAAATTCCGTTTCGAAGTGCTCCGGAAGACGAAGAACCGGATCACTTTGCTGCGGATCCTGCCCATCGGGCCGCAAGCGATCGCCCCAACCGCAAAGCACTGAAGTTTTTGGGCAATGGGCCCGCCGCTGGAACGTTAGGATCGAGAGCGCCACCGTTCGGAATGAAATCGCTCTCGATCCGCTGTCTTGTCGAGTTTTTGGCCCCCGAACCCAGGCGGGCCGCGGCGGAAAAGGCGTCTTCCCTACAAAAACTCGCGTTTCGTCGATTGCAGCTTGAACCCATCGTTTTCAAGCACTTCGTCGACGCTTGGATCGCCTACCGCGGGTCCGATTTCGGCCTCCAAATCGATGTTGACGCCGACCAGGACGACATCATCATCCGCGTCGACGAAGCAGGGGATTTTCTCAAGCCTCGCGCCTTCGCAGGGGCCAGAGATGCAGACCCCGGTCTCGGGGTCGAATTGCGAGCCATGCTTGCCGCACATGAGCACTTTCAAATAGTTCGGCTCGAAGAAATTATTCTTCTCCCAATCGAGCCGGACATGCTGATGCGGGCATTCATTGACATAGGCGTGATATTCCTTGCCGAACCGGGCGATGAATATATCCCAAGGCCGCAGCTTGCCGTCGGTCCACCTGCGCATCAAGGGGAAGCTCTTCCCCATGCGATCGCGAATCTCCCGCTTGTTGCAGATGCCGTAGAGCTCGCCGCTCGGGGGAGAGGGCTCCGCGGCGATCGGCGGCGGGGGTTCGATCTTCGGCGGCGGAACCGCGCGCATGACGAATACGCCGCGTATTCCTTTTTCCGCCGCGGCGCGCGCGCCGGCGCAGCCGCCTCTCGACGGGGCGGCTGGAGCCTCGGTTGCGCCCGGCTCGACCGCCGGCGCCTCAGTTGGGGCGGCTGGCGCCACCGATTGATCGTTGGAAGCCTCGGTCGAGGCGGTCTGATCTGACATTGGGTCTTCGCTCCTAATCTCAGTACGACAGCCCGCTGATCGGCTCGTCCAGATCGGCCGCGCCAGAGCATTCGTAGAGGCGCATGCCTCGGGCGCGCTGCGATCGAACTTCGAACCGAGCCGTATTTGCGGAGGTTTCGATGTCCTGGCGCCGGCCGCCCGGCGCCGCATCAATTTATGCAATAGCGATGCCGCGCCAATATGCAAGGCCGTTGCGCCGTAGGTCTCACACCGCTAACGGCGAGGCCATAGTCTTTCTCCCATGCGCGCGGGTGATCGACGCGACGCAAAAAACTGCGGCGCAGATGGCCGACGGCGCCTATATCGGCTTCGAAGCCGAAGGATTTTAGCGCTCAAAGGAACTGTGTTCGTGGAAGAGGACATGCGAAAGGCGGACAGCGCTCTGAGTCTCGAAGGGCGCTCTTTCGCCTACCCGGTTAATCCAGAGCGGGACGGCGAGCGGCTCGATCGCTTTCTGGCGGCGGAATCGGCCGCCGCTGGCGCGAATTTGTCGCGCACCAGGCTCAAAACTCTGATCGAAGCCGGTTATGTCGCCATCGATGGCGCGACCATGACGGACGCCAGCGCGCCGGTCCGGACGGGCCAGATTGTCGGCCTGCTCGCGCCGCCGCCAGTCGATCCGACGCCCGCGCCCGAGAATATTCCGCTCGCAGTCGTCTTCGAAGACGAATATTTGCTCGTCATCGATAAGCCGGCCGGGCTCGTCGTCCACCCGGCGCCCGGACATCAGGCGGGAACCCTCGTCAACGCCCTGATCGCCCATTGCGGCGCAAGTCTGTCGGGAATCGGCGGGGTTCGGCGGCCGGGAATCGTGCATAGGCTCGACAAGGACACATCGGGGCTCTTGGCTGTGGCCAAGACCGACGCTGCGCATCAGGGCCTGGCAAAGCTCTTTGCCGATCACGGCAAGACGCTCGCTCTCACCCGTGAATATCTGGCCTTCGTCTGGGGCGTTCCCGCGCGCCCCTCGGGCCTGATTGACGCGGCCCTCGGGCGCCACGCCGTCGATCGCGAAAAAATTGCGATTGTCCCGGCCGCGCGCGGCCGCCATGCCGTGACCCATTGGCGTCTCATCGAGAGCTTCGCTGGAGAGGCGAGCCTCGTAGCTTGTCGGCTGGAGACCGGGCGCACGCATCAGATCCGGGTCCATATGGCGCATATCGGACATCCGCTGCTCGGCGACCCTGTCTATGGGAAGAGCTTCAAGAGCAAGACGGCGCGGCTCTCGCCGGCTGCTCAAGCCTGCCTCAACGCGCTCGGCCGCCAAGCCCTGCACGCTGCGGCGCTCGGTTTTCCTCACCCGGTAACCAGCGTATTGCAGAAGTTCGAAAGCGCCCTTCCAAGCGATCTGCAAGAGCTGCGCGCGGCTCTGAGCGCAGGCGCGTCCGCGCCGCCGCCCTCGAGCCGACGTCGTAGCTTAAGGTCGACCTAGCGTAAACGGCGCGTCTCATCGGATCGAATTGCGAGGATCAGCCTGCGTCCTATTCGCGCCATCGCGACCGGCGCCAGAACGATGCGCCCCTAATCGCGTTCATGTCCCAGCAAGCAAGCCGGGCGTATTGTGTTTTGACTTGGATTGCGGCGCCCGCCGATCGTCTCGCCACCGCCTACGATGGCTTCGATGAGTGGAGCGCCGCCTGCCTGCGTCAAAATGCGAGCAACCAACACATGAAATTTGTGTCATCATCATCGGCTTCGTTCGAGGCGCCGCTCTATTGTTGCGACGGACGAAACTTCGCGGCTGGAGCGCCCAGAGCTGGCGCGCGAGCCCTAATTCCGGGCGGCGCCTTTTCGCACAGATCGACGCTTAAGCGCCCGGTAATGTTGCCAATTTGTAATCTCGAAGCCCGGCCGACCCCTCTTTCAGCCATGGTCGAGGCACCCTATATCACTGAGTTGCGTGGCTGGCTTGTCGAAGCAGCCATGCCGGAGCCCGCCGCCCATGGGGGCTCATCTGGAGGGTTTTTGCAATGAGTGCTGCGCTGCCGATGATTTCCGGTGAGAGCGGTCTTGCTCGCTACTTAAATGAAATCAGACGGTTCCCCATGCTGGAGCCGCAAGAAGAATATATGCTCGCGAAGCGCTGGCGCGAGCATTCGGACTCGGACGCCGCGCACAAGCTCGTCACCTCGCATCTTCGGCTCGTCGCCAAGATCGCGATGGGCTATCGCGGCTATGGTCTGCCGATCAGCGAAGTCGTCTCCGAAGGCAATGTCGGCTTGATGCAGGCCGTCAAACGCTTCGAGCCGGAGAAAGGATTTCGCCTCGCGACCTACGCTATGTGGTGGATCCGCGCTTCAATTCAAGAATATATCTTGCGCTCCTGGTCGCTCGTGAAAATGGGAACGACCGCGAGCCAAAAGAAGCTTTTCTTCAACCTGCGTAAGGTTAAGAGCCAGATCTCGGCGCTTGAGGACGGCGACTTGCGGCCCGAGCATGTCCAGAAGATTGCGCACAGGCTCGGCGTCAGCGAACAGGACGTCATCGAGATGAACCGGCGCATGTCGGGCGACGCCTCCCTCAATGCTCCTTTGCGCGAGGAAGGCGAAGGCGAGTGGCAGGATTGGCTCGTTGACGACAATTCGAGCCAGGAGCGCGTGCTCGTCGAGAGGGAAGAAAGCGACAATCGTCTCGGCGCCCTGCGCAACGCGCTTGACGTCCTGAACGACCGCGAACGCCGCATTTTCGAGGCGCGGCGCCTCACCGACGATCCGATGACCCTCGAGGCTTTGTCCGACGAGTTCGATATTTCCCGCGAGCGAGTTCGTCAGATCGAAGTCCGCGCCTTCGAAAAGGTTCAGTCCGCCGTGAAGGCAGGCGTGGCGAAAATCGAATCGCAAGCTCGGCCGGAAATCGCAGGGCCTACCGCACGGGTCTGATTCTTTCGGCCCCGCCGGAAGTTTCGTGATGTCCCTATTCAGGCGCGCGCCGTTGAGCCGGCCCGCGATGCGTTTTCGAGTTGCGGCCGTTCGGCGATGGCCTTGACGCCCATCTACCGGACAGCCTCCAGCGATAGCAGGCTGATATCGGCGGCCTCGCGCCTTAGGGTCGGGATTCCCCTCATTCGCACACGGAGGTTACTGTGACTTCGGCGGGCGGGCCGCCATCCGCCGGCGCTACATTGGTCAGATAGACCTGAAGCGCCCCGGCGTCAGCCACGCCGCTCAAATTGACAGTCATAGTATTCGACCAGAAGACAGGATGAACGGCGATCTCCGCCTTTCCCGCCGTGACCGCCGCTCGACCCGAAACAACCGCTCGGTCGAAGGTCACGATCACCTCCAAATTGGGGCCGAGGCGGCATTGCGTCTGCGCCGCCGGCGGATCGCGCGGCGGACCAGAGGCCAGATTCAAAAGCAAATCATTGGCTCCGGTGGGATTTCCGCCGGGCCGGCGCGCGAAGGCGCGGACGGGCTCCATCGGCTGCTCGGGTGCAAGCGAAGGCATGCTCCCGGAACTGGCGTAGATTCGCCAAACCTCGGCGGCGTATCGACTGGGCAGCCAAATATGGGGGCGGTGGTCGTGGAAGCTTTCGCGCGGGCCGATCGCGACATTGACCATGCGCTCCGAATTGCCCCACGGCTGGGTGGAGGTGTTGATCTCCAAATCATAGGCCCCGAGCCAGCCGGAATGGTTTCGCCAATCCGGCAACATGGCCAAATCGTCCCGAGGCGGCAGGTCGGGGAGACGCTGTTTCAGCACCTCATCGAGCCAGACGCGGGCGAATTTGTAATCGACCTTATTATGATAGCCATGGATTGACCCGCCATGCCAATGGCCGGGCTGGGTGACTACCGTCAAAGGCGCCCCTTCATTTGTGGCGCGCGCGCGGGCGAAAGAATCATGCGTGATGGCGGGCTTGGCGTTCTCGACAAAGGTCAGCAATCCGGAAAATCGATCGCCCGGGTCGGAGAGAAACAGATGCGGGGTGGACAAGGGCGGCAGATAGGGGGCGGGATCGAGTTCATCGAGCGCGATGACGGCGAGGACGCGCTGCGGCGGTTGTGTGGGGTCCGGGTTGGAGAGGCGTGCGCTTGAGGCCGTTCTGGCCGCGGCCGCGGAGCCGGCGGAAAAGCCGAAGAGAGCCACATACGCATATTGGATCTCGGGATGGCCGGAAATCGCCTGCGACGCCGCCTCCAGGGCGCCGAGAATATTGTCGGCGCTCGCGTCTTGTTGGCGATAGTCCAGCGGGATGTCGAGCTGGATGCAATTATATTGGTCCGCGACGGCGCGCCAATCGGGATCGCTATCGGAGAGCCACGCGACCGCATTGTTGATCAAGGCCGCGCGGATGGGCCTGTTCAAATCCGGGATATAGGCGTCATAGCCGTTGATCTTGCCACTCCACGGCTGCGCCGATTGGCTCCAACCGACAGGCGGGAAAGCGATGATGAAAAAGAGAGCCGTCAGGATCTCGAGGCGGCGTATCGTCATTTCAAGCAAGGCTCTCTGCTCCGCGCGCCAAAGCGGCGCGGCAACGCTATAGCAAATTCGACGAACAAAGGTCAGAGAGGCGGCGACGAGAGGGAGCCGGGTCGGGATAGACTGCTCCAGCCGAAGCGAGAAATTGTGGCCGCCTTTATTTCCTGAAATCACCAGCCTATATCTGGCCTCGAACGCGAGCCGCTGCTCAAGGCGGACCCTGCTGGCCGCCTCTTGGGATCGCCGTTTGGCGGAGAGACGCTGGAAACGCAGGGAAACCGACAGGCGGCGACAGGAAAGGCGAGGATAGGGCTAAGGATGGCGGGACATAGTCAGTTCAAGAACATTATGCACAAGAAGGGCAAGCAGGACGCGATCCGCTCCAAGCTCTTCTCCAAGCTCGCCCGCGAAATCACCGTCGCTGCGAAAATGGGCCTGCCGGACCCGACCATGAATGCGCGGCTGCGCGCCGCCGTTCTCGCCGCCCGCGCCGAAAACATGCCGAAGGACAATATCGAGCGTGCGATCAAGAAAGCCTCGGGCGCCGACGCCGAGACTTACGATGAAGTGCGTTATGAAGGCTATGCGCCTGGCGGCGTCGCCGTCATCATCGAAGCGCTGACCGACAATCGCAATCGCACCGCGGGCGAGGTGCGCTCCTATTTCACAAAGGCGGGCGGCTCGCTCGCCGAGACCGGCGCAGTCTCATTCATGTTCGATCATGTCGGCGTCATCGAATTTCCCGCGAAGGTCGCGTCCGAGGACCAGATGCTCGAGGCGGCGATCGAGGCGGGCGCCGAGGATGTCCAATCGAGCGAAGACGGCCATGAGGTCATAACGTCGCTCGAAAATTTGCGCGAGGTCGCGCAAGCGCTCGAGAGCAAGTTCGGCGAACCGCGCAAAGCCAGCCTGATCTGGAAACCGCAGAATGCGATCAGCGTCGATGATGAGGCAGGCGAAAAAATCCTGCGGCTCGTAGGAGCTCTCGAAGATAATGACGACGTTCAAAACGTCTATGCGAATTTCGAGATTTCCGACGCCCTCGTGGCGAAGCTCGGCGGCTAGAACGAGTCCAATCAGTTGCTGCGTCGGATTTTGCCCTGCGGGCCGTGTAGGCGCACGGCAAACGCCGCATGTTCGGATTCGCGTAGATCCGAGACTGCGCCAAACCAATTACACTAAAAACGCGGCGGGAAGAACCGCCGCGTTTCGTTCTTCCGCTAATCGCATCACCCTTCGCTAGGCGTTTTGCGCGGGCCGCCATGCGAGGCATGACCGCCCTTCCGGCCGGCTTCGGAGGCGAGCGTGTGATTGCGCGAAAAGCTGCGCTTATTCGGATTGACGCTTTGGCCGCCCTTCCGGCCGGCTTCGGCCGCCAATCCGGGATTTTGCGAGAAGCTACGCTTTTCGTGCGGAACGCTCTCCCCGCCCTTGCGGGCGATGGCGCGCTGTTTCTCGGGATCCATTGACGCGAATCCTCGGGTTGAAGTCGTAGATTTCTTCGGACTGTCAACTGTTGCGTTCATCGTTTTTCTCTCTTCCAAATGCTTGACTTGATCTAAATAATGTTTGGCAGCGGTAAAGGTTTCGAAAATTCATTCAAGATCGCGTGACCTGTTTGGGCGCTTGTGCGCCAAGCTTAAGTATCGCTTCCATATAAATGGGTTCGTTCCATCGAAAAGCAATAGCCAAGAATAAGAATCCGCAACGCCATTCTAGGCGCCCCGATTCATGATTATCCACTCAAGACTTGGTAATGGCCCGTTTTCTCGATCACGCACGTGAATAAATTCGCTCCTCGACCGCCTGGGCCGATCCCGGTTACGCGGAATCGACTTGGCGCCTCGGCGCGATTGAGAAAAATCTCCTTCGCCATGGCGAAGGAGAACGGCGGACATCGCGGCTGAAGAAGCGCATCGCGGCAATCAAAAAGCTCCTCCAAGAACAATGAAGGCAGGATCAGGCCAAACACGGCCGAGGGGGCAGGACGCCAAAACCGCCCTTCTCAGCCCCTTCGCGCGCATCGAAAGCGCCTTGCCGAGGCGCCGTCGGAGCAGAATTCCAATTCGTCTTAGCGAACCGGAGTCAGAACTTCCAACGACACAAGTCGACAGCTTCAATACTTTTATTTGAAGCATTGAACGCACGAAAAGAACAAATATTCGTCGATCCGAGCTTTGCAACCTTTTGCAATCTAAAGCCGATGGACGTGGGTCTACGCCTCTCCCGCCGCGGCCCGGTCGGCGACGATGCGGATTGTTCCATGCGCCGCTAGGCGGGAGGCGGGGAGCGAAGGGTCATTCGCGAGCACGCGGGCGAGAATGTCTCGCTTTTCGGCGCCGGAGACCAGAAACAGGACGGCGGCGCTCGATTCCAGCACCGGATAGGTCAGCGAAATGCGCGGCTCGGGCTTGACCCCAATGATCGAAGTCGCCCAGGTCTTGCGCTCGTCAAGCGCCGCCGTTCCAGGAAAGAGCGAAGCGGTGTGCCCATCGGCTCCAAGGCCGAGCAGCGTGACGTCGAAGAGCGGCCGCTGCGGATCGAGCGTTCGCGCCCCATAGAAGCTTTGCAAGGTTTCGGAATACAAAGCAGCGGTTTTCTCCGGCGAGCCCGCTTCGGTTAGGATGCGGTGGACCTGCGCGTCAGGAATTGGGACATGGCGGATCATGGCTTCCCAGGCCATGTGAAAATTGCTGTCTTCATGGTCGCTAGGGACGAACCGTTCGTCGCCCCAGAAAAGATGAACCTTTCCCCAGTCGAGCCGCCGCCCCAAATCCTCGCCGCCGAGAAGCTCATAGACCCGCTTTGGCGTCGACCCTCCGGACAGATTGAGGGCGATTCGCGCCGGGGCGACTGCTATGCGCGTGGCGAGCCAGATCGCAACGCGATCCGCCAAATCCGCAGCGTCATCCGCGATATCGACGATCGGTTCGGGCGTCATGGTCGGAAGAGTCCATGGATCTTTGTCTTCAGGCGCGACAAAATAGCGCAGGAGCCGATTGGCGACTTCAGTTCGCGAGCCGCAACCGCTAGACGCCAAAATATGGGCCAGATGGCGATTGTGAAAAACGCAATTTCTGCGCCATCCGGCGCAGCCTCAGCCTCCGGACGGCGGTTCGACATGCCCGCCGAACTTGAACCGCATCGCCGACAAAAGCCTTTCGCCAAATGTATGCGCCTGGCGCGAGCGAAACCGCGCGAAAAGCGAGGCGGCGAGCACATTCGCCGGCGTCGCCTCCTCGATCGCGGCCTCAATCGTCCAACGGCCTTCGCCCGAATCCTCGACCGCGCCTTGGAACTTCGCCAGCGCTTCATCCTCGGCGAGCGCCATGGCGCTGAGGTCGAGCAGCCATGACGAGATGACGCTGCCGCGCCGCCAAACTTCGGCAATGTCGGCGAGATCGAGCGTGAAGCGCTCCGTCTCGGGCAAATGGGCGCCGGCCTTGCCGCGCAGAATGTCGAACCCTTCGGCATAGGCCTGCATCAGGCCATATTCGATGCCATTGTGGATCATCTTGACGAAATGCCCGGCGCCGGCAGGCCCGGCATGAATATAGCCGAGTTCAGCGCGCGGATCGCGCCCCTCCCGCCCTGGCGTCCGCTCAATGACGCCAGGGCCCGGCGCCAGCGCCTTGAAGATCGGATCGAGCCGCTCGACCTCGGCTTTCGCCCCGCCGATCATCATGCAATAGCCGCGCTCAAGGCCCCATACGCCGCCGGACGTGCCGACATCGACATAGGCGACGCCTTTCGCCGCAAGCGCCTTGGCGCGCCTGATATCGTCCTTGTAAAACGTATTGCCGCCGTCGATGACGCAATCGCCCCCGCCGAGCAGATCGCCCAAGGCGGCGACCGTCTCTTCGGTGACGGCCCCCGCCGGAAGCATCACCCACACCGCGCGCGGCGGCCTGAGTTTCGCGACGAGATCCGGCAATCCCGATGCGCCGATCATGCCCTCCTGAGCGAATTCGACGACGGCTTTTGGCTGATCGCTGAAAACGACGCATTCATGTCCGGCACGGTGGATTCGCCGCGCCATGTTGCCGCCCATCCGACCAAGGCCGATCATGCCCAATTGCATTTTAAAACCTCGTTGGAATTAAGCTCTATTGGATTTGCCGGCGCGCCGCTTCGAGCACCTTCTCGACCGTAAAGCCGAATTTTTCCAAAAGATCCTTATACGGCGCCGAAGCCCCGAAGCTGCGCATGGCTATCAGTTCGCCAGCGCTCCCGACATAACGATCCCAGCCGAGAGGCGCGGCCTGCTCGACGGCGACCCTCGCCGTGACCGCGGGCGGCAGAACCTCATCGCGATAGACCTGCTCTTGCTGCTCGAACAATTCCCATGAAGGCATGCTCACGACGCGCGCGCCGATTCCTTCGCGCGTCAACATTTCGAAGGCGGCGACGCAGAGCCGCACCTCGCTTCCCGTTCCAAGGAGAATGACGCGCGGGCGATGATCCGGCGCGTCGGCCAGAATATAGGCGCCGCGGGCGAGACCCTGCGCGGAGGCGTAGACCGTGCGATCGAAGATCGGAAGAGCCTGCCGGCTCAGGATGAGCGCGGCGGGGCTCTTCTCCAGCTTCATGATGACGCGATAGGCCTCCACCGCCTCATTGGCGTCGGCCGGCCGGATTGTGATCAAGCCCGGAATGGCGCGAAGGCTCGCGAGATGCTCAATCGGCTGATGCGTCGGTCCGTCCTCGCCGACGCCGATCGAATCATGCGTGAAGACGTGAAAGACCGGCAGGTCCATCAAGGCGGCGAGACGCAGAGTCGGGCGCATGTAATCGCTGAAGACCAGAAAACTTGCGCCATAGGCGCGGAGGTTCGAAAGGGCGAGGCCGTTGACGATCGCGCCCATGGCGTGTTCGCGCACGCCGAAATGAAAATTCCGGCCGCCGGGGTCGTCCGCCTCCAGGGAGCCCGCCCCGGCAAAAGTCAGCTTGGTCTTGGTGGAGGGCGCGAGATCGCCAGAGCCGCCAAGAAGCCAGGGAACATGTTTGGCGATCGCGTTCAGCGCCTGGCCGGACGCCTCGCGCGTCGCAATTCCCTTTGCGTCGGGAGCAAAGCTCGCCAAGTCCTTGTCCCAGCCTTCTGGCAACCGCCTATTCAAAATGAGGTCGATCTCGCGGCCGCTTTCGCCATGCGCTTCCTTGTAGGCCGAGAAGATTTGCGACCATTTCGCGCGCAGTTCTCGTCCGCGCCGGCCAACGCCATTTTCGAAATTCGAATAGACGCCGTCGGGGACAAGAAAGGTCTGGTCCTCCGGCCAGCCATAGGCGCGTTTGGTCAGACGCACCTCTTCCGCGCCGAGGGCGTCGGAATGCGCGGCTGCGGTATTTTGCTTATGCGGCGAACCATAGCCGATGATCGAATGAACGATGATCAGAGTAGGCCGGTCGGACGTCGCCTTGAACGCCTCGACCGCTTGCGCGACAGATTCCGTGTCATTTGCATCGGCGACATGAAGGACGCGCCAATGATAGGCTTCGAATCTCTTGCCGACATCCTCGCTGAAGGCGAGAGCTGTGTCGCCTTCAATGGTGATATGATTGCTGTCATAGATCCAGCAAAGATTGGACAGCCTGAGATGGCCGGCGAGCGAGGCCGCTTCGCTTCCGACGCCCTCCATCAGATCGCCGTCGCTGCACAGCGCATAGACATCGTAGTCGAAAACGACGGCGTCGGGGCGGTTGTAATGCGCGGCGAGCCAGCGTCCGGCGATCGCCATGCCGACGCTATTGCCGCAGCCTTGGCCGAGCGGTCCGGTCGTCGTTTCGACGCCGACGGTCAGCCCATATTCCGGATGGCCCGGGGTGCGGCTGCCAATCTGGCGAAACTGCTTGATGTCGTCGAGCGTGACCGCCGCTTCGCCTTTGCCGTCCTTGACGCCGGCAAGATGCAGCAGAGCGTAAAGCAGCATGGACGCATGTCCGCAAGATAAGACGAATCTGTCGCGGTTCGGCCAATGCGGATCGGCCGGATCATAGCGCAAGAACCTCTGCCATAGCGTGAAAGCGACGGGCGCCATCCCCATTGGCGTTCCCGCATGGCCGGAATTGGCCTTTTCGACCGCGTCTATCGCGAGCGTGCGGATCGTATTGATGCAGATCTCGTCGAGGTTTCGTGGAACGGCCTCAACGCCTGACGCAAGCGGATCTGTGCGGGACATTTTCTAACGCACCGTCTCTAGCTGCTATCCGGCGAAGGCCGGCTCGGGGACACCCAAGAGGGAACGCATTGGCGGGCGGGAAGTTCGCTAGCCGGCCGTTGGTCGGCTGTCGCTCTAGATGATTGACGCGCCGATTTATCTGGCCGACAGATCGAGCCTAATTTACAACTTGTCGCTCTATCGGAGCTTACGCCATATCAAACTTCCCAAGGAAACTAAGGCGGATTGTTTATAGGCGTCGCCTCGCCGAGTTGCGCGGATTGACTTCGATGATAGAAAGCCTGCGTTAAATCAAAATGTTGTGCTACATACGCCAACCCTCGCGGCATAATTCTGGCTAAGTTAGCGCGCTGAGGGTCAGAATCGAAAACTTCAGGCGACAGAGGCGGCAGATGACTTCGACGATCACGCTCGTGGCGGATTCCATCGCAGGCAAGCATTTCGAGATCACATTCGAAAAGACAGCCGACGACAAAGGGCTGATCCGCCTCGAGACATGGCACAGCAATAAGGATCACAGACGAGACGAGGCCAGCACGGACGACGTAGTGAAACTTTTCGAGATCCGTTGCGACAAGAGGCGGAAGATCGTCTTCAAGGGCGATCTGCTTGGCTCTTCTCCGACCATTACCTGCAATTTCGTCGACGCTGGACCAGAGACGCCACCCTCCGTCCGCGTCGTTATCGGCGGCTCATTCGCCGGCCTCGGCGACGGGAGCAAGGAATACATGCTCCAAAAGAGTTCCTACGAAGAGTTGAAGAGTTTCGTTATGAACGCCGGTTTTCCCGTAGCGACTTGAAGTCGTGATGGCGGCGCAAATTTTCGGAACAGGCCCTAGAGCGCTTTCCGACCGAATGGAATCATTCGGTCGATAAGAAATCGCTCAATCTCAAAGAGTTGGAGCATGTTCTGATCGAAAAAGTCGGTCAACTTTTTCGGAACAGGCCCTAGCGCCAGCGCCCCAAAAAACACAAGACCTTGCCGCGTCTTACGGTCGATCGTAAACCTATCCGCGATTGTTGCACAGCTTGAGGCGCGAGCGGTCCCATGAAAGCGTTTTCGCCAAAATGCGCCGCGGCGGCTCTCGCAATTATCGCGACGGCCGGCCCCGCCGCTGCGGCGGAGCATCTCGACGGCGCGCATCTTCCCTGGCCGCTCGCTCTGCCCTTCGCCGGCATTCTGCTTTCGATCGCCTTCGGCCCGATCGTCGTCAAGGAATGGTGGCATATTCATTACGAGAAGGCGGCGGCCCTCTGGGCGACTCTGGCTCTCGCCGGCCTCGTCTATATCGAAGGCCCGGCGCCGACGGCGGCGGCTTTCGCGCATAGCATGGCGCTCGAATATTTGCCTTTCATTCTCATGCTTTTCGCATTGTTCACCACGGCGGGCGGCATTTCCATTTCCGGCAGACTTGCCGGCTCGCCGCTCGTCAACTGCGCGATTCTCGCCTCGGGCGCCGCGCTCGCGAGCGTCATCGGGACGACCGGCGCGTCGATGATCTTGATCCGGCCCCTCATTCGCGCCAATGAGAGCCGCGGCTTCAAAGCGCATGTCGTCGTGTTTTTTATTTTTCTTGTTTCGAACATCGGCGGCGCCTTGACGCCGCTGGGCGATCCGCCGCTTTTCCTAGGCTTCCTAGAAGGCGTCGACTTCTTCTGGACCGCGCGCGCGCTCTGGCAACAAACTTTATTCACAGTTTCAGTCTTGATCGCGCTTTTCTATCTCATCGATTGCTATTTTCATTACAAGGAGAACCCTTACTACTATCTGGAGGACTCTTCTGAAACCTCCGCCCCCGCATCCCGCCACGGCTCCGGTCTGCGCATTGGCGGCGCGATAAATATTGCGCTCATCGGCGTGGCGATCTCCGCCATCGTCGCCAGCGGACTCTGGCGACCTGGCGTCGGCTTCGACTTATTCGGCGCGCGGATCGAACTGCAAAACGCGGTTCGAGAGGCGGTCATGATCTGCGTCGGCCTCGCCTCGCTGGCTTTGACGAGCCCCCAGGCCCGTGTGGAAAATGGTTTCGACTGGGAGCCGATCAAAGAGGTCGCTTTTCTCTTCGCCAGCATTTTCACCTGCATCATTCCGGTGATGTCGATGCTCCGGACCGGAACCGACGGGCTTTTCGCGCCCGCGATCCTGTTTCTCGAACATCCGGATGGCTCGCCGAACATTCCCGTCTATTTCTGGGCGACGGGCCTGCTCTCGTCCTTTCTCGACAATGCGCCGACCTATCTCGTGTTTTTCGAGCTCGCCGGCGGCGATCCGACGGCGCTGATGGGGCCGCTCGGCAAAACATTGGCGGCGATTTCCCTCGGCGCGGTGTTCATGGGCGCGAACACCTATATCGGCAATGCGCCGAATTTCATGGTCTACGCCATAGCGCGGCGCTCCGGCGTGAAGATGCCGAGCTTTTTTACCTATATGCTCTGGTCCGGCGCGATCCTTTTGCCGGTCTTCGCCGCCGTCACATGGCTGTTCATGCTGTAATGGCGGCCAGCCGCCGCCGTCGCGCAAGCTGACAGGCGGAATGCGGATTCGCCGGGGTCTCTCCCTAAAGGTCGAGATCGGACAGGGAAGGATGATCGTCGGGGCGGCGGCCGAGCGGCCAATGATATTTGCGCTCGCTCTCCTGGATCGGCGCATCGTTGATGCTGGCGATGCGTCGGCGCATCAAGCCGTGCTCGTCAAATTCCCAGTTCTCATTGCCGTAGCTGCGAAACCAATTGCCGCTGTCCTCGCGCCATTCATAGGCGAAGCGCACGGCGATGCGATTCTCGCGAAAGGCCCAGACTTCCTTGATGAGGCGATAGTCCAGCTCGCGCAGCCACTTTCGCGTCAGGAATGCTTCAATCGCCTCGCAGCCTTGGAAGAATTCGGCGCGATTTCGCCATCGGCTGTCGCTTGTATAAGCAAGCGCGACGCGGGCCGGATCGCGCGTGTTCCATGCGTCTTCGGCCATCCGCGCCTTTTGCGCGGCGGTCTCGGCGGTGAAAGGCGGAAGCGGCGGGCGATCCATGAAATGCTCCGATGGTTGGCGCGTCTAGAGCGCTTCCCGATCAGATGGAAGCATCTGATCGGGAAGGAATCACTCAAATTCAAAGAGTTGGAGCATGTTCCGATCGAAAAAGTCGATCAACTTTTTCGGAAACATGCTCTAGGCTGACGATCCCTGAAGATCAATCGACTGCCGCGTCCCGAGACGCATATAGTGCCACCGCACGACATCCGCCCCGTAGACACGTTCGAGCCGCCGAACCGTGAAGTGCCCTCGAGCAATGTTTTGGAAGTGACTCATGAAAATGAGATTGACCGTCGCGCCGCCGAGCGCGCCGACCACAGGGATCGCGCCAACGGCGGCTCTCTCGGAGACGACGGTCCCGAATCTCGATGCGATTTCCGACACGAAACTGTTGACGACCGGCGCCGACGCGCTGGCGGCTCCGCGCTGTGATAGGAAAGTTGAAGCGTCCCTGGTGAATTTGCTCAATAGCGCCTCCAGACCATCAAAGGCATATTTATCGCTTGCACGATCGGATTCAAACTGAACGTCAACGCCAGCGATATCGTCGGCAAGATCAAAGGAAAACGTCTCGACGAAAGCGACGGCGGCTCGAGCTGGTCTTTTGCCGCAAGCGGCTGTCGCTCTCGAGCGGCCTGCCCCGGCGCAACGAGCATTCGAAGCTCGCTCAGATCCATCAACCGCAAATGGCCCAGAAGAAGTCGAAGCAGTTTTTCATGGGCGACGTCATATTCCACGATCAAGCTGGCGCAGTCATAGTTTATGCGCGCCCGCTTGACGGCGTCCTGGCTCCGCAACCATGCTAGAGCATCTTCCGCCAGCTCCCGCCTGCGACAGAGCGTCGGAACAAAAATACGCACCCGTCCGCGCATGAAATGGCGAATCGCGAATTGCATATGCAACAGTCCTAAACTGGAATATAGGCGCGTTTCACCGTGTCTTGAGCACCACGGGAGCGTTGACCCTGACCGCCGCCGCTTGCCGATGCGGTTGGCGCATCTCTATGACGTGATTGAGTCCGAAGACCGTGAAAGTCAGCCAAACCGGCGTTGCGGCGCTCGCGCCGATTTCAAGCACCGTAACTCCGATTACGCCAATGGCGAGCACGATCTTGAGATCAACCATGTTTCCGCTGGCAAGCCTGATCTCTCGATCGAACTTCTTGAGGAAGTCCACCACCGCCTTCGCGCTTTGAGAGTTTTCAGCAAGAAATTCAGCTTCCTCCTGGATATTGCGCGCGAGCACATCTATTTCGGTGTTGGGGGCGCCGTAACCTCGGCCGGCGCTCGATCGACATTGCTCATCAAGGTGATTGTGAAACTCCTTGTGACGATCCGTGTCGTAATGCAGAACGACGCTTCCGGTCGTGGGATTTACCGAGACTCGCTCGATTCCCGGAATCACGCTGAACGCCTCGCCGATCTGCTTTAACAGTTCGGGATTTCCTTTCGCCGAAGACACCTTCATTCGGACGCGGCCGGGGACTTGATGGGCTACATGCAATTTAAATTTTGGCGCAGAGTTCTTCGCGCGCTTCGCCTCGATTCTCTTAGGCTTCGCCTCTTCGCCCGCGATCGTCGAGGCGCCTGCGTCTTGTAGAGGCTCCTCGGCCGCAGGCTGAGAAGATTGCGCTCCGCTCATTTCGCGCTCGGCGCCGCAGCATCGGCGACAGGCGCGCCCTTTTCCTCGACCTCGGCGTCCACTTCCGCGACGATGTCTTGAACGTGCTCGTGCGTCTCGGCTACGAATTCTCGCGTCTTTTGGCTGATTTTACTAGCGCCGCGCACCGTGGATTTGAACAGCGGCTTCAAAGCGGAGCCAATCTGCGGCACAAATTTCGGGGCCAGCATGGCGGCGACCCCCAAGACCACTCCGGGCAGCAAGGCGGCTTCCAACACCGCGACGCCAACGCCGACGACCCCTACTGTCGCGACCGTAGCGACAAGGGTGTCCGTTGTTTCGTCAGCTGGTTCGTTCGCGTCGACAGCTGTCTCGGCATGGTCGGCCGCGTTCGAACCATCCTTGGCTTCTTGCCCGGCTTTTGTAACTTTACTTCGCTCCCATCGTTTTTGCCGCCAGCCTCCCGAAAATCAGCGGGATCTTCAAGCATACTGGTTGAAGAACATGACAATAAAGCAAATGGTTGCGCCCCGAAAGCTGACTCTCTTCAACCTATGGGTCCAGCTGAGTGGAAACTCCCTCGACAGCGCCGATGAAAACGCTGGCGGAACAGCAGCAATTCGATGTCCATCCTCCGTTAAGCAGTCCAGGTCTTCCAATGGAGGAGGCGCCGCATCTCGATGGAGAGAAGGGGCGCTAGTTTGGCGCCGCCGCGCGGGGTCTTCGCTGATTGAAAGCTATGAGAACGCGCCGCGCGAACAATTCTGACCGGAGCTCTTCAAATTATAAGACGGTCACAAGAAGATGTCAGACGTCGCGGTCAAGCAGGTCTGTCAAGGGCCAGTAACTTACAATAAATGTAACCGCCCTGAGTTTTATTGGATAGGAGCATCAGTGCGTAGAATGGCGCGCCCGGAGAGATTCGAACTCCCGACCCCTAGATTCGTAGT
>Ga0182030_10010219_pt1 | contig 19109 bp, 10 predicted proteins | sample 812S3MmetaG_FD_121299 | JGI IMG/M metagenome (GOLD analysis project Ga0182030, IMG submission 121299) | Permafrost microbial communities from Stordalen Mire, Sweden - 812S3M metaG (Illumina Assembly) | ecosystem: Environmental > Terrestrial > Soil > Wetlands > Permafrost | place: Sweden... | reverse complement strand
TGAGTGTACTGCGACTGGTTGTCGCCGACATCGATGTTCGGAGAACCGTCGAGGTACATGTTGTTCTCGGATCCGCGTCCGCCGAGAGCATGGAACTGCGATACGTCGTTGAAGTTCACGTTAAAGTCGCTCTGGGCGGAGCTGCCCATGCCAGGCACGGTGCTCATCAGAGAGGTGAAATTCCGGCCATTCATGGGCAATTCAGCGATTTCCGTCTTGTCGACGATGTACGACTTGTCCATGGTGTTGGTGGTAACTACCGGCGTGGCGTCCGATTCCACCGACACCACATCGGTAACGTTGCCGACTAACAGCTTTACCGTCCCCACGTCTAACTTGGTGTTGACGTCCAGGGTGACGATGACCTCGGATTTCTTGAATCCGGTCTTCTCGACGCTAATGGTGTACCGGCCGGGTTCCAGATCGATGACCTGGAAATGGCCAGCCTGGTCGGTATTCATTTGCCGTACGGGGCCGCCCTTTACCGCGTCCTGAATCTTAACCGCGGCATCGGGAACAAAACCGCCCGAGGCATCTACAACTGTACCGCTAATGTACTGGGATTGCGCCATGATCGGCTGCGCACACAGCAGCAGAATTGCTGCAAGCATGCCGATCAGCACGCCGTTCCTTCTCACGTTCATATAAACCTCTTTTTTGGGTATAATAGAGACCCCTTGTTGCGAGAGCGAACGCTCCCGCCTACTCGCGACGCGGCGAGACAGCCGCATTGGTCCTGAAAGCAATTACCTTCCTAGTGACAACCGTAATTCATATCAACTAGGAATACAACCCCCATTTCACCCCATCCCGCCCGTAGAGTTGCGTGATTACAACGCGGAGCAGCATGGAAGCGCGTTGAGTATTGCACCGTTGGGCAGGGTGAACAACGGGTTGCACCGTGTATCACCCGTGTATGATGAATAGAATCAATTAAATAGCACAACCTTCGGACGGTTGTGCGACCAGCAGGAGTGAGATTGTCTACAATGTCGGGATGACGGATGAATGTAGGTTATGTAATATACTCGCAGGCCCAATAATGTTAATACCGAAAACCGGATTCTTAGTACGCCGTTTCATAGATCGGATGCCGGGTGAACGTCGTTAGTGGGCTTCCGAAAGGACCGACTCAGCCAATTTGCCAAACGAGAAATGGCACGGTTCACTTGGTGCCGGCCACGCGGTCCGTGGAGCGTGTTGTTCCCCCGGCGGCGGTAGCTTTCAAATCGCGGACCCGGGCGAGGGTGGCCGCGGGCTGCCGTCTCTCGTCCGCAAGCCTCGAGGGCGCGGCCGCGCCGATGGTAGACCGATACTTCATCCGCCGGTTCAGTGCAGCGGCAGTTCTTCGGAATCCCACGGCCGCGGCGGGCTTGTCCAGCCGCGTTGCCTTTCCCAAGTAAAAGCAGGCCACCCAGGAACCCGGCCAAGCGAATTTTGCCTGCTCCAGGCAGAGGACTCCCTCCGCGAAGCGGCCTTCCTGGGCAAACAGGGCGCCGGAATGACGCCGAGATTGTTGAACGACGCGATGTTTCGAGGTTGCTGGCGAAATACCGCCTGGAACCGGCGCGCCGCGCTTCGGTGTTCCCGCCGGCGAGGGCCTTTACCGCTCCCTCGAAGATCTCCTTCACCGACTCGGCGGCGCAGAGAAGCTAAGGCGCACACGCACAAATCGATCGAACATCTTGTAATGCCGACGCTCACCACACGTGGGATGCGACCACTTCGGGTTGCGCGGGCGTATTGCCAATTACGCGTGCGTGCAGCACGAACTGGAGATTGCGAGATTCCCAGCCGGAAGCCAGTTTGTGCAGAATGCCGCCAAGCTGGTCGGAATCCGCGAGAAGGTGACCCGCCGCTTCGGTGCCAAACTGCTTCAGGCCGCCCACCACGATGGTCGCCCCTCCCGTTACTGAGTTCTTAATGCGGCACATTAGGAAGTAATCATCAGGGGAAGAGCCATCTTCTTTCGACGGTATGGACCATTCCTGGCCAGGGCTCTGCGAATCCGCGATTACGGTATCCACTCCGTGGGGGGCAAATCGGAAGCGCCAGTTCTGCTGCAGTTCCATGGTCCAACGATTTGTGACGGCCCCGATCAGAAACGAAGGAGTCCTTTGCATGTCGGCGAATTCGACGCTGCTGGCCATCCGTAGCCTTACCGGCTTTCCCTTGCGGGCCAACATCGCGGCCACCTCACTCGCCGCAACCATGTCGCCAAACCCCACATATTGATTTAAGACCGGGACCAAATCGGAGCCGACCATTTGGCCTGGAGGCTGAACTGGCCGCTGCACTGCCGGACCCTGCGGAGGTTGCTGACCTTCGCTCCATTCCAAAACGCGCTTGGACGGATGATAGACAATAGGATGCGCGACAGCCACCAGGAGGGGCCCTGGCGATTGGAATACGGGCTCCCAGAATTTCTGAAATAGTCTCGAGTTGGGGTTAGCACTCCAGAACTTGAGGCCGCGAGCCACTGCCGGTAGTTTCGCCCACCACCCGCGCGCCACCGCCATGCCAGTGCGCGAGTTGCGCCGCGGTTCCATTCCGCTGGGCGACTCCGCCGGCGCCACGGCTTCCACCTCGTGGACTGGCGTTGCATAATGGAACTCAGGCGCGTAGGTCCCCGACGGCAAGTCAATCCGCACCCTAGCGGCCGTACCCTCGGGTGTCACGTAATACTGTGCCAGCCGTTTGCGGACCTCGCGGGCCCCCACGCGGACGATGGTGTCATCGCCCAGATCCGATTGAGGGGGCCGGCCAAACACCGCGATGGCGACGGTGCGTTCCTTCAGTGCGCCCGATTCCCCTTTCAGCGCCTGCTCGCAGGCATATTCCAAGAACTGATGGCACCGTTTGCTACCGTGAAACGATGGGCTGATCAGGATCATCCTAAGCTGCTGGCGGATCTCCTCCGGGGTGGGTACATCTCGCGTTCCATCAGCGGGTTGATCCCGAAACGCACTAGCCGAGTTCGACATGCAAAAGCAAAACTCCCGATTCCGATTGACCTAATTCTGCGCCATTCCGCGGCGAAATGCAACGGGCAGGCCTACACCGTGTAACACCGTTAAAGTCCACGGCATGGTCAAGCTAAGATCATCCAGGGGGTTGAGCGAGATCGAGATGATGTTAAAGCTCGCTGAGTCTGGACGAATCCATACAGAACAGGGCCGGTATCGGTCACTTGGCGCCCACGACGTGGCCATCCAGCTTGGCAGCTTCAGTCGAGGCAACCCTCAAATCCCGGACGTGAGCGAGTGCCCGGCGGGCTTCCTCATCCCGGCCGCAAGCCTCGAGCGCTCTTCCAAGCTGGTAGTAGGCCGACACCTCATCGGTCGGGTTCAGTTCGATGGATCGTTGCAGCAGTACGGCCGCTTCCGCCGGTTTCTCCAACTGCAGTTTGGCCTTCCCCAGATAGAAGTACGCCGCCCAGGAGTCCGGCTTAGCCATTTTCGCCTTCTCCAGGTAGGGAATCCCCTCCGCGAACCGGCCTTCCTGAACCAGCAGACCGCCCAGGAAATAGTTCGCGTCGCCGGGATCCTCCTTCATTGCCAGTTGCAGTTCCCGCATCGCATCGTCGGTCCGGCGCAGGCAAATATAAACTTTTCCCAACTCCAGGTGCACTCCGGGAAACTGAGGATCGAGCCGGAGCACATCGAGGAAGCTTTCCTCCGCCTGCGGAAACATGGTGGCTTCGTAGTTGGCCTTGCCGATCAGGAACTGGGTCCGGACCGGCCCGGCGGCGGCGAGCATCGCCTCGAAAATCGCCTTGGCTTTTTCTGCGTCGTGGTTCTTCAGGTACGCAAAGCCCAACAGAAAGAGGATGCCGTCGTCCCTGGGAGCCGCGGCCCGGAGGACCTCCAACTCATGGATAGCGGGTTCCAATTGACCGAGGTAGGCGCGGCACACCGCCTGCAATTGCCGTGCCTGCATGTGCTGCGGATCGATCGCCACCACGCGGGAAAAGAGCGGAAGGGCCTTGGCGTGATCCTCCTGCCGGAGGTAGACCAGTCCCAGATTCACGAGAATCGCCTTGTCGTCGGGGCTCACCTGCAGTGCCCGCTTGTAAGCATCGATGGCTTGATCGGCGCGGCTGGTCCGTGAGTAGATGACGCCCAGATTGCTGAGCGCGGCGATGTTGCGAGGCTCCTGGCGAAGTACCGCCTGGAATCCGCGCTCCGCAGCCTCGGTGTCGCCAGCGGCCAGGGCCTTGACGGCGCCCTCGAAGATCTCCCTAGCAGACTCAGCGGCACAGAGGAGGGAGGCGCACAGACACAGGCACGCGGCAAACTTCATCAATCATCATAGTAGCCAAATAGGGCCCGATTGGCCAATTCATTCCCAGCCAGATGGAAGTTAACCGCTCCGTCAGGTCGCGTCTTGGAAACACAGTGCGGCCAAGCCGCAAGCTTTCAGCTATCAGCTATCAGCTATCAGCTATCAGCTATCAGCTATCAGCTATCAGCTATCAGCTATCAGCTATCAGCTTTCAGCTATCAGCTTTCAGCTGGATCGCCGCGCGGGGCGCGGACCGTGGAAATCGGAAACTCTCTGGCAAGATATGTCACCACAGAGCATCGAACCGGGCGGGCCCGGTTTGGCGGGGGAAGAAACTCGGCTGCGACAGTCGATTTTTTGCTTCGGTGTTGGGGTAGGCCAAGTCCTTTGTTTCCAACAACCATAGATTTTGTTTCTTAGGAGCCACAGAGTACCTTAAGCTTAAGAGCGGGCGGATCGGACAGGAGCGGGCACCTTCGCTCCCCGAAATTCTGAGATCGCAGAGGTGACGGAGAACACAGAGAAACCTGAAGTCTTGGAGTTTCTGGAGGGCTGTCAGCTTTTTGAGTTGGCCGTCGGCTCTTGATTTGGCGGCCTCCCGGGGACGTCCGGCGCGAAATCTTCCCGGCTCGCAAAGAAACGAAGAGTTAGTAGCACAGAGGCCCACACTGAGCCTCGGCCAAAGGAGCGGTTACCCCTTAACCAGCGCTTACTGACGGTCCCAGGTGAGGCGCAGCCCTTGGTTATACTTAGGCGAAACCGTATTGTTGCCAACCCACACTTCTCATTCAGTTTCGTCACGCGGCGCGTGAGAACGCCGTGGGCATAGGGCGAGCGACGCGGGTACCCGCTGGGCGCCGCGGAGCGTGCATGAACGGTACGTCGAGCGCGGCGAGCGGGCGCAACGCAACGGAAGCGACCCAATCGCCCGCCGTTATAGAGTACGCGAGTAATGCGCCCTAACGCGCCGGCTCCCGATACGGCTTTCGCGCCTCGTACAGAAGCAGTCTGGATGCCAGAGTTTCACGAAGTTGCGGCTGGTTCTGCGGCGCGGCAATCTCCAGCGCTCGCCTCGCCGTCGTCACCGCATCATCGAAGCGGCCAGCTTCTGCGTACGCCGCTGCCAGCGTTTCGAGATAGATCGCGTCGTCCCCGCCCGACAATGTCACCGCCCGCTCGGCAAGCCTGACCGCCTCTCCGCCATTCCGCACCGACGCCTCAGACGATGTCGCCAGCACATGCGCCGCCTCATTCAGGGCCGTCAGATAATCGGGCTGGACGCGCAGCGCCTCGCGCCATTGCGCCAGTGCCTCCGGTACCTGCCCGCGCGCATAATAGAGCGCCGCGCCGAGGAACTGGTGCGCCTCGGCAAAGTCCGGATCGATCTCGACGGCTTGCTGAAAATAGGGAATCGCGTCAACCAGTTGACCTTTGGATGCCAAGATGCGGCCGATGTCATTGCGCGCCTCGGCCGACCGCGGATCGAGCTTGGCTGCCTGCTGAAACTCCGCCATGGCATCGTTCAGCCGCTCTTTCATCGCCAGCGCCCGCCCGAGATTGACATGCAGATCGGCGGACTCGGGGTAGGCCACCAGTCCCTTTTCGAAGTGCACCATCGCTTCGTCCGGCCGCCCCACGGCGACCAGCGCCTGGCCGAGCGTGCCATGGATGGCGTGAAACTGGGGATTCAGTTGGAGCGCCCTTTCATACTGCGGGATCGCCTCCGCGAACTTGCCTACACGCGCCAGCGCGGTCGCCAGATTGTTGTGGACGCGGGCATCGTCGGGCTTCAATGCGGCCAACTCGGTCCACTCCGCGATGGCCGCCTCGTACTGTCCCTTCTCCCCGAGATTGAATGCGTGGTCGAACCGCTTGTAGAGTTCCACCGCCGGCGTGGCGATCTCCATGAGACCGTCGGGCGGTATATTCACGAACTCCGGGATGTTTACGGCGCGATTGGCCGCGGTGGTGTTGTCGATCAGGATCGGGGGGCTGTCGTTGCCATCCGGGTCGAGGTGCGTCAGGTACATCTGGGTATACGGCGAGCGGACTTTTGAGGAGAACACCAGCCACCGTCCGTTCGGAGAGAAGCTGTGCCAAGAATTCATGAGCGTGGTGTTGCAGCGCATGTGCCGCGGTTCGCCACCCTGAGCGGCAACGATGTACAACTGGCTATCGGGCCGCATCAGTTGGCCGTTGCGGCACTTCACAAAAACGATCCAGCGGCCGTCGGGCGATACCTTGGGGAAGGTGTTGCTCATCCCGTTGGCGGACGCTCCGGCGATCGGCTCGGGCACTCCGCCCTTGCCGCCGTTGAAGGAAACGCGATACAGGCTGTACTGGACCTTGGTTTCGAAAGGATCGTTGGCGGCCGCCGGCATTTGCGCGTTCGTGGGATACGGGTCCTTGGCCTCGGCGCGCGCGAAGACCACGTACTTTCCGTCGGGACTCCAGACGCCGTCGGTCTGCACATAGCGCGGGTCGGCGGCGCCCGGCAGCGGTTCGCGCTGGCCGGTGGCGCGGTTGTACCACGCGAGAATTCCGCGCGTTGGATAGAACACCTGCAGGAAACGATAGTCCTTGAAATTCACCACGAAGAAATTGTTCAACGGCGCGCTGGCAGCGCTCGATACCGTGGTCAGGACATACTGCCCGTCGGGCGAAACTTGCGACATGAAGCCGATGCGATTGAACTCGAACTGCCGGTCCTGCGACGGATTCCAGGTGATCATGTTTTCCGTGCCGATCGACATTCGCGGCTTGACGTCGGCCAGCGCGTATAGTCCTTTATCGTTCTGCGGCCCGTCCATGTCCATGCCCATGGTCTTGCCGTCGAGCGAAAAGGAATGGCAGTTGGCACAGGTCGGCATGTCGGTCAGCACCACGCGGCTGCGGGGCTGGCCGAGATCTCGAACGCTCCACTGGATCAGCGGGATTAGATCCTGGGCCAAAGGTTTGATGACGCCTTTCTCCGTCTCCGAGGGCATTAGCGGCACGTCGCGATAGAAAATGGGCGCACCCACCGGGTCCGCGGACGTGCGAATTCTGACCCGGCCGCTAGAGACTGCGCCGCTCTCGCCGATGCTGGTGATGGTGATGGTAGCCGCATCCGTGACCGACCGCTTCTTGATCGCGCCCCAGGTCGCGGCATCCGGCGCCCACGTATGCATAGAGGCCTGCTGCGGCGTCAATTTCGGCAACTCATTAGTGGGAGCGATGCATCGTGGATCGATCTCTCCCACTTTGAGGTACTCGCCCTTCGATTCCGCATGGATGGCGGGAGCATGGCCGCCGAAATCGACGTCGATCCGCCAGCGGTTGGCATGCTCGGCGGGATCGCGAAAGAGAAACGTCGGGGGGGTGATTTCAGGCGGGAAGACCGAACCGTCCAGAGGATAATCGATGGTGATCTTCGCGGGTTGGCCCTGGGCCATGGCGGCAGCGACCGAAAATACGAGCGCGACACAGAAATGATTCGTCAAAGCGGTCCTGCCTCAATATTCCAGCTGCGAATCGAGCACGCAGGGAGATTGAAACGCAAGTTTAGCATTCATCGCTCCAATTCCCGGCGATCTCTGCCGCCGGGCGGCGCTCGCCCGGCGGCAGAGAAGAGTCTCCGAACTCATGATGTCGATCCGGGAAATTCGGCAGTTCCGGAGATCCACTACGGCGGCTATTTCCCTTTCTTAACTCCCCATGGTCAGCACAACCCAGTACCGCACCGCTCGTCACTCATAGTGGAGGGCCGTCGTAGGGTCGATGGTCGCAGCACGGCGGGCGGGGAACCAGGCAGCCAGGGCGCTCACAGCCAGTACGACGATGCAGACGGCGGCATACGTAGAGGCGTCGGTAGGTTTGACCTCGTACAGAAATGATGCCACCACACGGGCAAGGGTCAAAGAGCCCACCAACTCTAACCAGTTCAGTCTATACGCGGGCCACGCAGGTTTCGGAAGGTCCACAAAAAGATTCCTAGCCGCCGATGAACGCAGATGAACGCCGATAGGGAAAGGAAAGATTGTTTTATCGGCGTTCATCTGCGTTTATCGGCGGCCAATAAAACCCTTACATCGTCAGCACGACGCGGAAGCGTGCCGCGCCGCTCATCATGCGCTGGTAGGCTTCCTCCGCTTTCTCCAGAGGCATAGCCTCATTCATGGAGCGCACTCCCGTCTGCACGCTGAACGACAGCGTATCTTCCGAATCGATCGACGTGCCCGAATACCAGCCCTTGATCGACTGGCTTTTCATGAGCAGTTGGATGGGCGAAATCTGCATGGACATCGCGGCGCCCACAATCACGAACGTACCGTTGACGCCGAGGCCGCCGAGCGCCGCGGCCATTGCGTCGCCGGCCGTTACCGTGGCGAGGACCACCTTCGCGCCGCCCAGCTTCTGCAATTCCGCGGCGGGATCCTGCGCTTTGCTGTCGATGTAAGTCGACGCGCCCAGCGAACTGGCGAGCGTCCCTTTATCCTGCCCGCGCGCGATCGCCACCGTCTTGAATCCCATCTTGGCGGCGTACTGCACGCCCAGATGGCCAAGTCCACCCAAACCGAGCACGGCGACTACGTCGCCGGGCCGGGCGCCGCTATTGCGGAGGGCGTTGTAGGTGGTGAGGCCGGCACACATCAAAGGAGCTGCTTCCACCGCCGCCAGTTCCTCGGGCACGTGCGCGACTGCCTCCGCGCGGGCCACGATGTAATCCGCGTAGCCTCCGTCGCTGGTGATGCCGGTGACATACGTGGCTGTCTGGCAGGCGAAGAATTCTCCGCGGCGGCAGTTCTCACAGTATCCGCAATAGCCGCCGTTCCAGCCGACACCGGCGCGTTGGCCCTCGGTCCAGCCGGCAACGCCGGCGCCCAGGGCATCCACTACGCCTACCACTTCGTGTCCCGGCACGCGTGGGTATTGGATGCCGGGCATCTGCCCTTCCTTGGTCACGGAATCGCTATGGCAAACTCCGCAAGCCTGCACTTTGATTCGAATCTGTCCGGCGCCCGGATCGGGGATCGCCCGCTCCACGAGCTCTAACGGTCCACCCGGACTGGAAACTTGCACGGCACGCATCTTAGACATGGTTCCTCCTCAGATAATTTTGGCACTCATGAATTGGCACTCATTACTTAACTACGGATCACGGACAATTCCACCGGCGCCGGCCAGCTGTGGCCCTGCTGCACCAGCAAACCCTGCGCGGCATCGGGACCCCAGGTCCCGGCGGCGTAATTCGGGAAATCCCGCGGCGGAGTGGACTTCCACGCGTCCAGCACCGGCATCAGCAGCCGCCATGCCGCCTCCACCTGATCGGCGCGCATGAACAGCGTGGCATCGTTCTCGATGATGTCGCCGAGCAGCGTCACGTACGCCTCCGGCGACGGTGTGGCGAAACTTTCGCGATAGTTGAAGCGCATGTCCACGGGCTGCAAAACCATCTTCGGCCCCGGATGTTTCGCCTGAAAGCGCAGCACGATGCCCTCATCGGGCTGGATCGACATCACCAGCCGCGCAGGCTGCCAATCGAGCGTCGCCTCCACGGGGAACGACTGGTGCGGCACGGCGCGAAACTGGATGACGATTTCGGAGGCCTGCCGGGCCATGCATTTGCCAGTGCGCAAATAAAACGGTACGTCCTGCCAGCGCCAATTATCGACAAACAGCCGCAGTGCCGCGAAAGTCTCAGTGTTCGAGTGGGGCGGGACGCCGTCTTCCTCGCGATAGGCGCGCACGTGTTTACCGTTGATCCAGCCTTTGTCGTACTGTCCCCGCACGGTGGAGAGATGCACGGCGTCGTACGTGATGGGGCGCACGGCGTGCAGCACGTCCACTTTCTTATTGCGGATCTCATCGGCGTCAAAGGAGACCATGGGCTCCATGGCCACCAGGCACAACAGTTGCAGTAGATGATTCTGCACCATGTCGCGTAGCGCACCGGCGCCATCGTAATAGCCCCCGCGGCGTTCCACGCCGACCTCTTCGGCGACGGTAATCGACACGTAATCCACGTAACGGCGATTCCAAATGGGCTCGAACAAAGGATTGGCGAAGCGGAACGCCAGAATGTTCTGCACCGTTTCCTTGCCGAGGTAGTGGTCGATGCGGAATATCTGGGATTCCTCAAACGCGCTGGCGAGGGTCTGGTTCAATGCCAGCGCGGAATCCAGGTCGTACCCGATGGGCTTTTCGATCACCAGGCGCGAACACTTACGGTTGGCCGCCAGACCGGCGTGAACGATGAGCGCGGGGATTTCTCCGAAGAGCGATGGCGGCACTGCCATGTAGAAAATGCGCTGGGCCTTCCTGGCCCACTCTGTTTCCAGACTATCGCACAGTTCGCCCAATTCCTTGTAAGTGCTCTTGCCTTTGAAATCGCCCTGCACATAGCGGATGTGCTGGGAAAACTCATGCCATTCCTTGGCCGCCGCTTTTCCCGCGCGGGCGAACTTCTTGACTCCCTCCAGCAGGCGCTTGCGCAGAGCTTCTTCCGAAATGTCGACGCGGTCCACGGCGATGATGGCGAAGTGCGCCGGGATGCTGCGGCTCTGCGAGAGATCGAACAGCGCCGGCATTAGTTTGCGCCAGGTGAGATCGCCGGCGCCGCCGAAGATGACGAAGACATTGGGATCGAGGTTCTCGCTGGTCTTCATGTCAGCGCTTCTTCCACTCCGTGTGGTAGGTGCCTTTCATGTCAATGCGGGAATAGGTGTGGGCGCCGAAGTAATCGCGCTGTGCCTGGATCAGGTTCGCCGGCAGCCAGGAACTGCGATAGCCATCCAGGTAACTCAGCGCCGTCATAAAACAAGGCGCCGGGACACCCATTTCGATGGCGGAGCAGACAACGGTACGCAGGGCGTCCTCATGGGCGATCAATTTCCTGGAAATCTCCGGCGCGAGAATCAGGTTCGCCAATCCAGGCTCTGCGCGGTACGCCTGGCGGATATCTTCGAGCAGCGCCGCGCGGATGATGCAGCCGCCGCGCCAGATGCGCGCCACCGCCTCCAGGTCCAGTCCGAATTCGAACTTCTCGGAGGCGGTCGCCAGCAAGGCCATGCCTTGTGCGTAGGCGGCGATCACGGCGGCGTAAAATGCGCCTCCCAATCGATCGATGAAAGCTTTGCGATCGCCGGTGAACGGCGGCGTGGGGCGCTGGTAGATTTCGCTCGCCGTGTCGCGTTGTTTGACGAGCACGGAGAGGTCGCGCATGGTGACCGCGAAATCGATGGTCGGCGTGGGCACCTGCAGTTCCATGGCGCTTTGCGACGTCCACATGCCGGTGCCGTTCTGTTTGGCGACATCGAGGAGCACGTCGATGAGCGGCTTGCCGGTGCGGTCGTCAATGGTGCCGAAAATCTGGCTGGTGATTTCCACCAGGTAGCTGGCGAGCTCTCCGCGATTCCATGCGGCGTAGACGTCGCGCAATTCGTCGCTGCTCAGCCCCAGGCCGCGCTTCATCAGATCGTAAGACTCGGCGAGTAACTGCATCACCGCGTACTCGATGCCGTTGTGGACCGTCTTGACGAAGTGGCCGCACGATCCGGCGCCGAGGTAAGTCACGCACGGCTCGCCATCCACCTTCGCGGCGACAGCCTCGAACAGCGGGCGGACGCGCTCGAACGCTTGCCGGGGACCGCCAGGCATGAGGCTCGCGCCGTGACGCGCTCCCTCTTCGCCGCCGGATACGCCGACCCCGAGGAACTGAATGCCTCTCTCGGCCAGATTGCGCGCGCGGACGATGGTGTCCTTGAAATACGAATTGCCGGCGTCGATGATCAGGTCGCCCTTGGCGAGGTGCGGCAGCAGGTCGGCGATGACCGAATCCACCGGCGGTCCGGCGGGCACCAGCATCATCACCGCCCGCGGCGGCCGGAGCAGCGCGATGAAGTCCGCGATATCGTTAGCGCTGCGTACGTTCTTGCCGCCGGATTCCTGGCGGAGCGCTTCTACTTTGGCGGTGTCCTTGTCGTAACCGGCGACCGGAAAGCCGTGGTCTGCCATGTTCAACAACATATTGCGGCCCATTACGCCGAGGCCGACCATCCCTATTTCATGACTCTGAGTTTCCATCCCGTCCTTTTCGAGTGCGATACTCCGCAGACCGCTCCCTCTGGTCGCGGCTCAGAATCGGTAGACGATGTAACCGAGCCGTGACCGCAGGGAGCGGTCTGCGGGCATATGTTCTTACCTCAATGCTGCCACAAGATGCGGTCGGTTTGCAGCGGGACGGCCACTCCCGGAAAGCGGGGGATCACGCGCGGCGTATAGTCGTTCACCGTGCGGCCTGCGGGCACTTGCGCGCGATACGCGTTCGGACCGGTCCGTTGCATCTCATGGTGTTCAGGGGGCGCGCCATCGGCGTACAGTTCGACGCAAACGGCGGCCGGGGCGAGATTGTTGAGGAACACTTCCAACTCGAAGATATGCTGCCCGTCGCGCGTTTCCACCCGCAAGGCGCCGAATCGCAACGAAGGCCACGCCTGTTCCACAGCGCGATGCCACTCGACGATCTCGCGGCCCATCGCACCCTTGTTGGCGGCCCGTTCGCGATATGCCGCCGCGCCCGGAAGGTAATGCTTCTCAGTGTACTCGCGCACCGCGCGGTCAGCCGAGTATTGCGGGGTGAGGGTCGCCATGCTCTTGCGCATGCGCGCCACCCATGCGGTGGGGATGCCGTCGCCGTTGCGGGCGTAGAATTCGGGGATTACCTGGTTCTCGATCAGGTCGTAAAGCGTCTGGGCTTCGGCGGCGTCCCATGCCGGATCGTCGCCGTGTTCCTGGCCGTCACCCAATGCCCATCCGACCTCCGGTGTATAGGCTTCGACCCACCAGCCATCGAGCTCCGAGAGATTGATGCCGCCGTTCACCAGCACCTTCATGCCGCTGGTGCCGCAGGCTTCCCACGGCCGCCGGGGCGTATTGATCCACACGTCCGCGCCTTGTACCAGATTCTCGGTCAGCCGCATGTCATAGTCGGCGAGGAAAATGGCGTGCTGGCGCGCCTCGGTGGTGCGAATGAAGCGGGTCCACTCCTGAATCAGCGCCTGTCCGGCCAGATCGGCGGGATGCGCTTTGCCGGCGATGATGAGTTGCACGGGGCGCTCGCGGTTACTCAGAATCCGCAACAAACGCTGCGGATCGTGCAGCAGCAGGTTGGGACGTTTGTAGGTGGCGAACCGGCGCGCAAATCCCAGCGTGAGAGCGTCGGGGTTGAAAAGATGTTTGGCGGCTTCTACATCTTCGACCGATGCACCGGCCGCGGCGAGGTCGCGCGACAAGCGCTCGCGCGCATACTCTACCAGAGCTTTGGTGGAACGTGTGCGGAACTGCCAGAGGCGGGCGTCGGAGGCGCCGTGCATGTCCTGCCCGAGGTTCTCACCGGTGGCGCGCCAGCGATCTTTACCGCAGGTCTCGGTCCACAACTCGTCGGCCGGGGCGGAGTCCCATGTGGGCATGTGAACGCCGTTGGTGACGTATCCCACCGGCACTTCGCTTTCGGGCCAGCCCGGGAAAAGCGGCTGGAAGAGGCGGCGGCTCACGTCGCCGTGCAGCCGGCTGACTCCGTTCACTGACCCGCTGCCGCGAATCGCCAGATAGGCCATGTTAAAAAGTTCATTAGAATCGTCGGGATTCTGCCGGCCGAGCGCCAGCAGGTCGTGAATAGAGATGCTCAGGCGATTGCCGGCGTACCAGCCCAGGTACTGCTCGATCAGCGCGGGCGAGAAGCGGTCGAACCCTGCGGCCACGGCGGTGTGGGTGGTGAAAAGGTTGCCCGCCCGTGTCGCAGCAAGCGCTGCATCGAAGGGCTGCCCGTTGTCTTCCATGAAATCGCGCGCCCGCTCCAGAATGGCGAAAGCCGCGTGGCCTTCGTTGAGGTGACAGACTTCGGGCTGGAGCCCGAGCGCGCGCAGCAGTCGCCATCCGCCTAGCCCGAGGAGTAACTCCTGCTTGAGGCGCAGTTCGGGGCCTCCGCCGTAAAGCTCGCTGGTGATGCCGCGATGGACGGGATAATTGGCCGCGTCGTTGCTGTCCAACAGATACAGCTTCACGCGGCCCACTTGCACCTGCCAGACGCGCACCCACACAGAGTACCCCGGCAGCTTCACTTCCAAACGAAGCCACTCGCCGTTGGGCTGGCGTAGCGGAGTGATGGGCAATTGTCCGGGGTCGTTGAACGGATAGAGCGCCTGCTGTTCGCCGCTTTGCGTGAGCACCTGGCGAAAATAGCCCCGTTGATAGAGCAATCCGATGGCGACAACCGGGACGCCCAGATCGCTGGCGGCCTTGAGTTGATCGCCTGCCACATTGCCGAGGCCGCCCGAATAGATGGGGAGCGCTTCACTCAACATGAATTCCATGCTGAAGTAGGCGGCGCACGTCAACGGCGCGCCGGCATGATTGCGCTGGAACCAGGCGGGTGCGGCGAGGGATTCACGGTTGCGCGATACCAGGCCGTCCACGCCGGAGCGAAACGCGGGATCGGCCAAGGCGGTCTCGATGCGATCGCGCGACGCGGTTTGCAGCACCACCCAGGGATTATGTGTGATCTCCCACAGTTCCGGGTCGAGCTGTCGCCAAAGTTGGTCGCTGACGTGGGTCCACGACCAGTGCATGTCGAGGGCGAGTTCGGCTAGTGAATCGAACCCGGGGATTTCGGTCGGCAACAGGTTGTAGATAGGATGACTCGTACGTATCGGCTCACTCATCGTCTACTTGGATGCGCGCGGTGAAGGATCGGCGCACGGTATTTCCGGATACAAACGTACGCTCCTGTACGTTTTCCGGAATTCTACACTGTTACAAGCAATTCATTCGACGTAGTTTGGCTCCATGCTGAAGATCGGATGAGTGCGTTGCGCCAGGTCGCGATCGCTCTGCTTGCGGTGACAGGCCGGCGGCGCAAGCTGTCTTGGACGTGGCGAAAAAGATCGCGGATGCCAAAAAGCTGCTCGATTCCTTCGGCGGTGACCGGGTGCGATGCGAGGTGCACCCACTCACACCCAGACTGAGCATCCGTCTCCGGCTGCGATCGGGATACTTGTGGCTTTTGCCACTGAGCGACTCCCAGGTTGCCGAAAGGAAGTGGATTGCGCTTGGTAGAGTCACACCGAAAGGCGGCAACCAGAACCCCCTGTACTTCTCGGATGTGGTTCATTTTCCCAACAGCGGCGATATGGGAACGGCTTGCCTCGCCTCCAAGCGGCTTGAACGCCAGTTCGGCCTTCAGCGGTAACTGGTGGATCGCGCCAACTACAACCTCGGCGGCGGTCAGGTTAACGAGGGGCGACGCTCGCTCACCTTTCCGATACCCCACATATCAGGAGTGTAGGGCTCCCACTCTGATTGTGGTCTCCGCCCTTCCCGTTATTTCCGCGCCCGATCTGCCTTCTTTACTGCCTCCTGTTTGCAACTCGCACCCCAATTCCTAGAGGATGGTCGATTGTGAACGCGGTGAGCCGAGTTGTGAAAGTGGCCCTGGTGCGAAATCGGAGCAAGTCCGTAAGCCGGAAATGCTATATGGAGTCCTTGGGACGAGCCCACCTGCATTGCCGGTCTTACCAATGGAAGTATTGATTCCTGCCTCAGCTATTGTCCAGGATAGTTTTTGTGAAGCCTCCTTTCGTAGTTGCGCGTTCGTACTTCTTGCGAGACTTCGGGACAAGGATGGCACGACCCACGGAGAATGGTGAACGAGGCACGGCATGATCGGGCAAATCGAGGAACACCACGACGCCCTGAATACTGACTCCTCAAAGTGGAGTCGCGGGTCCTCGAACTGGCCAGTGGCCGGCGGGTGGCTCAGCCTCGCGCTATATTCTCTTCTCGCGGCTCATCGGGTTACTTTGGGCATCGTGCAGGTCGGCATGGCGCTGGCATATGGCGCCGACGAATTCTTGTCCAAGAAAGCGCCGTCAAGGTTGCGGCTGAACACCCTCAGGGTACTCGCCGTAGCCGTTCTCGTCGCAACGTTTTGGCGACGGTGATGAACTGAACGCCCTCCGACGCATTGTTTCCCGTGGTCGGACTGCGCCAGACGGCCATTCCGCGTTGTGTGGACAAAATATTGCGTTCCGGAGACTGCATCGTGCCGGTGCAGTTGCACCGGCCAGTTTGCCGGGATTCCACGTACGGCTTGTTCTGGCCGGCGGCGTCGTTGATTGCATCCAGGCATAATATCGATCGACAGCATTGAATACTCATTAGATATGCGGATACACTGATTCGGCATTTATATGAACGTGTCGCACATCAGTGTTTACGTGATCCTGGGAACCTGCTGCTTCTGGTTACAACCTCAACGGGACTGGCGGATTTCGCCGGAACGCATCAACATCAGCGTCGAAGAGGATCGTCCGTTGCAGGCGCTCGATGTCGACGCTCAGGAACTCAGCGGCGTGAAGTGGTTTATCGACAACTCGGCGCTCGCGGATCTGGAGGAAGACGGCAATCGCACTATTCTTCATGCGAAAGCGCCGGGGACAGTGAGAGTCACGGCCATGCATGACGGTACGAGCCGGTTTGAGGCGGTTGTAATTTGGCCTTTGGATCAGCAGATCCCCCCGGGGAAAACACATTGGGGTATGCACCCCATCGGACGCGAATTGGGGGATATCTCTGCCGTTCCCACTCCTGAAGGCCCCAACACGTTTTCACTGGAACAGACACCGGGCGGCCGAACCTATCTCAGAGCCGTGGCCGACGGCGGAATCCAAATCTGGAACTGGCTCTTGCCGGAAACAACCCACGACGTGGAGTTGGTTTGCGGAGATTGGCTCGGCGGAGCTCTGATTAGTGCAAACAGCAAGGATTCCTACACGCTGTATACCGTGGGGAAAGATGGCACGACGCGTTGGCGGCGGACCTTCGCCGGCGTTCGCAAGGGACACGCCTATAACCGCCAGCATTTGGCCCATATCCTTACTCAGACCGTAGATAGTACGACCGCCACTCTGTCCGCCATCGATACGGAAACCGGAGAGCTGAAGTTCGACTTGCCGGTACCCGAATCCACCGAACGGCTCACGAACATTCGGCGCGAGGGAGCGAAGTTCGTATGTTCCCAGAATCCGGACGTCCATCCCATCCGTGCTTTCACAAGCGGCCTGTTCGTCAGTATCGATGGTTTTGCGTATCTTGCTTTCAACCGCGCCGAGCAGGAGCTCAAAGCGGCTTCCTGCACGCCAGGTACCGTCATACCGCCGGGTGAAATTCAGGCCTCTTCCACGGAACAACTCGTGCTCTGGCAGATTCATCCCGACGGCACGCATCGCGAAACGGTAGCGGAGGAATCCCAGACCAGCCATCCTTTTTCGGAGCCACTCAGCCGGACTTACCCAACCGGCAGCATCATTCCCGATGGTTCGGATGGCGTTCTCCTTTCTGTCCGCAAGTCGGGAGACGCCCCAGGGGCGGCCGTTCATGTGCTGCCCAAGGAACTCGTCTACCGCCTCGATCAGGACGGCAAGGTGGTTTACCGGTTCTCGCTTCCCGCCCTTAGCGGCCCGCTTCACGACGCCATGGTCCTCGGGGACGGCAACGCCCAGGCTTTCGCCACTCGCGGAGGTGTGTTGGTTGCCTTTGATGTGGGGGAGGGAAAAGAAGCGTGGCGCTGGGACTCCAACACCGATGGGATCGAGGTGGTGGCCGCGCTCGCAAATGGAAGCTGTCTGGTTCAGACTCCGACGGAGGCAGTCAAAGTCGACAATGCGACGACCTCGGCGGCCGTTTTCAAAGGCCGGATCATGATCGACTGGCAGGGCAAGATGTACACGAAGCACAATTAGTCATAGCGCCCAGAAGCACTATCGTCATATGAGTACCACAGTAGTCTGGGTAGTCTGGGTACACCAATCCGGTAAATGGCTGATCGCGTCGGCGCAGCACAGCGAAGTAGCTTCCCCGCAGTAATAAGAACTATGTGGCTCCGATCAGGGACGGGCAAGAACACGCACGGAATAAGTGTCGGCGTAAGCGGTCACTTTATACGTCCCATTATTCGCGTCCCGGATAATCGGTTGAATTTTCGTTACAACGGTTACTTCGACTCATCTGGCGGTTACGTTGCACAAAGGACCCTTTGGGAGATGCAGGAGGAAACGGGCGCCGCCAAGCGCTGCGCGCGGACGGACGACTGCGCGAACTGTTAAGATGGCGTCAAATGAGCACCGTGAGCATCGAAATCGACTCCAAGTGGGTGAAGCGAGCCCGTTCTCCTCTCTACTGGGTCGTGGCCACGTTCCAAGGCGTCGCGATGACGTTTGCTCCGCTATTTCTCTACGGAGCCGGCCAAGGCCGGTTTCAGAAGTATGACTACGTCGTGGCAGCTTCGTGCTTCGCGACTATTCTGCTCGTCGGGTTCTTCTATGTCCGTCTCGGCAACGAAGTGATCCGTGAACTGAGGAGCATGAAGCCGTACGTCGTTGGCGGGCCTATACCCCCCGCCGAGAAATGAATCCCACGGTCCGCAAAGGACCCCTTGTATTACTAGACCTGAGAATCTTCGCGCGCCGCGGTGACTCGGCCCGAGAACCCGCCAAGCTGACCGCTGAAAGCTGACAGCTGACAGCTTTGCGGCGAAGCCGCACTGTGGGACAAGGGGCGCCCGCCCACTTGGCCGTAAAACTCCAAGAGACTGTAGCCGGGCGGATCGGGAATCGATAGTTTGTGGCGTATCTTCTCCGCCAGTAAGTTCGCGATTTCGGACTGCCCCGAGATGGCCGGTCTGTGGATTCTCCCAAAGAGTGTGCTCTTTGCCTTCACGGCGTAGTACGCAGCCATTACGGCGAAGGTGCCGAGAAGCCCTTCGCGTTTCATCCAACAATCACAGGTTC
>Ga0182030_10010218_pt1 | contig 19110 bp, 16 predicted proteins | sample 812S3MmetaG_FD_121299 | JGI IMG/M metagenome (GOLD analysis project Ga0182030, IMG submission 121299) | Permafrost microbial communities from Stordalen Mire, Sweden - 812S3M metaG (Illumina Assembly) | ecosystem: Environmental > Terrestrial > Soil > Wetlands > Permafrost | place: Sweden... | reverse complement strand
GCCGCGGTGGGCGCGAGGGCGGCGGCTACTCAGGTCAGGGCGGCTCGGGTGGACGTCGGGGTCGTGACGAGGAGCGCACGCTCTCGAGTGATGCCACATCGACGGCCGTGGCCGGCGATGCTCCGGCACCCGAGGTCATCGAGGAGGTGCTCGAGGTCACGGGCACCGGTGATGGCACGCTGACCGAGGTCATCGTCGACGAAGTCAGCGAGGGTTGAGATGAAAGTCCTCCTTCGCAGTGACATCGACGGCGTGGGCAAGCGCGGGGACATCATCGATGTCTCCGGTGGCTTTGCCCGGAACCATCTCCTGCCAGCCGGCAAGGCCATCGTGGCCAGCCCCGGTGTCGAAGGCCAGGCCGCGGCCATGCGCAAGTCGCGCGATCTGCGCAACGCCAGAGACCGCGAGTCCTCCGAGACCGTGGCCCGCACCCTGGTGGGCAACGTGGTCACCATTCCCGCCCGAGCCAAGGGCGAGCGACTGTTCGGCTCGGTCTCAGCGGCCGACATCGTCCGTCAAGTGGAAGAGCAGACCGGTGCTGTGGTGGATCGGAAGGATCTGATCCTCGAGGAGCCCATCAAGACGGTGGGGGAACACAACGTGAGGGTCGAGCTCATCGGCGGTGTGGTGTTCGAGCTGACGGTGGATGTGACCGCCGAGGCCTAGAGAGGCATCCCGGGCCGGCGGGCCACCCCCCCCACTGCCCACGCATACGCATACGCACTTCGGCTCGAGCCCGGATCAGCCCAGAGAGGGCCGGTCCGGGCTTTTGCCACCCTCCCCGTCCCCTCTCTGTCACACCCCCGGGGGATGATGGTCCCGTGTCGTCCCCCGTCCACAGTCCAAGTGCGCTTGTCCACGGTCCGTCCACACCCTGGGGAGCGATATCCCCATCAAAGAGGCCCTTACGTTCCACAGGGCACTTCGGCGAGGGTTGAAGGACCATGGTTCAAGCCTTTGACGACACGCGACCCCGACGACTCCTCTCGCCCGGAGGGGGAGGTCAGCTCCCCGCCGGACGTGTTCCGCCCCACAACCTTGAAGCCGAAGAGTCGCTGCTCGGAGCCATGCTGCTCTCGCGGGATGCCATCGCCTCGGCCATGGAGATCTGCAAACCGGAGGACTTCTACAAGTCGTCCCATGGCCACATCTTCTTGGCCATCACCTCCCTGTTCTCTCAGGGAGAGCCTGCCGACTGGGTGACGGTCACCGAGGAGCTCCGGCGTCGCGGGGTGCTCGAGACCATTGGGGACCCGTCGGTGTTCGTGTCCCTTCAAGCCAACACCCCCTCGATCGGAAACGCCGACTACTACGCCAGGATCATCGAGGAGCATGCTCTGTTGCGCCGCCTGGTGTCGGTGGCCGGCGAGATCACCGAGCTCGGCTACAGCGTCCCCGAGGACGTCTCGGAAGTGCTCGACCGCGCTGAGGGACTGGTCTTCGACGTGGCGCAGCGGAGGGTGGTCGACTCCATGACCCCGTTGCGGGACCTGCTCGGCGAAGGTCTCGACCATCTCCAGCGCCTGTACGACCAGGGCGACTCGATCACCGGCCTCGCCACCGGCTACACCGACCTCGACGAACTGCTCTCCGGCCTCCAGCCCTCGAACCTGATCGTGGTCGGGGCCCGACCGGCCATGGGCAAGACGGCCTTCGCTCTCGGGATGGTGGCCCACGCCGGGATCAAGCTTCATGTTCCGACACTTTTGTTCTCCCTGGAGATGAGCCATATGGAGCTCACCCAGCGCCTCCTCGGCTCCGAGGCCCGGGTCGACGCCAACCGGATGCGGACAGGCAACCTTCGTGAGGCCGACTGGTCCAAGGTCGGCAACGCCATCTCCCGGATGAGCGAGGCGCCGATCTTCATCGACGACAACCCCAACCTGACGGTCATGGACATCCGCGCCCGCGCCCGCCGATTGAAGAGCAGGGAGGGGGGCCTCGGACTGGTGGTCATCGACTACCTCCAGCTCATGACCGGACGTCACGGAGCCGAGAACCGCCAGGTCGAGGTGTCGGAGATCAGCCGCGGTCTGAAGATCCTGGCTCGTGAGCTCGAGGTCCCAGTCGTTGCGCTGTCCCAGCTCTCGAGAGGCCTCGAGCAACGCCAGGACAAGCGCCCGATGCTGGCCGACCTGCGGGAGTCGGGCTCGATCGAGCAGGACTCCGACGTCGTGATGTTCATTTACCGCGACGAGATCTACAACCCCGAGTCGACCGAGAGCCAGGGAACGGCCGAGATCATCGTGGCCAAGCACCGTAACGGTCCGACCGGTGTCCAGCGCCTGGCGTTCATTGGCCACCACACCCGCTTCGACAATATGGCGAGGGTCTGACCGGGCGACCAGATCATCCCGGCTCGTTGCACCCTCCATCCCTCTCTAGCCGCCGGACAGGGCCCTCCGGCCTCTCTGCCCGGGAGGAAAATCGGTGATGATGGACGAGTGACCGACTACATCCTCCCTCGCATCCCGGCCTCGGCCGGTGGGCTCATCAGAGATGCCGGCGGCCTGCTGTTGATTCTCAAGCCGACATACAAGTCAGGCTGGACGATCCCCGGCGGTCAGATGGAAGAGGACGGTGAGACCCCGTGGGAAGGGTGCAGGCGGGAGGTGTCAGAAGAGACCGGGCTCACCGTGACCGAGGGGAAGCTGGTGTGCGTCGACTTCCTGCGACCGAAGGCCAACCGCCCGGGCGGCATTCGCTTCCTCTTCGACTGCGGGATCGTGGATCCGTTGGCCAGGCACAACATCGTGCTCCAGGCTGACGAGATCAGCGAGTATCGGTGGGTGACGTCGATTGAGGCCGACTCCCTCTTGAGCGGGCCGGTCGGCCGCCGGGTGGCCCGGGCGCTGGCGGCCGCCTCCATGATCTACCTGGAGGACGGGCGTCCGGTTGAAGGGGTCACGGCCTGACGGTCGTACCGGCCGCCGCACCGTCCCGCCCGCCCGCCACGGGCGAGCCGCCCAGCGTGGCAACCAGCTGGTTCACCGGATCCCGGTCGAGGTCGGCCACCCTCGTGCAGGCGAACCACGGCTCGGCCGGGACGACGTCGGCCACCGGGTGGATCTCCATGATGGCCCGCCGGGCCATGGCGTCGGCACACACGAACTCGGGGAGCAGGCTGATGCCCAGACCGTGTCCGACAGCGGCCACCACGGCGCGCAGGTCAGGAGCCACAAGTCGGAGATCCCCGGCGAAGGGCTGGCCGAGGGTCGACTGCCAGAATCGCCGGGTCAGCGGGAGCTCGGCGCTGTAGGCGACCCAGGGCCTTCCCACCATCCATTCGGCCAGTGCACCGAGTGACCTGAAGATGGGCACAGAGCCGAGGGCGACCGCCCCGACCAAGATGAAGCGCTTCATGCCGATGGGCACCGAGGTCAAGGCGCGCCGCCCCGGTGTGGTGCTGGTCACGGCCACGTCGAGCTCGCCACGCTCCAACAGGTCGAAGAGCTCGGGATCGGAGCCGAACCGGGCGGTGATCGGCGGCGTGACGGCGCCGAGCAGAGGCACGACGACGTAGGAGAAGAACTCCGGTGACGAGCCGACCCGGACAGCTGCGGTCCGGCCCACGGGCCTTCCGCTGTCCAGGTCCACCAGCACGTGCTCCAGCCGGTCGAGTGAGTCGGCCACCTGGGCGTGCAGCTCGCGGCCTCGTGGCGTGGGCTCGACACCGTGGGCCGTCCGGGTGAACAACGGGAGACCGACCCGGCGCTCCAAGGTGGCCAACTGCTGGCTGGCGGCTGGCTGGGACAGCCCCCGGACGGCCGCCCCACCGCTCACCGATCCGGACCGGTAGATGGCGACAAAGGTCCGGAGCCACTCCGAGGTTGCCATTCGCAAATCTTATATCTGACACCGCTATTACTTGTTTGCCAATGTGCCCGGGAAGGCGCAAACTCGACGTATGACCGATGTCACCTATACCCATGGCCACCACGACAGTGTCCTTCGATCCCACCGCTGGCGCACCGCCGACAACTCGGCCCACTATCTCCTCGATTCGCTCCACTCCGGGATGAGCCTGCTCGACGTCGGCTGTGGGCCGGGAACCATCACCTGTGACCTGGCCCGGCTGGTAGCCCCTGGCCCGGTGACCGGCATCGACACCTCGGCCGAGGTCATCGCCGAGGCCAGAACCCAGCCAGCCGCCTCGGGGATTGCCAACCTGTCCTTCGAGGTCGGCAGCGCCTACGACCTGCCCATGGAGGATGACAGCGTGGATGTGGTCCACGCCCATCAGTTGCTCCAGCACGTCGGCGACCCGGTCGCCGCGCTGGCCGAGATGAAGCGGGTGTGCCGGCCCGGGGGAGTGGTGGCCGCTCGTGACTCGGACTATCCGACGTTCACCTTCTACCCCACCGATCCCGAGCTCACCCGGTGCATCGCCGCCTACGGGGAACTGACTCGGGTGAACGGGGCCAACTGGGATGCCGGGCGTCGGCTCCTCCACTGGGCCAATGAGGTCGGGTTCTCAGCGGTGTCATCCACCGCCTCGACGTGGTGCTTTGCCACCCCCGAGGACCGGGCGTGGTGGGGAGGCTTGTGGGCCGACCGGTTCACCGAGTCGTCCATGGCTGCACAGCTGCTCGACCACGGGATCGTTGGTGCCGCCGACCTCGAGTCCTTCGCCGGGGCGTGGCGGGCGTGGTCGCAGGCCGCCGACGGCTGGTTCGCCATGATCCACGGCGAGATCATCGCCGTGGTGTGACGACTGTGGGCCGGCGTCAGGCGAGCTGGCCGAGCACCGCCTCGCAGAAGCGGGCAGGAGCTTCGACCATCGGGTAGTGGCCGACGCCCACGAGCACCTGCAGTGCCAGATCGGGCCGAGCCTCGGCGAGCCGGTCGGTCATGGCAACGACGGCGATCGGGTCGTCACTGCCCCACACCACCGACAACGGCGAGGGATGGGACTCGATGGCTCCGGTGTAGCGGGCCTCGCTGCGCCTGCGCTCCTCGAGATAGCGGATGGTCCGGGGAAGTAGGAGGTGGCCGTCCAGGTGGGTGATCATCTCTGTCATGGCGGCGATCTCCTCCCCCTCTACGGTGGAGTCGGGGCTGAAGGTGTCAGTGACCCCGGCGGCCACGGCGGCCCCGTCCATCGGAGCGTCGTCGGGCAGCCTCTCATCGGGCAGCTGGAGGAGGAGGAGCTGTCCAGCGGAGAGGTGGGCGAGACCGAGATAGATGCTGCCGTTGGTGAGGGTCCGGTCACTGATCTCGATGTCCCAGGTCCCCTCCAGCTGTCGGGCCAGGAGCTCGCCCCCGACGGTGTCGCCCATGTCGTGGGTCAAGAGGCCGACCTGGCCGAGACCGAGGTCTGCCACCAGGGCCGTGGCGATGTCGGCCTGTTGGCTGAGGCGATAGCCGTGGTCGGGCTTGGCCGACAGCCCGTAGCCCAGCATGTCAAAGAGGAGCACCCGCCGCCCAAGGGCCATGCGGTCGACAACCTGGTGGAAGTCGAAAGACGAGGTCGGAAAGCCGTGGAGGACGAGGAGGGGCGGCGCCAGCTCCGAGCCTGCGGAAGGGATGTCCACGGTGAAGATCTGGTGGCCGCAAAGTGTGCGCATGCGGCCCCGGCCTCGCCAAGACTCGGCCAGTGGGTTCATCCGGCCAGGCGCTCGGTGAAGAAGGCCAGGACCTGGTCCAGCGCCTCCCGGGTGGGGGTGCCCGGGCGGTCGTCCAGGTCCTCGGTCAGCACCGAGTGGGCCATCTTGCGATGACCATGCGGGTTGTCCGGAGAGGAGTCGAGCTCCACGGAGATGAACTTGTCGCCGAGCAGCTCGCGCAGAGCCCCGAAGCGCTCCGAAGGGCTCATCTTGTCGCTGCTGAAGCGCAGGCCGAGCACGCAGGTACCGGCGAGTGCCCGCTCGACAATCCGTTGTCGGTCGACCGGGGACAGGCCGAGGTCGGACTTCTGGGCCTTGGTCAGTCCGAAGGGTAGGGACGGTTGGCTGAGCACCGGTGCCACGACGGCATCGTCGACCATCATGGCCAGGGCGAACCCGCCGGTGAAGCACATGCCGACGGCCCCTACGCCTGGGCCTCCGCACGTTTCGTGCTCGTTGCGGGCCAGCGCTCGCAACCACGTGATGACCGGGCTGGTCCGCCCGGTGGCGAGGACGGTGAACTCCTTCGACACACAGGCCTTGGCGAACGAGGAGGCGACGTAGCCTCCCGAGACTGCCCGCCCGTCCTCGCCGAACACGTGGGGGAGCACGGCGGTGAGCCCGGCGCCGGCCACCTTGCGGCCGAAGTCGGCGAGCTGGGGGGTGATCCCGGGGATCTCGCTGATCACGATGACGGCCGGTCCCGAGCCCAGCCGATAGACAGTGTGGCCGGTGCCGTCGAACGTGAAGGTGGACTGCTCGAAGTCGGCCATCGTGTCGTTCATGGCGAAACGCTACTCCTCGGGCCGCCATCCTGGGCCCAGGCTGTGCCGACCGTAACGCCCGACCGTCACGCCCGGCCGAGCAGGGCGACCGCCGGTCGGTGGTCGGATCCGGAGAAGCCTGCGATGCGCGCCTCCATCACCGTGACCGGCCTCGTGACCAGGATGTGGTCGAGTTGGCTGTGTGGACGGTGGGCCGGCCAGCTCCTGCCGGTCACCGCCCGGCGCCATCCCCGGAAGTAAGAGGTGGTCGGTGGCCCCCACAGGTTCATGTCGCCAGCGAGCGCGGCCGCTTCACTGGGTGCGGGCAGCTGGCGGCTGAGTCTCCGGTACTGGGCGTGGGAGCCGTGGGTGATGTGGGACATGTGGGTGCCCCCGATGATCACCGGCCCGCCCTCCAAGTCAATGGTGGCAAGGACCACCGCCCGCCTCGCCGCGTCGCGTCTCAGCTGACCGAGCTGGATGACCGAGACGTCTCGGGTTGGCAACCTGGAGAGGACGGCCACGCCCCAGTCACCTGAGATGCACTCCCGACCGGTCGGCCCGCCCGTGCGCTGGAATCGCTCCTGATCGAGAAGGAGGGTCTTTCGGACCTGGCTCAACGAGGGGCCCCACCGTTCGCTGGTGGTGGCGACGGGGGCGTAGAGGCGGCCGTGGGCCAGGGCCTCCTCCCTCACTACCCGGTAGCCGAGGGCGGCAGCCACCCGCCCAGCCGTGCTCGGACCTCCGTCGTCCGGCGCCCATGACTCCTGCATGACCAATACGTCAGCCCCGAGGGCGGAGCATTGGGACACCACGTCGTAGTGCCGACCCCAGCCGTCCACCCCCATGTGGACATTGAAGGTGGCGAGCGTCACCGAGGACGGCAGCGGCTCGGTCACAGTGGAGAGTTCGAGGTGGCACAGCCCCCGGTTGGGCGTGGCCCGAGGACCGCGGGGAGGAGCTGTCGGTAGCGTGGCTGTCGACGCTGGTCGACGGCCCACCGAAGGGGACAAGGGGTCGCTGCCACCTCCTAAGTGTGTCATCGCACCCGTGGCCCACCCGGACGGTGGCCCGGTCGGGCCGCGCAGGTCCCTCCACCGGTGCCAACATGGGTCCATGACCACCATGCCGGACGGCTCCACCTACGACGAGTTCTCCATGTTCGCCGACAATGCCAGTGAGGCCGGCCTCGAGTGGAACGGCCCCCCGACCGTGCGACGTGAGTTCGTCGAGGTGTCAGACGGACGCCGGGTCAGCGCCTTGGTCTGGGGGGCCGAGCCGGCCGACCTGGTGCTCATCCATGGCGGGGGACAGAATGCCCACACCTGGGACACGGTGGCCCTGGCCCTCGGCCGGCCGCTGGTGGCCATCGACCTGCCCGGCCACGGTCACTCCGACTGGCCGGGCGATCAGCGGGTGCTCGACAAAGAGGCCCTGGCCGACGATGTCGCCGTGGCCATCGAGCGACTGGCGCCCGAGGCCAGCATGGTCGTCGGCATGTCGCTCGGAGGGGCGACGTCCATCGCCCTCGCCACCCGCCACCCGAAGCTGGTGGCCAGGTTGGTACTCGTCGACATCACGCCCGGAGTGAACCGGGAGAAGAGTTCGGACATCGCCGCCTTCTTGGCCGGCCCCGAGAGCTTCGCCACGTTCGATGAGATCCTGGAACGCACCATTGCGTTCAACCCCACCCGCTCCGAGTCGTCGTTGCGCCGGGGCGTGCTCCACAACGCCGTGCAGCGGGAGGACGGGACGTGGACCTGGCGACACCAGCTCGGGCGCCCGGCCGGCTCCAGCGGACTCCATGTGGACTCTGTTGAGTTTGGGTACCAGTGGGACGACCTCGAATCAATCGGGGTCCCGGTGCTGCTGGTGAGGGGTGATCGCTCCCCGGTGGTCGACGACGACGACGAGGCTGAATTCCGCCGCCGCCGACCCACCGACCAGGTGATCCTGGTGGGTGGGGCCGGCCACAGCATCCAGGGCGACCAACCCGTCGAGTTGGCTCGGATCCTCTCGGAGTTCCTCGCCGGCGCCTAGCTCAGGCGGCCACCCGCTCCTCGGCCGCCGGACCGGCGGCCAGGGCGGCGTCGAGGACCTCGCTGATGTCGGAGGCCAGATGGAAGGTCATCTGGTCCCTCACGACCTCGGGCACGTCCTCCAGGTCCGGACCGTTGCGGATGGGAAGCACCACAGTGGTGAGGCCGACCCGGTGGGCGGCGAGCACCTTTTGGCGCACGCCACCGATGGGTAGCACCCGGCCCTGCAGCGTCACCTCGCCCGTCATGGCCAGCACCGAGCTGACCGGGACGTCCTTCAAGAGGCTCACGAGGGCCGTGATCATGGTGACCCCGGCCGAGGGGCCGTCCTTCGGAGTGGCCCCGGCAGGAACGTGGACGTGGAAACGCTTCCCGGCGAACATCCCCGGGTCGATGCCCAGCACCTCGGTGTGGGACCGCACGTAGGACAGGGCGATCTCGGCCGACTCCTTCATGACGTCGCCCAGCTGACCGGTGAGGGTCAGCCCTTCGGGGCCGTCCATCATCGATGCCTCGACGTAGAGCACGTCCCCACCGGCGCCGGTGACGGCGAGGCCGGTGGCGACGCCGGGCACAGCGGTGCGATCAGCGGCCTCGAAGAAGAACCGGGGCCGTCCCAGCCACTCCCGGACATCGTCGGCCTCGACCGAAAGCGGGGTCTCCACATCGTCCGAGGCGATCCGGGCTGCCACCTTGCGGAGCAGCCTTCCGATCTCCCGCTCGAGCGTGCGGACGCCCGCCTCCCGGGTGTAGTCGCCCACCACGGTCCGCAGGGCGTCGTCGGTGATGACCACCTCGTCGGCTCGGAGTGCCGCCCGCTCCAGCTGCCGGCCGACCAGGTGATGGCGAGCGATGGCCACCTTCTCCTCTTCGGTGTAGCCATCGAGCCGGATGATCTCCATGCGGTCGAGCAACGGCCCGGGGATGGTGTCGACCATGTTGGCCGTGGCAATGAACAGCACCTTCGACAGGTCCAGCTCAACTTCGAGGTAGTGGTCGCGGAAGGTGTGGTTCTGGGCGGGGTCGAGGACCTCCAAGAGCGCCGAGGACGGATCGCCCCGGTAGTCCCCTCCGAGCTTGTCGACCTCGTCGAGGACGATGACCGGGTTCATGGTGCCGGCCTCGCGCAGGGCACGGACCAGGCGGCCGGGCTGGGCACCGACGTAGGTGCGGCGATGGCCGCGGATCTCCGCCTCGTCGTGCACGCCGCCGAGGGCCACCCGCACGAAGGAACGCCCGAGGGCACGGGCGACGGACTCCCCGAGCGATGTCTTGCCGACCCCGGGGGGGCCGACCAGGGCCAAGATGGCACCCGCCCCGCGTCCGGAGACGGGGGCCAGGCCCCGCTCTGACTGAAGCTTGCGAACGGCCAGGTGCTCGAGGATCCGGTCTTTCACGTCGGCCAGTCCGTCGTGGTCCTCGTCGAGGATCCGCGACGCCTCATCGATGTCAAGCCTGTCCTCTGACTGCTCGCCCCAGGGGAGTTCGAAGACAGTGTCGAGCCACGTCCGGATCCAGCCGTGCTCGGGATTCTGCTCGCTCATGCGCTCGAGCTTGTCGATCTCGCGCTCGACCGCCTTGTGGGCGGCCTCGGGCAGGTCCCGCCCGGCCAGCTTGGCTCGGTAGTCGTCGGGCTCGTCCTCGCTGTCCGACCCGATCTGGCCGAGCTCTTTTTTGATGGACTCGAGTTGCCGGCGGAGGAGGAACTCGCGTTGCGTCTTTTCCATGCCCTCTTCGACGTCGGTCTTGATGCGCTCGCGCAAGGTGATGTCGGCCAGAACCTCACGGGCCCAGGCGACCACCAGGCGGAGTCGGTCGGCCACGTCAATGGTCTCTAGGACCTCGACCTTCTGGGCCAGGCTCAGGTCAGGGGAGTAGCCCGCCATGTCGGCCACCCGGCTCGGCTCGGTCACGTCTCCGAGCCGCTCGGCGATGCGCCCAGCACCCCTGCTCAACAGGATGTTCTCCAGGACCGCACGGTATTCACGGGCCAGCTCGTGGGCCTCTTCGGAAGCCTCGGGCTCGACCAGGGTCTCGACCTCCACCCACAGGGCTTGGCCGGTGCCGGGCACGGCGGTGCCGAGGCTGGCGCGCTCGACCCCGCGGACGGCCACGGCGGGCATGCCGCCGGGAAGGTCACCTCGTTCCATCACCTCGGCGACCACGCCGACCGACGCATAGCGACCGTCGATGAACGGGACGATGACGAAGTGGCCACCGGCCGCCTCGGCCGCCTCGGCCGCCGCCTTGGCCTCGTCGGACTCGAGGGCCATGGTGAAGACCATGCCCGGGAGGACCACGCCCGACGTCAGGGGCAGTAAGGGGAGATTCTCGTTCAGTTTGTCCATGATTTCCTCCAGATGTCTCCAGCAGAATGTTGTGGATAACTCAACAAGGAAATCGAACGTGTATTCCCCTCATCTGGACCGGCCCTTCCAGAAACCGAGGATTGGGCCGACACTGCACCGAACCGAAACATTTCGGCAATGGGCAGGAAATGCAGGTAGGGCAGCATACGGGGATGGATCTGTCGGAGGTGGCCAACTGGCGAGGCCACGTCATCGTCTGCGGTCTTTCGGGCGTCGGTCTTCGTACCGTCGAGCAGCTCAACCAGGCCGGCGTGATGGTGGCGGTCCTGGACGACGAGCCCCACCAACGCCTAGTCCGGGTGGTCGAGGGATGGGACGTCCCGTACATCGTGGGCAGCACCAGGGTCAGCGGCAGCCTGGACAGGGCCGGCATCGCCGGGGCCCGGGCCGTGGTCTGTGCCGAACGCACCGAGGTCCAGACGCTCGAGACCTCACTCCTGATCAGCGAGCTCCGCCCGGACATCCGGGTGGTGGTCCAGCTGGCCAACGCCGCCGTCGGTGCCGCGGTGACCCAGGTCACCGGCCCCGGCACCGTCCTCGACGTGGCCGCCTTGGCCGCCCCGTCGATCGTCGAGGCATGCCTCGGTGACGACCACTACCAGATCGAGTTCGGCGGCACCCGCTTCGTGACCGCCGAGGTGGACGTCGAGCGCTATGCCTCCCTGCGGGCCCTGATCGGAGCACTGGCCCCGATCGCCGTGGTCCCGGTGGACGGCTCGGCGACCGTCGCCTGCCCGGGCCGCGACCATATGGTCCACATCGGTGACCAGGTCACCGTGCTCGGCACCGAACAGGAGTTGGCCGAGGCCGACCTCGGGGTGAAAGCGGCCGACAATCCGGCCCTCCAGGCCCGTCACAGCACCAAGCCCAACCTCATCCGACGGTTCACCGCGGTGGTCGGCTCGGACGCCAACAGCACCTTCCGGTCGGCCATCGTGGCCGCTCTCATCTTGGTAGTGGTCTCCACCATCATCCTGCGGGTCGGGTACCGGACCCCGACCGGGGGCCATATGCATCTGATCGACGCCTTGTACTTCACCGTCGAGACGATCTCGACCGTCGGGTTCGGTGACTTCTCCTTCGCCGCCCAGTCAGTCCCCATGACCATCTTCGGGATCTTCCTCATCGCCGCCGGAGCGACCCTGCTCACCACCGTGTTCGCCTTGATCACCAACCTGTTGGTCTCCTGGCGGATCGAGCAGACCCTGGGGCGGACCCAACTGGTGGGCATGCAGGACCACGTGGTCGTCATCGGGCTCGGCTCGGTCGGCATCCGGGTGCTCGAGGGCCTCCGGGCCGAGGGACGCGAAGTGGTGGTGGTCGAGCGCAATGAGAACAACCGCTACCTGAATCAGGCCCGCGCCCTCGGGGCGGCCGTGTTGTTCGGGGACTCGACCCAACGCCAGACCCTGGAGCTGGCCAATGTCCACTCGGCCTCGGCCGTCGCCGTGTTGACCAGCGATGACCTGACCAACATCGAGACCGGACTGGCCGTGCGCGACTACCTAGGAGACGCCTGGCTGACCGTGCCCGTCGTCCTCCGGGTCTTCGACCGCGACCTCGGCCACACCGTGGAGCACCACTTCGGCTTCCGACACGTGCGCTCCACCTCGGCCCTCGCCGCCCCCCAGTTCGTCGGTGCTGCCCTGGGCCTCGACATCCTCGGCTCGTTCATCGTCGGCCAGGAGACCTTCCTAGTCGGAAGGCTGTCCATTGCCCCGGGACGGGGGCTCGATGGTCTGGCCATGCTCGACCTCCCGGCCCAGACCCGGGTCATCGCCCTCAGCCGGGCGGCCGACGGCGGTCGCCTCGAATACCCGCCGCGGCGCGACACCCGGTTCGCCCCCGGTGACCAGGCCTACGTGCTCGGTCCGTATGACGAGCTCATGCGGGTCCTGCTGCACGAATTCGAAGGGGACGTGGGCGCCGCCACCTGAGCCTCCGGTGCCGGGAACAATCCCAATTGAGACAGTTTGATGACAATTCATCCCAAAAGCATCCGAAGTTTGGCTTCCGTTCACCTCTGGTTGGGTTCCGGTTTACCTGCCCTCAGTACGGTCCCTGTGGGACGTCCGATACGTCCACGAACCCGGGTCGCAGTGCGGCCGGGATCACACGACCGGCTTCAATACGGAGGTTCAGATACCAGTGGACGCAGACATGACCCCTCAGCCACGATCGGGCCGCAGACGGAAGAACACCCTTGTGGCGGCCGTCGGCCTGGTCGCCGCGGGATCGATCCTCGCCGCCGTCGGTTCGACGTCGGCCTACGCGGCGAGCGCCAACTCGGCCTATCTCGCCGCCGACCTGAAGGCACCGGCCGGAACCCTCCAGGCCGCAGGCTCGACCTTCGTCCAGCCCTTCTTCACCAGTGCCTTCTACGCCTACACAGGCAAGAACTCGGGCCTCCAGATCAACTACCAGGGCGTGGGTAGTGGCCAGGGCATCAGCTCGTTCCAGGCCGGCACGGTCAACTTCGCCGCATCCGACGTGCCCATGACCGCCTCCGACCTCGCCAAGGTGCCCGCCTCGTCGGGCCCGGTGATCCAGGTGCCCGACACCCTCGGTGGCGTGTCGATCTCCTACAACCTGCCGGGCGTGACCAAGCAGCTGAAGCTCAACTCGGCCACGTTGGTCGGCATCTTCGAGGGCAACATCACCACCTGGAACAACCCGGCCATCAAGGCCACCAACCCGGGGGTCGCCCTGCCGGCCAAGACCATCGTCCCCGAGGTCCGGGCTGACAGCTCCGGCACCACCTACATCTTCACCGACTACCTGAACTCGTCGGGAGGAACCGGGGCCACGGCGTGGACCCTCGGCACCAACAAGACGATCGCCTGGCCGGCCTCGGCCGTGCAGTCACCGCACAACACCGGGGTGGCCGCCAGCATCAAGTCCACGCCGTACTCCATCGGCTACGTCGAGTTGGCCTACGCCATCCAGAACAAGTTCACCTATGCCGCCATCAAGAACGCAGCTGGCGTCTACGTGACCCCGTCACTCAAGTCGGTGGCTGCTGACGCCTCGTCGAAGACTGGACTGTCGCCCACGGACTTCTCTATCGTGAACGGTCCGGGCAAGGGCAGCTACCCGATCTCGGGCTACAGCTGGGCCATCTTGTTGCAGAAGCAGACCAACGCCACCGTCGGTGCCGGCGTGGTCAAGGTCCTCGACTGGACGACCCACACCGGCGGAGGCCAGAGCCTGGCCGCCAGCTTGGACTATGTGCCCCTTCCCGCCGCCGTGCAACAGCAGGTGCGCACCGCGCTCCTGACCGTGAAGGGCTCGAACGGCAAGGCCCTGCTCACCAAGTGAGCCGCCCGGGCAACGACGCAGTGACAGTGAGGCGACGGCCGTGACCATGGCTGTCCAGACACCACGGGGAGGTGCGAGGCGCGGCGGGCGCCTCGCCCTCTCCAACGGTGTCTATCGGGGGCTGCTGGCCGCCGTGGTGGCTGTCTTCGTCGCTGTCGTCATCTGGTTCCTCGTCTCGCTCATCGTCCAGGCCCGGCCGGCGTTCTCGACGCTCGGCTTCTCCTGGATCATCCAGAAGACCTGGGACCCGAACAGCAACAAGTTCGGCCTCCTGCCCTTCATCCTCGGCACCATCGAGACCACGGCCATCGCCATGGTGCTCGCCGTCCCCATCGGTCTGGGCACGGCGTTGAGCCTCGCCTACCTGGTGCCACACCGTCTGCGGCCCCCGCTGTCCACGGCCGTCGAGTTGCTGGCCGCCGTCCCGAGCGTGGTCTACGGCCTGTGGGGGCTCATCGTCCTCGCCCCGCTCTTCCGTGAGCACGTCGAGCCTTTTCTGACCTCGGTGCTCGGGTGGACCGGACTGTTCAACGGGCCCGACCAAGGGGTCGGGCTCCTCCTCGCCGGTGTCATCTTGTTCGTCATGGTCCTCCCGACCATGGTCGCCATCTCCCGAGACGTCCTTGCCGTCGTCCCGAACGAGCAGGTCGAAGGAGCCATGGCCCTCGGTGCCACCCGCTGGCAGGTGTTGCGCAAGGTGGTGGTGCCCGGCGCCCGCACCGGGCTGCTCGGCGGGTTCACCCTGGCCACGGGCCGGGCGTTGGGCGAGACCGTCGCCGTCGCCCTGGTCATCGGCAACTCGCCCTACATCGCCCACTCGATCAAGAGCCCGGCCGCCACGTTGCCCTCATTGATCGTCAACAACTTCGGGGAGGCCACCGGTACCGAGCTCAGCGCCCTGTTCGGCGCCGGCCTCGTCCTGTTGGTCATCGGGGTGGCCGTCAACGCTGTCGCCCGGATGCTCGTGCGGTCCACCTCTCGGGCCGCCGCCGCCGCCTCGGTGGCGGTGGCGTGATGACGACCCTCAGCTTCGACGCCTCGTCCGACCCAATCCTCGAGCGACGGCGGCGCATCCAGAGCGTCGCCTCGGTCTCGCTCAAGCGACGCAAGGTCTACTCCAGGATCGCCATCGGCATCTGCTGGCTGTTCTTGGCCGTCGCCATCGTCCCCCTGATCGCCGTGGTCTTCTACGTGGTCATCAAGGGCCTGCCCGCTTGGAGCGTGGACTTCTTCACCAAGGTCACCGTCCCCGAGGGCATCCCGGGCGGGGGAGTGTGGAACGCCATCGTCGGGACCATCGAGATCGGGGCCGTCGCCACCGCGGTGACCGTCCCCATCGGCCTGTTGTGCGGCCTCTTCTTGGCCGAGTCGGAAGGCAAAGTGGCGGCCACCATCCGCTTCTCGGCCGACGTCATGACGGGGGTTCCCTCCATCACCATCGGCATCTTCGGCTACATCGCCATCGTGAAGAACTTCGGCGGCTACAGCGGTCTTGCCGGAGCATTCGCCATCGGCATCATCATGCTGCCGGTGATCATGCGGGCCGGGGAGACGGCGATCCGGGGCGTGCCCGCCAATCTGAGCGAAGCGGCCTTCGCCCTCGGGGCGAGGAAGGCGGCCACCGCCCGCCGGGTGGTCCTTCCCGCCGCCTTGCCCGGCATCATCACCGGGGTCTTGTTGGCCATCGCCAGGGGGCTCGGGGAAACAGCCCCCTTGCTATTGACCATCTTTGGCAACCAGTATCTGCAGTGGAATCCCACCAAGCCGATGGAGGCGCTTCCGCTCGTCATCTATAACAACAGCAGCCAGCCCTATGCCGACCTGCTCCAAGTGGCCTGGGGGGCAGCGCTGCTGCTCATGGTCGTGGTGCTCATCTTGAGCATCGGGAGCCGAGTAGTTGCCAGCGTGTTGCAAAGGGAGAAACGATGATCAACCCTCCAGTCGCTCCGACCCTCGAAGGGGGCCTCAATCTCAATACCGGGCAGGTTCTGGTGAACGAGCCGGTGGGTGACCCGGTCATGCGTCTGAAGGACGTCACCGTGGCCTTCGGCGGCCGTAAGGCCGTCCGCGGGGTGAGCTTCGACGTCCACGAGGGGGAGATCACCGCCCTCATCGGTCCCTCGGGGTCGGGAAAGACCACCTTGTTGCGGGCGCTCAACCGCATGCACGACACGGTCCGGTCGGCTTCGGTGACCGGACAGGTCATGCTGGGCGAGACCGACTGCTACGCCCACTCGACGGACCCCACGCTGTTGCGTTCGAGGGTGGGCATGGTCTTCCAGCGACCCAATCCCTTCCCGACCATGAGCATCTACGAGAACGCCGTTGCCGGCCTCAAGTTCAACGGGGTGAGGAAGAAGGCCCTCCTCGACGAGGCCGCCGAGTCGGCCCTCGTCGGTGCGGCCCTCTGGGACAGCGTCAAGGACCGGCTGAAAGCCCACGCCTCCACCCTGTCGGGCGGCGAGCAACAGCGCCTGTGCATCGCCCGGGCCCTGGCCGTCGAGCCCGAGGTGTTGCTGATGGACGAGCCCACTTCGGCCCTCGACCCCATCGCCACCAAGCGCATCGAGGAGCTGGTCGGCGAGCTCAAGCACCGGGTGACCATCATCATCGTGACCCACAACATGCAACAGGCCATGCGTGTCTCTGACCGGTGCGCCTTCTTGCTGATGGGCGAAGACAAGGCGGGAGAGCTCATCGAGTTCGGCCCGACCGCCAAGCTGTTCAGCGAGCCGACCGACGAGCGCACCCTCGACTACGTGAACGGCCGCTTCGGCTGACCTCGTTCGACCCCGTCGGCCCGAGCTAGTCGAGATCGTGGTCGAGATCGTGCACCGAGACAGTGGGTCGGCCGAGCGGAACGCGGCTCCGACGGCGCCTCTGGCCGGCAGGTCCTTTGGCGCAAGCGGCCGACCGGGTCACTACACCTAGGCTGGATCGGGTGGAGGCGATGACGAGCGGAGCGGCCGGTGAGCGCGCCGGCGAGTCTGGCGAGGGCCAGGCCCGCAACGCCATCCTGACCGTCGACGATGACCCGAATGTGTCCCGGGCGGTGGCTCGGGACCTGCGTCGCAACTACGGGTCCGAGTACCGGATCATCAGGGCCGAGTCGGGCGCTGACGCCCTGGACGCCTTGCGCGAGCTGCGCTTGAGGGGGGACCAGGTCGCCGTGATCCTGGCCGACTACCGCATGCCCCAGATGACCGGCATCGAGTTCCTCGAAGAGGCCATGGACCTCTACCCAAAGGCCCGTCGGGTCCTCCTGACCGCCTACGCCGACACCGAGGCGGCCATTAACGCCATCAACGTGGTCGACCTCGACCACTACCTGCTAAAGCCCTGGGACCCACCGGACGAGAAGCTCTACCCGGTGGTCGACGACATGCTCGAGCTGTGGCATGCCACCGACCACCGTGCGGTGCAAGAGACGAAGGTCGTAGGCCACCGATGGTCGGCCCGGTCGTCCTCGGTCCGTGAGTTCCTGTCACGGAACCAGGTGGCCTACCGCTGGTACCTGTCAGAGGACGAGGAGGGACAACAGCTGCTGGCCGCGGCCGGAGCCGACGACCTCCGGCTCCCGGTCGTCATCGCCCCGTCAGGCGAGGTCCTGATCGAGCCGAGCGACGCCGAGCTGGCCTCCTTCGTAGGCATCGACACCGTGCCGACCGAGGACTTCTACGACCTGGTGGTCGTCGGTGGGGGCCCGGCCGGGCTCGGGGCCGCCGTCTACGGGGCGTCCGAGGGCCTCCGGACCCTGCTCGTGGAGCGGACGGCGGCCGGCGGCCAGGCGGGGCAGAGCTCCCGGATCGAGAACTACCTCGGATTCCCCGACGGCGTGTCGGGTGCCCAGCTCACCGACCGGGCCCGGCGCCAGGCGGCCAAGTTCGGGGCCGAGATGGTGACGACCCGCGAGGTGGTGGCCATCGAGGCGAAGGGCTCGGCCCGCTCGATCCTGTTCGCCGACTGGGCGAGGGTCGACGCCCGGGCAATCATCTTGGCCACAGGTGTCTCCTACCGCCAGCTCACCGCCCCGGGCGTCCCCGAGCTCACCGGCAGGGGCGTCTACTACGGGTCGTCCATGACCGAGGCCGGCAACTGCGCGGACCAGGATGTCTTCATCGTCGGCGGAGCCAACTCGGCGGGACAGGCGGCTGTCTACTTCTCCCGCCGGTCGAGGTCGGTGACCATCCTCGTGCGGGGCTCGACCCTCGAGGCGTCGATGTCCTACTACCTCGTCCAACAGATCGAGGCCATCGAGAACATCGCCGTGAGGACCTGCACCGAGGTCGTCGAAGGCCGCGGCGCAGAGCACCTGGAGCAGCTCGTGTTGCGCAACAGCGTGGACGGCACCACCGAGCTGGTCGACGCGGAGTGGCTGTTCGTCTTCATCGGGGCCGCTCCCCACACCGAATGGCTGGAGGGGGTCGTGGTGCGCGATGACCACGGGTTCGTGGTGGCGGGCCCAGACCTGCCCATGGACGGGTCACGGCCAAGCGACTGGGCCCTCGACCGCGCCCCCTATCACCTGGAGACGAGCATCCCCGGCGTCTTCGTGGCCGGCGATGCCAGGGCCGAGTCGGCGAAGCGGGTGGCCTCGGCGGTTGGCGAGGGGGCCATGGCCGTCATGCTCGTCCACCGCTACCTCGAGCGGGCCTAGGCCGTGGAGGCGTGCGACCCTGAGGAGCTCGGGACCCTCTTCCTGTTCGAGAAGCTGAGCGACGATCAACTCGACTGGCTGTGCGCCAACGGCCGGATGGAGGAGTTCCAGGCGGGTTTCGCCTATCGCGAGGGGGAGCCGGCCACCTGCTTCTATGTGCTCATCGATGGCTCCCTCGTCATGTCCCGGCGGGTGGGGGAGGATGACGTCGAGATCGTCCGCAGCGACGGTCGGGGCGTCTATGCGGGGGCCTTCCAGGCCTACCTGGGTGACCGCATCCGCCAGACCTACTCCAACTCGATGCGCGTCACCTCCCCGTCCCGGTTCTTCGTCCTCGACGCCGACAAGTTCGCCCAG
>Ga0182030_10010214_pt1 | contig 19117 bp, 13 predicted proteins | sample 812S3MmetaG_FD_121299 | JGI IMG/M metagenome (GOLD analysis project Ga0182030, IMG submission 121299) | Permafrost microbial communities from Stordalen Mire, Sweden - 812S3M metaG (Illumina Assembly) | ecosystem: Environmental > Terrestrial > Soil > Wetlands > Permafrost | place: Sweden... | reverse complement strand
CAACAAGCCACGCGGAGAGCTGGCAGGCCTCCTTGACGTATCCTATCCCAAGACCCGTCTGTCTGACATGATTCTCGACGATGGAATCTCAGGGAAACTTAAAAGAACAATCAAGGAGCAGCGTTTTTTCTCCAAGCTCAAGGAGCATGGGCTGTCTCCACGGCGCAAGCTCCTACTTGTTGGGCCACCGGGTACCGGTAAAACAATGACCGCAGGGGCACTCGCTGGAGAATTGGGCATACCCCTTTTCCTGGTTCGGCTTGACTCATTGATCACAAAATATATGGGCGAAACTGCGGCGAAATTGCGGCAGGTTTTTGACTCCATTGCCAATGTGCGCGGCATCTACTTTTTCGATGAGTTCGATGCGATTGGCTCTCAACGAGGTAATCCCAACGATGTTGGTGAAATTCGACGGGTGCTTAACAGCTTTCTGCAAATGATTGAGCAGGACAACTCGAACAGCGTAATCATCGCAGCGACCAACCATCCAGACATTCTTGATTACGCTCTTTTCCGTCGGTTTGACGATGTTATTCAGTACGGCATGCCCAATCAGGAACAAATTATTCTAATGCTCAAGGCCCGGCTGACAGGATTTCAACCCAAGCGTTTTCCTTGGTCAAAAGTCGCTGGGCATGCATTGGGATTAAGCTATGCGGAAATTTCGAGATCTGCTGACGAGACAATCAAAGATTGCATCATTCACGACAGCGAATTTTTCACCGAGGCCGATCTGGTGCATACATTTGCAGAGCGTAAACTGATAAGCGGCAAGCTGTCCAGCAACAATAACGTGCCGTCAATCCATGACAAATCAAGCACAAGATAAACGTCCGCATTTCGTTCTTTCCAACACGTCCGAAGCAAGACCTTTCACCGCGCATTCCGGCATGGGCGGAACCAAGCACTTACCTGATTTACCACGTGCTCAGCATGGCGCATCTCTTCAGGCCCAACTCCAAGCGCTTAAGCCGATGGCCCAAGAGGCAGCAACCACACAAAAAGAACTGGGGCTTGAGAGTGGCCTAGGGCTACAAATCCAATTCCGTAGCCAGCCCGATGTCGAACTAGCGTTTGAGAGCCTCGCTTACGAACCACAACACATCGAACTATTGAGCCTCCACAAGGAAGGCGATTACACGCTTGCCAACGTATTTGTACCAGATGGTCGGCTTGAGCACTTCGAAAAATACATTGTCGATTATCTGGCGGAGAAGAAAAATAAGAATGGCGATGCTCATGACCACAAAGCACTGCTGAACACCATCGAGACTATTCGTGCGGCTGAGCTTCGCGCTCTTTGGACAGACGATCCCGAACTACTGCCTCAAGATCCAGATGAAGTTTTTTGGTGGGAGGTATGGCTGCCGGAACGCGGAAGCCGTGAAGCGGTGGTCAACGATTTTCATAAGTTGGTCGCCGCAGCTGGTTGTACAGTTAGCACCAACCGGGTTGATTTTCCCGAGCGCACAGTTGTACTGATGCACGGGTCTGAACGGCAACTCTCCCAATCGGTTATGACGCTTAACTGTGTGGCGGAATTGCGCCGGGCAAAGGAAACGGCAGAACTTTTCGACGGCATGAACGCTGAAGAACAACACGCCTGGATGGACGAACTCCTGTCCAGGGCGAATTTTCCAACCCACGGCGATCAAGTCCCTCGGATTTGCTTGCTCGACAGCGGCGTCAATCGCGGGCACCCGCTTCTCGCCCAGATGTTGACGAGCATCGACCTTTTTACCATTGATCCTGCTTGGGGAACTGATGATGAGGCCAATCACGGCACCGGCCTGGCAGGTATTGCCACCTATGGTGATTTGACCGAAGCACTTGAAACTGCGCAGCCAATCCAAATCGATCACTTGCTGGAGTCGGTCAAGTTGACCCCAAATGATGGCGCTAACAATGGGGATGCGGAATTCCACGCCTATCGTTTCGGCGATGCGGTCAGTCGGCCGGAAATCTCAGCGCCTCATCGTTCCCGTGTTTTCAGTTCGGCGGTAACGGCTTCCGATTACCGAGATCGTGGACGCCCGTCCTCTTGGTCTTCCATGGTAGATCGGTTGGCGGCAGATGCCGATGGTGGTGGCAGTTTTCCCCGTCTCATTGTTCTGTCTGCTGGCAACACGAGAGAACACCTTGCCTGGATCACTTACCCGGACAGCCTTTCGACTAACCTGATCCACGATCCCGGCCAAGCCTGGAATGCGCTGACTGTCGGTGCATTTACCGAAAAAATGGATACCGAGGATATTAACTTCTCTCCTGTGGCCGTTGCTGGTGGCATTAGCCCATTTTCCACGACCTCAGCGACTTGGGACAAAGCGTGGCCGCTGAAGCCAGACGTGGTATTCGAAGGTGGGAACGTAGGGAAGGATGCTCTCGGTGCGACGGGGATGCACAGCCTCAATTTGCTTACCACTCACTTCAAGCCGACGGAAAGGCTTTTCACTACCACAAACGCCACCAGTGCCGCTTCAGCTTTGTGCGCACGCATGGCGGCACAACTGATGGCGGCCTACCCACAGTTGCGCCCCGAAACCGTCCGGGCTCTTATCATCCATTCCGCCGAATGGACCGAGGCCATGCGCCAGATGTATTTGCCTGCTGGCAAAACGCCCACCAAGAATGACTGTGCCAACCTGATTCGTCACTGTGGCTGGGGCGTGCCCGACCTGGATCGTGCCCGATGGAGCGCATCCAACTCACTAACACTGATCGTCGAAGATTTGATCCATCCCTATCATAAGCTAAAGGGCGAGAGTCCAAAGACCCGTGATATGAATCTTCACTCGCTGCCTTGGCCGAAAGATGAACTGGAAGCTTTAGGTGCCACCAAAGTACAGATGCGGGTCTCGCTCTCCTATTTCATAGAACCCAATCCATCGGCACGGGGTACCGCATCAAAATATCACTATCCATCGCACCGTTTGCGTTTTGATGTGCGCCACCACCTCGAAACAACCGAAGATTTTCTCGCGCGGATCAACGCAGCAGCCGCCATGGAAGACGACGAACAGCACACAAACCCCAAGGATCCTGACTGGCTGCTAGGAGAGCGCCAGCGGCATAAAGGCTCAATACATCAGGACACATGGGAAGGCACAGCAGCAGACTTGGCGAGCAGAGGTTTACTTGCCGTCTATCCCGCCATGGGCTGGTGGCGTACCAGACCCAAGCTAGAACGTTATGATTTGCCTGCCCGGTACAGCCTGATCATTTCCATCCGCACACCACAAACAGATATCGATCTCTATAATGCGGTCGCCGCTCAGATAGTAACGCCAGTGGTTATTGCGACCTGAGGTGATTTATAGTTAAAAATATTCTAACTTTCCACTTAAACAATGATCTCGGCATTCATCCTCAGTATGTCGATACTTGGATTGACGGAACCCCGAAGCTTCGCGCCGGGGGCGCTCAGCCTTGCCGTGCCTCTACCGGCAGTCACGCCCCGTGCTGACCCCACAACCGCACAGGCCGCGCCTGCCTAGCCCCCAGCGCCCTCCCGCTGGCCGGGTGGATCGCGCCCATGTGTGCCACGGGTTAAAACCTCCCCCCCTGCCCCCCCTGCGGGGGGGGGCCGCGCCTTGCGGCGCAGCCGTGCGCTTCCGTCTTGTCCGTTGCCTTGGCCCGCGCTTGTCGGGGTGTGGGTTGGGGGGGTTAGAAGGTGGCACAGATTCACCGTGCCAGCTTCCCCACAATTCCCACGCCTTGCTGTTGCCTTGCTTTAATCTTTCCGTAAATATGCCGTATGCTTGCCGTTTGCTTATGTTTTATCAGACAAAAGCGTTTTAATCTGCCACCCTGCAAATTGTTAGAGGCAAACCGGCGAACTCAAGGATTTTATGGATTGCTTGAAAGAGATGTCTTCGGAAAAAATGAGAACTTCATCGCCGACCCTATTTGATGTGCTTTGAGACAGCTTGTAGCGTACCTTGTTCTTCGCGGCGTAGAGGTTCAGAATGAAGTCGTGGTTATCATAAGAAACCATCCACTTCTTCTTCATCTTGTGAACGTGACCAGAAAGCTTTTCGTGATCGGCTTTCGAATAGAAGTTCATATAAAGATCGGCCCCCTTTTGATAATAGGGGGGGTCAAGATAGATGAACACCTTTTCCGGCTTGTTGTCCATCTTCTTCACGAACGCAAGCCCGTCCAAGTTTGAAACTGAAATCCGGTTTTTGAACTGAGCTATTTTCTGTATCCGCCCAATAAGAGCTTCCTTATTGAAGCGAGCGTCTATCTTGTAATTGCCCTTCTGTTCGTATCCGCCGATGACCCCCCCCTTGATGACGCCTGATACGTTTGTTCTGTTGAGGAAAAACGTAGACTTGGCCAACTCAAATAGATCGGCTGACTGCGCGTTCTTTTGAATCTCTTTGTACTCATACCAACTGTCCATAGAGACATCAACTCCCTCGATCCAGCCACAAAACGTATCCGAATGCGCCAGTACAGAAACCCAGAAGGCGTATATCGAACGGTCTAGGTCGTTTATGTAGATGCGATCTACATACTCCTCAAAGAGCAGTCTCAATGCCAGCCCTGCGCCGCCAGCGTAAGGCTCGGCGTATGCTGCGCCAAGGAGCTCATTTTCATAAAACAACTGAGATACAAACGGAAAGATGCAATTCTTGCCGCCCGGATAGCGTAGCGGCGAACAAAAGTTACTCATTTTGTAGCGTCCTTACCGTGGGAATCAGTCAGTATCGCACCAACGATTATGGAAACCGCCAAGGTTTGATCCATATTCGCCGATGCCGTGTAGTCATGGGCACCCGTGTGCAGCAACTGAATAATGCTTTTTTCTGTCACATTATTGTTTGACAGCGTTGTTTTTGCATCCTGATCCAGTGTGCCTTTTGCATTTTGGAATCGGGCTTTGATATATTTATCCATGTCTTGCTTACAGTCCTTAGCAGCGGTCTCGCAGAGCAGACGAAGGGCCATGCGAATTAGAGTAGGGAACGTGTCGGACAAAGAATTCTTATTGTCAGTGTAATAAGTGTGAAGATCGTAAATGTCCCGATACAGGTTGCTTGCGCCCCCGATGCGAAGATAAAGTTGGCCGCCGAAGATTCCGGTAGCCTTCGTTCGTATGCGCTTGCTTTGTTTTTGTTTTGTGGTGCCAACGATGACAGCGCTTTCTGCTTTTACGTTCACATCCCTAAGTTTGTGCCTCTTATGCTCCTCAATGATTTGCTGAGAAGACGGCTCCAATACCTCTAGGACTTGGCCTCGATTCTTTCGAGTCGATATTTCTTTTTCTTTGACCTTTTTGGAAATGTCGTCAAGAATCGCTTGTGTTTCTGCAGGGCTGTGCTTACTGAGAATCTTTTCACCGGAAAATGAAATCCCAAGCTTGGTCAGGATGTCCTCCCGGAATATTTCTTCTTTGACAAATCGCTGATTCAAGTGAGGGTTGGCGCTGATAATGCCGGTGCTTTCCTCCATGATCAGGAACGGCGTTTTCTCTTTCTTCATGTGCTTGTTAAGAAATACATCCCGTTCAAGAGGTAGCCATGATCCGCTGTCAGCGTGCTTTCTATACACATTTTGAAGGGCAATGTCCTTCGAACAAACATTACAGGGGATTTCATTTGGAAAGCTCGGAATTGACGCTGTATCGAATCCATCCACAGACACAAGTTTATGTTTTATCTTGCCAAGAATGATCCGTCTATTTCCGTCATATACAACCGGCTTTTTCCCATGAAAGACGACCGTTGGTAACTCGCTATAGTCGTAATGGTTCCCCATTTCCTTGGCTAACTTCGGCAGATTCCATTTTGATCGTTCGTCTGCAAGTGCCCTGTTCACAATGTCCTGATCTGTGGCTGTTTCGTCGATGGAGTCACGCGGGTTTTCTGTCCAGAGTACCAAGTCTTCTAGTTTTAGTGACCTTACTTCCTGCCCCATATATCCCCCTTTTCTTTCTTCATAAATGGTTGTTCGCCACTCAAAATAATGTCACTGAATATTGCTTAAATCACTGGAACAGAAACCAATTCAACACCCGCTCAACCTTCTAACCGAGCCGTTTCCGGGTCATAAGTCACTTCGGTAATCGACCCATCCCTAATGCGCTGAACCGCTTCGTCAATCACATTGAGCGGCACTAAGAACCATTCTCTCGGCTTTACCGGATGTCCGAAGCGGTCTTTGATGGTCAAGTCGATCTGTGCTGCGCCAAACAGGCGGTGGAAGATGTTCTCCAGCTTGGTGCGGTTCAGGTTGTGGAGCTTGTATTCGGCGACTATCTCCACATCGGCCAGCAGATAGGTGGCATCCTTCTCTGCGCCTGCAATGCGGGTTTCCACCTTGCCGCCGGTCACGCCGATTTTGTGAATCAGTTCGCGGTGTTCGGCGACGAATGGATCGCTGGACAGGCTGCGCAGCACGTAGATGGTTCCGGTTTCAATATCATCTGGCTCTGGCGCATCGCCAAACAGTGGCCCCATGTCTGAATCCGTCAGGCGGCGTCCAGTCTCATCTTTGAAAAGCGCCTTTTGGAGTGAGCGCATTAGTAAATTGCTTTCCGTGCCATTGTTGTAAATCACCCGCAAGCGCGCATCGTCATGGCCGCTTGGTGTCTTGAGCATTTCACCTATTCCGGCCACATACGCAAGCTGCCCGCCGACGATGAAATAGCTCCCGCTGGCAATGCTTGCATCGCCTCCGAAGCGCAGCGTTTTGCGAATACCCGCCTTCAACTCGCGTTCCACCTGTTCAAATAGCGGTTGGAACTTGTCAAAATCTTTGCACGGCGTGCGGTCGGCGATTTCCTCAGCCGCACGCTTTTCAACGTTAGAACGTACATGGCGCAATACGGTGATGTCGCTTTGATCGGCGGGATCATCGCCGATTCCCAACTCGGCCAGCAAGGCATCTTCGTCCAGGTCGTCTACATCTACTTGAGCCGCTGCCGCACCAGACAGCAGGCCGTAACCATCTAGCCCGGCCAGCAGGGTTTGCGCTTCCGGTAGCTTGCGTAGCTGATCCAAGCGCACGGCATACAGGCGCTCAAAGATGTCGCGGTCATCGCCATGCAGCGGGGCGCGGCCATGCGCTTGATGGAAGCGCAGGATGTCTTCAAAACCCGCGATGATGCGTTCCTCACGCGGGGTTCGGCTAGATACTTTGAGCGGGGTTACTTCTACACCCAGTGCCTCCAGCAGTTCGTCAGCGGTCATTTCAGCCATTGCTGGAACCTCCTCGCGTCTGTGCTGCCTTGGCTTGCGCACGGTAACGCGCCAGCGCTGCTACGCCCTCGGCCATGCGCTTTTCCCATGCATCGGCGGAATTGATGTCCGGCACACGGCCACGCTCTTTCTGGAACTGAAATGCGCGTTTAGCTAGATCGAAGGCTTCATCTTCGGGGATGCTTACCTTCTTGGCGGCAATGCTGGCTTGCACCTGGCGCAGCGATTTTTCATCCATCGCTTTTGCCAACACAGAATATGCCGCCTCGAAAGGGTTGATGCGGTCGATCAAGTCAATGTCCAAGTCGCGCACATTGATAAATTTGCGCACTCCATCCAGCAAGGCCGTACTGCCTTGTATCGCGCCGTCGCCCGTGCCACCAAGCGCATCGGCCTGTGCCAAGGCCAGCTTGGCCTGCTGGGTAATGTTCATGGCAGCGATGGCGTGCTGTCGAATGGCCTCTTGGTCAGTATCGCTCAAGTCCGGGTAGCGCTCGCGCACGATCTTGCCCATGTGCAACTGGGTCAGCTCTTCCGGCAAGGTGTTTTCCTTGTCGAACAAGCCGCGCTCCAGCACGGTTTTTTCCTGCAAAAAACTGGTGACAACTTCGTTCAAGTCTTCCTTGCATATGCGCGTAGCCTCATGGCTTTGCGGTGTGGTTAGCCCATTAATTTCTACATGAATCTGTCCGGTGTCGGTATTGACCCCGATGTTGTGGCCGTCGTTCTTGTAGCCTTCCTCGCCATAATCAAAGCCCTCCTTCGGGCCAGCGTTCTTCGGCGTGAACTCATAGCGCGGTGCCAGCACCTGTTCCATTAGCAAGCTGGCGGAAATGGCCTTGAGCATGTCGTTTACCGCCTCGGCCACGGCGGCTTGTTCGGCTGCGGGTTCGGCGATCAGGTTGGTGAAGCGCGACCGTTCCTTGCCCTCGGCATCACGGGTAGCGCGGCCAATGATCTGCACAATTTCGGTCAGGCTGCTGCGGTAGCCTATGGTCAGTGCATGTTCGCACCATATCCAGTCAAAGCCCTCCTTCGCCATGCCCAGCGCAATGATGATATCCACGTTGTCGCGGTTGTTCTTCTGCGCCGGGTCTTTCAACGCAGTAAGCACTTTGGAACGCCTGGCCGGATCGCTGTCATCTACCAAGTCCGCCACTTTCAGGGTACGGCCATCACTGGCCTGTACCAGATGAAAGCCGGTGGCTGGGTCAACGCCTTTCCATTCGCCCAAGCCCTGCATGATTTCGTTTACCTCGCGCTCCTTATCTTTGAGGCTTTCGCGGGCGTTCACATTGGGAATATGGACGATGGTTTTTAATGTCGGGTCTAATACCTTGGTGACGGCATCAACGTATGCGCCCGTGTAGAAGAAGTAGCCGATGTCCAGGGACTTGAGCCATTGGTAGCCGTTAAGCTGCTCGTAGTAGGTGTAAGTGATCGTCTCAAACTTGGCTTCATCCACAGGCCCCAACACGGCCTCGCTGTCGCCTCGGAAGTAGGAGCCGGTCATTGCCACCATATGCACCTTGTCGCGTGTGATGAACGCGCCCAACTGACTGCCCAGCACGTTGTCCGGGTTGCTGGAAACGTGGTGGAATTCATCAATGGCAATCAGGCGGTTGTCGAAAGCCTGAACGCCAAGCTCTTCAACCGCAAAGCGGAAGGTGGCATGGGTGCAAACCAGCAACTTGTCGGTACTTTCCAAAAACTTGCGCACCGCGTCCACCTTGGACTTGGCCACGCGTGGCTCGTCTACACCAGGAGCGTTACACAGGTTCCATTGCGGGGCGACCTGCCAATCCCAATAAAAACCGTACTGGCTCAGGGGTTCATCGGCAAAGCTGCTGCCGATGGAACGCTCTGGCACAACAATGATGGCCTGCTGCACGCCCTGATTGTTGAGCTTGTCCAGCGCGATGAACATTAGCGCACGGGATTTGCCCGATGCCGGTGGCGATTTAATCAGCAAATATTGTTCACCACGCTTGGCGTAAGCGCGCTCTTGCATGGCGCGCATTCCCAGCGCATTGGCCTTGCTGGATGCGCCGGTGCGCGCCGTGGTGATGGACACCGATGGCACGGTGTAGGCATTGGTCGGGTTGCTGGTTTTCTCGCTCACGCTTTCTTTCCCCTTGTTGTTTTTGTGGCGGGCTTGGCCTTGGCCGTCGCCGTCATCTTCGTATAAAGCTCAAACAGTTTTTCCAGCCGCTCGGTGTCGTTCTTGAAGCGGCGACCGATGTAGATACGCTCCAGCACTTCATCGTTGCGCTCGTGGGCGTGGCGCAGATTCTCCGGCATGGTGTCCGAGTCGTAAAGATCGGCGATGGTGGCGGGAAAGTGGGTTTCGCGCGCCAGCAGGATGTTCTCGGCACAAGCGGTCAGGTCAGTCTTGTTTTGCTCGGTTAGTAGCGGCACGGGGAAGGTGTTCCAGCCGAGGGTGTTGGAGTACGAAAAGTCCGTTCGCATCCGCACGCAGACTGTGCCAATCCAGACCCAGTGCAGGCGCGATGCAATCAGCGCCATGTTCCAGAGTGGGGCGTCGTAAAGGGCGAAGCATTTGTTGGAAATGACGGACTGGTTGTCCAGCAAATCAACTGGCAAGTAGCTTCTGTTTTCCGATGACACAACCGGAATAGCAAAAAAATAGTTTTCGCAGCTTCGCATTTCACGAAACTGGTGCGGCCTTTTAACCATGCCATTGGAGACAGCATCTTTTGATGTCTGCCGCGCAACCTTTCCTTGCTCCAGCTTCTTCTTGATGTCCGAAATCGCAAGAACTTCTGCGGACGGCTCGTCAGGAAACCAGAAGCAAGAACGTGGTCTGGCTTTGATGACTTCCGACGAACCATAGAACTTCCTGATATACGCAGCATCCAGCCCTGAATTCAAGTATGCGTGCTTTCCGTCCGTATCGAAAATCAAATGCTCGGACATGCCGTAGTAGTTGCCCTTCTGCATCGACTGAATGTCAGAAATCGGGCTGGACGATGGCTTAACCCAATAGTCATCTGCTGGCATCAAGTACGCATTGATGTTCTTCGTCGAGAGCTTTTTGTCCTCGTCGTAAAGGTCTGCGGTGGCAGCTTGCACCCCAGCACCAATGCAGACAACGGTAACACCCGCATCGTTCGCGGCCAGATTGCTCCACTTGAAAGAACGAACCGCAAAATTAAATTTCAACCCTTCATCGAAAAGCGGCTTCCAGAAGCCCGTAACGTGTTGCCCCTGCGAAACGCTGTTCGTTGCGACAAAAGCAAATTTCGCCCGTGTGTGCTTTGCATATTCGTGGGCTTTGAAGAACCAGCCACACACATAGTCAAGCAGACCCCATCCATCAATTTTTGAGCCGAGCAAGTCCTCCATGTCCTTTTTCTGTTCGGCTGACTTCTTTGCGTTACCTTTGTACGGCGGATTGCCACAGATATACGTCTCGCCGCCTTCGTTCTTAAAGTCAATTTCCGTCTGATCTAGCGGAGTGCCAAACAAATCATCCGCCAACAGCTTCACGCCCGTGCGGTGAACGTCCATCAGACTCAGCCAATCCAATCGCAACGCATTGCCGCAAATGATCCAGTTCTGCGCATCCAGCGGCAAAAACTCCTCCAGTGCATCTTTCTGTCCGCGATACAGTACATCGCACTGGAACTCGGCAATGATGAGGGCCAAGCGGGCAATCTCTGCCGGAAAGTTGCGCAACTCGATACCCCTGAAGTTGGTCAGCGGAATTACGCTGCCCAAGTGCGGTTCGCCACGGCGGCGGTTGATTCCAAACTCAATCTCGCGCATCTGCTTGTAGGCGATGACTAGGAAGTTGCCCGAACCGCAGGCCGGGTCGAAGACACGTATGCGCGCCATGCGCTTGCGCAGGTTCAGCAGCTTGCGCTCGTTATCACCGGCTTCGGCCAATTGTGCGCGCAGCTCATCCAGAAACAAAGGGTTCAACACTTTCAAAATGTTAGGCACGCTGGTGTAGTGCATTCCCAATGAGCCGCGCTCTTCGTCATCGGCCACGGCTTGAATCATGCTGCCGAAGATGTCAGGGTTGATCTGTTGCCAGTTCAGGTGGCCTGCGTGTATCAGGTAGGAGCGCGCCATGCGGGTGAAGCGCGGCACTTGGGTACTGTCGGCGAACAGGCCGCCATTCACATAAGGGAAGCCGTTCGCCCAGTTTGGCAAACGGGGTTCGGCATTGGCGCGCTCGGCCATCTTGATGTTCATGGCGCGGAAGATGGTTTCCATCACTTCATGGGTGTTGCTGCCGTCTCGCTCGCTCATCTGCTCGATGGTGTGGGTGAATAGTCCCTCGCCGTTGAAAATGTCGGTGTCTTCAGCAAAGAAACAGAACACCAACCGTGCCATGAAATGATTCATGTCGGCGCGGCGTTCGTCCGTTGCCCAGACTGGATTCTCGCGCAGCAATTCGACATACAACTTATTCAGGCGCGCAGTAGCGCGCACGTCGATTGGGTTGTCCCTGATTTCCTTGATGGTGGAGATCCCGGCCAGCGGCAGGAAGAAGCCGAAATGGTTGGGAAAATCCGGGTAGGCGCAAGCGATGGTTTCACTACCGGCCAGTTCCTCGGCCTCCATCGTCTGACCGTCTGTGGCGAGGATGAATTTTGCCTTGGCTTTTGTAGTGGCCGGGCTGGCACGCAATGCCTTGAGGGAGTCGCCCACGCTGCCCACTTCGCACACGGCGATATGAATATTGTTGGCCTGGAGAACACCACCGGGCACGTCCGACTTGTTGCTATTGCCTGCACGCAGGCGCTTGAGTGCTGTGTCCTTATTGCCGAAAGCGGCCAAGAACTCGAACGGGAATTCCGCCGCATCGAAGGGTTGAAGTGCCAAGTCTGATATGGCTTCTTCGATTTCTACTGCATTCATGGGGCATCTTGCCTATCTGGATTTTTCTTGCTCATTACCCGCCCCGTTTCTTCTGCGCGTTCTGCGTGACCGTCTTAGCCACGTCCTGCAACTCTTCCAAGTCCTGCGTATCGGCGGCAATGGCTTGCTCGGCTTTGCGCCTGGCATCGAACTGGTCATAAATTGCGTTGACCTGTTGTTCCATTTGCGCGTGACTGATTCGCCCTGCGGTCGCCAGTACGGGTTTTTCGTTGAAGGTGAGGAGCTTGTCTACGTTGTCGCGCCAATACGTCAGGGTGAGGTCTTTACGCTCCTTTACCCGCAACTCTGCCGTTTCCAGAAAGATGACGGTCAGGCGGTTGAGGCTGTCCACTTCATCCGCATTCAGATAGTTCTTTGCGGTAGTGATGTCGCCCTTGCGCACAACGCGCCCCTTCCATGACAGGAGGTTCATATTAGGGGCGCTGGCATCGGCGCGCTGCGTAATGATTTCGGCGGCGGTGTGACGGGTCACGGCGTACAGCAGTTTGTTTTGTGTTTCGGCAAAGAACATCTGCGTGGCTTTGTCGGTGGGGTCGTAGTCGCTGGATAAGGCCAACAGGTCGCGCACCTTTTGATAAAAGCGCAACTCCGAAGTGCGTATGTCGCGGATACGCGCAAGCAACTCATCAAAGTAGTCGGCGCGGCCATCGGGGTTTTTGAGCCGTTCATCATCCATCACAAAACCTTTAATCAGGTATTGCTTTAGATGGGTATTTGCCCACTTTCTGAATTCTGTCCCGCGTGAGCTGCGAACACGGAAGCCTATCGCCAGAATCATGTCCAGCGCATAAAAGGTGATGTTGTACTGCTTGCCATCGGCGGCAGTTGTCAAGTAATCCTTGATAACTGAATCCGGCTGCAATTCGTTTTCTTTCAAGATATTATTGATGTGCAGGCTAACGTTTTGCTTGGAGGTGTCAAAAAGTTCTGCCAACTGGCTTTGGTTCATCCAGGCATTGCCGTCCGTGGCGTACAGCGAGACGGCGGCTTTACCATCAGAGGTTTGGTAAATGATGATGTTTTGTTCGCCGGACTGTTTTTTCTGTTTTCCCATTTATTTGCTGTAGATTTTCCGTATTGTTTACGTAAAGATTACTCTGCAACAGGCCAAGTCTGCGACGTATGCAGCACGCGCAAGATGGTTACGGTGTCAGTCGATACTTGATATACCAAAACATAATTAGGATGCACCACGGCCTCTCTGGTGCCTTTCAAGCGCCCGGCTTTGAACAACTTGGGCTGTGCGGTAATTATGTCGGCTTTTTCCTCGAACAGCGCATCAAGATCAAGCGCGGCCTGCGGGTTGTCCTGTGCGATAAAGTCCCAAATCTTATCTCTATCACTAAACGCCTCCGGCCTCCATTCGAGCTTCATGCAGCGGCCTTGATCTGTTTCTCAACGGCTTTGCGCTTGGCCGCAAAATGCTTTTTAACGGTCGCATCCGGGATCGAGGGACGCGGATCGTCCAGCGAGGCTTGCACCTGGGCGCGAAACCATTTGTTATAGGCTGCGGCTTCATGCGCGGCTTTCATTCTTTCGCCTGCACCCACATTGCTACGGGAGAGCTTGAGAGCCGCAGAGTCGTAGTCGGTCGCATCTACCTGAAACTTTGCAACGCCCATTTCTTTAAGGTAACCCACAAGGGTTTCAAACTTACGGAAGACACGAACCGTGCCACGCTTCGCGGCCAAGGCGCGCTCAGTCATGCCGTATTTGATCACCACGCCCCAGCCTCCGGCTTGGCCGATAATGTTTGCGCCATTCACGGCGTTGGCTTCGACGAGCCGAGCAAGCGTTACGTGGTCTATGGTATCGCGGGTAATTGCCATTTCGTCACCTATCGGGTATTAAGTTACAAAGCTTATTATTCCCGTTTTACAGTAAATCGGCAATGGGGAGGGAGAAATTATTTCTGATTATTTGCCATAAAGCACCTTGCGCTGAGATACCGTACAAACAAAAACGCGCCCGAAGGCGCGCTTTTGTTGCCATGCTCTTGCGTTCTATGGGGTTGATTTTCTGATAACCATCCCCATTTCGGGCAATGTCACTAATCTTGGTGATGTCTTTTGAAAAGGAAATTTTATGCTACCAGCAGGAACCAGAGCAAACACGGGCGATAGCTGCCCACAGGGCGGGGTATGGCATCCAGTAGGCAATCCGAGCGAAACACGGTCTATCGGAATTGGCAATAGAATGCCGCCAACCCCGAAGGGCGAAACGCATTGGGTGTTGAAGACGCCTACAGGGAATAAATAATCAGGTGGTAACGCTTGGTATTTGGGTCTGGGGAGCATACCTCAGACCTGTTTAAACGTATAAAGTATGAGTACAATTCGTCCAACTAATGCTGTTAGACCTCACAATGCCTATAACCCCAGACTCAATTAAATGGCTGCTCGATCACTCAGCAACTGCTTATGAACAAGAAATAAAAAACCATGACAGAATTAGGGAAAGAGCCAACTCTGTTATAAGTTTAACGATCACCCCATGCTTTGGTATAGCAGTATATTTAGCCACCAGCTTAAGGGGGGAAATGTTCGCTTTTTGGAATATTTGTTTTTTTTGGGTGCCGTGGCTTATTTCCGTAATACTCTTATTGATTTCTACTGTTCATGTTTATAAGCTACTTCATGGGTTTAAATATCACAAAGTACCCCCTCCCTCACAGATAATTCCATATTTTGAAACACATCCTGACCCAGACAATGTACTCCAAGATGCTCATTTAGGATTGATAAAAGAGTATGCAGAATCAGTAGATTACAATTATGAACAAAACAATAAAAGAAAAATCACACTTCTACGTGGACAAAAATTTGCATTCAGCGCTTTCGCTATTTTCGTAGTATTCTGCATACCTAAATGGGGGTACAGTTTCACACATAACGAACAAGAAATTATGCCAGTCAAGATTGTTTCAGCGGTTCCGGTTCAACTATTTCAGGAGAAGCAAATGTCCGACACAACAGTAAAAACTTCATCATCAGTTCAGCAAACAACTAATCAATCTTCAACACAAATACCACAAACTCCTGTGACTCAAGTAATACCCTTACAAGCAAAACCTTCTTTCCCAAAAAGTAGTATGTCAATGGATTCTGCTGAGAATATAAAACCTATTTTCCCTAAAAGCAGTATGGCGTTAGCAGCCAGTGCCGCCGAGGCAGGAAGTAATAAAAATTCGGAGAAATAGTAGAGGCTTGGAAACAGTACGTGCCAAGCCACAAAAAATACAAGTTCAAGTGCAAGGTTGATTAACCTGCGCTAACAAACAAAACGCGCCCGAAGGCGCGCCCTTGTTGCCCTGCCCTGCGCCTCGATCAGGCCGGGGCGGGTGCCACTACCACCACTGCCGCAACGATGGCCGCGATGTCCGCAACCACTGCACCCACGTCCGCCGCCAGATTCGGGCTTGTGGTTTCAATCGCGTGGATCGCGGCAACCGTCTTGAGGATTGCCGCGTGAGTTGGCCAGTACCTTGATGATGCGGGTAACCGATTCATTCATAGAAAAATCCCAGTGCAATGCAGAAAATATAAATTCCCACGAACGACATGCTAAATAGAAATGATTCGAGGGAAATGCTTGTTGACATGCTTTATTGGTGCGATTAATATCTGGTCTATTGTTGCCTTTGCTTATTGCATTGGTACATACAGGTAGATGGCCTGTCAAAATAACCAGTGGTTGCTGAAAGACAACCGGACTTCGCAAGAAGTTACAGACAGTCGCAAAACTGTCAAAATCAGCCGAATGGTTGATTCAATGTAGTTCAAGTTTTTAACCCAACGGGGGCATTGATCCCTCACGGGAAAGGTGCTCTTTTTTCCATACAGGAGGGCATCAAAAAAATCAGCCGCAAGGTTGATTGAAGACCGTCGAATGACAGTCGAAAGTTTCATCCATCTTGCATCACCACAATAATCAAGAATCACCCAAAAAGTTTTCTCCAGCGCCAAGCTGGTCGTTTGAGGCGAGCATTCGCGCGCGCCTCGAACACATCATACCGACCGGGAAGATGGAAAACTGCAACGTATTTTTCTACTTTAAATAAGTAGAAAAATATTTCAACCGCCGGCCCGTCTCTTTGCACCAGCAAAGAGACGGGCGTAGCCCGCCGCTCTGAAATGCCCGTCGATCGGGCGTTTCAGAGCTTCCGCGATTAGAACTAAAAAGAACGAAAAAAATAATTCAGGCAGGGTCGGCAGACCCCAAGGCGGAGCACCCCAATCCATGACACTGGAAAAGGGGAGCACGTGTACCAACACCATACCGAGCCGTTCTAAAAATTATTATTTTCATATTTAGGTGTGCCGATCACCCCCAAAACCCGGCAAAAAACGTTTCAATTTCGAAGCACAGCTGCTGGCGCTTAAAGCCATGCGTACAACTTATCGTCCACCTTTGGGCGCTTTGAAATTGGAACCAGGATGGAGCAATAATCTTCCGGTGGACTTTAAAACGCCCGCTCCATCTGCTTTAACTCTTTTCACGCCTCAATTATTTAAGGATAAAAAAATGGCAATGAACAATTACGGATTAGGAAGCCGGCAGATGAAAAAAGCCGGTCAGTTCGCCCTCAACGGATCGGCTGATCGAGGAGAGATCGGCCGCACCACGGCGAGCGACTTGGCGCAGCGTTTCTCGCAGTTTTGCAGTTTTGCGAAGCAAAACGGTGTTAATAAAATGGAAAAAGTTGATGCCGCTCTAGTCACCAAATACGGGCAGGAATTGGCTGCGAAAGTTGAGGGTGGCCAGCTTTCTGCCAGTTCTGCTCAGAATTTAGTTAGTGCGGTGAATTCAGTAATGTATACAGCTACCAAATGCGATTGGGAAAGCGTTTCGCCAACAAAAGATTGCCAAATTCAACAACGTTGCGCGGTGCGTGAAAGCTCACCTCCATCCCTTAATCGCGAGGCGTACGGCAAAGCTTTAGATGCCGTGCGCGAAGCGCACGGCGAGCGCGCTGGTGCGATGGTTGAGGTATGCAGAGAATTGGGGTTGAGATCCAAGGAAGCCTCTCTTCTTAACGCAACAACAGCGCTGTCAGAGGCCAAATCTACCGGCTCAGTCACAGTAGCAGACGGCACGAAAGGCGGCCAGGATCGGACTTTTGCAATCTCACTTCAGCAGCTGAGCGTTCTGGAACGAGCAGCATCTGCGCAAGGCGCTGATCGCGCTCTCATGCCAAAAACAGAGAACTGGAAGAGCTGGCAAGAGGGCGGGTTGCGGGACATCAGAGAGACAGTAAAGGGAGTTCTAGGCGAAGGTTTGCATAGCCTCCGTTCCGGATTTGCATGCGAAAAATATATGGAGATCACTGGACATGATGCACCCTGCGCAGGTGGCAGCGCTACCTCCTCCTTGGACAAGGGAGCGCGGCTAGCTATTACAGAAATCCTCGGACATCATCGCCTCGATGTGATGACCGAATACGTGGGTGGCAGGCCTTGAATGATTTTGAATGCCGCATGGGTGCCGCAGGAATGATTTTTATAGCTTGCGATGGTTCGAGTACGCATTGCAATGATTCGAGTATGGCCTGCAATGGATTGTGATGATTTGCGATGTTTTGAATACGGCTAGCGACGTATTGAGGACACTTTGGTCACGCTTGAGGACGCCATCCGGGTAAACGATTAGCGAACGTCTGGCGAACACCTTGGGAGCAAACGGGAACACCTTGGGAACAAACGGGAACAGTTAGTGAACACTTGGTGAACAAAAGGTAACAGTCTGGAACAACTTAACAAATAAGGAAAGAAAATGAACAAAGTCCAATCAGAATTAAATGCCTATGCGCGGGCAGGTGGCAAAAAGTCTCGCCGGCACTACGTGCAGAGAGTTAAACAACTAATTAATTTCTGCAAAACCAATTTTGGAATCCGGAATGAGGGCCAGATAGGTCGTGCCCAGTTGCTCGCGTGGTATGCAGAACAGCCTCGCAAAAAACCGCTCGCGCCGACGACGCTCCGGGACCGTGGCTACGCCGCCGATTTGCTGTGGGAGTTATTGGGCAGAGGCAACAAAGCCCCACGGCTTTAATTTGCAACAAACAATCATTTTTAAGGAAAACAGGTGGTTATATGAAAAAAACACAATTAATTTTAATCGATGAATTTGTGAATGAGTTAACAGATCATGTTGACGTTTTGCAAGGATGTGTGGATTCTGTGATCGAAAATTTTGAAGTAGATGAAACGAGAACAAAGAAATTAATTAATAATTTTAATAAAATGACAGATTTGAGGTACGACGTTGAAATGATAGTGCAAAAAGCGAGGGAACTGAGATTAAAATAAAGCGTATTCCAGTACAGTTTTAACACACGTAACTTGGCGAACACTGCGCTGAACGGCAGTGTGAGCTGTCTTCGAAAGTTGTACATGTAACATGTACAACTTTTTTCCGTATTGCTAAGGTCTCCTTTTAAAAAACAATATATATCATCAAATTTAAGTTTTTACACCGGTTCCGTATCACTGCAAAAGTAGTTCCATCACTTCATCGGCAGGCCATCATGGTTGCCACATCTTATACAGGTGTTAATTTTGCGCGCAAACTATCCGGTATTCTTTTCAGTTTTGTCAGTTGCGTCGCCACTTGTTCAGGCGTCGCGGGCTTGATATTAATTTTCTGCAGCCTTGGTTGCTCAGGTTTGCCATTCTCCAGATTCAATTGTTCTCGATGCCAAAGAGAAAGTAATTTAATGTCCTCATAACTTGGCTGGGCTTGCCGCAGAAGTCTTTTCCTCACGCCAGCGCGAAACAATTCTTCCGTTTTCCTAAAGCCAAATTTCTTTTGTTGCCAAGTGGCCGCCTCTATCAGTTCTTCAATATCCACCTCCTGCACGTGGTTGGTGGTGGTTTTATTAAATGATGGTTCAGTGGTGGTTTCGTGTCCCGTTTTTGGGACTGTTATAGCGGAAAAACGGGACTCTTCCACCGGAAAAACGGAACAGTTCCGCTTTTGGGACGCTTCCTGATAACTGT
>Ga0182030_10010211_pt1 | contig 19120 bp, 15 predicted proteins | sample 812S3MmetaG_FD_121299 | JGI IMG/M metagenome (GOLD analysis project Ga0182030, IMG submission 121299) | Permafrost microbial communities from Stordalen Mire, Sweden - 812S3M metaG (Illumina Assembly) | ecosystem: Environmental > Terrestrial > Soil > Wetlands > Permafrost | place: Sweden... | reverse complement strand
GGAGATGCCGCAGTCGGCCATCGCCCCCGACATCGCCTGTGTCAGCCCGGTGCGATCGGCCAGCTCCGACAACAACGCGGTGCCTGCATGAGAGACGAGGTTCCTGCCGTCGGTGGTCACTGCAGGGCGGTGGACCGAACGACTACGATGCACCTTCAAGGAGCCCTCCTCCTGAGTTGACATGACCGCTTAAGACACAGTCATTCTCCCAGTTGAGGAGGGCTTTTACGCGAATACTGGCAGTCTCATGCCGGTATCGCGTGAAAAATCGAGGCTAGGACGAGTTGAGAGCCCTCTAAGGGGCGAACAGCAGAGGTCACCTTCTATAAGCAAGCACAGGGCGAGGCGGTGGTCTACATTGCTGATATGTCGGGCACAGAGAGACCGATCACTTATGCCGTATGTAGCCGGATGCTATGATTCTTTCAGACACCAATCTTCTGAACGGTCGGCCTGCTCTCGACCAGGGGAGACTCTCGTGGATCTTGCGACCTCTCGTTACGCGGCAAAGGACCTTATCTTGCAGTCTGGGCGCGTTCCGGTTGGCATCACGGTAGGTAACCCGCGCTGGCCATTGGGGTACCAGCTCGCTTGTAACCTGCGTTTACTGGCTCCGACACGTCCCATGCTCGGGTTGCCCACGGATGTCTTCGAGCAGATATACAGGGCGCGTCTCGACGATCTTGGCGTGGAAGCGATCCGGGCTCTGCTCCAGCGTTGCTGTGATGATGCGGGCAACGACCGCCTCTGCCTGCTCTGCTTCGAGAACCTGGACGAGCCCGGCAAGTCTTGCCATCGCCGCATGTTCGCCACTTGGTGGCACGAGAACATCGGCGAGGTCGTTCCCGAGCTGGAGCCTGAAGTCCGCCAGGGGCAGTTGTTTCGGTAGGTCCTGAGTTCCACAGCGCCGCCATGCGGACCACTCAGCCCAACCCCGCCCGATATGGGCAACCTCCCAAACACGGCGACCCCGCCGCCATATGGGAACCAGCCCCTCAGATGCCCTAGGAGCCTCTAGAACTGGCTCCGGAGGCCCGACCACCCTCCTGGGGCGCCGACGAGTCAGAGGACGAGGAGGGGTCGACTCGTAAGCTTCGGACATGGCATGGGAGAAACCACCACTTCAAGAGCGGGCCAACACCTACTTTCTGATTGCCGCGGCCTTAGGGGCGGTAGGAGTGCTGCCGTATCTCATTGGACAAGCAGAAGTCACTCTCGGCCGTCATCCGTGGCAAAACGGATGGGTTCGTTTAGCGCTTGCCATCTGGCTGCTGGCTGCTGGAGTGCTTTTGTGGGGAGTAGGTCTTTACGCGCTTCACAGAGTCAAAGCACGACGAGGCAGGACAGCGAGCCGCCGGGAAGCGGAGCGCCGCCAACAGGCCACTATGGAAGCGGCACGCAAGAGCGCTGAGGAACACGAGGAACGGGTCCGTCGAGTCGAGATCGAGTCGCACCGCTGGCAACCGTCCGCGTACAGCAGCGGCCAGGGCAACGAGTGGGCGATCGCGCTCGAACTCCGTAGTCCTCAGACATCGAAGGGTTCCGAGTTTCTGGGGTCTGTCGCCACCTGCGTGGTGACGCGTAGCGAGAACGTCTACCGGGTTAGAGAGCCGGTGCATTATGGGCCGAGTTGCAGATACCCTGCGTTCGTCGTGTTGTTCCCGCAGGCATTTGAACCGGCCTCCCAGTTCGAGCCACCACCCCAACTCGTGCCTGGCGAGTACTTTGTGACCTGGGAGTCTGACGTCGTAGGTGAGCCGCGCAAGTATCGGTTCGTGATAGACAGATTCCGGATGCTTCACGCATGAGCGCGCAATGCGGTTGACCGCTTGTGCGTGCGCAACCGAGCAGGAGCGCTCAACGGTGGCCCGGCTCCTGACTCACTCGGAGTCGCGATAGGGCAGGGCGCTGGAATCGGAAGTCAACGCGGGAGCCTGTGGCGGAGCATCAGCCGATATCGCCGATGTGGGATCATGGCATCGGTGTCCTTTTCAGCCCAGGTTTACAAGGTCCTGATCGCTTCGCCCTCAGACACGAGTGAGTCACGGGCCGCCATTCAGCAAGCGATTGTCGAGTGGAACGATCTCAACGCTGAGGGATTCGGAGCGGTTCTGCTTCCAGTCATGTGGGAGATGAGCGCCACTCCGTCGATAGGGGCTTCTCCCCAGGCGATTCTGAACGATCAGATCGTTGATGACGCTGACGTGGTGATTGCCGTGTTCTGGACGCGTCTCGGCACCCGAACGGAGCACGAGCCTTCCGGCTCAGTCGAGGAGATCCGACGTAAGGCCGGACAAGGTGCGCCCGTCTTGCTCTACTTCTTGAACCAGCCCGTCGCAAATCCTCTTAATGTCGATACGCTCCAGCTCAAGGCGGTCCAGGATTTCAAGACCGAGATGCAAGGAATCGCGGTACTCGGCGACTATGAGACAAACAAAGATCTCCTCCACTACGTTCAGCGTGACCTGACACGCGTGATTCGCAAACTCCAGTCCGGCGGCGATGGGCCAACGAACCCTCCACAACCGAGTTCTCCCGCTCCATCGGGCGGCACTGCTGTCGATATCGGTCAAGACCTTGAACGCATACTCAACTCGTACAAGGATGAACTTCGCGGCCTCCTTGCACGACAACGTGTCCGCTTCGAGAGCGCCACTCCGGAGTCCGACCCCGACGGTGCCAGGCGCGTCATGGTTGAGTACGCATCGGCACTGTCACAGATGGTCGGGGCCGTCGCAGCATTATCCAGCGCGGCCGCTAACTCTCGGCTCAATGAACTCTTGATTGACATGACTCGGCGTTCGACTGAACTCGGGCACCTACGTATGTACCTCGACGGCGGACAGTCCTTGAGAAAGCTAGTTGATGGATCTGAGGGCGTCTTCTCCGGTACCTCGGAGTTGCTCGAACAGAACTGGGTGGAGCTGATTGAAACTCCCAAGGCGTAGGGAGGCACTACACGGAGGGGCGCAGACGGTGCCGCTCAAACGGGGGGTCTTGATGTGTGCTCCGAGTTCGGGGTGTTCGAGCGGTTTTCGGAGTCGTCAGAGCTACCTACGCGAGATAAGGAGCCTGGTGTCTATCCTGAGGGTTGAGACCTGGCCGCCCGCCAGATCGAACTGTTCGCCCGAGCTTAAGGCTCATGGGAGCGGTTTCTCATCGCCTGTCCTACGTTGAGGACGCAACCCGAGCCGCGCTGGCGAGCGGCCGAGTCGTAGAAGTCACACGGGTGGGTCCTGACTCTACGAGTCCCGTGCTGCTGGCGGGGCACCTCTTGCGTTCTGCGGTTCCTGAAGGCTGTCGCATCCAGGGTGTAGAACGGGCGGGGACGTGAGGTGACAAGCGTGGCGACACTTGAGGAGCTGACACCAGGCGCAGTCGTGCGCGGTATCGTCCCCGGCGAGTTGGTCACTGTCGTCGCAACGCGCTGGGCAGGTTCGCGAAGCGTCGTGCTCACGTTCCGAACCGACGCTGGCAGGGTCGATGAACAGATCGTTTACCGCACGCAGGAAGCTGAGCTGACGCTCGACGGGCAGGGACGAGCCTGGTCCTTCGACGGCGACGGCACCCTTTTCCGGCTCGTTGCCGAGGCCCGCAGAATCCGTCTCGCTTACCTGTTCGATCCCCGTCTCGCGGTGCATCTCAGTCTGATCGAACCACTTCCTCACCAGATCATCGCTGTCTACGGCGAGATGCTTCCCAGGCAACCTCTGCGCTTCTGCCTGGCCGATGATCCCGGTTCCGGCAAGACGATCATGGCCGGGCTGTACATCAAGGAGCTGATGCTTCGTGGGGATGTCCGCCGAGTCCTGATCGTGGCTCCCGGCGGTCTCGTCGGACAGTGGCAGGACGAGATGCACGATAAGTTCGGACTCGACTTCTCAATCCTTACCCGAGAGCTGATCGAGGCCGCCCGGACAGGCGATCCCTTCGGCGAGCGCAACATGATGATTGCCCGACTGGATCACCTGTCCCGCAACGATGACTTGCTCGAACGTCTCGGAGCCACAGAGTGGGACCTTGTTGTCGTTGACGAGGCGCATCGCATGGCGGCGCACTATTTCGGCAATGAGGTCAAGGAGACGAAGCGCTATCGCCTCGGCAAACTGTTGGGTGGCACGACCCGTCACCTCCTGCTCATGACAGCGACACCCCACGCTGGCAAGGAGGAGGACTTCCAGCTCTTCATGGCACTCCTCGACTCGGACCGCTTCGAGGGCAAGGTTCGCGAGGGCGTCCACACAGCTGACGTTTCGGATCTCATGCGGCGCATGGTGAAGGAGAACCTTCTGCGCTTCGACGGACGACCACTCTTTCCCGAACGCCGCGCCTACACGGTCCCCTACCAGTTGTCCGACCTAGAGATGGTTCTCTATGCCGAGGTTACGGATTATGTCGCCCAGGAGATGGGGCGTGCCGAACGGTTAGCTGCTGAAGGTGAGGGTCGCCGAGGAAACCGCGTCGGATTTGCCGTCACGGTGTTGCAGCGGCGTCTTGCGTCAAGTCCAGAAGCGATTTTCCAGTCGCTCGCCCGACGCCGCAGGCGACTCGAAGACAAGGCGAGTGAGGTCAAGGTTCAGCAGCGCGCTCACTCGTTGCTTGCCGAGAGTGAACCGCTACGGATCCAGCTCGATGATCCTGATGAAGACTTGGACGACGACATCGAGGATCTCGAAGGTGCTGAGGTCGAGGAACTGGAGGAGCAGCTCGTCGACCAGGCGACTAGTGCGCGCACACTCGCGGAGCTGCAACATGAGATCGCCACGCTGAGTCGTCTCGAAGCTCTCGCCGACCGGGTACGTAAGTCTCAGGTTGACAAGAAGTGGACTGAGCTCGTGGGACTTCTCGCCGAAGCCCCCGAGATGGTGGAGTCGGGAGGATCACCGCGAAAGCTCATCGTGTTCACCGAGCACCGTGATACCCTCCACTACCTCGTCGACAAGCTGCGCGCCTATCTGGGCCGCCCGGAGGCTGTCGTCGCCATTCACGGTGGAGTGGCTCGTGAAGAACGCCGGGTCATTCAAGAACGGTTCACTCAGGACAAGGATTGCCTGATTCTCGTCGCGACCGATGCCGCAGGAGAGGGCATCAACCTCCAGCGGGCGCACCTCCTGATCAACTATGACTTGCCCTGGAATCCAAACCGGATCGAGCAACGGTTCGGACGCGTACACCGCATCGGTCAGACCGAGGTTTGCCACATGTGGAACCTCGTCGCTGATGAGACCCGAGAAGGCCAGGTCTACCGCCGGTTACTCGACAAGCTCTCGGAGATGCGCGAGACCCTCGGCAAGGATCAAGTGTTCGATGTTCTCGGTGACGTGCTGCCAGGCCGAGAGCTTCGGGACCTGCTGCTTCGGGCAATCCGGTATGGCAACCAGCCCGAGGTGAAGGCTCAGCTCAACAGGGTCATCGACGCGAAGGTGGGCGAAGGGCTTGCCGAAATGGTTCGCGAGCACGCTCTTAGCTCTGAGGTGCTGTCGACGGCTGATCTGGACCGCATCCGTGTCGACATGCTCGAAGCCGAGGCCCGCAAGCTGCAACCTGGCTACGTACAAGCCTGGTTTGCTCAGGCGTTTGCGCAACTCGGCGGGCGCATGAGCGAGCGGGAATCGAGCAGGTTCGAGGTCACCTTCGTTCCGGCAGAGATTCGCAACCGGGACCGGCTGATCGGTGCTGGCATCCCCGTTCTTCCCAAGTACCAGCGCGTCACCTTCGAAAAGGATCTCATTCACGCCGAGGGAAAGCCCCTCGCCGAACTCGTCGCGCCGGGCCACCCTCTCCTGGAATCCGTGCTCGACATCACTTTGGAGAGACATCGGACTCTGCTTCGTCAGGGAGCGGTGCTCGTCGATCCCTCCGATCAGGGAACCGAGCCGCGTGTGCTCGTCTTTCTGGAACACGCCGTCACTGATGCGAGGGAGGACAGCCACGGAAACCGTCGCACTGTGTCGCGACGCTTCGAGTTTGTCGAGGTGCCCGAAGTAGGGGAGTTGCGACCGGCCAGCTATGCGCCTTACCTCGACTTGCGACCAGCCACCGATGTGGAGCTACTCGCCATTAGGCCACTCGTCAAGAAGATGGACTGGTTGCAGGCTGACGTTGAGAACCGGGCGCTGGACTATGGGATCGACGTTCTATCCGCGGAACATCTCGCCGAAGTTCGTTCACGTACGCTTGAGCGCGTCGCCAAGGTGAAGGCCGCTGTCCAAGAGCGCCTCACCCGCGAGGTCACGTACTGGGACCACCGTGCGAGCGAGCTTCAGTTGCAAACAGATGCCGGAAAATCGCCACGGATGAATCCCGATCGAGCTGCTGGACGCGCCGACGAGTTGCAGCGGCGCAAGGAGGCTCGTCTCGCCGAGCTAGATCGGGAGGCGCAGCTCGCCTCGCAGCTACCGGTCGTTGTCGGCGCTGCACTGGTTGTACCAGTGGGCCTTATACGACAGGCAACTGGGGAAACGTCCTCCGCTCCTCCTGCGCACGCCATCGACACGACCATCGTCGAACGGAGAGCGGTTGACGCGGTCTTGGCGATCGAGCGGAAGCTAGGCCACGAAACACAAGAGATGCCTCACAGTCACCCGGGATACGACATCCGCTCGACCCTGCCCACAGCTGAGACGTTGTTCGTCGAAGTCAAGGGGCGCATCGAAGGAGCCGACGCCTTCGTGGTGACCCAGAACGAACTGCGGTTCGCGGCGAACGTACCGGACGCATACGTTCTGGCGCTTGTGGAAGTTTCCGCGGACGGAGTCGAACATGACCGGGTTCGCTACTTAGTGCGTCCGTATGGTGCCGATGTCCATCTGCCCTTCGACACCACGAGCACGACTCTTTCATGGCACGCTTACTGGCAGCGCGCCGTCTCTCCACTGGGAGCATGATGCCAACCAAGCTGATTGAGGTTGCCCTGCCACTCGATGTCATCAACCGGGAGGCTGCACGAGAGAAGAGCATCCGGCACGGCCATCCCAGCACGCTTCATCTTTGGTGGGCGCGTCGGCCTCTCGCCGCATGTCGCGCCGTCCTTTTCGCACAGCTTGTTGACGACCCTTCTGCACACCCCGAGTCGTTCCCGACCGAGGCGGACCAAGAACGAGAACGTCGGCGTCTGTTCAGCATCATCGAGCGATTGGTTCCGTGGGAAGCTTCAACTAACGAGAAGGTTCTCAAAGAGGCGCGCGCAGAGATTCGGCGTTGCTACCCGGACGGCTTACCGGCCATTGTTGATCCCTTCTGCGGTGGCGGCTCGATCCCGCTCGAAGCGCAGCGTCTCGGTCTCGACGCGCACGCGAGCGACCTCAACCCCGTGGCTGTGCTCATTACCAAGGCGCTGATCGAACTCCCGCCCAAGTTCGCAGATCGGCCATCCGTGCATCCGGACGTCGACACGAACCTGCAAGGGATCCTGTCTTGGCGAGGTGCACAGGGACTCGCCGAAGATGTGCGCTTCTACGGCCAGTGGGTGCGCGATGAGGCCGAGCGCAGGATCGGACATCTCTATCCGAGAGCCACACTTCCTAACGGGGAGAAAGCGACCGTCGTTGCGTGGTTGTGGGCACGAACGGTGATCTGCCCGAATCCGGCATGCTGTTCGACTATGCCGCTTGTGCGGAGCTTCTGGCTCTCGAAGAAGAAGGGCAACGAGGCATGGGTACGACCCGAACCCGACAGATTAAGGAAACAGGTCTGTTTCGAGATAGGGACTGGTAGGGAAGGCCCGCCGATAGAGCATACAGTCGACCGTACCGGAGCCACCTGCCTTTTGTGCGGATCGCCTGTGCCTCTTGACCACATCCGCGCGGAAGGGAAGGCGGGGCGTTTCGGCACTCAGCTTATGGCGATTGTTGCTGAGGTCGCGCGTCGCAGGATCTATCTCCCTCCGAACGCTGCACACGAAGAAGCAGCCGACGTCCAACGACCGGAGAACGTACCTGATTCAGCTCTTCCTGAACAAGCCCTTGGATTTCGGGTCCAGGGTTACGGCATGACTCATCACTCGGATTTGTTCACGAACCGTCAACTTATCGCGCTGTGCACCCTAAGTGATCTGGTTCAAGAGGCACGCGAACAAGTTTTCTCTGACAGCGGCGGTGACAGCGAATACTCCGACGCTGTTGCGACGTACCTGGCGTTTGGCGTCAGTCGCCTCGCAGATCTTCAGAATGCGCTCGCTGGATGGGAGAATACGCGGACACAGGTGCGACATCTGTTCATCCGCCAGGCGATACCGATGGCGTGGGATTTTGCCGAGTGTGGGCTTTTCGCGAATGCCGCCGGCGACTTCGGTGTCAGCCTCGGGAGCATCGTAAGCGTCATCGAGACACTTTCTGGACCAGAGGCGGAGGCTCATCAAGCCGACGCGGCCCATCGGTCTTACTCCGGGCTCGTTGTTTCCACCGATCCGCCCTATTACGACAACGTCGGTTATGCAGATTTGTCGGACTTCTTCTACGTCTGGCTCCGCCGTTCGCTCAGGAACGCGTACCCGGACCTACTCGATACGATGTTGACGCCGAAGGCGGACGAGCTTATTGCGGATCCCTCTCGTTTCGGAGGGGTCAAGGACCAAGCCGAATACCACTTCGAGTCGGGCTTCCGTCGAGTATTTGCCAGCGTTTCATCGGAGGTAGTCAGTGATACGCCGATAACCATCTTTTATGCATTCAAGCAGAGTGAGACGGATGATGATCATGATGGCTCGTTGATTGTGGCTTCGACAGGCTGGGAAAAGATGCTTGAAGGACTAATTCAATCGGGACTCGCGGTTACGGGAACATGGCCAATGCGTACCGAACTGGATAACCGAATGCGGAACCAGACGTCGAATGCATTGGCCTCCTCGATCGTTCTTGTTTGCCGACCCCGACCACTAACTGCCGGTCTAACGGACCGTCGCGGCTTCATTCAAGTCCTCAAGGCGAACCTTGGCCACGCGTTGCGTGACCTTCAGAGTGGAGGCATTGCGCCAGTTGACCTTGCCCAGGCCGCCATCGGACCGGGGATGGCCGTGTTTTCCAGCTTCGCGAAGGTGGTCGAGGCCAACGGAGATCCGATGCGGGTTCGTACCGCCCTGGCGCTAATTAACCAGGTGCTGGATGAGGTCTCCGCAGAGCAGGAGGGTGAGTTCGACGAGGACACTCGGTGGGCCATCGCTTGGTATGCGGATCACGGAATGGACGACGGTCCCTTCGGGCGGGCCGATGATCTCAGCCGAGCCAAGAACGTGAGCGTGGACGGGCTTGTTCGTGCAGGGCTCGTCAAGTCTGGCGGCGGCAAGGTCCGATTGTTGGATCGGAACGAGTTGGATGTGAATTGGGACCCAACCAAGGACAGCCATCTCACGGTCTGGGAGGTCACACAGCACCTCGTCAGTCTGTTGCTTGGTGAGAGCGAGGCTTCGGCTGCGGAGCTGCTCGCCAAAGTCGGTGGACTTGGAGATGCTGCGCGTGATCTCGCCTACCGTCTGTTCCAGATAGCCGAGTCAAAGAAGTGGGCCAAGGAAGCAGGACCTTATAACGCGCTGGCGGCGTCTTGGCTCGAAATCAGTCGACTCGCGGCCGCTGAACCCGATGTCCAAGGCTCTCTCTTCTAGAGGTTAGGAGTTCAAATGGCCCTTAGTAACCGGGATCGCGTTGGCAGGGCGTTGGAATTGCTAGCCGGTGCCTTCGGTCCTTACATCGATCGCCGCATGACTAAGCGCTCCCCAATGGGGGGCAACTGGAAGGCCGCGTACGCCGATGTCAACATCCAGGAGGATCCGTCGGCACAGATCAACGTAATGCTGGACAACTGGCAAACGGTGTTCCGAGATGAGCTGAGGACGATGGGCCGCAACCTGGTTGGCGAAGCCCGCGACTGGCGGAACAAGTGGGCTCACAACGAGCCTTTCTCACAAGACGACGCTTACCGGTCGCTGGACACGATTGAACGACTTCTTGCGCTGATAGACGCGCCAGAGGCAACCGAGGTCGGTGCAACCAAGAGCGAATTGATGCGCCAGAGGCTAGAAATCGAAGCGAAGAGGGTAACTCCGAAGCCGGATGCGCTCTTCACGGAGCCGTCCGCGGGACTCCGCCCGTGGCGCGAAGTGATTCAGCCCCACAACGACGTTGCGCAGGGAAAGTTTGCTCTTGCCGAGTTTGCGGCGAACCTTCATCAAGTGCACCTTCGCAAGGGTCTCGCCGAATATACACAGCCGGTTGAGTTCTTCCGAAGGACGTATCTGACCGTTGGCCTGCACCAGTTGCTGACTCAGGCCGCGCAACGCGTCGTGCATGGCCGTGGCGTGCCCGTCGTCGACCTCCAAACGAACTTCGGTGGTGGGAAGACGCACTCGATGATCGCGCTCTACCACCTCTTCTCAGGGCTGCCGGTGACCGGTTTTCCACAGGAGATTCAAGAACTCCTGTCTGCCGCCAATGTGAAGGAGCTACCTGCAGTTCGCCGAGCTGTCCTGGTCGGGACCGAGATGTCACCTGGTCAACCTCAGGTGAAACCGGATGGCACTGAGATCCGCACGCTCTGGGGTGAGATCGCGTGGCAGCTCGGTGGTATCGAGGGCTACGCGCTCGTGGCCGAGGCTGATCGAACCGCTACGAGTCCTGGCCAGGCCATGTCCGAGGTCTTCCGGCGCTTTGGACCTTGCCTTGTGCTGATCGACGAATGGGTCGCGTACGCTCGACAGCTCTTCGAGACCTCGGAACTGCTTCCTGGCGGCATGTTCGAGACGCAGTTCTCTTTCGCCCAGACGCTCGCCGACGCAGCGATTGCGGTTCCAGGCGTCCTTCTTGTGATTTCACTACCGGTATCGGACGATCCCGCCCGCCCAGGCTCTTCTCCGATCGGATCTGAAGCAGAGCTAGGTGGGGTAGCGGGGCAAGAAGCGGCTCGTCGACTCGGCAACGTCATCGCTCGGACCGAGACGCCCTGGCGTCCTGCCTCAGCAGAGGAGAGCTTCGAGATCGTTCGCCGTCGACTCTTCGAACCCATCGCGACTGACCGCATCAAAGATCGTGACGCCACCGCGCAGACCTTCAGCGAGTTCTACCGGAGACAGGCGGCGGAATTCCCGAGCGAGTGCCGCGAGCCGGGGTACATAGACAAGATCAAGGGGTCGTACCCGATCCATCCAGAACTTTTCGCCCGGTTGTACGAGGACTGGTCGACCCTGGAAGGGTTTCAACGTACACGCGGCGTACTGCGACTGATGGCTGCTGTGATCTCCGCCCTCTGGGCTGGGAGCGATCAGTCGCCGATGATCCTGCCAGCAAGCGTCCCTCTTGACGATGCGGCAGTACAGGCCGAGTTGACACGGAACCTGGACCAGGCGTGGCAACCCATCATTGACAGCGACATCGACGGACCCGGGTCGGTGCCGCTCAAGATTGACCGTGCATATCCAAACCTGGGTAGATACGGAGCCGCCCGGCGTGCAGCTCGCGCCGTCTTCCTGGCGTCCGCACCTCGGGCTGGTTCTGCGAACCGGGGAGTGGAGATTCAGCGAGTCAAGCTCGCGTGCACCCTTCCGGGAGAGTCGGTCGCAACCTACGGCGACGCACTCAACCGCCTGACTGACCGCTCCTCCTACCTCTACGTCGAGGGGGCGCGGTACTGGTACGGGACGCAAGCCTCCGTAGCTCGACGAGCACGTGAACTGGTCGAGCAGCTTCTGACGACCCGCCGAGACGAAGTCCATGGCGAGATTGTGCGGAGGCTTCGAGACCAACCTCGTGGACGCGGCGAGTTTGTCGCTGTACATGTCTGTCCTGCGAGCGCCGGAGACGTTCCCGACGATCCAGATGCACGCCTGGTCGTCCTTGGACCGACCACACCCCACTCGAATCGAGACGACAACTCGCTGGCGCTGGCGGCGGCACGCGGCATCCTCGATCAGCGTGGGTCGGGTCAGCGCCTGTACCGCAACATGCTCAACTTCTTGGCCCCAGACCTGAAACGCCTAGAGGAACTCGAAAGAGGGTCGGCTGAGTTTCTCGCCTGGAAGGAGATCGACGACCGATGGGAGGAGCTGAACCTCGATGTCTTCCAGAAGAGGCAGGCGGGGTCCAATAGAGGCGACGCCCAGAGGGGGGTCGACTCTCTCCTTTCCGAGACTTATCACTGGTGCCTGGTTCCCCATCAGCCGGACCCAACCGGTCCAGTTGAGTGGGAGTCAATCAAGGCAGATGGACAAGGATCCCTTGCTGAGAGGGCAAGCCGGAAGCTGGTCAACTCCGGTTCCCTTGGCGCGGCGTACCCATCCGAGTTGCTCCGCGGTCTACTCACCGGCAGCGGCGTGCTCTCTTCGATGTGGACCGACGGGTACACGACGGTGAACGCTCTGTGGGATGCCTTTGCCCGATACCCTTACCTCCCTCGACTCAAGAACCTGGAAACACTCTGTGCAACCGTGCGGGAGGGTGCGAACCCAATCACCTGGCAAATCACAGGGTTCGCGGTCGCAGACGCCTTTGATGCCGGTACCAGTCGCTACGTGGGCGTGTCCATCCACGGAGACGCCGCGAATGTGATCGGGACGACTCTCGTTGTCCGCCCGGATGTTGCCGCGTCGCAACTCCACGATGAGGAAGTGGTCTCGGCCGCAAGCGACGATCGCGAACCGGAGGCGACGCCTACGCTTCCTGATGCTCATGAACGCCTCGTCGAGGACGACAAGCTACGTCGCTTCTACGCGGTGGTTCGACTGGACCCGGAGCGCTACCAACGTGACTTTTCCAAACTTGCGGCTGAAGTCATCGCGAACCTCGCCGGACTTCTCGGCACCAACGTCGAGATCTCGGTAGAAGTGAAGGCCACCAATGCCGACGGATTCCCAGAGCACGTCACGCGAACGGTCACTGAGAACGCCCGCACGCTCAAGCTGGACTCTTATGGCTTCGAGACGGAGTAAGTGCGGGTATCCGGTCTGATCCAGCGCCCGTCGCCACACGCCCACTGCAAACCCCGAGCGGACTCAAAGGGAGCGGCCACTGGGGACGAGCTTGCGGTTGCCGTACGGTCCCGAGAGTGGTTAGGACTGCTGTACGGCGCGAGGCTATGCAGTGTCGACACGGAGGAGGACTCGGAGAGCCGCACTCGATTGACGCGAGCCGAGATGCTGGAGGGTGCTGACACCATCCGCCGATTACTCGACCTCTCTGGCCGTGTCAAGCTCCCAGGTGACGACTTAGAAACTTCGGACAACCAGTAGACCAAACCCGTATGGACACGCATGATAACAGTAACTATACTGTCTCTATAGACCTCATTCCCGCAGCTCCGGTCACTCCTATCTCGACCTTTGGAATCGCTCCAACGGCGCGTAATGTCGAAGCCGCCTTCTTGCTGTCGTACTCGGCGAGACACACTCGGCGCGCTTATGCGAGCGATCTGAGGGACTGGTTCGCCTTCTGCGACGCGGTAGGCGTTGATCCCTTGGCCGCCAGTCGCGCTCATGTTGATGCGTGGGCGCGCAGCCTTGCCGAAATCGACGGAAGGACACCAGCGACCGTCGCTCGGAAGCTGTCCGCCGCCTCGGGCTTTTTTCGCTACGCGCTGAACGAGGATGTGATTGGTCGCAATCCGGTCGCGGCGGTCCGAAGGCCCAAGGTAGGCAGCGACACACAGTCAACAGGGCTAGACCGCGACGAGCTGGCATCGCTCATCTCGGCGGCACGCAATGACGGTCTGAGGACTCACGCTCTGGTTCTCTTGCTTGCTTTCAACGGGTTGCGGATCTCGGAAGCACTCGATGCCGACGCGTCGGACCTCGACGTGGAGCGCGGGCACCGCGTGCTAAGGATCACAAGGAAGGGTGGCAAGAAGTCCACCATTCCGCTCGCTCCGAGGACCTCAGAGGCGCTAGATGCCTATCTCAGTGCACGAACTACGGGTCCACTCTTTTCTACCTCAACAGGTGCTCGACTCGATCAGCCAGCGGTGTGGCGCACTCTCAGGAGACTTGCGACAACAGCAGTCCCAGCAAAGGCGACAAGCCTGCATCCGCACGATTTGAGGCACGCGTTTGTGACCCTGAGCCTGGACGCTGGTGCCAGCCTCCGGGACGTTCAGGACGCCGCCGGTCATGCAGACCCTCGAACGACGAGGCGATACGACCGAGCGCGCTACAACCTCGATCGACACCCGACCTATGCGTTGGCAGGGCTGATCAGTTGACGTCGGCAGACGACGCAGTTTGTGGCTCCATCACCCTTTGAGCCTGAATCCCGCGTGATAATCAGAGCGCCATGGCCATCTCGAAAGCGCAGCACACCGCTCATGGGGCTGTTAGCCAGCCGTACCAGTTGTTGCCGCCCTTGTCCGACGACGAGTTCGCATCGCTGAAGGCAGACATCCGTGCCCACGGCGTGCTGGTCCCCATCGAGCTTGATAGCGACGGCGTGACCCTCGATGGACACCATCGCATGCGGGCCTGGACAGAACTGAAGGCTGAGGGTGTAAGGCTTCCTGACTACCCGCGGATCGTGCGGGCGGGTCTCTCCGACGACGACAAGGTTGCCCACGTCCTCGCTCTGAACCTCGCTCGTCGGCATCTCACACCGAAACAGCGGACTGAAGTCGTTGGGATGCTCCGGGTGAAGGGCTGGAGCTTGCGGCGTATTGCCGAGGTAGCAGGGATATCGGAAGTAACCGTCCGCCGGGACCTCGGTGCGATTGCGTCATTTGGCGCAATCGACCTGCCAGACAGGATTGAAAGACGCAACGGAGGCACATACCCAGCTCGTCGGACATCAGTCACGGTTACTTCGTCAAGGGACGAGCGGAGGGCGCTGGCAGCCCTCGCCACCCTTGGTAACGATGCCCCTGGACGCCTTCTAACGGTTCGACGAGCGGAGATTATTGCCCGCGAAGTGCAGCTTGAACGTCGTCGGAACGCTCGGGGCAGGAAGGTGATCCAAGGCCGGGACTGGGAGATTCGCCGCGGTGACTTTCGTAAGGCGCTCGATGACCTCGATGACCAATCGGTGGATCTGATCCTGACGGACCCTCCCTATGGAGACGATGCGCTGCCCCTGTGGTCTGACCTCGCAGAGCTTTCCGCCCGGGTCCTGAAGCCTGGACGGGTCCTGGTGGCACTGACAGGACAACGGCGCCTTGCGAAAGTCATCGGGGCGTTGACCGAGCACTTGACTTGGTTGTGGCTGGGAATGATCCCCCGCAGCGGTGCCGCCTCTCCGGTCAGCGTGAGGGGTCTACGTATAGACAGCCGATTCATCCCTGTCGTCATCTTGTCGGCAGGACGCTATGAGCCGCGGGCGTACTTTCTGGACGTCGTCAAGTCTGAAACCAAGGATAAAGGGCTGAAGGTGGAGCACCCGTGGGAACAACCGGTCGGGCCGTTTCTCAAACTCGTTGAAGCCTTCTCCAAGTCCGGCGAACTGGTGCTCGACCCGCTCTGTGGAACGGGCACGACAGGTATTGCAGCGTTGCAGCTTGGGCGACGGTTCCTCGGCGTGGACAAGGACAAGGCGGCTGTGTCGCTTGCAGTCGAAAGGTTGTCAGCGCGCTGAGCCCAGCTCAGGATTCTCGCGATCGTGGTGATGTCGGAGACAAGCTATCCCCACGTGGTCGCCGCGACCGTGATCCCGTGCATCCCCTGTCCGTCTGTGAAGTTGAGCGGAACACCGATTACGGTACGCTCACAATCAATGGACTCTCCCGCCATGCATACTTGGTGGTTATACAGCGAGTCCGCAGAGAGCTTGGTGCATCTAACGCATGAAGGTCTGGACACGATCCGGCGTTTGCCCGACGTCATGCGTGAACTCAAGTTGTCTGACGACGCCATCCAATCCGCGAACTTCAAGGCGGAGTACGCAGCTAAGGAAATCGATTCGGGCTTCGCTATTCTTCATGCACACAGTCTCCTCGGTCTATGGGGAGCGATGGAATCGCTTGTCGAGGATCTTTTTCTTGAACGGTTGCACGCCAACGAATCGTTGCTGTCCTCTGAGACGTTCGCTAAGGTTCGCATCCCCGTTTCCGTAATCGGAAGTAGCGATCAGCGCGACAGAGCGGTCCTTGCGGAAGCGTCCCGTGCCTCGAACGCCCACCTAGCTTTGGGCACGGGCAAGTTCGAACGACTGTTGGAGTACGTCTCGCTGAGCGGTCCCGTGCCGAAACGCATACGCGACATCATGTTCAGGTCACAGCAGGTGCGCAATGTCTGGGCACATCGAGCTGGCTACGCCGACCAAAAATTCGTCGAGCGGTGCCCCGATCTCGGAGTTGCCCTTGGTTCTCGGGTGGATATCAATGCGACCGCATTCGTGGAAATGATGCACGGTATGCACATGTACGTCGTCGTGCTGAACAATCGGCTCCGGCTACAGAACGGCCAACCAGCGTTGGTAGTGGAATGTATCGGCTACGAAGGGGTGCTCGCCTCAGCGGACCCAGAGCCAGTGGCTTAGGTCGGGGCGCGTCCTCGATCGCCGAAGTCGACCGCCTCATGACGCCCGAGCGGCAACGTCAAGTTGTCGAGGTGCATCCTGAGGTCTGCTTCACGGTTCTCGCGGGGACTGTAATGTCCCATCACAAAGCCACGCCAGAGGGTCGTGCGGAGCGCTTGAGTGCCTTACGCGGCGTCTTCTCAGATGTTGACGCTCATGCCGCTCGTCGCCTCCCTGGCACGCAACCCGACGACATCCTCGACGCCTACGTCGCCGCTTGGACCGCCAGCCGGTGATTAACCCGTACCCACCTTCAACTCGGCGGCGATTTGGATACCCGCGGCCTGCGCATGGAGATGGTCGCTTGAGGGACCTCAGACTGGACTCGGCAAACATACGGAGCTGACGGCTGATTGCCTGGGTTGCCGCGTCCGACGCGACAAGAATGGCCATCATGGTGGCGTTCCTGGCAGCAGTACTGGGTGCCTTCGCTGGCGGCATCGGCACCTACGTGGCAATGCGGGGGATGGGTGCCCTTCAGGTCAAGCGTGATATCCGGCAGTCGTTGCTATCGAACGTGTTGCCAGCGCTTGGGTCGGAGCAGGGCACTACATACGCGTCAGGGTCTTACCACCATGCGCTGGTAGAACTGCTCAGGAAGGTGCGACAGACGGAGTTCTTGAGCAGAACCGAACGGATGAAAGCAACTGAACTGGCCGAGGCTTGGCTATCGGCGCTGCCTAAAGCCGCGCCTCCTGGTTACGACCCGACGCCACCGCTCTCCGAGCAGGAACAGCAACGAATCGATACTGCTCTGTCGGCTCTGGCAAGAATCCTGACGGCGAAGCAGCGCCCGCTGAGGTCCCACTTCCGTCGAGACACCGCTGACTGGCCGTCGCAGATTGCGGACTGACGGTCGGGCAAAGCTTTATCCGCTTTCCCGGCCACGGCCAGGACGGTGGCGAATTCAGCAAGGCGACCGGTGCCCTTTCGGTCGTGAAGCTCGACTTCGTTACTGCGCGCCTGCGAGATTAGATAGCCATGAAACCGACCCTGTTCGTAATCGAGCGCGATGGTCCCGGTCGCCTTGCCACCATGGCCTGTCCGCGCGGCGGGGACTGGCTCGACGACGAAGTGGAAGCGCTTCAAACCGAGGGCGTTGATGTGCTCGTCAGCGTGCTCACCAATTCCGAGCTTGCCGAGCTACAACTCAGCGCCGAGCCGGAACTTGCGAGACAGGCAGGACTGACCTACATCTCGTTTCCGATTCCCGACCGTGGCGCGCCGGAGGTCGCGGCTGCCACCGACCTCGTGGGTCGGCTTGAGGAACGCCTCGCCGGGGGTGAGTTCATCGTCGTCCACTGTCGCGCCGGTATCGGTCGCTCGTCGCTTATCGCCGCCGCGGTGCTGGTACGGGAAGGGCTTAGCCCCGCTGAAGCCTGGGAACGGATTTCGGCCGCTCGGGGTCTGTCTGTGCCGGACACCGAGACACAGAGGGCGTGGCTGGCGGCGTTCTCCAGGAGTTGAGCCTTGGGCAGGCGCTCAGCACGAGGGGCTGCTCGCGCCACTCACGCCTGAGAGGTACAGCCCAGCGCGATACTGCGCGCGTGACGCCACGACTCACAATCGAGCTACTCCCCCAGGAACAGTGGGGAGCGAATCTCTACCAGCTCCTGCAGGGCAAACGCTGGGACACCGTGAAGAAGGAGACCTACCGGCGTGCTGGCAACCGATGCGAGATATGTGGCGGGGTCGGCACGCGAGTCGCCGTACAAGCTCACGAGGTGTGGGAGTACGACGAAGCTGCAGGGACACAGCGGCTCGTCCGAATGATCGCTCTCTGTCCAGCCTGCCACGATGCCAAGCACTTCGGGCGCGCCCAGGCGGGCGGTCGGGGAGCAGAGGCGCTCGCTCACCTTGCCGAAGTCAACGGGTGGACCCAAGCCGAGGCAAAGGCTCACGTATCGGAGCAGTCTGCCGTCTGGCGTCAGCGAAACACCGTCCACTGGACGCTCGACGTGTCCATTCTGAGCGAGTACGGAATCGAGCCGCCATCGGCATCGTAATCGGCCGAGGCTTGGTGGCCCGCTACTCAAGTTCAGGTCTCCGCAGGTCGATGCTAAATGAGGTATTTCTTCAGTAGGGACGCCCCGTTTGGCAAGGACGACCACTTAGGGTTGCCGCCCGGGTGCAGGCTCGACGCCTCTCCTGACCAAGTCGAGAGGAAAGGCATGTCTAAAGCCGATGAGCTTGCCAAGCTCGACGCGCTACGCCAGTCAGGTGTCCTGACCCAAGAGGAGTTCGACGCCGAGAAGGCAGAGCTGCTGGTTGCAAGCCATGTCGCAAATGTAACCAATGCTGTACAGCCCGGCGAGGTCAGCACGCCGTCTGAGGACTCTCGACCTCATATGCACTCGGGCGAGTCATCACCGAGTACACCTCAGGTTGAGCCAGCCTTGCCGTTGCCTTCTGCTGATCAGACACCACGCCCGGAAGGCTCGCCTTCAGACGTGGCCAAGCCGCGAAACCACCGTTCACAAGTTCTGCTTTTGGTAGCGGGCGGCGCGGCCCTCATCGTGATTGCCGTTGTGATCCTGATCGTATCTCTCGCAGGATCTGGTAAGTCTTCGACGGCGGGCAGCCTAGGCACGCATGACACGGCGGCCGAGTCGAACCTCCAAACGGCGCTCACGGGAGCGGATACT
>Ga0182030_10010210_pt1 | contig 19122 bp, 19 predicted proteins | sample 812S3MmetaG_FD_121299 | JGI IMG/M metagenome (GOLD analysis project Ga0182030, IMG submission 121299) | Permafrost microbial communities from Stordalen Mire, Sweden - 812S3M metaG (Illumina Assembly) | ecosystem: Environmental > Terrestrial > Soil > Wetlands > Permafrost | place: Sweden... | reverse complement strand
CTTCGGCGTGGCGGGTTGAGAGTGGAGGTTTCCCACCCATACCGCAAAGAACGCGGCATGAATTGAGGGGCACCCGGCACCCGGCTCAATGGAATTGGTGGATACTTGGTAAGACTTCAGGGGAGTAATCCGCCTCAGAGAGTGCATCGGCGATTTTGCGACATTCCAGAATCACAGGCTCAGTGTAACTATCCGTTGCTTAGTGGGCCGGGCACCCACAGGCTGCTCAGCCCCTTGAGACGAAGGCGCCAATCCTGCGTTCGCAATCAATAGCCCAAAGCGAATTTTCTTGCGATCAATGCGCTGATTCCGAAGTTCAGGCCGCTGACGGGGTGGTCGCCGAGCTTTTCCATCTTCGAGGTAGAAATGCCGACAATCTGGGAATAACGGTTGAGCATCGGGCCCCCGGAGTTGCCCTGGTTGATCGCTCCGTCGGTTTGAATCCAAACATCCTTCACCCCGTTGTCATCGCTGCGGATTTGGGAGACCTTGCCTTCGCTCAGTGACCAGTCAAGGCCGGCGGGATGACCAATCATGATGAGTTCGTCTCCGACCAGAGGCAGACTCTCTTCAAAGTGCAAATAGCGCATGAGCCGGGGAGGATTCTCAAGCTGGATCAGCGCCAGGTCGTAATGCGGATCTTTACGCACGGAGCGGACCTGGTATACGCCTCCGTTGAGGAAATACACGGTGATCGAAAGAACAGATCCGAGTTCCCCGCCCGCCTCGACCACATGTTTGTTGGTCAGAATCCGCCCGTCGGAGCCAATGGCGAATCCGGCGCCAAGGCCGGTTCCCTGGGTACACTTGACTACAATTTTGACCACCGCATCCGATGCGCTCTGGAAGACATCGCTTGCCGAAGGAAGATAGTTCAGCTTCTTCAGCGCCGTTGCAATTCCCTCGCGGACGTATCCTTGCTCATCCAAGAGCATCCGCGCGATGGCCGGTGCGTACTCCTTGGCGGAGATCTCCGAGAGCGCATACACGGCATCGCTGCGAACGACAGGCTCGGCGTCGTTGAGCAGGGCGGCGATTTGCGCGGCATATTGCCGAGCGTCCATCGCCGCCAGCGCCTTCAGGGCATTGGACCGCACCTCGCGATCGCCATCTTTCAGCAGCGGCACAATGGCGGAGGCATACTGTTTGGCATGGAGCCTCCCCACGCAGTAGACGGCTTCGTCCCTCAGATCCTTGTTCCCCGAATGCAGAAAGGGAGCGATCCGGCTGGCGTATTCGGCGGCGCCCGTCTCCGCCAGCGCTCTCATGGCCTTGATTTCGATCAGGCTGTTGCTGCTTCCGAGCAAGTTTGCAAACTGCGCGGCATATTGCTTCGCGCCCATATCGGCCAATGCGTCCAACGCCGTCTCCACCACGTCCGCATCGTCGTCGCTCAAGCGCGCGGCAATCTCAGGAGCATGTTGCTGAGGCGCGAGATCGGAGAGCAGGACGATTGCGCCGCCTCGCACCCTCGGATCCGCGTCGTTCAGATCGCGGACGGCTCTCTCAATCTTGATCTGGGAATCCGCGCTTTGCGGTCGGGCTTGCGCCAGCGCAAAATGTGCCAGAGCAAGCGCTCCGGCGAATAGAACAATCGAGCGGAAGCAGGGCCGGTGGAGTCTCTTGGCTTCCATCGCTGCTATCCTTTATGGGCTGCAAAGTCGGCACGCATCCGAATGGCTTTTGCGGCCTCTTTCGCAGCCTGCGCAACGAGCGCATTCTTGTCCGTTGCCAACATATCCAGGTCCGACAAGGCAAACTCGTCGCCAACAACTCCCAATGCCGAAATCAAAACGATTTTTGCCTTCGGATGCTCTGAGTCCTTCACATCATGGAGTTGCTCAACCAGTGGTTTCGCGGCCGAAAGATCGCCGATTTGGCGAAGAGCCCGAACTGCTCTCTCGTATTCCTCGACCACCGCGGAATCGTCGGCGTAGGCCTGCACGTGATATTTCTGCACCAACATGAGGAGCGGCTCGACAGCCGCATGGCCGTAGGTGACGCACTTCCGGTAGTCTCCCCGCCCGATTGCCAGGAAAGCTCTTTGCCGGTCATCGCCAGGCTCAAAACCCGCTTTGGTCAAGCCCCCTTCGGCGGCTGACCGTGAGCTGGGCCAAAGCAGAAGAGGAAGCAATCGCTCCCCCGACGGCCTGAGATGCAAAGCCGCACCGACAAAATCGGCGGCGCGGATGTAAGTGTCATCCTCGGTAAGCTCTTTTTGTGCCGCGTGCGCGACATCTCCATCATCCACCCAATAGGGTGTGGTGTGCTCCGCCGAGATATCGGTAACTACTTTGCCGGATGCAGCATCGATCGCCGTCAAGCGAAATGTAATGTTTGTTCCCCATACATTGGCTGGTCCTGCTCCGAAAGCGCTGAACCCGCCTCCCTTTTTTTCGGCGTACTCCACAAGCACATTCGCATCGTGTCCGGCGCCGTCTTCAACCACGGCAATCCGCGCCTGCTTGAATTTCGTGCGCAAGTCTTCCGCAACATCGAAGTGAGGACCGTCCTTCCATGTGTCGGAGCGGATCTTCAACACGACTCTTCGCTCGAAGGGTTCAGCGGTGTTGGCCTCGAGCGCAGCATTGCCAGCCGTTTCCAAACTCGCGGTCAGGGCCGGTTCCGGCTCCCTATGTTGTTGCTTCTCCCGGGCGATGAAAATCATTCCCATTGCCAGCCCCAAGATCCAGAACAAGCTCACGCAGCCACCCACAATCTGCGCCGCCAATGCACGTCCATCCCTGACTCCGATAGCCCGCAGATTTCGCGCCGCTCGACGGCCTTTGAAATAGCTGATTGGGCCAAGAATGAAACCAACCACGAAGATACTCAGAAACGCCATCCAGAACGCCGAACTCGCTCTTCTCCGGAACTCCACCGCTTGGCTTCCCTCGGGGCCAATCCGAGGCGGAGCAGCGGGGCGCGCGACAGTGGCTGGGCAATCCGCTTGCACATCCGGTGCAGCCGAGGGATCCAAAAACTCCCCACAGTACCTGCACTTCACCGCTAAATCCTGAATCGCTTCCTTGCAAAATGGACAGGGCTTCACCGGCTTTCCTCCTGAAAAAACAAGGGATGAGCCGCCTTTTGTCTCGCGGCAAGACCGTTCCCCCTCCAACTCGGCTCCTATGAAAGAAAATCGGCTTTATGAGCGAGGACATTAGCGTATTGGTAATTTGTGTGCCTACCGGATTCCCATTTCACCTACGCCCTTGTCGCCAGGAACGATTCTTGGTTAGTGGCAAATCCAGAATAATCCAGAATGATGGGCAAAGGTCCGGGCCTGAAGGCTCTGTAAATCTGCACTGTTTTCAGGGGACTGAAGTCCCCTGCTCCCTCCGGATTTCGGGGTCCTCAGCATTTTCGCTTTACAACTGAAAACTACACATTGCGAAGAGCCTTGTTACTCATAGCGCAGCGCTTCGGCGGGGAGGATGCGGGCGGCGGTGGTGGAGGGGTAGAGGGTGGCCAGCAGGGAGACGCCGATGGAGACTAACGCTACGATTACGCCGTCGAGGGGGCGGGGGGCGAAGGGGAGCGTGTCGATGGAATAGACTTCTGCGGACAAGTGGATGAAGTGGTAGTGGCCACCGGCCCAGGCGGCGAAGTAGCCGACGACAAGGCCAACAACAGTGCCGATGAGGCTGATGAGAAAGCCTTGCAACAGAAAGATGCGGCGGATCTGGGCGGGCTGCACGCCGAAGCTCATGAGGACGGCGATGTCGCGGGTCTTCTCCATGACCATCATGGTGAGGGCGATGAGAATGTTGAGCGCGGCGACGATGACGATGAGGGCGATGACGATGAAGGTGACGATCTGTTCGAGCTTGAGGGCGCGGAAGATTTCGCGGTTGACCTCCATCCAGTTGGTGGTCATGAATCCGCGGCCTGCGGCGTGTTCAATGTCGCGAGCGATGGCGGGTGCGCGGTCGAGGTCATCCACTTTGAAGCTGATGACGGAGAGCAGGTCTGGCTCACTGAAGAGGCGTTGCGCGTCAGAGAGGCTCATGAAGGCCATGGCTGCGTCGTACTGATAAAAGCCGGAATGGAAGATGGCTGCGACGCGGAAACGCTGGTACTTGGGAGCGAGGCCGAGGGGGGTGAGTTCGCCTTGCGGGCTGGTGACGAGTACGCTGTCTCCGACTTGCGCGCCGATGGTGTCGGCGAGGTCTTTGCCGAGGACGAGAGCGGGGTAAGGCGTGTTGATGGTGGATGGATGCAGATCGAAGTCGGAGGGGGGCGGCACGGGGTCAAGGTCTTTTGCAGAGCCGGAGGTGATGGAATCGAGCAGGCTGCTGACGGTGCGTTCTTGAGCGGGGATGATGCCTTTGATGAGTGCGAAACCGGCACGGGGGCCGCGCGAGACGAGTACCTGGCCGTAGATTCCGGGGGCGTCGGCGGTGACGTGAGGGACGTGGCGGAGACGTTCAAGGAGCGGTTGCCAGTCGCGGATGCCGTCGGCTTCGACACGCATGAGATCAATGTGGGCGCTGGCTCCGAGCAGGCGATCTTGCAGGTCGCGACGCATTCCGTTGGTGATGGCAAGGGCGATGATGAGGGCTGCTACTCCGGCGGCGACCCCGGCGATGGAGATGGTGGTGACTATACCAACGACGGCTTGCCGCCGCTTGGCTCTGAGGTAACGCGCCGCCAGAAATAATTCAAATCGCATGGCCAGTTTCTTGTGGAGCCTGTTCCGGTTGATTTTGGCTTGACTACATGAGGCAATGCAAGCGGTTGAGAGAACATTCCTCGGGGCTAAGCCGACTGCGAAAAAAGCCAGATGTTTGAGCAAATTCTCCGCATTGTTATCCCTCGGGGGCTAAAGCCCTGTTGATTCCAGGCGGTATATGTACGGGCTGAAGCCCGTACCCTTCACCCAAAAAAGTCACTGGGCAGATTTTTGCGTGGTAAAGACTGTCTTGGCTACTCCTATGTTATCGTGCCGGTCATAGACGCGGATGGTTAGCAGATGTTCGGCTGGTTTGTTGTCGAGTGCGGCGGGGAGATGAAAGTCGTAGTGCTCATGTTTGGAGTCGGAGAGAGCGCCGACTGGCTCGACGAATTGCCAGGGAGCGGCGTCGAGCGAGTACTCGGCGTGGGCGATGGGCGAAGAGGCGTCTACGGCGTTGAATGTGACGTGGTTGGCTTCGACTTTGAGCGCAGTGACGACGGGCGGAGTGGTATCGACCTCGAAACGTTCGCTGACTTTGTCGCTGGTGAGGGCTTCGCCGGGATTGTGCGAGGGCGCGTCAGAGGCGACGACTTTGATCTGGTAGCCGCCGTCGGGAATGAGAGCGGCATCGAAGCTGTAAGCCTTGTCAGTGAGATCGTTTTTGAGCAGACGCCAGACAGTTTCGCCGTCGCCACGGAGATAGAGCGCGAGGTAAGGTCGTCGCCGTTTTCGTCGTGGGCTGCCCAGCGGACGGTGATGCCGGTACGATCTTTGGCGGCTTGCAGAGGGGCGGTTGCGGTGCCGTCGAAGATTACTGCGGCATTGGCTCCAGAGGCAGGAAAGGCAATGTTGACGGTCTGCTGCTGACCGATCTGGGCTTGCGGATTGAGGCGTGCACCAGGGACAACGACCAGATCATCGACGGCGGGCGCGGCGTTGACGGGCAGATAATTGACGCCGACGCTGCCTACAGATGCCTGAGTGTGGAGAAGAACCTTCCATTGCAGATAGCGGCCAGCGGGCGAGGCGACAGTGCCGTCTTTGAGCGGCTGCCAATCGGACCAGCCCCAATCTTTTTGGCTGCGGGCGGGCTGCTCGACGTTGCCGGTGCGGGTGAGCAGTTCGTAGTGGGCGGAGCTGGGTTCGACTTCAACGCGACCGAAGCGAGAGAGAGCACCTGCATCGAGCACATCGCTGGCGTATTCGTGCTTGTCTGAGTTGCCCAACAAGATGAGCTTGCCGGTGTTGCCGGTGCCGATGAGGATGCCATTTTCTGCAACTGCCAGACTCAAGCCTTGTTGCGCTTCAAGGTGTGCAACGTCAGAGTAGCTGCCGTCGTCGGCGATTTTGAAGATGCGGCCACGATTGCCGGTGAGGGCAAGCAGGCCGTCGGCGCGAGAGGCGAGGGCGTAGACGATCTCATCCTTGCCAGACCAGATTTTGCGCGGAGCCTGACCGTCGGTTAAAGCAAAAATATCGCTGCCATCGGGCACGGAGGCGCTGGTGTTGGCGGCTTGCAACGATCCGGGCTGAACGATGGTGAAGGTGACGGAACCGCCAGCCTGAATAGGCAACGGCGGCAGCGGGTTGTGGCTTTTGTCGCCCACGCTGGCTGCGTAAATGGTGCCGTTGGCGGCAACGGCGACTGAGGTGATCTCGCGGCGGGGAGCCTCAAAGAGCACATAGCCCTTGCCTTGCGAGTTGATGCGATAGACGAGACCGGAGCCGTCGGAACCGGCAATCAGATTGCCTTTGGCATCCCAGGCCAGCGAGCGAATGTGCTGCTCATCGCTGGTAAAGAAGGTCTCTGGCTTGGCGTTGGACTTGCTTGCATCAACGCGATAAATGGCTGCTGGACCGCCGGTTGCAATGTAGAGACGACCAGACGCGTCGAAGGTCATATCCCAGATGTAGTGGGACTTAATTTCGGCAGATTTGCTATCGGATTTTGCATCGTCGAGTTTGCTGGCATCAAAGACGACTGTGGCGCTGGAATCATCTTGCTTGGTTGTTGCGCTGGCGTTGAGGCGGTAGACTTTGCCGCTGGGCAGCGTGGCCGCGTAGACTGCGCCGTCTGGGCCTATGCGCACCACTTGCACGCTTACGTCTTTGGTTTCAAAGAGCGTGAAGGGATTGGCATCTGAATCAAGGCGCAGAACGGCGGCGGGCGAAGCGGTGCCCATGTAGGCAGTGCCGACCTTGTCAACGGCAACGGACCAGACGTAGGTCGAAGGGGTCGTGAGTTGCTCGGTCAGCCCCGGACCTTGTTGCAGATGACCGTCACTCGAGAGCGAAACGCCTTGGGTCGTGCCCTTTTCAAACTCTCCAAGCTGCGACTGGGTCCAGAGATGGGTGCCCTGTGCAAGTGCTGGGTGCAAGGCTGTTGCGGCCACCAAAGCAGCGGCAAGCGCAGAGGCAGGGAAGGCAAAACGAAGGCGGCAGAAGGTGGGGGCATTAACAATCATTCTGGTGTCGAGTCTACTAAAGTTAGATGAGTGGGTACATATTACGGGTAGAGGTAACGAATGGTTTGAGCGAATCTGTGCGAGTTTTGATACTTCCTGGACTCTACGGTTCCGGGCCGGAGCACTGGCAGTCACACTGGGAACGCCAGCACACTGCGTTCAAGCGGGTGGAGCAGGCGGACTGGGTCACGCCGAATTGCGAGGATTGGACGGCCACGCTTGATGCAGCAATATGCGAGGAAAACGAGCCTGTGATTCTGGTTGGACACTCGCTTGGATCAGTGACGATTGCGCATTGGTTTCAGCGTTATCGGCGGACGATTGCCGGTGCCTTGATTGTTGCGCCCAGCGATACCGAGGCCGCTACATTTCCGAGTGGAACGAGCGGGTTTGCACCGATCCCTCTTTGCCGGTTGCCATTTCCGAGCATCCTGATTGCCAGCACGATTGATCCGTACGTTTCGTTTGAGCGCACACGTCAATTTGCCACTGCATGGGGAAGCAAGCTGGTTGCGCTTGGCGATCAAGGGCATATCAGTACAGCGGATGGATTTGGTCCGTGGGCGGAGGGGCTGGAATATCTGGCGGAGTTACAAGAGCAATCGTAACAGGGCTTTTACCGTTCGCCTTTGAATTGGATGATGTGGCGACGATCCCGCTTGGACGGTCTACGCTCGGGCAGTGGGGCAAACTGCTGCATCGCTTTGCGTTCTTCGGCGGCTTTGGCGCGGGCGGCCTTGCTGGCTTCGCTCTCACAATAGAGGGTCTGAGCGACGGCTGCTGGGCCGCGCATCTCGCTGAGGATGAGCACTTCAATGTGAAACTCGCCGCCTTCATTCTTGACGATGAGCTTATCGCCGAGGCGAACTTCGCGGGCCGGTTTTGCTTCAATGCCGTTGGAGAGGATGCGGCCCATGTCGCAAGCCTTTGAAGCCAATGCCCGCGTCTTGAAGAAGCGCGCGGCCCAGAGCCATTTGTCGATGCGAAGAGTGGCCATGCCCTATTTTCCTACACAAATGCGCAGCCGTTTCGAACCAACGCAGGATTTTTCTGAAAGGAAATATTTTCACATTTGCGGTAATTGGTGTATACAGCAGTCGAAAATAGCTGTATTTTGCAAGCAGGTGCCAATCGCCGAACTTCCCTGATTGAAATTAGAGCGACCGCGCAACACCAAAACGAAACTTCCCCTCCCCGGATCAATCAACCCAACCAACATAAGATCACTGCGGTGTATCACCATAAACCGTAGGACTTATTCCCGAGGAGTGTACTATGCCTAATCGCAATGTCAACCTGACTCCAGATCTGGACGATTTTGTCTTGACGCGAGTTGAAAGTGGGCGCTATGCGAATGCCAGCGAGATGGTGCAGGCTGCGCTGAGAGCCTTGGATCGAGAAGAGAGAAGTTCCGCGCTCAAGTCTACCGCTGCGCTGGCAGATACAAATTCAGAGGTAAAAGAGGGCGAATTCGACGCTCTGGCGGAGGTCGATGTGTACCGGAAACTGTGGTACGCGCATCCGCAAAGCTCGTTGCAAGTTACGCCGCCTGCTGAGCCGCCTGCGTACGCAGATTGAGCCGCATTGCTGAGCGACTGACGAAAATCGAGTAACCGCGCCTTCCTCCATCGCGGTTTTTCTCCAAACTTCGATTGCAGCAAGCCAGTTCAATGGTGCATTCTGAACTGCATGAAAGTTATCCAGATTCGCCAGACCGGCGGGCCGCAAGTTCTACAGGTGGCCGAGCTGCCCATCCCTGAACCGGGACCGGGACAAGTGTTGATCCGCGTCGAAGCCGTCGGGGTCAACTTCATTGAGGTCTACTTCCGCAAGGGCGTCTACAAAGCTACGCTCCCGCTGATTCCGGGCAGCGAGGCCGCGGGCACGGTGGAGGAGCTGGGTCCGGGCGTTACGGGATTTGCCGCTGGCGATCTGGTGGCTTCAGTCGGCGTGCTGGGCAGCTATGCCGAGTACGCTCTGGTGCCCGCCGCACAACTGGTCAAAGTGCCAGCCGGACTGGTTCCTGAACAGGCCGCCGCTGCAATGCTGCAAGGCATGGCTGCACATTATCTGGCCAAGTCCACGTATCCGCTGAAAGCTGGTGAGACGGCACTGGTTCACGCCGGGGCCGGTGGCGTTGGACTGCTGCTGACGCAGATTGCCACTCGCATCGGAGTGCGCGTCATCACTACCGTCTCAACGGCGGCCAAGGCTGAATTGTCACTGGCAGCCGGTGCAACGGATGCGATTCTCTACACTGAACAGGATTTTGAAGCCGAGGTGAAACGGCTCACTGGCGGCAAGGGCGTTGACGTGGTTTACGACTCGGTGGGAAAGACCACATTTGAGGGTAGCCTGAACTGTTTGCGTCCGCGCGGACTGCTGGCTTTGTTTGGTGCCTCAAGCGGGCCGGTGCCGCCGTTTGATCTGATCCAACTGAGCGGCAAGGGTTCGCTGTACATAACGCGACCGACGCTATGGCATTACGTGGCCACGCGAGCCGAGTTGGATTGGCGAGCAGGCGAGGTGCTGGGCTGGGCTGCCAGTGGGCAACTCAAGCTGCGTACTGAGCATATATATCCGCTGACCGAGGCCGCGCAGGCACAGACCGATCTGGAAGAGCGCAAGACGACAGGCAAGATTTTGCTGGAACCGTAAAGAGAATTGCAATCAGCATCACGGGTGCACATTGGGCGGGATCAACAACGTCAATGCCTGCGGCACGATCTCCATCCTCACCGGCAGAGAACCCAGAAGCTCGCCATCAGCCTCTACATATACGTTCGACGTGGAGCCATCGAGCAGGCTGCATTCGACTGAGAGTGCGTCCAGCACTTCGATTTTGCGCGTGAATGTATGCCGCTTGAAGATCACAGCAAGCAGAAAGCGCAAGTAGTCGAAACGGCTGCGTGTTTTGAAGGAGAGCAGGCGCAGGTTTTGGTTGTGTAGACTGGCGCCGGGTGCAAATTGATGCACCGCTCCACCAAAATCGCGGATGCGCACAGCCAGCAGTTGCGAGACGGATTCAATGCGCGGCTTGCTACTACCGTTTTCAGTCAAAGCCACGCGGAAGAGCGGGAATGAGTGCGTTGCCCACACGCGCACACCCTCGAAGAGATAGAGAGCATAGCCCAAGCGCCGCTTGAGACGCGCGTTGAGCCGCGACATGAAGAGCGCGTCGGCACCGACGCCAGCGGCAACGGTGAAATAGCGCGAGCGTTCCGTTCCTTCGGCGTCGTGATAAAAAATGCGACCCACAGGAATGCGCGTGGGTACAGCGCTGAGCAGCTTCTCGATCGCTTTTGCAGGCGATTGCCCGAAGCCAAGACCCAGGCCAAGATCGGCAGACAAGGCATTGGCCGTGCCCAGCGGCACCACGCCCAGTGCGGTTGGCGTGCCCACCAGATGCTGCAGAATCTCATGCACTGTGCCATCGCCGCCGCAAGCGATAATTGCGTCGCAACCCCTACTGACGGCCTCTAACGCCAACGCTCCCGCACTACCCGGCGCACTGCTCTCAAGCGCCTCGGCTTCAACACCCGCGCGGCGCAGCAGGGCAAGCGCAGTTTGAATCACCGCTGCTCGACGCGACGAATGCTGGCCAGAGGCCGGATTGTAGATCAGTGCAACACGACGCATCGCAAGTCCTACGGGCGAGGCCGATTGCACCTCGATCAGGATGATCGACAGAAGTCTGGCTCTCATTCTCGCACGTTGCAGGATGGTGTATAGTGCTATTTTGCTCGCAGGAACCAGTTTAAAAATCTATATGGGCACGAACGGAACCGACCCAAACTGGGCCACGGTCGCGGTTATAGCCTGGATTGTCGATATGCTGCACGTCGACTGCATAGAACAGCCCGCGCCAAGCGTGCCAGTTATAGTAACTCTCGACGATGTTCTCGCGGCCATAGTTCAGGTTGCCGTCGCCCAGCAGAAAACCCTGCCCACCCAGACGAAGATAGTTCTGATGATCGCGCTTGATAGCGTTTGAGACTACGGCCACCGCGACCTTGTCTACTGGACGATGCCAGCGTGTTCCGGCGTAGTCCGCGCCCGCTTCGACGGTCTGATCGACTTCAGTGTAGGCGAAAGATTCGTGCTGTCCCTCGCTCCATCCAAAGCGGCCAAAGACGCGCAGATTCTCTGTCACTTCCTGCTCGGTGTTATAGCCAAAGCCGTATTTGAGCGCGCTGAAGTGCTCATGCAGAGTGATGTTTGGCGTGGAATCAATGCCTGCCAAAAATGCATGGACCGCCTCGCGGTAGCTTCCCATGTGAGCGCGGTTGGCATAAAACAATACGCGCGTGGTTCCCTTGCGCTGCGGCACTAAACTATGGCGCAGTTCAAACTCGCCGTTCTGCCCGTGAGCGCGGCTGAAGGCCCAATCCATGTCAATGCCGTTGGCCACGGTGGGCATGGCAAAAAGACCATAGCGCAGGCTCCACTGCTTGTCGTCGTACTCGGCCATGCCGCCCACGGTGTAGCCGCGCGTGTCGGCAGCGTAATCCCATGCGCCGTTGTTGTCCAGGGTCCAGTTCATGAACTGCAAATGGCTGTCAGAACCGGGACCGTTGACATCGAAGAAATCTGGCAAGGTCAACTTGCCCGCACGAAACTCAAGTCGGCGCATAGGCACGCTGGGAGCCAGTGCAAATGGACCCGGCTCCTGACTGGTGGTCTGCCGCGTGAAGCCAATGACCTGATGAATCTGGTAGCGGGCCAGGTAAGGCGCGGAACCAAGATTGGGGTTGCGCACCACGTCGAGATTGGTGAAGCCTGCAAGACCCAGTGCCTGACTAAGTCCGCGTCCGCCGGCACTTTCCACGTCGAGAATCAGATCGGTGTTGTAGCGAATGGAGCGGGTGGGCCGGAGCACGGTATAGAGCGTGCCTAGCAACGAGGTCTTGTATTCCGCCGAGTTGCGAAAGCTGTTTGGGCCTTCGTATTTCTGGTGAAAGGGAAGCCGACCCTGGAAGATGATGTTGGTTTGTCCGCTTAGCCAGTAGCGGCTGTCTTCAGGGTGCGGAGCCATGGCCACAACGGGCGCGTCTTGTGGCTCGCGGCCTACGGGACTCATGTCTCCCGTCGGTTTTCCGATGCCGTCCTGTTGGGAAGCGACCAGGGTGGGCGTGGACTGGGCCTGGGACAATTGCAATACAGGCTGAGGCGCGGAGGGAAGCTGACTGGACGGCACATCGACGCTCTTTGTGGCCTGCGCATTGGCCGTCACAGCCGCCAGCACCAGCGCCAGCGAAGGCAGCACGGGAACTAGTGTGCGAGCCATGCCAAACGGGTTGAGAGATCGGCCAGTGAGCTTGAACATGGTAGCCTTTCGAGTTATTGATGCGCGAGCAGGCATCGGGGATAGAATGAAGAGGGAACTATACCCCCACTCCCTTAATACTATACCGGGGGTGGGTATTGTCAAGAGGAGGCATTCGATGTCCCAACACGAACGCGAAAAGATGAAGCTTTTGCAACGACTGCGCAAACTGCGCGGCCAACTGGATGCCGTGGAGCGATCTTTGACCGCCGATGAAGATTGCGGCGGGCAACTGATGCTGCTGGCCGCAGTGCGCGGCGGAGTGAACGGGCTGATGGGCGAGGTGCTGGAGACCCATATCCGTTTTCATCTGGCCGACGGGGCCAAAGAGCAGATTGCGCCGGAGCTGGCCGAGGATCTGATCGACCTGGTGCGTGCTTATCTGAAATAAAGTCATGGATGACAAATGCACTACACGGTTGATACCTGAAGGGTTCCGCCCATCCGACCTAGCCTCACTCTCTCGATCTTAGATGGTTCGCAGCGCGAGAAATGTGAATCTTTGGTTGCAATTTTGGGTTGGATTGTGTGGTTTTCAGTCCGCAATTCAACTTCCCGACCTCTCTGCCGATGAACCTCAATGCGCCGCAACGCGTTCAAAACGTCTGCGAGTTGGCGGTGCGTGTGAGGCTCCAAAACAAACAGCAGGTTGACTGGAAAGGACTGGGCCAAATGCCGTTGATGCTCTGGAACGACAAAGTAAGCGTGGGAGTTGAGACTCTCGATGAGGACCACCACAAGATATTTGCGATGATCAACGAGCTGTATGACGCAATCGATAAAGGAAGCAGCGGAGCGATGATCGGTGATCTTTTGGAAAGGCTGAAAAGATACTTCAAATGCCATTGTGCGCATGAAGAAGCATTCTTTGTGATGACCAGCTATCCCGACGCTGCGGCTCACAAGAGAGAGCATGACGAGATGATTGTCTGGGTAACAGATATGCAAGACAGATACCAGAGCGGCACTGTTGTTGCACCATCGCTGGAAGTGATGGTGCGCCTTGAGGATTGGCTCTTTGATCACGTCATTCGATGCGACCAGAAGTACACGGCGCACCTGAATGCGATGGGAATTCATTGAACGAGTTGCACTAGTCCGCAGTGGTGGTAGACGCGGCTGGGGTGGTAGACGCGGTAGGAGCCGCTGCGGGTGCTGCCGCCGGCGTGCTGGGCGAGCTTTCCGTATTGGTTGTGGACGGCTTGGTTTCAGCAGGCTTGGGGGCTGACTCGGATGCAGGCTCGGAACTCTTGGCCGCATAGTCGTTCACATACCAGCCAGCGCCTTTGAAGTGCAGTCGCGGAGCCGTCAATGGGCGCTCCAACACGCCGCCACACTTGGGGCATTCCTTCTCTGGCTCGGCACTGAAGCTCTGAATCTTTTCAAAGCGGTGGCCGCACTGAGTACAGCGATACGGATACATTGGCACTGTTGACTGCTCCTCGGGGACAAAACCCCACAATGCCTATTGTATCGGCAGGGCGGCAATTGTACAGAAGGCCAAGATGTTGAGCGGAAGTTTTTGAACCTCCAAGCATAAGTTGGCTATCGAATCAGCCACAGAGAAGAATTCTGCAAGCAGTTTTTTCTTCCTGATTCCTCCACGGAGAATTCCCTATGCCTTCGCTACTCCATATCGATTCAAGCCCTCGTTCGGCCTCTGTTTCAAGCCAACTCGCTGCCACCTTTGTCCAACGCTGGAAGAAGCAGAACCCCACCGGCACGGTCGTCCACCACAACACCGCTTACGAGCAGATTCCTTTCCTGGATGAGGCGACCATCACCGCCTTCTACACCCCGACAGCGACCCTGACCACCGAGCAGAAGCAAACAATGCTCCTCTCCAACCAGTTGGTTGACGAACTGCTGGCTGCTGACGTTCTGGTCTTCGGCGTGCCCATGTGGAACTTTGGCATCCCCGCCTCGCTCAAAGCCTGGATCGACCAGATCGTCCGCGCTGGACGCACCTATACCTACACGCCGACGGGTGCCGCCGGCATGATACCCGCCGGCAAAAAGGTTTATGTCTTCTTCTCGCGCGGAGGAGCCTACGCCGCCGGAACTCCTTTTCACGCCTACGACCAGCAGGAACCCTATCTGCGCACTGCGTTTGGCTTCCTGGGATTGACCGACATGGAGTTTGTCTACGCCGAAAACCAGAACCGCGCCGCCGAGCAAGCCGCCGACGGGCTGGCCAAAGCGGAACTCGAGTTGGCCGCCCTGGCCGTCTAAAGTTGAATCAATCGGCTGGCTTTTTCACCTTGCAAATCACCCCTTCCGCCCGACACCGTGGATGCGGCAACCGGGCACGGTGGGAGGGGTCCGGCCCTCCCGTTACATGGCATTTGTGCCTGCATACCTTAGCAGCCTGTGGTAAAAGTCATGTTTTGAAAGGGCACGACTCAAAACCCCATTGAAAACACGTAACTTACTGATTCTACAATGTTCCAAATGCGCAAGAAGTCCACGAATTCCATATCGCTAGCACAAATTAGCACAAAATCTTGGTCCAGGGCGGTTGAATGCATGAGCCAGAAACTTCCTCATTGGCGACGATACGACCGAAATCCGCTGACGCGATCCAAATGATGTTCATCCCACCGGCTTGATCCGCGCAAAACTTCATAATCTACTTTCGCCGAGAAAGATCAAGCGTTGTAACTGGGGTTTCGCCAATCTGCGTTGGAGCGCACACGAAGCCGATCACGATGCCCATGAAAACGGAAATTGCAAGCTCAAAACCTATCTCGGACAACTTCGCACTCCACCGTTTCTCTAGAAGAACCCGTTGGATGATGTCCGAATCGAAATTGAATATGGAAATTCCCACGCCACATACCAGAACCCCAAATGCCCAGACGAATTGGAGTCGCGTGAGGCGTGGAGTTTGCCGGTCCATTTTCCAGAATGCCGCCTGCACAGGAATGCCACACAAACGAGCGATCCATGGCCCAACGAAGCACACCCAAAGAAGCGCGGCTGATTCGCGAGCGAAGTTGACGAGTAGTCCCTTCATGAAAGCCTCACCTATTTAATCCAGGAGCTTCCATTATGCCGCAACTGCCTCGATACGGATGAATTGTTGTTTCGCGGTCGAATAACCGGCGATGCGGAAGTAACGAAAAGCAACCACAGATCCTTCGCTACGCTCAGGATGACAAGCAAGAGGGGGGATGGACGAAGCGGGAGGATGACGGGCAATAGAGAAGTTTCGGACGCCTGAACTTTACCCGTTTGAACCACACACCTTGCGACCCCCGTAGCCCAGAATTAGCACAAGAATCGGATCGTTTTTTGTAAACATCTGATTGCGCAATGCTTGTGATCTTACCATTAAGTCAGGGCACGGCTTTAGTCGTGCCGATAAAGCCAATAAAATCAACGTCGGGCTTCAGCCCCTGCAAAACTCCGGGACGGATTTCGCCCTCAAATAGCCCTTTTTCCGCAGCCCGTTCAGCCCAGGCGTGTCAACCGTTATCCCTTCCCGACCTCGGCGCTTTTCAGCCGCAACAGCCCCTGCCGGGCCAAGTCAGCAACCGCCATCGCCAGGCAGGGTGAGGCGTTCAAACTCTCCGGCCGCTCCAGCCTGACCCCAAGTTTGACGGCATATTCGCGAAACAGCAAATCGACATCGAAAAGAATTTCCACGTGATCGCAAAGGAATCCGATGGGCTGAAGGATGAGGGCTTTGACTCCGGCCGCCGCGATCGAATCCAGCGTGGCTTCAACGCTGGGGCCAATCCACGGGCCTCCGCTGGCGCCCTGGCTCTGAAACGCGAACCACCAATGGGGAATTCCATTCACCCGCTCGGCCACTTCCGCCGCCGTCCGCTTGGCCTCGACGGCATAGGGATCTGCTCCTTCCCCAGGCCACAACCGCGGCTGGCCTTCCCCGGCCAGTGGCGCCTGAACGGTGCGGCAGGGAACGCTATGAGCCGTGAAAAGCACCGGCACCGGATGGCCAACCTCCGCGCTGAGCTTGCTCAGCGCTGGCCCAAGGCGCTCCGCAAAAGCCTGGATCAGCAGCGGATGGTGCGCCCAGCCTTCGGTGAAGTCGATACGCAGTCCGGCAGCCTCGGCCTCCGCTGCCCGCCGGTAAAGTCCCACGCTGGTGCGCGAGTTATGCGGAGCCATGCACACCACCGCAATCTCTTCCACTCCATCGGCCCGCATCTGCCGAACCACATCGGGAATGTAAGGCCGCCAGTTACGCATGCCAACATAAACCGGGACCGCGTGCCCCGATGCGGCCAGTTCCGCTTCCACCATCCGCCCCTGCTCCATCGTGATTTCTGTCAGCGGGCTGTGGCCGATCAGCGAGTACCGGTGCTGGATCTCCTCGATCACCGCCTGCGGCAGCGGACGTCCGCTCACCACGTTGCGCAGGTATTCGGGAATTTGGTCGACAGTCTCGGGAGTGCCATGAGCGAGGAGAAGAACAGCTTGTTTCGGCATAGCGTTCTCGGGGAAGTTCCAGGGTTGGGTGCTTCGCTTATCCCACCCCCGCGCCGGAAAGGCGCGGGGACAGTCCGGCCCGAAGGCTGGCTTACAGAAGCGGACTTGCCGCATCGGCGTTCAAGCGAAACTCGCGCACCATTTTTACCACGGCCTGCACATTCTCCACCGGAGTCGTCGGTACAATGCCGTGTCCCAGGTTGAAAATGTGCCCAGGGCGTCCATTGGCGGCCCGAAGAATCTCCTTCACCCGCATCTCCAGCACCTCAAGCGGCGCGAAAAGGGTGATGGGGTCCAGGTTGCCCTGCACCGCGTGCCCATGCCCGACGGCGCGCCAGCCTTCATCGAGCGGTTGCCTCCAGTCCAGGCCAATCACGTCTGCGCCGGTAGAAGCCATCTCGCCGAGCAGCCCGGCAGTCTCCACCCCAAAGTAAATGACCGGCACACCCATCGCCTGCACTGAGCGCACCAGCCGCTTGGAGGCTTCAAACGCATAATCGCGATAGTCGGTCAGCGAAAGCGCCCCAACCCAGCTATCGAAAATCTGGATGACGTCGGCGCCGGCTTGCACTTGCAGACGGCAGTAGGCTTCAAGGACGGTAACGAGCTTGTCCAGCAGCAACCTCCAGCTCAGCGTGTCGCTATACATCATCTGCTTGGTGTGGATGTAGTTTCTGGAGCCGCCGCCCTCGATCATGTAGCTGGCTAGCGTGAACGGCGCTCCGCAGAAGCCAATGATGCCCAGCCGGTCGCGGAAATGCGCGGCAACCTTCTGAATGGCGCGGGCCACATAGCCCAATTCGTCTGCCCGGTCGGTACGCAAGGCCAGAACGTCTTCCGCCGTCCTCACCGGGTGGTGCACCACCGGCCCTTCGCCGGCCTGGAACTCAAACGGCAGCCCCATCGGCTCCAGCGGCAGTAGCAGGTCGGCAAAGATGATGGCTGCGTCCACGCCCAGCTTTTCCGCGGCGGTAATCGTCACCTCGGCGGCAATGTCCGGCTGCTTGCAAATCTCCACCAGCGTGTGGTGCTTGCGAACGTCGCGGTACTCCTGCATGTAGCGCCCAGCCTGGCGAAGAAACCAGACGGGCGTGCGGTCGACAGGACGGCGCAAACAGGCGCGAACAAAGCGGCTGCCGTCAAGAATCGTGTCCGGGACGGTTGTGATCAGCTTCTGGGATTCCATACTGCAACGATTTTAAAGGGACGGCCACCTAAACCGAGTGATCTGGCTCACAAATGCCGCAGATGATGCATGTCATGCAAAACCTGATCGGGGCATCTTCCGATAGTGCCAGTTGTTTAGGGCATCTTCCGATGAGTGCCAGTTGTTCAAAACGGCAAGAATGGCGGGGCATGCAACGCGCTTCCTCCCATAGGGAGGAAACGATAATAGCCCAGGGTGAAACCCTGGGTAAGCGTTCGACCGAATGATTCCCGCCCTGGAGGGGCGGTACGAAGCCCCTGCACATTCGCCGGGATCAGCGGCCCGTAGCCAGAACATTCGCCCTGGCACGCAACGAACCCATAGATGAGATACAATACTTACAATAGTTATCTTGTAAGGAGCCGCGGATGAGCGCCAGACAATCGACCGTAATCAGCATGCGCCTTCCAAAAGAAAGCAGCCTGCGCCTGAAGCGCCTGGCCCGCCGTCATGGCTGGACTGCGAGCGACGCCAGCGCCCGCCTTGTCGAAGAAGGCCTGCGGCGCTCGGAGTTTGCCTTCATCGATTTTCGCGATTCTGCGGCGGGACGCCAGGCCTGCATTCAGGGCAGCTCCCTGGCAGTGTGGGAGGTCATACTGCTGGTGCGCAGCCATGCCGGCGACGCGACTGCGGTTGCGAGGCACCTGAAGTGGCCACCGATCAAGGTGCAAGCGGCGGTTCATTACGCCGAAGCCTTCCCGGAAGAGATCGACGAAGCGATTGCCGAGAACGCCGCTTTCGACTTCCAGGCGCTGAAACGAATGCTGCCCCAGGCAACGGAGTTTGTGGCAGGCGGATTGCGAAACTCTTGACATGTTGAAGTTGCTGCTGGACGAGCACATTTCGCCGCAGGTAGCCCTGGGCTTGCGCCGCAACAACCCGCGGTTTCCAGTTGCCGCACTGGCAGAGTGGGAAAGCGGCAACTTTCTCGGGCAGGACGATGCTACCTGTCTTCAAGAGGCTGCAATCCAGGGGCTGACGCTAGTTACCT
>Ga0182030_10010209_pt1 | contig 19126 bp, 16 predicted proteins | sample 812S3MmetaG_FD_121299 | JGI IMG/M metagenome (GOLD analysis project Ga0182030, IMG submission 121299) | Permafrost microbial communities from Stordalen Mire, Sweden - 812S3M metaG (Illumina Assembly) | ecosystem: Environmental > Terrestrial > Soil > Wetlands > Permafrost | place: Sweden... | reverse complement strand
CGGGAGGAGCGGCTGGCGGTGCAGCCGCTATTGGCGCAGCGGAGGAAGAGGGGGGGAGGATGGGATTGGGGGTGGTTTGCGGTGGGGTTTTTGGCGGTGGTGGCGGCGGTGAATTGGCCGGTGGCGGGGCATCTGAATGTGTTTACGCATTCGTTCGGGAGGGAGACGGACCTGGTGGCGCATGGGGAGCGGGCTTACTCGGGCGGCGGGCAGGTGGCGATTTTTGAGTACCTGCGCATTTTCCTGCTGAATACGACGCCTATGGTGTGGGTGCTGGTGGTGGCGGAACTAATCGCGGTGCGCAGACGGGGGGATGCGTTCGATTGGATGATGGCGATTTTTCCGTTTGCGCTGATGCTGCTGCTGTCGTGCTCGACGAAGACGAATGACCGTTATTTTCTGCCGGCTACGGGAGGGTTTTATTACCTGGCGGGGCTGGGGGCGATGGATCTGCCGGGGGTGCTGCCGAGGGGGTGGGGATCGAAGCCATGGCTGCGGTGGCTGGCGGCGGGACTGGCGCTGGCGGTGAACGGGGTGTATCTGGCGCCTTATGTGGTGGCGTTCGCGCACGATGACCGGCAGGAAATGCTGGAGTGGATAAGGGCGAATGTGCCGGCGGATGCGGTGATCGCGGGGGAGAACCGGGCAGATCTGCCGGCGCCGCGGCGGGAGGAGCGGCTGGCGGTGCAGCCGCTATTGGCGCAGCGGATGATTGAAACGAAGTACGCAGCGGACCTGGGGGCGACGCCGGCGGCGGTGGCGGCGCAGGGGATCGATTATATCGTGATATCGGAAAGTGATTACGGGATTTTTTTTCGCAAGGCGGCGACGGGGCATCTATCGCCGGAGATGGAGAGGAAACGGGAGTTTTATGAGACGCTGTGGAGTTATCGGCCGGTGTGGCAGCGGGATCGGGGGACGGGGATTTATCTGCACCCGGGGCTGCGGGTGTACCGGCTGCGGGGCGGGTGAGAGGGAGATTGCGTCCGCCAGAGGACGGATCAGTCCTTTGGCTGAGATTTCGGAATGCGGAATGGGCGCTGGGGGTAAAAAGGGCTTTCACTATGGATGGGCGTTTCCCTAAGTTGAAGGGATGAATAGAAAAGCGCTTATGGTCTGGGGCGGCTGGGAGGGACATCAGCCGAAGCAATGCGTCGAAGTTTTCGCGCCTTTCCTCAAGGAGCAGGGATTTGATGTGACTATCTCGGATAGCCTGGATGTTTACCTGGATGAGCCGCTGATGAAGAGCCTGAGCCTGGTGGTGCCGGTGTGGACGATGGGGACCATCTCGAATGAGCAGTTGACGGGATTGCTGGGGGCGATCAAGGCGGGGACGGGGATCGCGGGGTGGCACGGAGGGATGGGCGACTCATTCCGGAATGCGACGGAGTACCAATTCATGGTGGGGGGGCAATGGGTGGCGCATCCGGGGAATATCATCGATTACACGGTGAACATTATCGATCACGAGGACCCGATCACGGCGGGGATCGGGGATTTTGCGATGCACTCCGAGCAGTATTACATGCACACGGACCCGGGCAATAAGGTACTGGCGACGACGACGTTCTCCGGGGTGGAGGGGGATGTGCCGTGGGTGGCGGGCACGGTGATGCCGGTGGTGTGGAAACGGATGTGGGGCGAGGGCCGGGTGTTCTACTCGGGGCTGGGGCATGTGGCCAGCGAGTTCGAGGTGGCGGAGACGCGCGAGATCATGCAGCGCGGGCTGCTGTGGGCGGCGCGGCGTTAGGGAGCGTCCGGCTGTAGGGAGAGCCCGGCTGTAGGGAGAGCCCGGCTGTAGGGAGAGCCCGGCTCTACTGGACGGAGCCGGGGTTGGGATTCGGCGCGGGAACGGCGGTGACGGTAACGGTCGCAGTGCCGTTGACGAGCGCGGTGCCGCTTACGAGGACGACGGTGCCGAGACCTGAGCCGGGGACGACGTAAGTGGGAACTGTGCTGGTGGGAGTGGGCGCGCCGGTGACGGTGCCGGCGCCACCGCCATTGATGACTGAACTGCCGGCCAGATTACCGGCGCCGACTGAACTGGCGTTGCTATTGATGACTACGGCGCCTGGCACAATGGGGGCCGCGGCGCTGGCGGGCGGGACTTTGATGCCGTCGCCCATGGTGCCCTGGCCGTGGATGACGCCGCCGCCTGTGAGGCTGGAACTGAGGGCTGTGCTGGCTATGCCAATGGGGCCCGGGGTGGGCGTGGCAACGCTGACGGCCTGGCCCGAGGTGCTGGTCTGGGCCGAGGCCGCGAGTCCGGTGAGGAACGTGCCGATGCAAATGAGGATGGCGAACTTCATAATCTTTCCCGGGAGGAACATTAGCCTGAAGGGGCGGCGGTTCAACTGTGAACCGCAACAAGCGGAGCGCGGCTTCGCCGCAACCAAATGCGGATTTCAGAATGCGGATTTCGGAATGAGAATATTTGCCGCCTTCGGCGGATTGCTGAAAAATGTACGCAGGGCGCGGAAATATTCAGGGTTTGCGGTGGAGAGAGGGGTGCGCCCGGCGGGATTCGAACCCACGACCGGCGGATTAGAAAGCCGTGGTTTTACTCTGTAGATAGATTCTGTTGTCAGATGGTTGACAGATAGAGCCTCTTTTCGTATCGTTTCGCACAAGGACGGAACTATGCGCAAAACTGAACTCAGAATCACAAAAGCAAAAGTGCGGCGGGGCAAGGCAATCGAGCGTTACTGGTGCGTCGTCGTTCCCAAGCTCGGCGGTGGCAGAAACCGGCGCTTCTTCAAATTCACCGATGAGGGGAAGCGGGAGGCGGAGACGTTCCTTTCCATTTCCAAAACCCAGCAAACCAATTTCGGCACGGCTGCCTTGACCCTCTCACCGGCTCAACGCACGGAATACATGGAAGCCATGGAGACGCTGAAACCCTACGCCATCAACTTGCGCGAGGCCATGCTGATGCTTCTCCCTCAATTGAAGGCCATGAACCGCTCCTGCACGGTCAAGGAACTCGCGGCGGAAATCCACAAGGCAAAGAAGGCGGATGGGGCCAGCAAGCGTTACCTGGGCGATTTGAAGAGCCGCCTGAAAATCTTTGGAACAACCTTCGGGGAGCGCACCGTGGCGAGCCTCTCATTCGTCGAGATTGACGGCTGGCTTCGCGGTCTGCCGGTAGCGGCAACCACCCGGAACAACTTCCGGCGCGTCCTGGCCGTCACCTTCAACTTCGCGAAGGATCGGGGCTATTGCACCACGAACCACGCCGAAGATTGCCCCCAAGCAAAGGAGATCGGCGGGGAAATCGGCATCCTGACCGTTGAGGAGACAGCCCGGCTCATGGAGAACGCCAGCGCGGAAACCCTCCCCTATTGGCTTATAGGCACGTTCGCGGGCCTGCGTAGCGCGGAGATCGAACGGCTGGACTGGAGCGAGATCGATTTCGAGGCCGGACTGATCGAAGTGAAGGCATCGAAGGCCAAAACCGCCAGTCGCCGTCTCGTTACGATGCAACCCAATTTGCGCGAATGGCTCGCTACCTACAACGACCGCCGGGGGCCGGTCTGCCCCATCGGACTGCGGAAGAAACTCGAAGCGGACAGAGACGCGGCAAAGCTGCGCAAAGAATGGCCGTCAAACGCACTACGCCATTCCTTCGGTTCCCACTACCTCGCCAAGTTCCAAGACGCGGCGGCGCTCGCGCTGCAAATGGGTAATTCCCCGGCCATGATCTTCAAGCATTACCGCGAAGTGGTACGCCCCCAAGAGGCGGAGAAATTCTGGAACATTCGCCCGGCTACCGTAGAAAATGTGGTTGCGATGACCGCATGAGGACGAAGCGCAAAACCAAGGTGGCCCAAACGACGCGCAAAACCAAGCCTGCCAAAACGGGAGAAACGGAGGAGGCTCGTCGCCAAAGAATAAGGGATAGCCAATGGCGTTTTCCGTCGCCAGTGGTCGGGTGTAATTTTAACTCAGCTTCCAATCGGTTCGGGAAATGTACCCCATATCAAATGAAGGTCCCCCCGGAATGGCGAACAAAGCATGAATACCCGCCACCTGCCGAGACGTTTTCAAACTATGATGAGTGGAATCGACGCCTGAAATCTTGCTTCCAAGATTTGTATGTTCGTGCGCATTTTATGGGCGACCCGGCAGCAATTAAACTCTTACTTGAAACGGCGGAAGCGTGTATCGCCTATCTAGGTAAGATCGCTTCGGATCGAGCGGAGCTGCTTCGTCCTCTTGCCAGTAAACGGATTCTTTGGCCCGCATTCATCGGCAAGAAAGAGGTGTGCAAAAAGATGAATGACGAGTTAATGCAGGCGCTAAAGCTCGGGACAGAGAGCATGATGGCGGGCCGATGGCATGCAGATAGCCCAACGACACAACAGGCTCAAACCATGCACCGTTGGCTACTGGAGAATTCCGTAAATTTGGGATTACCAAAAATCAGCAGAACCACTCAAAAGCAGTGGTTTGAAACGGGATGGGAGGCGCTCCTGGAGGTGACTAATAGGCGTCCTGATTTGCATCCATACTTTCGGCCAATCGGGAAGAATCGCCTTGGCGGCGAAAAGGCTGTAAGACGGGCCAACAATCGGGGGATGCCAGAGCAAACCGAGGGAATGAAGAGGGATGATGTTATTACGGAAATCAAAAGTCAGCTCCGGAGGGCCTACTTTAATTTTATTAGGCCCACGTCGAAATCCCCCCCCGTTTCGATGGTAAACGAAGCTTCGTGAATTAGCGGGTATAGGGTATAAATAGGTTGTCCATGCGAAAAGCATCGACAACCGAGCGCAACGGAATTGCGCCAGCTACCGGAGCGGCTGCGGAAACTCCGGGACTCGTGACAAAGCCGGTAGTGGCGAGGGCTGCAAGCGTTTCAAATCGAACTGTGGAGGCTTGGGTGAAGGCAAAGCGTATCCCAGTCGTGCGCTTGTCAAAACGCTGTGTGCGTTTTGATCTTCCTGCCGTCCTGGCGGCGCTCAAGAGATCGACCGTAGAGGCGGTGAAGTAACGGCCCCCAAAAGGAACAAGGAATGCCCGGCGCATGGCCGAGCGGTCTTCACCCTCGCCAGTAATAAAATCTCCGCCAGCACCCTCATAGGCGCGGCAAAAGGCGAGCGTCGGAGGATAATGACAGAAAACAATGGGACATAGACCAAAGAAAAAGCCCGCTGTGCGGCTCTTGGAAAAATCGCACAACGGGCAAATTGAATTATCAACGTGGAGCCTACGAAAAAACAGAGGGCAGTCAACTCAGGGCGTGAGTATTCAAAAAGCACCCACAAGACAGGAATACTCGAAAAAGCACCCGCAAGACGGACAGGAAAAGCACCCGCAAGACATGACGAAAAAGCACCCTCATATTATGTACCAGTGGACTTGCTTGGTGTGTGTGATGACGGGGAGTTGAGGTCATTACTGAGGGCTCGTGGGTTGATAGAGTGGGAAGGCGTGAGGAGGTTCGGCCTGCTCTTGCTCATCGACTGGTTTTGTCGCCCCAAGCAATTCACTGACGCTGGCTCACGAACTGGGGCAATGGGCGTGCTCTGCTCTGGCGATATGGCGGAGCAATACGCTTCACCAATAAAGCGCATTAAAAATCCCAAGACAATCAGGGAACCGCTCGGCGTCCTCTGCGAAATTGGAATCATCGAGAGAACTGCGAGGGCCGTGTGTGCTCACGTCCAGGTTTCGGCACGTTATCAAATCACGAAGACCTTTGCAGGGCGCATGCGAAGAATGACTATTTCTCTCAACCCGAAAATGCGAGCGAAACTCGTAAATTCCGAGGAAAGGCGCGACCATCGGTTGAATCGAAAGTACCCTTTCAGGAAAAAGCTATTGTCCGACTTGACGCACCTGGCATTCGCTGAAACTGCTCGCCCGATGCTGGCACGACTGCGAAAAGCGGGGAATGGCGGGAGCGGTTTGGATAAGATCACACACGCGATTGACACGCAAGCCCATGCGGTGAAGGTGAACACACTCGGCACGATCTACACGGCGCTATCGAGCCTTCCTTGTAAGTTGAAACCGAATCTTACTCTTTGCGGTGAAGCCGTCGTGATATGTGACATTTCACACACGCACCATTGTTTTCTACCGCTGCTTTTTCGGAATCGGATTGACCATTTCAAAAGTCAAAACTCGGCAGCAAACATTTCGGCGTTGGAGGCGGAGCGGACGCGGCTGATTCAACGTCTTAGCGAAGGAGATTATTACCAATCATGGTGCGTCTCGGCATCGGATAATAACGAGCGTGCCGAAATCAAAAACCTTGCCAACACGCTCCTCAACATGGCTACCTGCCGCTGCTCCGGGATTCCCTTGTATCGTCGCATGTCCGGCGCTTTCCCGCACACGTTCCAGATTATCGAGGACATCAAGCGCAACGATCACCGGAACCTCTCAAAGCAGCTTCAACGGTTCACGTCCACCGCCATCAATGGCGCGCTGCTGCAATTACAACGCGAGGGAATAGCCGTCATTCCCGATACTGACTCCCTCATCTGCCGGGCGAAAGATCAAAGCCGGGTGTGCGGGATCATCGGCCAACACGTCTTCGAGGTAAGCGCTGGCGTGCGCTGCAACGTGAGTGGCATACGTTACGCGCCTACCGTGAGCGAATGCTGGCCAAACGCCACGCCAGCGAGCGCACGCCGCGAGTGCGGACTATCCCCCGGGCCTTAGGCTTTTGGCGCCCTCTTCCAAATTTGTGGTTCCGAACCCTAAGTAAAAGGGCGCATCTTTCGTGTTTGCCTTCGCCACCCTCCATGCGCATCCTTCCTTTTATGGAGTTGAAATCTTTCGTTGAGCAAACTCTCGTCCAAATCGTTCACGGAATACATGACGCGCAGGGAAAGGCTGCGTCTTTCGGAGGAGCCATTAACCCTCTCCTGGCGGAAGAACTTGATCCGAACAAGCGGGCGAAGCATCCCGGCCACCAACTCGACAAAGAGGTGCTAAGTGGCGCGAATCTTTTGCTGACACACATGAATAGGGTCGCTGATATGGTGGAATTCGATATAGCGATTACTGTCGCTGAAACGTCGAAGGACGGCCATGAAAAGGATGCGAGCGGAAAGGCTGGTTTTAATATCTCCGTCTTGTCTGCGGAAATAGGAAAAGGCGTTAAAAGTACAAAGGAGAGCGAGCGCTCGGATTCCAGAGTGAGCAGGGTAAAGTTTCGGGTTCCAGTTTCATTTCCTAATCAGCGATAGACATTTCGCTTTTCCAAGACAAGTTACATGGGATCAAGTAAACAGATTTACTCGAAGGGGCACGAAGGTTGGTTGGATGATTGTGATTCCTTGTGGCGATATGTCCCACTAAGAACGTTGCTGCTTTATCTAACGGGGAACATTTTCATTCCTTCGGTCGAAACACTCAGTATCGACGACCCGTTTGAAGGCAAATTTCATTTCGAAACCGGCTGGTTCAACACCGCCATGCGGCATCGGTATGGCGACGCGGCGGATGCCCTGGAAAATTGGATTTGTAAGGAGTTTTGCAGCGAGCAGGAAAAGAAGGACATGAAGCAAAATGGGGATTACCTGGATTACGCTGCGAACGTAATCCAAAATCGCTACTTCGCTTTTTTAAAAAAGACACGATACGCGTGGTGTTGGTTTCATTCTGATTCGGAATCTGCCGCGATGTGGAATAATTACGGGAAACAGGGGGTGGCAATCGCGACCACTGTGGGAAAGCTGAAAGGCCTCATTGAAGAAACGAATCGCAACTTTGCATTCGGTCGGATGCGATATATTCACTTAATTGGTGGAGAGGTTCGCGACTTTAACCTTGAGAATCCGTTTGATGCCCACTTCCTACTGACGCCGCATTTTCTCAAACGCAATGAGTATCGAAGCGAAAATGAGGTTCGCTTTGTCACGTCCGCCCCAGAAAATGAGTGCGTTCCGGGAATCACCCTCGAAAATGTGAACCCTATGGATTGGATTACAAATGTGCGCCTCTGGCCGGGGCTTAAACCACTCGAAGAGGCATCTCTCAAGAAAGTGATTCAGGGATTTATTCCCGGCATTCCGTGTGCATGTTCTGACCTGTATGGAGCCGACGCTTCTTGGGGCATTGAGGGCTTTACTTATAACATGCTAAAAGATTTTGGGGATTTTCGTTTTTCAGCGTGGTGCGATGGGAAAGATAACATCCCCCCTGAATTGAAAGAACTCTGAGTCGGTCCGGAAGAGGTTATGCCAACAAGATACTACCTCACCATAAGACAGGCCGATGTAGTCGGCCCCCATACCCTCGACAACCTTCGGGAGTGGCTGGCCGTTGGAGCCATCACTCGAAGCGCACAGGTTTGCAAAGCGGGTGAACGGACGTGGATGGCCTTATCGGAAATCCATAAAATCGACTTCATCACGGTCAACGTCCAAACTCGCTTGGATAGGCGCAAGGCACGCAACCGCGCGAACTGGTATTCAGAACCCGCGACCGCAAAGCAACTTGCCAAGTTGGAATATTTCGGGATGCCGTTCGAACCGGCAAACCTCACAAAAGGGCGGGCTTCCGAACTTATTGACTGCTTTACGGCGATTGATCCCGGACGTGAGGAGTTGTACCAGAATCGACCGGCTACCCCGGAACAGATAGACCGCCTTCGCTCTCTGGGAGAGAATGAAAGCGAGCTTACCTACGCGGAAGCAAGAGAACTAATTTCCGAAAAAGAGGGCGAGGAGTGGCAACATTTGTTGGAAGATGACGCTCCCCTCATGATTTTGGAAAATATGTTGAATGATAGTGATACACTGGAGATATGCCATTATCGGGAACTCAATGCTTCTCAACTTGCACAAATGCTCGACTATTTGAACCGGGAGCATCCTCGCTGGCAAAATTCGAACAGATTCGACCTTGGAAAACTTGTTCCCCAACTCTTTCCTGAGCTTCGCGAACGCAATCCGAAAAAGGGCGGCTCTTCTCTCGTTCTGCTTTTGCTGCTGGTGGCCGGCGCGGTGTTCGCGGTTTACAAGTTTGGACGGACTGATTCGCAACCGAAAACGGATCAGCAATCGTCCGCGACGCCAGAGTCAGAGCCTCCGGCTTTAGCGACGCCAACACCGGAATCCACTCCGGTTCTAACCGTGGAGGAATGGAAGCGGAAGGCAATCGCCGAATACCCGCAACTTGCCGTCTCTGGCTCGCCATTCAATTTGGCATTCGTCGCGAGGTACAAGATGTATCGAGGGACTTCCTATTTCGAATCCTCAGACTGGCCCATGCGCCTTGCCAAAGAATGCGCCGAATCGGTCCAAGGGAAGTGAACCGACAACCGAGAATGCACTTTAGCCTTTCTGAATCAGCCTTTCCGCGACTTGTTGTTGTCGGCTATAGGAATTTGGCGGCTAGAGGCAGGAGGCCCTGCGGACCCCATTGGGCGGGTTTTTCCCCCAGGAGGACCCGAAACGCCCACGGCTATCCTCCGGGTCCTGTGCGGGGCATTTCCTCGCCTTTCGGGTCCCCGCACACGCATTTATCAGCCGCAGAATGTTTCCCTGTGAGACAAACAGAGCCCCGCCAATCGCCCCAGGATGCCCGCCAGCGGGCGCAATCTACACGGCTTGACTCGGGGGCCGTTTCCCTCAGTATTTCACCGGCTACGCGGGAGGAGGAAGTATGAAGAGATTTACCATGATCATTGCGGCGGCGCTGTTGGGCTTCACGGCGCACGGCCAGACTGCGCTGGACCAAGACCCGAAGGAGCGGGCGCTATCGGAGGCGCTTTTTAGCCATCCGCCAGTCTCCTCTTTGGCACCCGCGATCCCGACGCCAACGCCGGTTCCCGCGCCGACAGCCATCCCGTCCCCGACGCCGGTTCCAGACCTGCTTCCATTCAAGCCTTCCGCTCGAATCTCAATTCAGCTCACAAACACACCGGAAAATATGGGGCGTCGTGACGCGCACCTGGACCGTTGGTACACGTTCGGCGTGGATATGGGCACGCTTGAGAATTACCCAGTGACGGCCACGTTGCAGATTGTGCTTCTGGATAATCGTCTGCGTCCAGTTGTGAAGAACGATTGGCCGGTGACATTGAAGCCTGTGCATGCCAATGGATTTACGCAGTTCTCCATGCAATCTGATCGAAAAGGGATTTTTCGTGATTGGGTTGCAAGGCTCACAGGGAGCGATGGAAAGTTGCTTGAGGTTAAATCGTCGGACCCGCAGACCGGGGAGAATGCGACTCGCAAATCCTGGTGGGGCGCGGTGGATCAGATCGACGGGAATTGATAGACCGCAGTAGTCGTCGCTAAAAGTTAGCTTCGTTATCCTCGATGCCGGGATACCCGGTTTTTGAACGAATCGGGCAGTCAATGCTGTTCGCGCTGGTCTTCCAGCGGAATCCCTTGCGCTGGCTGCTCCCCCAGCATCGGACACGAGGCCCTGTCCCCGAATACCTGCACCAGCGCGATTTGAACGAGTGCGCTTGCATCCCGTCCACTTCCGCCGCTTGTCCCGCCCCCGAATTCGAGCGGATGGCACAGAGCGGCTGCTGATGCCACGTCGCGGATATGCCGGGCACGGGCCAACGGATGCTTCGTGCGTCGAGCTTGGCCGGCGGCGTGGTTTAGGCTTTGCGCGAGCATGTGCCGCGTCTTCTGCCCCATCACATGCAATTCCTTGTCGAGAATGTCAGGGCCGGGGGTTGCTCTGACACGATTTGACACGGTGACGCCAGCGGCTTCCGCCCGCTCGATGCGTTGCTCACGAGCCGCTTGAACGCTCTTGGGAGTGCCTACAAGCCATTTTTCCCGCCGTGCCCGCTGGTATGCCGCGTCCTCTGAAACCCCGTGCGCCTTGGCTGCCGCTCGTATGCTCCCCAGCGCAACCGCCGTTGCGTGGATTTCCGCCCATTCTTGAGGGGTGCGGATTGGTTGGCCCATGAGCACCATTTCTACGCTATTGATAACGCCAAATCAATAGTCGTGTCAGATTGGTTTTTGGTAGGGTGCCTATTCGCGGGCACTAAAAGCTGCTGGTGAAAAGCCAGGGAATCCCCCACCCCCTGCCCGGGGGGGGAGGGCTTCACCTGAGGAAACCTGTTGGCAGCTTGTTGACAGATAGACAGCGCTTCTTGGCGCTTTTGCACGCATTCGTGCGCAACGCGGCATTTTAGAGAATTGCATGAAACCCCTGTATTCATACGGTTTCCAGAGTAAATCGAGGGGTGCGCCCGGCGGGATTTGAACCCACGACCGGCGGATTAGAAATCCGCTGCTCTATCCGGCTGAGCTACGGGCGCTTTCTTACAGGAAGGACGATTGGCATGCGAGTTGAGCGTGGGCAAGTGATTTAACAGGCGCGTTTGACGTTGCGGATCGGGAACAACTCCGGAAATTCTGTCCGTCTTGCCGTATGGCCGGACGCTGCTAGCCTTCGCGCATGGGCTCCCTGAAATATTTGCTCGCCGGGCTCGCCCTATCTCCCGCCCTCGTTTCCACGGGGCTTTCTGTCGATGTGCTCACCTACCGGTACAACGACGCCGGCACCGGCGCCAATGACGTCGAGACCGTCCTCAACCTGGATAATGTTAATCCCTGGAGTTTTGGGCTCAAGTACACAGTCCCGGTGAATGGCCAGATCTATGCGCAGCCGCTTGTAAAGACCGCGGTCGGCAGGCCGGCCCGCAGCCTCGTGTTCGTCGCCACGCAGGCTAATGTCGTAATGGCCGTCGATACCGCCGCGGGCATCCCGGTTTGGACCGATACGCTCTCGGACATCGGCTCTCCAGTCCCCAGTGCGGATGTCGCCACGACCGACATCTATCCGCAGATCGGCATCTGCAGCACTCCGGTCATCTACGGGATGAGTTTGTATGTCCTCTCGAAAGCGAAGCACACGCCGGCGGGTGACAATCCCCATTACGCCTACACGATTTACGAGCTCAACATCGCCACCGGCCGCGTCCTCGCCGAGAATCACTTTGCCGACACGGCGTACGACGGCACCAAATACATTTACCGCGACGGCGACCCGCACGTGAACGGCTCCGGCGATGGCAGCATCACCTCCGGCACGCAGCCGGTCGTTTACTTCAATGCCCTCCGCGAGATGAACCGCGCCGCGCTCTCCCGGGTGGGGGATGTCATTTACGCGGGCTTCGCCTCCCTTGCCGATTATCGCCCCTATCACGGCTGGCTGATCGGCTTTGATATAAAGAATCTTCACATCGTCAGCCTGTTTAACGCGACGCCAAACGGTGAAGATGGCGGCATCTGGGAATCGGGTGGACGAATCGCCTCCGATGGCGGAGCCCTCTATTTCGAGACCGGCAATGGCAGCTTCGACCCCACCCAACTGAACCTCGACGGATTTCCCATCGATGGCGATTATGGCGACTGCGTTGTCAAGGTGGTCCGCGACAACTCCACCGCCGCCAGGCCAAACGTCAACGGCTGGGGCCTCAAGGTCGTGGACTACTTTTCCCCGGAGGACAACGATGCGCTTAATAACGCCGATCTCGACCTCGGCGCGTGCGGACCCATCGTCGTTACTTACGGCCGCAATACCTACCTCATCGGGATCGGCAAGGACGGCACCATCTACACGATGAACCCGGCCAAAATGGGCAAATACAGCCCCAGCGCCAACGACTGCCTCCAGACCATTACCAACGCCATCTGCATCCAGGGCCAGCCCAGCGACGTCTGGAGCGCCTTCTGCACGCCCAGCTTCTTCAATAACCGCCTCTACACCATCGGCGGAGGCGATTTCATCAAGCAATTCGTTTTCACCAGCGGCATCCTCTCGAGTTGGTACCTCGATGGCAACCACCAGGTCCAGACCGATGTCGAGTCGGACAACATGTATAGCGTTGGCTCGCCCGGCGCCCAAACGTGCATCTCCTCAAATCGCAACAACGGCGTCATCCTCTGGGCCATCGACCAGGGCGCCAGCGTGCTGCGCGCGTACCGCGCCTCGGACCTCCTTGAGATATGGGATAGCAACCAATTCCCCGCCGACCACATCAGTTCCGCGCTCAAGTTCACCGTCCCCGTGGTCGCAAACGGCAACGTCTACGTCGGCGCAGAAAGCGCCCTCTATATATTCGGCCTCGCCACAGCTCCGCGGCATTAGAGCCGTCGTTTTTCACCCGCAACGCTTCTTGCTGCCGCTTGACATTTCTTGTCATACCCTTACGGATGTCGGTGTGAAAACGCTCAGTCTGCTCGCAACCATTTTTCTTATGCCCCTGGTATCCATCCACGCCGCCGATTCCATCTACGACATTCCGCTGAAGGACATCGACGGAAAGGATGCCACGCTCAAACCATACCAGGGGAAGGTGCTGCTGATCGTGAATGTCGCGTCAAAATGCGGGTTCACGCCGCAATACGCGGCGCTGGAGGCGCAGTATGAGAAATACAAGGATCAGGGGCTCGTGGTGCTCGGGTTTCCCTGCAACCAGTTTGCGTTCCAGGAGCCGGGGACGGGCGCGGATATCAAGCAGTTTTGCTCGGCCAAGTACCATGTGACGTTTCCGTTGTTTGATAAAATCAACGTGAACGGGGCGAATCGCAGCCCTCTTTACGAACTGCTGGCGGGTCAGGGCTCGGCGTTTCCCGGGCCGATCAAATGGAACTTCACCAAGTTCCTGATCTCGCGCGACGGGAAGATCTTGCAACGGTATGCGTCGAATGTTAAGCCGGACTCGGCGGATGTGGTCCAGGGAATCGAAACGGCGCTGGCGGCGAAGTAGGAGAGGTTTACCAGGAGTAAGCTTCCGGCGCGGCCTGCTTCGCCCAGTCGCTGGCGCCTTCTTCGGATGAGCCGGCGGGACCTGGGAAGATTTTGTCGAGGGACTTGAGGGCGGCATCATCCAGCTTTATCTCGAGCGCCCTTACGCTGGTGGTGAGTTGCTCCATGGTGCGCGGACCGATGATCGGGGCGGTCACGGCCGGGTTATGCAGAGTCCACGCGAGGGCGACGTCGGCGGGGTTTTCGCGAAGCTGGTGGCAGAAGGTTTCCCACTTCTCGAGTTGGGGGCGAAGTTTCTCCAGGCGCTTCTCGGCTTGCTCGCCGCCGCGGCGGGCGACTTCTGATTTCTGCTTCTGCAAGACGCCGCCGAGCATGCCGCCGGCAAGAGGGCTCCAGGGGATGACCCCGAGGCCGAAGTGTTTTGCGGCGGGCAATACTTCCAGCTCCGGCAGGCGGCAGAGGAGGCTGTATTGCGTCTGCTCGCACACGAGGCCGAAAAAGTGCCGCCGCCTGGCCTCGTGCATGGCATCGGCGATGCACCATGCGGGAAAGTTGCTGCTGCCGGCGTAGAGGATTTTTCCCTGCTGCACGAGCACCTCGAATGCCTGGAAGATTTCATCCCACGGCGTGGCGCGGCTGATGTGATGCATCTGGTAGAGATCGATGTAATCGGTCTTCAGGCGCTTGAGGGAGTTTTCGCATGCGCGGCGGATTTTGACGGCGGAGAGCCCGGTCTTCATCGCATGGTCGGCCGGGTCCAGGTTCATTTCGCCATAGACTTTGGTGGCGAGGATCACCTTTTCCCGCCTGCCGCCGCCCTGGTGGAACCACGAGCCGACAATCTGCTCGGTGATCCCCTCGCCTTTCTTCCAGCCATAGACATCGGCGGTATCGAAGAAATTGATGCCGAGTTCGATGGCTTTATCCATCTGGGCGTGGCCTTCGCTCTCGGAAGCGTAGGGACCGTAGTTCATCGTTCCAAGACAGAGGCGGGAGACTTTCAATCCGGTGCGGCCGAGGTGGGTGTATTCCATACGGGATGAGTTTTGCGGGACTGGGGCGGTTTTTCGAGGCAAAAGTGGACGTCAGGGGTCCGGCGTCGCGGGAACTGGGGTGGGCAGCGCGTCGGGGTGGGTGGCGAGCCATTGATCGATCCGCCTTCCGCCTTCGGCAAAAAACGGCTCGCGTCCGGCCCCATCCAAGCCCCGGCATGGGACCTCTACGATGAACTCGGTGGCGGTCGCATCGACAACGGCCATGTTGGGGGCATAGCCGCCTTCGTCCGGGCCGTTGAACCCCTTCTTTACAGATTCGGGCACCAATCCAAGCTCTGTCTCGTGGCGCACAAAAACGAGCACCAGGTGCTGGTTGAAACCCTCGTAAAGATGGACCAGCGCCGACTCGCCGGCCTTGGATCGGGTATCGGCCTCGTGATCGAAGAATTGGCCCCACACCATGAGGAAGCCGAGCGGTTTGTGCTCGGCCTGGGCTTTTGCCTTGGCCTGGTCAAGCTGGGCAAGGCTGAAGGCGTCCGTCAGGTGAAGGGTCATGCTCCCGCCATGCTCGGCGGCAAACAGGGGGGATGAGAATCGGTCGATGACCTGCACCGGGCGGACGGGAATCCGGGGCCGTGGCATGACAATGGGAGCGGTGGAAGGCGGGATGGCGGGCTGCATGCCGGGGTGAAGCAGTTCCGTTTTGACGACGGCGCCGGACTGGAGGGTGAAGCGGACGGATGCCACGGTATCCGGACGAAATGGCTGCTGGACACGGTACCGGAGGGTGACAGTCGACGTCTCGCCGGATGACGAAAACGCCGACCAATCCAGAAACGACAGTACACACTGGGGGGCGGCATTTTTACGCATGTAAGCCTGCACGATGATTTGCGTCTGGGTCGGATCGGGCGGGGTGGCTGGCAGCGAAAGGCTGTCCGCGGGCGAGGCGGCGGCGCCGGAATGCGCAAGGGCGGAATCCGCGGCGTTTTGCGCTTTGGAAAATAACTGACGGGCTTGAGCGAGGAATGGTTTGGACAGATCCGGATGCAATGCGCCCAGGACGATCACGATGCCAACCAGGAGCAGCAGCTTGAATAGGGTCCCCTTAAAAAAATCCATATCGTCGCTAATGTTTTTTGCAGACTGCCGTCCCGCCGATGACATCGCAATGGAACGGGGGTTGGCAAGCTTCCCGGTTTCTGGTCTTTTCCGCTCACAAATTGGAGGAGGCGTGCGCGACAATGCGACCTATAGGCCCAATAGGACTCATGGGACCTATGGACCTGGCGGCGACCCGGATTTTTGGGAGGGGCTAGGAGTGGGTTTTCTCGCCTTTTTCGTAGATGTTCTTTGCGGAGCCGACGATTAACGGATCGGGAGGCTTGACGGTGTTCTCATCCTTGCCGGCGTAGGGGATGGAGGAGAGGATGTGGCGCATGGCGTGGAGGCGGGCGCGGTTCTTATCATCGGAGCGGACGATGGTCCACGGAGCGTCGGCGGTGTCCGTGTAGAAGAGCATGTCCTCCTTGGCCTTGGTGTAGGCATCCCAGCGGCCCAGGGACTCGACATCCATGGGGCTGAGCTTCCATTGCTTGAGAGGATCGTTGGCGCGGCCCATGAAACGGCGGAGCTGCTCGGCGCGGCTGACGGAGAACCAGAACTTGAAGAGATGGATGCCGCTGCGGACGAGCATGCGCTCGAACTCGGGCGCCTGGCGCATGAACTCGAGGTATTGATGCGGGGAGCAAAAGCCCATGACGTGCTCGACGCCGGCGCGGTTGTACCAGGAGCGGTCGAAGAAAACGATCTCGCCCGAGGTGGGCAATTGCTCCGTGTAGCGCTGGAAGTACCACTGGCCGCGCTCGCCGTCGGAGGGCTTGGTGAGGGCGACTACGCGGGCGCCGCGCGGATTGAGGTTCTCTGTGAAGCGCTTGATGGTGCCGCCCTTGCCGGCGGCGTCGCGGCCCTCGAAGAGCATGACGATGCGCTCTCCGACTTCCTTGACCCATGCCTGCATCTTGACGAGCTCGATCTCGAGCAACTCGACCTCGGCCTCGTAATCCTCGGTCTTCATCCGCTTCGGGTAGGGATACGTGGAGCTGATGATTTTCTTCTTCTTGTTCTCCGCGGCTTTGACGCGCTCGACCAGGTCCTTCGGGATGCTGGTGCGAACCTGCTCGGCAATGAGGTCCACCATGGGGAAGGAATTGGCGAATGCCCTGGCTTTGGTCCATCGGCCCTTGCGTTCGGCCTTGAGGCGCTTCTTTTCGGCTTTCCTTGCTTTTTTTTCCTTTTTCTCAGGATCGGATTCGCGGCTTAGCAGCGGATCCTGCGGATCGGCGAGAGCCGGGTCCACGGAAGTGAACGCGGGTTTATCGAGATCGACGGATTGTTCCGTTTGGCCGTTTGAATTGCCGTTAGCGCCGTTTGCGTCGGCGTTTGCGGGCGGGGGTTGCGGTTCTTCCAAAGTGGCGACGGGGCCGGCGTTTTCAAGGGTCTCCTGTGTAGTATCGTTCGACATGGTCATGAATCTCCAAAATGGGCCAAAAACTCCCGGGGTTGTGTGTTAACTTCGGCGCTCCGCCGTTAAGCATTTTTTGCACCATCGAGAGCAAAATAGGGTGAATCCAGAAAACAAATCTTTTAGGTGGGAAGGACCACGGCGCGCACCCCCGCCCGGGTCGGCCCGCCTGAGGCGGGTAAACTCAGCCCGGGACTACAACCCGCTGGCGCGACGGATAACGGCTTGCCTGAGGAGCCGGTTTGGCCCATAATGGTCCTCCTTTTCCATTATGAGCACCAAGACGATTTCTGCCGCAAAAAGCACCGCCGAAGCCCAGCGCGCCCCGGAACGGGGGCCGGTTATGAGCGGGGCGGAGATCCTGGTGCATTGCCTGGAACGCGAGGGGGTGGATTCGATATTCGCCTATCCTGGCGGGGCTTCGATGCACATGCACCAGGCGCTGACGCGCTCGAAGAAAATCCGCACATTCCTGCCCCGGCATGAGCAGGGGGGAGTGTTCGCAGCGGAAGGCTATGCGCGGGCGACGGGCAAGGCGGGGGTGTGCATGGCGACGAGCGGGCCTGGGGCGACGAATTTGCTGACGGGAATAGGGGATGCGTTCCTGGACTCCGTGCCGCTGGTGGCGATCACGGGACAGGTGCCGCAAGCGCTGATCGGGAAGGGCGGATTCCAGGAGGTGGACGTGTTCGGGATGACGCTGCCGGTGGTGAAACACAATTACCTGGTGATGGACATCAACGACATCCCGCGGGTGGTGAAGGAGGCGTTTTACATCGCGACGACGGGACGACCGGGGCCTGTGCTGATCGATATCCCGAAGAATATCCAACTGGCGGAGACGCAGCCGATCTTTCCGGCGGAGGTGAATCTGCGCGGGTACAACCCGATGGTGCACGCGGATGACGATGTGCTGAATGAATTGGTGGCGCTGATCCGGATGGCGGAGCGGCCGATGATTTACTGCGGCGGCGGGATTATCTCCGGGGAGGCGTCGGCGGAGCTGCTGGAGTTTGCCGAGCGGACGCAGATCCCTGTGGCGACGACGCTGATGGGGATCGGGTGTTTTCCCGAGGGGCACCGGCTATCCCTGAAATGGCTGGGGATGCACGGAACGGTGTACGCGAACAACGCAGTGAACGAGGCGGACCTGCTGCTGGCGATCGGGGTGCGGTTTGACGACCGGGTGACGGGGAAGCTTGAGGAATTTGCGAAGCACGGGACGATAGTCCACATCGACATCGACAACTCGGAGATCAACAAGAACAAGCCGGTGAAGCTGCCGATCTTGAGCGACGTGAAGTATGCGCTGGGCAAGGTGAACGACCTGCTGGCGAACGCGGGCTATGAGCGCTCCAGCGAGCAGACGCGTTACCCGGACTGGTGGAAGCTGGTGATGAGCTGGAAGGAGAAGTTCCCGTTCACCTTCCGGGACACGGAAGACGCGATCCAGCCGCAGTACGCGATCCGCCTGTTGTGCGAGATGACGAAGGGGGAGGCGATCATCACGACGGGGGTGGGCCAGCATCAAATGTGGGCGGGGCAGTTCTATGACTTCCAGAAGCCGCGGACGTTTTTGACCTCGGCTGGGCTGGGGTCGATGGGCTTTGGTTATCCGGCGGCGCTGGGGGCGAAGGTGGCGATGCCGGACAAAGAGGTGATCGACATTGACGGGGACGGATCGTTCCTGATGAACATCCAGGAGCTGGCGATGGCGCGGGTGGAGCGGATCGGGGCGAAGGTGATGATCCTGAACAACCAATACCTTGGAATGGTGATGCAATGGGAGGACCGGTTTTATAAGTCAAACCGGGGACATACCTTCCTGGGCCTGAACGATCAGCCGGACCGGATCTACCCGGATTTCATGAAGGTGTGCGAAGGGTTCGACGTGCCGGCG